>Ga0068863_100000116_pt1 | contig 84030 bp, 79 predicted proteins | sample KBSSwiS62_FD_66596 | JGI IMG/M metagenome (GOLD analysis project Ga0068863, IMG submission 66596) | Switchgrass rhizosphere microbial communities from Kellogg Biological Station, Michigan, USA - KBS Switchgrass S6-2 | ecosystem: Host-associated > Plants > Roots > Rhizosphere > Soil ... | reverse complement strand
CCCCAAAACCACGAAAGGAAAAACCACCCACTTGACCCACCTCCCGTGCTGCGGGACATAACCTCAACCCGGGTCATTTCTCGATGGAAATCCCGGGTCAACTCTCAGTGGCAATCAACAGTCGCATTCGCGACACCGCACCGGCCGTCCCTTCCAGTCGAGAATGGCGCCAGGATCGTCAGCCTGATCGTCGGCGGGATCGCCGGTCTGCTCGGCGTTCATCGCCCGGCTCCGCCGGTTCAGGATCAGGCCGGCACGCAGGTCTTCGGCACCGGGCAGACCTCGGCGCACTTGGGCATGTCGAAGTGACCTTCGCATTCGGTGCACTTGGCCGGATCGATGATGAAGGTATCGCCCTTCATCCGGATCGCGGCATTCGGGCATTCGAATTCGCACGCGCTGCAACCGGTGCACTGCGAGGCGATGATCTTGTAGGCCATGGTCGACTCCTGGACCCGCCAGACGCGGCGGCAATGGGTTCGCCCGCTGCCTAGCAGGATGCGTGCCAGTGCTGCGGTTCCGTGGTTCCCGGTCGCCCGCGCGGAATTTTCGTGTTTCCAACCGGACACGAATTGTCGGGACTGCTGCAAATGAACCGGGGCACCGGCGCGCACGGCGGCCCGCTGGCCTCGCAAATGATTGATCTCCGTCAACGACCCCGAAGCCGCAGCGGTCGATGAATTCGTCAGCAACGCTATGGGAGGATCACGGCGATGGATGCTAGCTTCGTATTGTCAACCGAACCGCCGATTCCGCCGGTGGAGTCGGAACGTCCAGAGTTGGCGGTGGATATTCTGGCGCGAGATACCATTCCTGCTACGCCGACCCTTCTCGAAAGCACCGAGGAGCGGCTTGGCACGAAGCCCCTCGATGCCCGGCGGTACTACTCCCGTGAATTCTTCGATCTCGAAAATGAACGCATGTGGCCGCGCGTGTGGCAATATGCGGCTTGGTCCTACGACATTCCCAATGCGGGCGACGTCGCCGTTTACCGCAACGCCGGCCGCTCGGCGCTGGTCGTGCGGCAGCGCGACGGCTCCATCCGCGCCTTTGCCAACACCTGCCTGCATCGCGGCCGCGAATTGTGCACGGAAACGGTTCAGCACGTTTCCGAGCTGAGATGTCCTTATCATGGCTTCACCTGGGCGATCGATGGCAATGTGAAGTGGCTTCCCTGTCTCTGGGATTTCCCGCAGGTGAAGAACGAAACTCACAAGCTTGCGGAACTCCGCTGCGAGCAGTGGAACGGTTTCGTCTTCATCAATTTCGACAAGGACGCCCCTTCGCTCCGTGATTACATGGGCAAGATGGTCGAGCAGTGGGAGGGCGTGGAGGCCTGGAACTTCCACAAGCGCTACCGCGCCGTTTCCGTCATCCGGCCTGCGGCGTTCAACTGGAAAGTCTGCATGGATGCCTTCCTCGAGGCGCTCCATGCTTACGAATCCCACACGCACATCCGCGCCGGCGGTGCCGATGCCCAGACACAGTATGACGTGTGGCCCGACGAGCCGCATTTCAATCGCATGTATACGCCGATGGGCTACCCGTCGCCGCATTGCGTGCCCCGGCCAAGCGATGAGGAAGTCGTCGACAACTACGTCAGCACGTTCGCGCCCGAATACGTTGGCGAAGCCGAGATGACGCTCAAACCCGGCGAAACCACCCGTGAGGCGCTCCACCGGATCGCGTCGCAGGTCTTCCGGCAGCGGCTCGGCATCGATTTCAGCAACGAACCGATGTCCTATCTGCTCGATCCGATCCAGTATTTCCTTTTCCCCAATTTTGCTCCCTGGGCATCTCTCGGCGCGCCGATCGCTTACCGGTTCCTCCCGGGAGACGACCCCGACCACTGCATTTTCGAGGTGCAGGTGTTCCTGCCGTTTGAAGGCGAGCGGCCGCCGTCAGGGCGCACCGTATTCCTCAAGCCTGAGGAATCGCTGGATAGCGTCCCCGAATTGGGGAGCTTCGGTCACATCCTGCAACAGGACTTCGACAACCTGGAATCCATGCAGCGCGGGATGAAGGCGAACGCGTCCAATATGCTGACTTTGGCTCAATATCAGGAAGTTCGCATACGTCATTACCAAAGCACGATCGACAAATACATCGCATCGTAACGAGACAGGGCAGCGCAAGTGGCCGGCACCGAAGAGCGGTGCTGGACACTTGCGATGACGGGAGCGACATGGTCAGCGACCTGTCGCCCGTTGGTTCTGCGGTCATGTCGTGAGCCCGCCGGACTGCCATTCGATCTGCACCGCTGAAGCACTTGTGCCGGTTACGCAGCACGAATATCAAACCGTGGACCCTCGTTATGACTGCGGGAGCAGCAGCTGGGGGCAGGTCAGGTAAGTCATTCCACCGTCACGCTCTTCGCCAGGTTGCGCGGCTGGTCGACGTCGGTCCCCTTCACGCAGGCGACGTGATAGGCCAGCAGCTGCACCGGCACCGCATAGACCAGCGGCGCGATCAGCGGGTGGACCTTGGGCATCTCGATCGTCGCCAGGCACCCTTCGCCCGCCTCGGCCAGGCCTTTGGCATCGGAGATCAGCACGATCTTGCCGCCGCGCGCGCGGACTTCCTGCATGTTGGAAACGGTCTTCTCGAACAGCGGCCCCGATGGCGCCAGCACGATTACCGGCACCGCTTCGTCGATCAGTGCGATCGGGCCGTGCTTCATTTCGCCCGAAGCATAACCTTCGGCGTGGATATAACTGATTTCCTTCAGTTTCAACGCCCCTTCCAGAGCCAGCGGATAATCCGCCCCGCGCCCCAGGTAGAGCACGTCGCGCGCCGGAGCGATCAGGTGGGCCATCGCCGCGATCTCGTCGTCATACGCCAGCGCCGCGTTCAGCGCCGCCGGCGTCTCGATCAGCTGGCTGACGACGTGGCGCTCGTCCTCCCGCGTCATCCGCCCGCGCCTGACTGCCAGATGCGCCGCGAGTGCCGCCAGCACCGCAAGCTGGCAGGTGAACGCCTTGGTCGAGGCGACGCCGATCTCCGGCCCGGCGTGGGTCGGCAGCAGCAGGTCGGCCTCGCGCGCCATCGAGCTGGTCGGCACATTGACGACGACGCCGATGGTCTGGCCGGCCGCCTTGCAGTGGCGCAGCGCTGCCAGGGTGTCTGCTGTCTCGCCGGACTGGGAGATGAACAGGGCCAGCCCGCCCGGCTCCAGCACCGGATCGCGATAGCGGAACTCGCTCGCGACATCGATGTCCACCGGCAGGCGGGCGAACTGTTCGAACCAATACTTCGCAACCAGCCCGGCGTAGTATGAGGTGCCGCAGGCGACGATCGTCACCCGGTTGATCGCGGAAAGATCGAAGTCGATCTGCGGCAGCGCCACGCTTTCGTCCACCTGACGCACGTAGCTGCGCAAGGTCTGGGCGACGACGGTCGGCTGTTCGTAGATTTCCTTCTGCATGAAGTGGCGGAAATTGCCCTTCTCGATCGCCACGGCCGAAGCCCCGGAGGCGACTACCGGGCGCGAGACGGAATTGTTGTCCTTGTCCCGGATGTCCGCTCCCTGGCGCGACAGCACCACCCAGTCGCCTTCATCGAGGTAGGTGATCTTCTGGGTCAGCGGCGCCAGCGCCAGCGCATCGGAGCCCAGGAACATCTCCCCGTCGCCATAGCCGACCACCAGCGGCGAACCCAGCCGCGCGCCGATCAGCATGTCGGGACACTTGCGGAACACCACCGCCAGCGCGAACGCGCCGCGCAATTGCGGCAGGGTCACCTTCACCGCCTCCTCCGGCGTGGCCCCACTTTCGACCGCCTCGGACAGCAGGTGCGCTACAACCTCGGTATCGGTATCGCTCTCGAACACCCGGCCCTTGGCGGTGAGTTGCTCCTTCAGTGCGCGGAAGTTCTCGATGATGCCATTGTGCACCAGGGCCAGCACCTCGGTCGCGTGCGGATGCGCATTGTTTGCCGTCGGCGCGCCATGGGTGGCCCAGCGGGTATGCGCGATCCCCAGTGTCCCCGGCGCCGGGTTCACCGTCAGTTCCCTGACCAGATTGATCAGCTTGCCCGGCGCGCGGCGGCGAATCAGTTCGCCATCGTGCACCGTGCAGACGCCGGCAGAATCGTAGCCGCGGTATTCCATCCGCCGCAGCCCATCGACCAGCCGGTCCGCCACTTCCTCATGCCCGATAATGCCGATGATGCCGCACATGCCTGGAATGCCCTTCTAGAGTGTGTAGGGTACGCGGATGCCCGGCATTTCCGCCGGAAAATCCTGTGTGTTGCGGGTGACGAGGATCCGCCCGGTGACTTGCGCGGCGGCCAGCGTCAACGCATCGCCCAGCGCCATCGCCGGGCGCTGCGCCCGCAAGGTCGCCCCGCGCCGCGCGATCTCCTCGCTCAGTTCGACCACCTTGAAATGGCGGAGAAACTCCTCGACCCGGTCGGCATCGCCACGCGCCGCCGCCAGCACCTCGGCCCAGGCCATCCGCGTGATCGAGCGTTCGGGGGTCGAGACGATCGCCGTCCGCGCCGCGCCATGGCCGACCAGCGCATCGACGAGGATCGCCGTATCGAACAGCGCCGCGCTCGCCATCAGTCCGGCTCGCCGCCGCGCATCCGCCGCAGCAGCACCTGCGCATCGCCGATGTCCGCCCGGTCCCGCCACATTCCGCAGAACGGGTCGATCCCCTTGCGCGAAACGCCCTCGCGCAGCTGCGTCACCGCCTCGCGCACCAGCGCCGTGCGCGACAGGCCGCGTTCGGCCGCCGCCTCGTCCAGCCAGCGGATGTCGTCGTCGGGGATCTCGACCAGGGTTCTCATCGGGCGAATGATATCACCCAATGATATACAATCAATGAACGGCTTTCGCGATGGTTCAGTCGCCGTCGATCAGGTTGCCGAGCTGGCCGAGGATTGAGCCTTCGCCGCGATTCTGCCCGCCGCCCGGCATTGCCGCAGCCAGCATCCGGCCTGCCAGGCGGCTGAACGGCAGGGACTGGATCCAGACCTTGCCCGGCCCCCGCAGCCGCGCGAAGAACACGCCTTCGCCGCCGAACATCATCGACTTGATCCCGCCCACCCGGGTGACGTCGAACTCGATGCCGCGGGTGAACGCCGCAACGCAGCCGGTGTCCACATGCAGCTCCTCGCCGGGCGCCAATTCGCGTTCGATCACCGTGCCGCCCATCTGCACGAACACCCAGCCATCGCCTTCCAGCTTCTGCATGATGAAGCCTTCGCCGCCGAACAGGCCGGTCATGATCCGCTGCTGGAAGTGAATGCCGATGGAAACGCCGCGCGCCGCCGCCAGGAACGCATCCTTCTGACAGATCAGCGTGCCGCCGACCGAGTCCAGCTTGATCGGCAAAATAACGCCGGGAATGGGGGCGGCAAACGCGACCCGCGCCTTGCCGCTGCCCTGATGGGTGAACACCGTGGTGAACAGGCTTTCGCCGGTGATCAGCCGCTTGCCCGCACCGAGCAGCGCACCCATGAAACCGCCGCCCGATTGCCCGCTGCCATCGCCGAACACGCTGGCCATGCCGATTGCGGCATCCTTCCACACCATCGCCCCGGCCTCGGCCACGGCGCTTTCACCCGGGTCCAGTTCGATCTCGACAAATTGCAGCTCCTGGCCCTTGATCTCGAAATCGACATCGTCGGCCGCGCTGCCGCTGCGGGAATGGCTCCAGGGGGAGTTGCTCATTTCTTTTCCGCCTTCTTCTTCTTCATCGCATCGTGGAAACGATCGGCCCAACCCGGCTTGACCAGCTGCTCGGCCCGCACCAGCCGCAGTTCCCCGTCCGATACATCGCGGCTGACCGCGCTGCCGGCCGCCACGATAGCGTCCGCACCGATCCGCACCGGGGCGATCAACGCCGAGTTCGAGCCGATGAACGCCCGCTCGCCGATCACCGTGCGGTGCTTGAAATAGCCGTCGTAGTTGCAGGTGATGGTGCCGGCGCCGATGTTGGCCCCTGCCCCGACTTCGGCGTCGCCGACGTAAGTCAGGTGGTTGGCCTTGGCGCCCTTGCCGAACACGGCATTCTTGACCTCGACGAAGTTGCCGATCTTCGCCTTCTCGCCCAGCACCGCGCCGGGCCGCAGCCGCGCGTAAGGCCCGATGGCAACGCCGGCCGCAAGGGTTGCGCCCTCGAGGTGGCAGAAGGCATGGATAGTGACGCCGTCCGCCACGGTCACGCCCGGCGCGAACACCACGTTCTGCTCGATGGTGACATCGCGGCCCACGGCCGTGTCCCAGGAAAACCACACCGTCTCCGGCGCCACCAGGGTCGCGCCGTCATCCATTGCCCGGCGGCGGCGGCGCTGCTGCCAGCGCGCTTCGGCCTCGGCCAGTTCGGCCCGGCTGTTGATTCCCGCCACCTCGTCGGCATCGTCGGTCACGACGACCGCGCAGAGCCGGCCGTCCCGGTTGGCAATGTTGACGATGTCGGTCAGGTAGTATTCGCCCTGGGCGTTGTCGTTGCCCACCCGCGACAGCAGGGCGAACAGGTCCGCCGCCTTGACCGCCATCAGCCCCGAATTGCACAGCCCGCAGACCCGCTCTTCCGGCGATGCGTCCTTGTGCTCGACCATTTTCGCAATCCGCCCATCGCTGGCGATCACCCGGCCATACTGCAAAGGATCGGCCGGCTCGAACCCGAGCACCACCACCGCCGGCGCATCGGCGGCGTTCAGCCGGTCAAGCATCGCGGCCATGGTTTCGGCGCGGACGAACGGCACGTCGCCATAAAGGATCAGCACGTCGCCCGGAAAACCCGCCAGCGCCCCCTCGGCCTGTTGCACGGCATGGCCGGTTCCGAGTTGCGGCTCCTGCACGGCGATGGTCGAGCGATCTCCCAATGCCCGTTCAAGCTGCTCGCGCCCGTGGCCCGCGACCACCACTACCCGCTCCGGCGCCAGTTCGGCCGCGTTAGCCATCAGGTGCTCGACCATCGGACGCCCGGCGATCGGGTGCAGCACCTTGTGCAGGTCGCTCTTCATGCGGGTGCCCTTGCCGGCGGCGAGGACGACGACGGCCAAGGGTGCCGTGGCGGAATGTGCAGGGGTTTCACTCATGGTGGCGGTTCAATGCCAGCAATTTCTTGCGGTTTCCATACGAAGCGGCCAACGGCGACCGCATGACCGGTTTTCCTTTCGCAATCGTTGGCTTTGATCTCGACGGCACCTTGCTCGATACGGCGGGGGACCTCGGCAAGGCGCTCAATCACGCGCTGGCGATCGCCGGGCGCCCGCCGGTGCCGGGCGACGAAACCCGCAATCTCATCGGCGGCGGCGCCCGCCAGATGCTGGACCGCGCCCTGGCGCTGACCGGCGGCACCGAAGGCCTCGATATCGACGCCCTCCACGGCGAACTGATCGCCTATTACCGCAGCAACATCGCGGTGCACTCCCGCCTGTTCGCCGGCGGTGAACAGATGCTTGACGACCTCGCCGCCCGCGATGTCCGCCTTGCCGTCGCCACCAACAAGCGGGAGGATCTCGCCGTCCAGCTGCTCGGCGAACTCGGCCTGGCGGACCGCTTCTACACGATCATCGGCGGCGATACGCTCGGCCCCGGCCGCGCCAAGCCCCGGCCGGACATGCTCCACGAAATGGTTGCCCGCGCCGGCCTCGGCGCCCAGCCCCGCGCCGCTTTCGTCGGCGACACCACGTTCGACACCCATGCGGCGAGGGCCGCGGGCCTGCCCAGCATCGCCGTGAGCTTCGGCTTCAACGACCTGCCGCCCGGCGAACTCGGCGCCGACGCGGTGATCGACCATTACGACGAACTGGTCCCGGTGCTGGCGCGGTTGTAAGTCTCCGAGCCGCGCCGGCCTCAATCACGCCAGCGCCACACCCGCCACAGATACCAGGCGAATGCCGCCAGAAACATCACGCCGATGGCGGGACCAAGGATCGCGTCGACCTTGTGGATCGCGCCAGACGCCCAGACCCCGCCGCCGATCAGCAACGCGTTCCAGACCGCCGCGCCGGCAAAGGTGAAGGCGAGGAACCGCGAGTGGCTCATCCGCGCCAGCCCCGCCGGAACCGAGATCAGCGTGCGGAAGAACGGCGAAAACCGCATGGCGAACACGATCCACTGGCCATGCCGGCGGAAGAACGCGGTCGATGCCTCGACATCGGCCCAGGTCATCGTCAGCCATCGGCCCCAGCGATGCACGAACGGCCGCAGGCGCTGGTAGCCGAGCCGGTGCGCCATGACGAACCATGCGTAGTTCCCCAGCGTCGAACCCACGGTTCCCCACCACAGCAGCGGCCAGAACCGGAATCGGCCTTCCGCGAGTGCAACGCCGGCCGCGCCCATGATCAGTTCCGAAGGGATCGGCGGAATGATGTTTTCCAGCGCCATCAGCAGGGCGATACCGAGGTAGCCACCACGGGCGATGACTTCGACGATCCATTCGCCCATGTTCAGCCTCTCTGGCTCGTGGCGAACCGCCGCCGGACCGACTTGCGCGAGATCGCAAGCAATGGCCGCTCCACCCAGACGAACACCGCCACCGACAGCAGGATGGCGCTGCCAGCCATGGCGCCCGCCAGCGGCAGGACCGGCCAGGGCGTGACCCGCGCTTCATCGAGCGCGATCCAGCCATGGATTACCGGCAAGTGGACGAGATAGAGCGCGAACGACGCCTCGCCGAGCAGCACCAGGGCCCGGTTGCGCCCCAGGCGGCGTGAGAGCGCCCCCCGGCCCCCGCCGAAGCTCCAGATCAGCAGGGCGATCGGCGCGAGATACGCAAGCTGCATCCGCCAGGCCTCGGCCATGCCGATGGCCGGAAACAGGAACATGGCGCCGACCAGTGCCGCCAGCGCCGCCAGTTCCATCGTCGTGGCCCGGGTGCCGGCCCAGCGGGGCCGGGGCAGCCGGTAAAGCACCATGCCGGTGGCGAAATCGAGCAGGCGGGTCAGCGGCAGGATATAGGTCAGCCAATGGGTCGGCGTCATCCCCTCGCCGGCGTGGATCGCGCCATGGCCGCTCCTGGTCCGCCACAGCACCATGGCCGTCACCGCCGCGAGCAGGATGCCGGCCAGCCAGGCGATGCGGCCCGGCGACCAGAATGCGAGCGTGGCGAAGCAGGCATAGAAGAACAGCTCGTCGGAAAGGCTCCAGCTCGGCTCATTGAGCGAGAAGTATACGTGCTCGTCCGGCACCCAGCTTTGCACCAGCGCGAGATTGGCCAGGCTTACCGGCAGGCTCGATGCCCCCGCCGCGACCAGCGCCGCGATGGCGAACGGCAGTCCGCACAGCCAGTGCAGCGGCGCGATCCGCGCCACCCGCAAGGCGAGATACTCGCCCCGGCCGATCCGCCCTTCCCGCAGCCTGGCGCCATAGGAATGGCTGAGAATGTAGCCCGAGAGCATGAAGAAGAACGAGACCCCGGCAAAGCCTTCGGCAAACAGTGTCCGCGCAACCGGCTGCAGCGGGTTCGGTTCCTCCGCCAGCATCCACAGATGCGATGCGAGCACCGCCAGCGCCGCGAAAAATCGCAGCGCGGTCAGTTGCTCGAGACGGTCTCCGGGTTCCCGCAGGTCGCTCAAGCCGCGACCATCTCCGCGTGGCGCCGCTCGATCGCCTGCCAGATCAGCCCGGCGGTGTCGCTGCCGTTGAACCGGTCGATGGCGACGATCCCGGTCGGCGAGGTGACGTTAATCTCGGTCAGCCATTCGCCGCCGATGACGTCGATGCCGACGAACACCAGCCCGCGCTTCCTCAGCTCCGGCCCGAGCGCGGTGCAGATTTCCACCTCGCGCGGGGTCAGTTCGGTCGCCTCGGCCGAGCCGCCGACCGCGAGGTTGGAGCGGAACTCACCCTCGCCCGGCCGCCGGTTGATCGCGCCGGCCACTTCGCCATCGACCAGCACGATCCGCTTGTCTCCCTTGGCCACGTCTGGAAGAAACGGCTGGACCATGAACGGCTCCTTCCACATCTGCGAGAACACCTCGACCAGCGCGCCGAGGTTCGAGCCATCGGCAGGCACCCGGAACACCGCCTTGCCGCCATTGCCGTGCAGCGGCTTGATGACGATGTCGCCCGGGTACTTCTGCTGGAATGCCCGCACGTCCTCGATCCGACGCGCCACCAGGGTTGGCGGCATGAACCGGGCGAAATCGAGCACGAACACCTTTTCCGGCGCATTGCGCACCGATTCCGGATCGTTGACCACCAGGGTGCGGCCCTTGAGCTTTTCCAGCAGGTGGGCGCCGGTGATGTAGCCCAGGTCGAACGGCGGGTCCTGGCGCATCAGCACGACGTCGATCTCGGCATCGAGATCGATCAGCCGGCCTTCGCCGAGCGCGTGATGATCGCCCGCCACGCGCTGCAGCTTTTCGACCGGCTGCGCCCAGGCCGTCACCCGGCCCGGCGCGCCGGGCACCGATTCCCATGCCAGCGAGCCGACGTCGTAATACCACAGGTCGTGCCCTCGCTCCCGCGCCGACAGCATCAGCGCAAAGGTCGAATCGCCGGCAATGTTGATCGAATGGAGCGGGTCCATCTGGACCGCGACGCGCAGGGACATGGGCTTGAGGACTTTCAATCGAGATTCATCGAGGCGTTGACGATGTGGCGCGGCCAGCGCCCGGGCGCAAGCAGCAGCACGTCGACGCGCAGGCATTCATCCCCCGCGACATAGCGCGGCGCCAGCCATTGCGCCGCCGCCACGACCCGGCGCAGCCGACGCGCATCGATCGCCAGGTCGAGCGCCGCGTCGGTCGCCCGCCACTTGACCTCGACGAAGGCGACGATGTCGCGCCGGCGCACGACGAGATCGACTTCGCCCACCGGGCAACGCAGCCGCCGCGCCAGCAGTCGCCAGCCGTGGAGCATGAGATAGAGCGTCGCCAGCCACTCGCCACGCCGCCCGCGCGCCTCGGCCCGGCGCCGGTTCACCGCAGTTCCAGTGCTCGTGCATAGAGCGTCTTGCGGTCCAGGCCGGTCATCCGGGCCACCGCCGATGCCGCCTGCGATGGGCCGGCATGGGCCAGTTCCGCCCGAAGCAGCGCGTCCGCATCGAACGCCGGGCCGGCATCGGCCGCCGGCGGGGCCACCACCAGCACGATCTCGCCACGCGGCGGCTGGGCGGAGTAGTGCGCGATTAGGCCATCGACTTGTCCCCGCCGGCATTCCTCGTGCAGCTTGGTCAGTTCGCGCGCGACTGCCAACTCGCGCCCGGGCAGCCCCTGCCCGATCGCCGCCAGCGTATCGAGCAGGCGCGGCGCGGTCTCGTAGAACACCAGGCTCGCCGGCACCGCGGCCAGCTCGGCCAGCATCGTCGCCCGCGCCTGTGCCTTGGCCGGCAGGAAGCCGGCGAACAGGAACCGGTCGCTCGGCAGGCCGGACAGCGCCACCGCCGCGATCGCCGCGCAGGCGCCCGGCACCACCGTCACCGCGATTCCCCGCGTCCGCGCCTCGCCCACCAGCCGGTAGCCCGGGTCCGAAATCAGCGGAGTCCCCGCATCCGAGACCAGCGCCACCGGCCCCCGCGCGGCGAGATCGAGCAGGCCGGACCGCGCCGCATCGTCGCTGTGGTCGTCATGCCGGATCAGCCGCTGCTTGATGCCCAGGTGATGCAGCAGCTTGCCGGCCACCCGCGTATCCTCGCAGGCCACCGCATCCACGCCGCGCAATGTCTCGATCGCTCGCAGGGTGATATCGCCCAGATTGCCAATCGGGGTCGCGACGATATACAGCCCCGGTTCAAGTGGCTTGGTCATGGCTCCGGCTCATGAACCACCGGTGCAGGGAACCGCAAGGATGATTAAGTATCGCGCCACAAGTGGCCACCATCTTGTGGCTTTTCGCGATACGACAGCAAAGGATCTCAAGGTGATGGGCCGCAACCGGGCCTTTGCGGTGATTCAGGCCGCTTTGCTGGCCGTTCTGCTCGCCGCCTGTCAGGTCATTCCCAAAGGCCCGCCTTCCCCTCCCCCGCCGCCTGCTCCCCCGCCGACCACGCTGCCGACCGACGGCGGCCACCATCGCATCGCCCTGCTGGTGCCGCTGGGAGGCCCGCAGGCCGGCGCCGGCCAGGCCATAGCCAATGCCGCGCAGATGGCACTGCTCGATTCGAACGCCGCCAACCTGCGCATCTCGACCTATGACACCACGACCGGCGTGGCGGGGGCAACCCAGCGCGCGTTGGCAGATGGCAACATGCTGATCCTCGGCCCGCTGCTCGGCGAGGATGCCGACGATGTCGGCCGGGCCGCCCGCAAGGCGCACGTGCCGGTGATCTCGTTCTCCAACGATGTCACCGCCGCTGGCGACGGGGTGTTCGTCATGGGCAATATCCCCGGCGAGGCGATCGAGCGCGTGGTCGGGCAGGCGCGCAGCCAGGGCGCTTCCCGCTTCGCCGCGCTGATTCCGGTCGGCACATATGGCGAACATGCCTCCAACGCCATGCTTGCTGCGGTCCGCGCTTCCGGCGGGACGATGGTCGGCATGGAAAGCTACGACCGCTCCGGCAGCAACATCGTCGCGGCCGCCCGCAAGCTGAAGGCGCGGGGACCATACGACGCGGTGCTGATCGCCGATGGCGGCCGCATCGCCGCGCTCGCCGCCCCGGTGCTCAAGGCCGGCCAGCCGGCCTTGCGCATTCTCGGCACCGAACTGTGGAGCGGCGATGCCGTCGTCCTGCGCACCCCGGCGCTTGCCGGTGCCGAATTTGCCGCTCTTTCCGACCAGCGCTTCCCCCGCTTTTCCGCCTCCTATCGCAGCCGCTTCGGCACACCGCCCTACCGCATCGCCACGCTCGGCTATGATGCCGTCCTGCTGACCTTGCGCATCGCGCGGGACTGGCGACCGGACTCCCCGTTCCCCACTGCCCGCATGTATGATCGCGGCGGCTTCCTCGGTCTGGATGGCGCATTCCGTTTCGGCTCCGACGAGGTGATCGACCGCGCGCTGGAAGTCCGCGAGGTGAGCGGCGGCACCGTCCGCGTCGTCAGTCCGGCGCCAGCCAGCTTCACGCCCTGAAGATAAAGCCGGCTTTGCGCTTGGCCGGTGCCGACCGCGCCGGTATAGCCTGGCCATGGCCGATGACCTGTTCGAGAACCCCCGCGCCGCCACAACCGAAAGCTATGACGGCTCCGCGATCGAGGTGCTCGAAGGGCTGGAGCCGGTGCGCCGGCGGCCGGGCATGTATATCGGCGGGACGGACGAGCGCGCGCTCCATCACCTCGCCGCCGAAGTGCTCGACAACGCGATGGACGAAGCGGTCGCCGGTCATGCCAACCGCATCGAGGTTACGCTGGAAGAGGCGGACGGAGCGGCCGGCCGCCTGACCATCGTCGACAACGGGCGCGGCATCCCGGTCGATGAGCACCCGAAGTTTCCCGGCAAGTCGGCGCTCGAGGTCATCCTCACCACACTGCACTCGGGCGGCAAGTTCTCCGGCAAGGCCTATGCCACCTCGGGCGGCCTGCACGGCGTCGGGGTCAGCGTGGTCAATGCCCTGTCCTCGCTGACCCGGATCGAGGTTGGGCGCAACAAGGAACTCTACGCCCAGGAGTTCTCGCGCGGGCTGCCGCTGGCCCCGCTGGCGAAGATCGGCGCGGCGCCCAATCGGCGCGGCACCTCGGTCAGCTTCGTGCCGGATACCGAGATCTTCGGCGCCGATGCGAAATTCAAGCCGGCCCGCCTGTTCCGCCTGGTTCGCTCCAAGGCCTATCTCTACGCCGGCGTCGAAATCCGCTGGAAATGCGCGCCCGCGCTGGCCAGCGCCGATGTCCCGGCGGAAGCGGTGTTCCAGTTCCCCGGCGGCCTCGCCGATCACCTCGCCGAGCAGCTCGGCACTCGCGAATGCGTCACCACGCAGTTCTTCTCCGGCAAGCAGGATTTCCCGGCCAACGAGGCCGGCGAGGAAATGGGCCGGGTCGAATGGGCGGTCGCCTGGCCGCTTTGGTCCGACGGCGCCTATTCCTATTACTGCAACACCATCCCGACGCCCGACGGCGGCACCCATGAGCAGGGCCTGCGCGCCGCCCTGACCAAGGGCATTCGCGCCTTCGCCGAACTGGTCGGCCAGAAGAAGGCCAAGGACATCACGCCCGAGGACGTGGTGACCGGTTGCGAGCTGATGCTCTCGGTGTTCATCCGCGATCCGCAGTTCCAGTCCCAGACCAAGGACCGCCTGACCAGCCCCGAGGCCGCCCGCCTGGTCGAAAACGCGGTGCGCGACCATTTCGACCATTTCCTCACCGACAACATGGACCGGGGCAAGGCCCTGCTCGGCGCGGTCATGGAGCGGATGGACGATCGGCTGCGGCGCAAGGCCGAGCGCGAGGTCAAGCGCAAGACCGCGACCAATGCCCGCAAGCTGCGCCTGCCCGGCAAACTGACCGACTGCTCGGGCGAAGGCAGCGGGGAGACCGAGCTGTTCATCGTCGAGGGCGATTCGGCCGGCGGCTCGGCCAAGCAGGCGCGGGACCGCAAGACCCAGGCGATCCTCCCCATTCGCGGCAAGATCCTCAACGTCGCCAGCGCCACGGCCGACAAGATCCGGGGCAACAGCGAGATCGCCGACCTCGTCCTCGCGCTCGGCTGCGGCACCCGCAAGGACTGCAACCCGGATAACCTGCGCTACGACCGCATCGTCATCATGACCGACGCCGATGTCGATGGCGCCCACATCGCCACCTTGCTGATGACCTTCTTCTTCCAGGAGATGCCCGAGGTCGTGCGGCGCGGCCACCTCTATCTCGCCCAACCGCCGCTCTACCGGCTAACCGCCGGCAAGGACAGCGCCTATGCCCGCGACGACGCCCACCGGCTGGAACTGGAGGCGACGAAGTTCAAGGGCAAGAAGGTCGAGGTTTCCCGCTTCAAGGGCCTGGGCGAGATGAACCCGCAGCAATTGCGCGAGACGACGATGTCCCCGGCGAGTCGCGGGATGCTGCGCGTCACCCTGCCGCCCGAGCACGAAGCGCGCGCCGCAATCAAGGATCTGGTCGATCGCCTGATGGGCCGCAATCCCGAACACCGCTTCATGTTCATCCAGAACCGCGCCGGAGAGATCGACCCCGAACTGATCGACGCCTGAGTCAAGTCCTTTTCGGGAACTTCCCGCCTCCTGCGCCATTTTCACTGCATCTGGGCGCCCCGTAGATCGGGCATAAGGAGAGCAGAAATGGGCATCATTCTTTGGCTTATCGTCGGTGCAGTGGTCGGCTGGCTTGCCGGCATGATCATGCGTGACAACAATGGCGTGCTGATGAACATCATCGTCGGCATTGTCGGTGCCGCGATCGGCGGTTTCCTGTTTGCTGGTGGCACGATCAACAATTCGCCGCTGACGGTTTCCAGCTTCATCACGTCGCTGATCGGTGCGGTGATCCTGCTTGCCATCGTCAACCTGGTTCGTCGCGGCGCGGTGCGATAACCGGCGAGCTTCGATAATGGGGTAGCCCGCCAAAGCGGGTTGCCTCCGCAAATGCGGCCACCTATCCCTGAGGCGATAAAGCCCCACGGACAGGATGGCCGCAAATGCGTTTTGAAGGTACTAGCAACTACGTCGCCTCCGACGACCTCCGGGTCGCGGTCAATGCCGCAGTCACCCTGAGGCGACCGCTGCTGGTAAAGGGCGAGCCGGGCACCGGCAAGACCGTCCTCGCCCAGGAAATCGCCAAGGCGGCCAATGCGCCGCTGATCGAGTGGAACGTCAAGTCCACGACCAAGGCCCAGCAGGGCCTTTACGAATACGACGCGGTCGCCCGCCTGCGCGATGGGCAGCTCGGAGACCCCCGCGTCCACGAGATTTCCAACTACATCCGCAAGGGCAAGCTGTGGGAGGCGTTCACCTCGCCCGAGCTTCCCGTCCTGCTGATCGACGAGATCGACAAGGCCGACATCGAGTTCCCCAACGACCTGCTGCAGGAACTCGACCGCATGAGCTTCGACGTCTACGAGACCCAGGAGCGCATCGCGGCGAAGGAACGGCCGATCGTAGTCATCACATCGAACAACGAGAAGGAGCTGCCCGACGCGTTCCTGCGCCGCTGCTTCTTCCACTACATCAAGTTCCCAGATCGCGAGACCATGCAGGCGATCATCGACGTGCATTTCCCCGGCATTCAGCGCACGCTGGTCGCCAAGGCGATGGACATTTTCTACGAGGTCCGCGAGGTTCCCGGCCTCAAGAAGAAGCCCTCGACCTCCGAACTGCTCGACTGGCTCAAGCTGCTGCTCAACGAGGACATGCCGCTCGACGTCCTCCAGAACCGCGACCCGACCAAGGCGATTCCCCCGCTCCACGGTGCGCTGCTGAAGAACGAGCAGGACATCATGCTGTTCGAGCGGCTGGCGTTCATGGCCCGGCGCAATACGTGACCGCGCCCTACAGTGGCCGCTGCGCCTGCGGTGCGGTCACCTTGGCCATTTCCGCCGAACCGGTGACGACGCGGCAGTGCTGGTGCCGCCAGTGCCAGCAGATCGCCGGCGGCGGGCCCACCCACAACGCCGTGTTCGCCGCGGATGCCGTCATCATCCGCGGCTCGCTTGGCGCTTCCGCCTGGACTGCAGCCAGCGGCAATGTCCTGACCTTCCATTTCTGCCCGTCCTGCGGCACCCAGGTCTACGCGCAAAGCTCTGCCCGCCCCCATTTGAAGACCGTCCGTCTCGGCGCGATCGACGAACCGCACGGGCTGAGGCCGCAGATGGCGATCTGGACCGACGAGGCGCCTGCCTGGGCACAGATCGACCCGACCATCGAGCACCACCGCCGCCAGCCTGCCCCACCGCCGCCTGCGAACTGACGGCAGCGCGGATCAGCCATGGCAATCGGGCACACCCGTTTCGGGTCGTTCCGCGCACGGCTGGAATCGTTCGAACCGCGACCGGGCTGGCGCGCATGGCTCTACGAATTCCTGCTGTTCGGCATCAAGCAAGGCTGGGCATGCCTGTTTGGCGGCCTGCTCCTTGCGCTGCTGTTCGGCACCCATCTCTGGTATCCGCGCGGGGCAGCGCTGGTTCGTTACGACTTCCTGACGATTTCGGCGGTCGCCATCCAGGCGGCGATGCTGGCGGCACGGCTGGAAACGTTCGATGAAGCCAAGGTCATCCTTGCGTTTCACATCGTCGGCACGTTCATGGAACTGTTCAAGACACATTTCGGATCATGGCAGTATCCCGAGCCGAACCTTCTGCGCTTCGGCGAGGTACCGCTGTTCTCCGGCTTCATGTATTCGGCTGTCGGCTCCTACATCGCCCGCATCTGGCGAATTTTTGCCTTCCGCTTCAGCCATTACCCGAACCGGAGTGCCTCGGTCCTGCTGGCAGTCGCGGTCTATGTGAATTTCTTCGCCCATCATTGGCTGCCCGACCTGCGCATCGGCCTGTTCATCGTCATGCTCGTGCTGTTCCGGCAGACCCGCGTATGGTTCCGCGTATGGCGGGAGGATCGCTGGATGCCTCTGCCGATCGGCTGGCTGCTGGTGGCGCTGTTCATCTGGCTTGCGGAGAATATCTCCACGTTCTCGAGAGCATGGATATATCCGAGCCAGCAGTACGGCTGGACCATGGTGCATCCCGGCAAGCTGGGCGCTTGGTACTTGCTGATGTATATCTCCTTCATACTCGTCGCGGTGGTTCATTCCCCGCGTGAAAAGGCCTGATTCGATGTTCTTCAATTTCCTCGACGAACTGCGCCTCGCCGGCATTCCGGCTAGCATCAAGGAGCACCTTGTGCTGCTGGAAGCGCTGGACCGCGACGTGATCGAGCAGACGCCGGAAGCGTTCTACTATCTCGCCCGCGCCACTTTCGTGAAGGACGAGGCCCTGCTCGATCGCTTCGACCAGGTGTTCGGCAAGGTCTTCCGGGGCGTGTTCAGCGAATACGGCCAGAACCCGGTCGAAATCCCCGAGGAATGGCTCAAGGCCGTCGCCGAGAAATTCCTCACGCCCGAGGAGATGGAAAAGATCCAGGCGCTCGGCTCGTGGGAAGAGATCATGGAAACGCTGAAGCAGCGGCTCGAGGAACAGAAGGAAGAGCACCACGGCGGCAACAAGTGGATCGGCACCGGCGGCACCAGCCCGTTCGGCCACTCGGGCTACAACCCGGAAGGCGTCCGCATCGGCGGCCAGTCCAAGCACAAGCGCGCGATCAAGGTCTGGGAACAGCGCGATTTCAAGAACCTCGACAACACGCGAGAGCTGGGCACGCGCAACATCAAGGTGGCACTGCGCCGCCTGCGCCGCTTCGCCCGCGAAGGTTCGCCCGACGAACTGGACCTCGACGCGACGATCCAGGGCACCGCACGGCAGGGCTGGCTCGACATCCGCATGCGGCCGGAGCGGCACAATGCGGTCAAGGTGCTGCTGTTCCTCGATGTCGGCGGCTCGATGGACCCGTTCATCCGCATGGTCGAGGAACTGTTCAGCGCCGCCACGTCCGAGTTCAAGAACCTCGAATTCTTCTATTTCCACAACTGCCTCTATGAAAGCGTGTGGAAGGACAACCTGCGCCGCCGCAATGCCCGGCAATCGACCTGGGACCTGCTCCACAAGTATGGCCACGACTACAAGGTCGTGTTCGTCGGCGATGCGGCGATGAGCCCGTACGAAATCAGCCAGACCGGCGGCTCGGTCGAGCACATGAACGCCGAGCCCGGCGCCGTCTGGCTCCAGCGCGTGATCCAGACATATCCGGCCACCGTCTGGCTCAACCCGACGCCCGAGGCCCAGTGGAGCTATTCACAGTCGACCAAAATGATCCGGCAACTGTTCAACGACCAGATGTTCCCGCTTACCCTTGCCGGGCTCGAAGGCGCGATGCGCGAGCTGACCCGCAAGAAGCACTGAACGTCATCGGTATAGCAGCAGATCGTCCACCTCTGCCTGCCACGCCGCCTCGTCGCGCGCGGCCACCGCCTCGAAGTCGCCGGGCGCCGCGCCGGCATCATCGACCCATTCCCGCAGGCCAGGCCCGCCGTTGATCACGTCGATCGCCAGCCGGTCGAACTCGTATTCATAAGCGAAGTCGCGCCACAGCGGATAGTCGGGCCGCAGGTTGCGGATCGCCTTGAAGGCGAGCGCCTGCAGCCGCCAGGGCCGGAACGCGGCATGGTCGTAAAACCGGCCTTCGGCGTGGACCATCAGGGCGCTGCACAGTTTGCCAGCATGTTTATGGAACGTCGGCTCGAACCAGCATGGCCTCAGTGCGCACCCCGCCAGCCAGTCCGGCGCGATCCGTTCCATCTCCGCCAGGATGGCCCCGGCGTCGAGATCGGGCGCACCGAACAGCACTTCCAGCGGCCGGGTCGTGCCCCGCCCTTCGGACAGGGTCGTGCCCTCGATCATCACCGTGCCGGCGTAAGCCCGCGCCATGTTGAGGTTGGCGGCGTTGGGGCTGGGATTGACCCAGACCCGGCTGTCCGGCCAGCCGAACCCCGGCGCCGCATCGGGTCGCCAGCCCTCCATCGCGATCACCCGGTAATCCACATCGAGACCGAACCGGCGGATGAACCAGTGCCCCATCTCGCCCAGGGTCAGCCCGTGCCGCATCGGCATCGGCCCGGCGCCGACGAAGCTTTCCTGGCCCGCCTGCAGCGTCGTCCCTTCGACCGGCCGCCCGGCGGGATTGGGCCGGTCCAGCACCCAGATGCTCTTGCCGGTCCTATCGCAGGCCTGGAGCAGATAGAGCAGCGTCGTCACGAACGTGTAGATCCGGCAGCCGAGGTCCTGGAGATCGAACAGGAACACGTCCGCCGTGTCGATCATCGCCGGCGTCGGCCGCCGCACTTGGCCATAGAGGCTGAACACCGGAATGCCATGGACCGGATCGCGCTCGTCGGCGGTCTCGACCATGTTGTCCTGCTTGTCCCCCTTCAACCCGTGCTGCGGGCCAAAGGCGCTGGTCAGCCTCACCCCCGCCACCGCCAATGCATCGAGCGAGTGGACCAGGCCTTCGGTCACCGAAGCCGGATGGGCGACAAGCGAGACGCGCCGGCCATCCAATGGCTTGCGCAGGTCAGGTTCCGCCAGCAGGCGGTCGATGCCGAATTTCATGACGCGTCAGGTGCCGCAACCGGCAGCACGAAGCAAGCCGGCGCATGGAAATCGGGCTGCTCCGCCGGATGGGCCAGCGCCCAGTAGGAGAGGACGCCGCCTTCTTCCTCGATCACCGCGCTCACCCCGCAATGCCACGGCAGCGGCGGCAGGCCGGTCAGCGGAATCGCCGCATCGAAAATGCGCAGATCGCCGCTGCCGCGCAGCGTGCAGTCCGGATCGCGCGGCATCGCCCGCTCGCGCATTCCCGCGCGATAGCCGCTGAAATCATAGGCCGCCCAGCGTTCCGAGGGGGAGAGGTTGAATTCGCTGTAGGCTTGCCCGGCTCCCGGCCTCACGAACAGCTCGAAGCAGGTGCTCTTCCACAGGCCATCGGCCCGGCCCTTGCCAGCAAGCTTCGGCATCACCAGCAGTGCTGCCCCCTCGACCCGCCAGCGCAAGCGCAACCACCCCGCATCGAAGCCGAGCAGGGCGAATTCCACCGCACGCACCGCGAGGGCCGGCCGCGCCGGGTGGTGCATCAAGCTTGCCATTTGCTTATCCCCGCCTGCCCTGAGCTTGTCGAAGGGCCGTCTTTCCCTTTTGCCAATGCGGAAATCCGCACCCAATCCCCACGTATCAACGCCAGCTTCTTGGCTCTTGACCAACCTTTCAGCCGCAGCTCAGCAGCCTTTGCTTCCTCGCGCGTCGCAAACTCCTGCGACCATACCAGTTCGACCGGCAGTCGGTCAGCAGTAAAGCCAGGGATCAGCCCGGCCTGATGCTCGCTGATACGCCTTTCCAACCCATCCGTCTGGCCGACATAGAAGGTTCCGCCCCGGCAATGCAGCATGTAGGTCCAAAAGGTCATGGCCGATGGCTAAAAGAAGAACCGCCCTTCGACAAGCTCAGGGCAGGCGGAGGGATGGGAAGCGGGTTTGTCTTGACCTGCAGCCGTGCTAGTCGCCCCGTCTCCCAGACGAGGCGACGATGACCCAGTACCAGTCCACCTTGCTCCGCCTGCTCGACGAGCGCGGCTACATCCACCAGCTGACCGACCCGGAAGGGCTGGACAAGCTGGCCGCAGGCGGCGTGGTCGCGGGCTATATCGGCTTCGACGCCACCGCGCCATCGCTGCATGTGGGCTCCCTTGTCCAGATCATGATGCTGCGTCGCCTCCAGCAGGCCGGCCACAAGCCGATCGTCGTCATGGGCGGCGGCACGACCAAGGTCGGCGATCCGTCCGGCAAGGACGAAAGCCGCAAGATGCTGACCGAGGAGGGCATCCGCGCCAACATCGCCTCGATCCGCACGGTGTTCGAGCGCCTGCTGACTTTCGGCGATGGCCCGACCGATGCCGTCATGGTCGACAACGACGAGTGGCTGCGCAAGCTCGGCTACATCGAGCTGCTGCGCACCGTCGGCCCGCACTTCACCATCAACCGGATGATGACGTTCGACTCGGTCAAGCTCCGTCTCGACCGCGAGCAGCCGCTGACCTTCCTCGAATTCAACTACATGATCCTGCAGGCATACGATTTCCGGGAACTCGCCCTGCGCCGGGGCTGCCGCCTGCAGATGGGCGGTTCGGACCAGTGGGGCAACATCGTCAACGGCATCGAGCTCGGCCGCCGGATGAACGGGCTGGAGCTGTATGGCCTGACCACGCCGCTGCTGACCACGGCCGATGGCGCCAAGATGGGCAAGACCGCTGCCGGCGCCGTCTGGCTCAACGAGGAGGCCCTGCCGGCCTACGACTTCTGGCAATACTGGCGCAATTGCGACGACCGCGACGTCGGCCGGTTCCTGCGCCTGTTCACCGATGTGCCGCTGCCGGAAGTTGCCCGCCTTGAATCGCTCGAAGGGAGCGAGATCAATTCTGCCAAGGTGGTGCTCGCCAACGAGGTGACCCGCCTTTGCCGGGGCGACGACGCAGCGCGGGCGGCCGAATCCACCGCCTTGGCCACGTTCGCCGGCGGCGGGGTCGGCAGCGATCTGCCGGTCCTGGCGGTGCCGGGAGAAGGCCTGACCATCGTCGATGCGCTCGTCGAGATCGGATTTGCGACGAGCCGTGGCGAGGCTCGCCGCCTCGTCGCCGGCGGCGGCGCCCGCCTCGATGGCGAGGCGATTGCCGACGAAAACCACCGCATCCAACTGGAAAACGGGGAAATCCGCCTCTCCGCCGGCAAGAAGCGCCACGGCGTGCTGCGTCCTGCAATCGGCTGACATCCTGCCGGCAAAAGGCGGCAAGCCCTTGCCGGTGCTTTACCCTTTCTTGGACATTTTTTGGCATCAGACCCGTCGAGGGGCCAGAAAATCGGCCGAGGAAGGGAACCAGACCATGTCCAGTGGAGCGCAGCTGTCGGTCACCGATCTGCGTCGGTCGACGCGCCATCCGGTCGATCACCGGTTGCTGGCCGAGCATCGGCGGCTGGGTGACCTCATGCTCCATGTGACGAACATTTCCGCCCATGGCTTCATGACGGATACCGAGACCGGGCTGGGCCGGGGCGAGCGGGTCGTCATCCGCCTGCCGGTCGTCGGCCGGATCGAGGCCCACCTGATCTGGACCGCGGGGGAGCGCTGCGGCTTCCAGTTCGAACGGATCATCCGCTTTGACGACTTCACCGCGATGATCGAGACCATGCAGCCCAACGTCCGCCTGCGCCGCGACCGCTGAACCAGCCCACCGCACCGCTGACGTCGCGGGCTTGGCAAGCGGCGGCGGGGCTGCCATTCGCTGCCGGGTGAACCGTTCCGTTTCCCCGATCGCCAACCCCGCCTATCGCCGCTACTGGCTGGTCCGCTTCCTGACCGTGATGGCGACCAGCGGCATGGTCGTCGTCATCGGCTACCAGCTCTATGACCTGGCGCGCGGTCGCTACCACATGAGCATTGCCGCCGCCGGCCTGCAGCTCGGCATTCTGGGGCTGGTCCAGTTCGTGCCGGTGGTGGCCCTGAGCCCGCTCGCCGGCGTCGTCGCCGACCGGTTCGACCGGCGCATGGTCGCCGGCATCGGGGTCATGGCGGATTTCTGTGTCGCGGCGGCACTGGCGGCGGCGACCATGCTCGGGCTGGTGACCCTGCCTCTGCTTTATGTGCTGGCTGCCCTGCATGGAGTCGTGCGGGTGTTCGTCGCGCCGGCCCAGTCGGCGATTGCCCCCAACATCGTGCCGACCGAGCAGTTGCCGCAGGCGATCGCGATGGGCGCGATCGCGTTCCAGGGTGGCTCGGTTGCCGGGCCGGCGCTCGGCGGCTTGCTGTTCGCGCAGGCGGCGGGCGCACCTTATGCCCTTGCCGGGCTTTTCCTGCTTGCGGCATCGCTGCTGCTGCTGTCGCTGCCGCCGGTCCCTGCCCCGCCCGATAACCGACGGTCGCATCCGTTGCGCCAGATGCTGGACGGATTTGCCTTCGTCCTCGGCCATCGCTTCCTGCTCGGCTGCGTCACGCTCGACCTGTTCGCCGTGCTGCTGGCCGGGGCGACCGCGCTGCTGCCGGTGTTCGCCCGCGATATCCTGACGATCGATGGCCACCCGGTCGGCGCATATGGCCTGGGGCTGATGCGGGCGGCTCCGGCGGCCGGCGCCGCCTTGGTGGCACTGGTCCTGTCGCGGTGGCCGCTGGCGCGCAATGTCGGGGTCAAGATGCTGTGGTCGGTCGCCGTCTATGGCGCCGCGACGGTGGCCTTCGGCCTTTCCCGCAATTTCGGCGCATCGCTGGCCTTGCTTTCAATCCTGGGCGCGGCCGACATGGTGTCGGTGTTCATCCGCTCCACCCTTATCCAGTTGCATACGCCCGACGCGGTGCGCGGCAGGGTCTCGGCGATCACGACGATTTTCGTCTCGGCCTCCAACGAACTGGGCGAGATGGAGTCGGGCCTGGCCGTCGCGCTGCTCGGTGCCACCGGCGCGGTCCTGTTCGGCGGCGTCGCCGCCATCGTCATCACTGGCCTGTGGGCATGGCTGTTCCCGGAAATCCGGCGAGCCAGAACGTTCGCGGTCCCTGAAAACCTCGGAGCAAGATCATGACCGGCGAGACTTTGGCCTATGCCGATGGCGATGTCGCATTGAACGGCCTGCTCTATCGGCCGGCAGCCGCCCCGCGCGCGGCCATTCTGGTGTTCCCGACCATCGCCAATGTCACCGCCAATATCGAACGCAAGGCGACCGCACTGGCGCGGGACGGCTACCTCGCGCTGATCGCCGATTTCTACGGCCAGCCGGTTGCCGATTTTGCCGCCTCGCGGCCGCTGGCGGACGCGCTGCGGTCCGATCCGCTGCGATACCGGGCGCGGCTGGTGGCAGCGCTCGCCGCCCTGCGCCAGGCGGCGGGTGCCGGCCTGCCGGTTGCGGCGATCGGTTTCTGCATGGGCGGCCAGGCCGCGCTCGAACTGGCCCGCTCCGGCGCGGACCTCAGGCTGGCCGCCAGCTTCCACGGCCTGCTCGACACCGCGCTGCCGGCGGCGGCCGGGGCGATCAAGGCCCGCCTGCTGGTCTGCCATGGCGATGCCGACCCGATGGTGCCCCGCAGCCAGGTTTCCGCCTTCCAGCAGGAGATGGACACCGCCGGGGCCGACTGGCACCTCCACGTCTATGCCGGCGTTCGCCACGGGTTCACCGATCCCGACAGCGATTCCCGGGGCATGGACGCGATCCGCTACAACGCCAGCGCCGACCGCCAGTCGTGGGCGGCGCTGTGCGGCCTGTTCGACGAAGTGTTCTGACGGCGAGCGGGCGCTCAACCGGCTCCGAACGCTTCCGGCGGAAGCGCCATCACCGCGTCCGCCCCCGCTTCGAGCTGGCGTCGCAACGCGCCGGCCTGCGGCAACACACGTTCGGCATAGAACCGCGCGGTGACCAGCTTGGCCTCGTAGAATGGCGCTTCGCCGGTCCCGCCCGCCAGCGCCTTGCGCGCCGCCTGCGCCATCCGCAGCCACATCAGGCCGATCGCGACGATCCCGGCGATCTCCATGAAGGCATAGGCGCCGGCGCCGGCGGTATCCGGGTCCGCCAGCCCATGGCCCGCAAGCCACATCGTCGCCGCCTTGAATTCACCGTTGGCCCGCGCCAGCGCGGTGGCGACCCCGGCCAGGTCCGCCTCGTCGGCCGCGCCGGCGCATTCGGCATCGACCAGGGCGAACAGCGCCTGCACCGCCCGGCCGCCGCCCGCCCCGAGCTTGCGGCCGACGAGGTCCATCGCCTGCACGCCGTTGGCGCCTTCATAGATCATCGCGATCCGGGCATCGCGAACGAACTGCTCCATGCCGTTCTCGACGATGTAGCCATGCCCACCCCAGATCTGCTGCATGGCAACCGTGGTCTCGAAGCCCTTGTCGGTCCCGTAACCCTTGATCACCGGCGTCAGCAGGCCGACCAGATCGGCGGCGGCGGCGCGGACCGCCGGGTCCGGCGACTTGCCGGCGAGATCGACCTGCAGGCCCACCCAGAGCACCAGCGCCCGCATCCCCTCGGTGAAGGCCTTCGCCTCCATCAGCAGGCGGCGAACGTCGGGCTGGACGATCAGCGGGTCCGCGCTTTCGGCCGGTTCGGCGGCGCCGCGCAGGCCCCGGCCCTGCCGCCGCTCGCGCGCATAGGCGGCGCCGTTCTGGTAGGCGACTTCGGCCTGGCCCAGACCCTGGATGCCCACCCCGAGCCGCGCCGCGTTCATCATCACGAACATCGCCGGCAGGCCCCGGTGCGCCTCGCCGACCAGCCAGCCAATGGCGCCGTCGTAGTTCATCGCGCAAGTGGCATTGGCGTGAATGCCCATCTTGTGCTCGATCGCCCCGCAGGAAACCGCATTGCGCTCGCCCGGCCGGCCATCGGCATCCGGCAGGAACTTCGGCACCACGAACAGCGAGATACCCTTCGAACCGGCTGGCGCATCCGGCAGCCGCGCCAGCACGAGGTGGACGATGTTCTCAGCCAGATCGTGCTCGCCGGCGGAAATGAAGATCTTCCCGCCGGTGATGGCATAGCTGCCGTCGCCGCGCGGCTCGGCGCGGGTACGGATCAGGCCGAGATCGGTGCCGCATTGCGGTTCGGTCAGGTTCATCGTGCCGGTCCAGGTGCCGGCCACCATCGGCGGCAGGAAGCGCGCCTTCAGGTCATCACCGGCATTGGCGTGGATCGCGTCGATCGCCCCGTTGGTCAGCCCCGGATACATCGCGAAGGACTGGTTCGCCCCGCAGAGGAACTCGTCCACCGCGAAGCCGAGGACATGCGGCAGGCCCTGCCCGCCATATTCCGCTGGCAGCGAGAGCGTGCCCCACCCTGCCTCGCGAAACGCGCGATAGGCTTCGACGAATCCCGCCGGGGTCGATACCGAACCATCGGCCTGGCGCTGGCAACCGGCGGCATCGCCACTGCGGTTGAGCGGCGCGAGAACCTCGGCAGCGAAACGCCCGGCCTCGTCCAGCACGGTGGCAAGCAGATCCGGGCCGAGGGCATCGAAGCCGGGAACCGCCGACCAGGCCGCGATGTCGAGCAATTCCTCGATGACGAAACGGGTATCGCGCACTGGCGCGGCATAGCTGGACATCCCGGCAACTCCCCTCTTCCGCGTGCCTCGTGACACCGGCACCGTTCGGTTCGTCCGATATAGGGAGATCAGACCCCGGCGCTAGGCTCGGAACACTTGCCCGCCTCCAGGGAAGCGACAAAGGCGGCGAGTTCGGCGATCATGCCGTCGATGGCCTGGCGCTGGCGCTCCAGTTCGCCGATGCGCTGGCGGCAGAGCGAGAGCAGGGTGGCGCGCTTGTCGCCACCTTCGAGCAGGCCGATCGAATCGCGGATATCGGCAAGGCTGAAGCCGACGCCCTTGGCCCGGCAAATCCACGCCAGGCGCAACCGGTCCCGGCGCGAGTAGCGCCGGACACCGCCGATGCGCTGCGGCGTGACAAGGCCCTCCTCCTCGTAAAACCGCAAGGTGCGCGTGGTGACGCCGAATTCGGTGGCCAGTTCGGAGATGGTCCAGAAGTTCGGCCCACGGCCAGCCGGGACATGGGGTGGAATCGTATCGCGATCAGCCATGCCCGGCTGGGTAGGCGGGCGCAGTAAACGTGCCATGAATTCGGAAGGTTAACCGGCCGCTACGGATAATTCCGCATGCAATTCACCGGCGGCGTTTCAGTTTTCGATACGCTCCAGCCGATCATCGGCCAGGAACCGGTAGAAGCAGCTGCGCGCGCCGGTATGGCAGGCGGGCCCTTGCGGGGTGACCATCAGGACCAGCGCGTCCTGGTCACAATCGACCCTGATCTCGTTCACCCGCAGGAAGTGCCCCGAAGTTTCCCCCTTGAGCCAGAGCCGCCCGCGCGAACGCGAATGGAAGTGGGCAAGCCCGGTCTCGCGCGTCCTGGCGAGTGCTTCGGCATCCATGAAGGCAAGCATCAGCGGCTCGCGGGTCGCCGAATCGATGGCGATCGCCGTCAACAGGCCATGGCTGTCGAATCGCGGCATGAAGCGGCTGCCTTGCTCGCGGGCATCGGCATCGGGGCCTTGCATCTTGGAACGTTCCCTCGGCATGGCAGCACGACCGCTGCCCTGTTGCGCGATAACCACATGCGCGGGGTAAAATCCACCGCCCAGATGGACGGCGCTTTATCTTCGTCGCGAGTTTTCGCACAAGAGACTCAGTGGTCTCAGGGGGCCACATGAATCGGGCGTTAACCGCGCCAGGGTTCAGGGAAACCGAGCAGCCGACAAGGCGCCGGAAGACCATGAGGGCTAAAGGGCGTGGCGGCCGTTTCAGGGGGGGGCCACCTGGCGCGAAAGCGGCGCCCGAAAGTTTCGTCACGTGGACGCCCGGGGCTCAGCTCCGGGCGTTTGCTTTTCATGTCCCCGTCACACGTGCGGCAGCGCCTCCTCCAGCACGCGGGCAATGCAGGCGATGACCACTTTCTCAACCCCCGCCCGTTTGAGCGCCCGGACGCAGGCATTGCTGGTGGCTCCGCTGGTCAGAACGTCATCGACCAGCACCACGCGCGCGCCCTTGAGCATCGCGCGTCGTTTCGGCTCGACGACAATTGCGCCCGAGAGGATGCGGGCGCGAGCCAGGCGGTCCTTGCCCGCAAGGCTTGGCGTGTGGCGCTGGCGGCGCAGGGCATCGACCACCACCATCGCGCCAGTCGAGCGGGACAGTTCGCGGGCCAGCAGGGCCGACTGGTTGTAGCCGCGCTGCCACAGCCGCCAGCGATGGAGCGGCACCGGGACCTGCAGCCAGCCCGGCCCGATGCCGCCATGCAGCCCGGCCAACCTGGGCGCGATCAACCGGGCAAATAACGGCGCCAGCGCAATCCGCCCGCCGCGCTTGTAGGCCAGGATCAACCGCCGGATCGGCTCGTTGTAGATGGTCCCGGCGGCGATGCCGTCGTGTCGCGGCGCCTGGGCCATGCACGGCGCGCAGACAGCACCCTCGGGCAACTCTCCGGCAAAGGGCCGCTGGCATGAGGCACAGGCCGGCTGCCCCGGCTGCACCAGCCCCGACCAGCAGCCCGGACACAGGCCGCCATGTTCGACCACCGGCTCCCCGCACAGGGGACAGCGCGGAGGGAACAGCAAGTCGGCAATCGCCGCGACCGGAGCGGGAAGTTGCATGAACCCCGTGTAATCCCGTATTCCGGCAGCGCCAAGGCTTGCCTGCCGCGATGCGCGGAGGCAGGGAGGCGCCATGGTCGCCGCTCCCCCCCGGATCTATTCGCCCACGCGGCGCGCCGCTGCCCGCGCCCGCATGATCGCGCTCCAGCAGGCCGCCGATGCACCACGCTACCTGCTGGCGGACATGATCGAGGACGTACGCGAACGCCTCGCCTTCCTCCGCGTCAGCCCCCGCCGCGCCCTGATCATCGGCGACCACACCGGCGAACTGGCCAAATCGCTCGAAGGCGCCGATGTCACCTCGGCCGAGCCGGCCGACGGCTTCGACGAGGAGAGCCCCCTGCCCGGCGGCGATTACGACTTGATCGCCAGCCTCGGCACGCTCGACACGGTCAACGACCTCCCCGGCGCGCTCATCCACCTGCGCCAGGCGCTCTCTCCCGGCGGCCTGATGATCGCCAGCCTGCCCGGCGCCGGCAGCCTGCCCATGCTGCGGGCCGCGATGCTCGCCGCCGATGGCGACCGGCCCGCCCCGCGTCTCCACCCGCAGATCGACGTGCGCGCCGGAGGGCAACTGCTCCAGCGCGCCGGCTTTGCCGACCCGGTGGTGGACAGCCGCCCGCTCGATGTCGGCTTCCGCTCATTCAGCCGGCTGGTCGCCGACCTGCGCGCCCAGGGCCTTGGCAATGTCCTCGCCAGCCCCGGCCCTGCCCTCACGCGGCACATGCTCGACGCCGCCGAAGCTGCGTTTTTCGGGCCAGCCCGGGAAGGCCGCGCCGTCGAGCATTTCGAGATCCTGACGCTGAGTGGTTGGAAAAAGGATTAGTAAAGCCGGGGATTTACCATCCCCGGGCCCCTGTGACCCTTTGTCTGGGGCACAATCGCAGCCTTCCGCTGGATTGAAGCGCCGCAGGCCTTAATCCGCTTCGCGGAAGCGCGACGCAAGCTGGGCGCGCAACGCCAATGTCACAGGGGTCCGGGGATGGTAAATCCCCGGCCATCCTCCTGTCCTTCAGTTTCAGCCCAGAGCCGCCTGCGCCGCCGCCAGCCTGGCGATCGGCACGCGATAGGGCGAGGCCGAGACGTAATCGAGCCCGACGCTTTCGCAGAATGCGATGCTGGCGGGATCGCCGCCGTGTTCGCCGCAGATGCCGAGCTTGATGCCAGGCCGCGTCGTCCGACCGCGCTCGGCGGCGAGGCGGACCAGTTGGCCCACGCCATCGACGTCGAGGCTGACGAACGGATCGCGCGGATAGATTCCCTGCTCGACATAGGGCGAGAGAAACTTGGCAGCGTCGTCGCGGCTGACCCCGAGGGTGGTCTGGGTCAGGTCGTTGGTGCCGAACGAGAAGAATTCGCCGACTTCGGCGATTTCGCCCGCCATCAGCGCCGCGCGCGGCAGTTCGATCATCGTGCCGACGTGGTATTGCAGCGTCCGGCCCTTTTCGGCGAACACGGCGGTGGCCGTGCGGTCGGTCAGGTCCCGGAGGATTTCCAGTTCGCGCCGGGTGGCGACCAGCGGGATCATCACCTCGGGCACCGGCGCATCCCCGCCCTGTGCGGCGACATCGCAGGCGGCCTCGAAAATCGCTCGGACCTGCATCTCGTAGATTTCCGGATAGGTGATGCCCAGCCGACAACCGCGATGGCCGAGCATCGGGTTGGCCTCGTGCAGTTCCTCGGCCCGGCGCTTCAGCGTCGCGGCGCCGATGCCGATGGCGTCGGAAAGTTCCTCGAACTCGGCATCGCCCTGGGGCAGGAATTCGTGGAGCGGCGGGTCGAGCAGGCGGATGGTCACCGGCAGGCCGGCCATGATCTCGAAGATCGCATGGAAGTCGGCCCGCTGCTCGGGCAGCAGCTTGGCGAGCGCCGCCTTGCGGCCATTGCTGTCCTCGGCGAGGATCATCTGGCGCACGGCGCTGATCCGGTTGTCGTCGAAGAACATGTGCTCGGTGCGGCACAGGCCGACACCCTCGGCGCCGAACTGGCGGGCCATGCGACAATCCTCCGGCGTCTCGGCATTGGCGCGGACCTTCATTCGCCGATGCCGGTCGGCCCAGGCCATCAGCGTGCCGAAATCGCCAACCAGTTCCGGCTCGATGGTGGCGACCTCGCCGGCGATGATTTCGCCGCTGGCGCCGTCGAGCGTCAGGATGTCGCCCTCCTTGAGATCGCGGGTGCCGATGCGCAGGGTGCGGCTGGCCATGTCGATCGACACGGCGCTGGCGCCCGAGACGCAGGGCCGGCCCATGCCGCGCGCGACGACGGCAGCGTGGCTGGTCATGCCGCCGCGCGCGGTCAGGATGCCCTTGGCGGCGTGCATGCCATGGATGTCCTCCGGCGAGGTTTCGACGCGGACCAGGATCACCGCCTCGCCGCGTTCGGCGCGCTGCTGGGCGGTGTCGGCATCGAGCACGATCGCGCCACTGGCGGCACCCGGGCTGGCCGGCAGGCCCTTGCCGAGCAGATCGCGCGGCGCCTTGGGGTCGAGCGTCGGGTGGAGCAGCTGGTCGAGCGCCATCGGGTCGACCCGGCGGACGGCGGTCGCCTCGTCGATCAGGCCCTCGCCGACCATGTCCACCGCCATCTTCAGCGCCGCCTTGGCGGTGCGCTTGCCGCTGCGGGTCTGGAGCATCCAGAGCTTGCCGCGTTCGACGGTGAACTCGATGTCCTGCATGTCCTTGTAATGCGCTTCGAGCAGCTCGAAAACGTGGGCCAGTTCGCCATAGGCGGCGGGCATGGCTTCTTCCATCGACAAGGGCTTGGCCCCGGCGCGGTCGCGGGCGGCTTTGGTCAGATACTGCGGCGTGCGGATGCCGGCGACGACGTCCTCGCCCTGGGCATTGACCAGGTATTCGCCATAATAGGCCTTCTCACCGGTCGCCGGATCGCGGGTGAAGGCGACGCCGGTGGCCGAGGTGTCGCCCATGTTACCGAACACCATCGCCTGGACGTTGACCGCGGTGCCCCAATCACCGGGAATGTCGTTCAGGCGGCGGTAGACCTTGGCGCGATCCGAATCCCACGAATCGAATACGGCGGCGATGGCGCCCCAGAGCTGCTCGTGGACATCCTGCGGGAAAGGATGGCCCAGTTCCTGCGCGACGATGTCCTTGTATTGCGCCACGAGCGCCTGCCAATGCTCGGCCCCCAGTTCAACATCGGAATAGAACCCGTTGTCTTCCTTGGTGATTTCCAGCGCATCCTCGAACAGGTGATGCGGGATGCCCAGCACCACGTCGGAGTACATCTGAACAAAGCGGCGATAGCTGTCCCAAGCGAAGCGGTCGTCGCCCGAAGTGCTGGCGAGGCCCTGCACCGTCTCGTCGTTGAGGCCGAGGTTGAGCACGGTGTCCATCATCCCCGGCATCGACACGCGCGCGCCCGAGCGGACCGAGACCAGCAGCGGATCGGCCGGATTGCCGAAGGTCTTGCCGACCGCCTGCTCGATATGGGCCAGCGCGGTTGCCACGTCGGCGCGGAGCGCGTCGGAGAAATTGGCGCCTTCCTTGAGGTAGCGGATGCACTCGTCGGTGGTGATGGTGAAGCCCGGGGGCACCGGCAGGCCGATGCCGGCCATCTCGCCGAGGTTTGCACCCTTGCCGCCGACGACCGTCTTGTCACGCGCGCGGGGATCATCATGGCGAATGGAGTCAGAGGGATTCTTGGCACCGAAAGTGAAGACCTGCTTCATCGAACTCCCCTGCTATCGCTCAGGCGCATGCAACGCATCGCATACGTATGTGGTGCCCTTCCCTAGCCTTCGATGCGGGAGAAGTCAGCAACTTTGTGCACTGCAGCACGAAACTGGTCAAGCAGGCCAAGGCGAGCCTGCCGCTTGGCCGGATCGGCATCGTTGACCGTCACCGCATCGAAAAACGCATCGATCGGCGCGCGCAGGGAAGCGAGCGCGGTCATGGCAGCGGCGAAGTCCTCGGCGGCGACGGCAGCCGCGGCCTGCGGCCCGGCCTGGCCGAGCGCCTCGATCAATGCAGCCTCGGCCGGCTCCGGCGCATAGGCCAGCGCCGCCGCGTGGCGATCGGCCATCTTGGCTGCGATCACCGGGGCGAGGTCCGGGTCGTCGACCATGGCCAGCGGGTCTTCCTCGCCGGTGCGGGCGATCTCGCCCTCGATGCCCTGCCAGTCCTCCTTCTTGAGGATGTTGGCGGCGCGCTTGTAGCCGGCGTGGAGGTTCTTGCCGTCCTCGGTGGCGATGAACGCCTGGAGCGCGTGGACACGGGCCAGCAGGCGGACGAGATCGTCCTCGCCGCCGAGCGCGAAGACCGCGTCGATCAGGTCGTGGCGGACGCCGGCTTCCTTCTGCTGGACCTTGAGGCGGTCGGCGAAGAAGTCAGCAATAGCCTGACCCACGCGATAAGCTTGTTCCGCATTCTCAAAATTGAGTTTGGATGCACGAAGCTGCGATAGCACAGCCGTAGCTAATTCCCTGGGCCTTGTATCCCACTCACCGTCAATCAAATTTAGCCTATATGTAAATATATCTGGGCAATATTGTAAAATATCAATATGCAGATCATTTTCTTCTAGAGCCGTTACGAAACTTTCTCTCAATAGATTAGCACAAACCAAAGCAAGTTTTGCAGCAAAATCGCCGATTTTGAGACGATTGTTATTAGTCGAAATCAATGCAAGAACGCCAATGGCGGACCTGCGCAATGCGAATGGATCCTTTGAGCCTGTTGGTTTCTCGCCGATAGTAAAGAACGATGCGATCGTATCCAGCTTGTCCGCCAGTGCCACCGCCACCGTCACCGGCGCGGTCGGCACCTCGTCGCCCTGCCCTACCGGCTTGTAATGGTCACGGATCGCATCGGCCACCGCATCGGGAAGGCCTTCTGCGCGGGCATAATAGCCGCCCATCAGGCCTTGCAGTTCGGGAAACTCGCCGACCATCTCGGTGACGAGATCGGCCTTGCACAGTTCCGCCGCCTGCCGCGCCAGGGCCGGGTCGCAGTTTGGCACAATCCCTTCGCTCGCCAGCCATTCCGCCAGCTTCGCCACCCGCGCCACCTTGTCGGCGACGGTGCCCAGCTTCTCGTGGAAGGTGATCCGGCCCAGCTTGTCCGCCTGCTTCGAAAGCGGCGTCTTGCGGTCCTGCTCCCAGAAGAAGCGGGCATCCGAGAGCCGCGCCGCCAGCACCTTGCGATTGCCGGCGACGATGCCCGCACCGGCATCGCTGGCGGCGATGTTGGCGGTGCAGACGAAGGCATTGGCGAGCTTGCCGGTGAGCGTAGCGGCCGGTTGCGAACCCCCTCCACCATGCTGCGCATGGTCCCCCTCCCCGTCCCGGGGAGGATATTCGCAGACGAAGTATTTCTGGTTGGTCCGCGCGGTCAGCTGGATGACCTCGGGCGGGACATCGAGATAGGCTTCATCGAACCGGCCGAGCAGCGGCACCGGGTATTCGGTGAGGCCGGCGTTCTCGATCACCAGCCCAGGGTCCTCTACCAGCGTGAGACCGGCCTTTTCCGCCGCCGCCCGGGCCTGTTCGGCGATCAGCGCCTCGCGTTCGGCATGATCGACGATGACATGGCAGGCGCGCAGCTTTTCCTGATAGTCGGCCGCGCCGCCGATGGTGATCTCGCCCGGGGCATGGAAGCGGTGCCCCCGGGTGGCATAGCCGGAGCGCACGCCGCCGACCTCACACTCGACCAGATCCTCGCCGAAAATGGCGACGATGCCGGACAGCGGCCGCACCCAGCGCAGGCTCTCGCTGGAGAGCGAAGCGGCGCCCCAGCGCTGGCTCTTGGGCCAAGGGAAGGCGCGGATGATCGCGGGAATCGCCTCGGCCAGCACTTCGCGGGTGGCGCGGCCCGGCTTTTCGTTGATCGCGAACCACACGCCGTCGCGCTCGGTCAGCTGTTCCCTGCTCAAGCCGGTCTTGCGCAGGAAACCTTCGAGCGCCTGCTCCTGCGCGCTGGTGCGCGGGCCTTTGACTTCCTCGCTGACCGCCTCGGTCGCTTGCGCCAGGTCCCGCGCGATCAGCGCTAGCCGGCGCGGCGTGGACCACACGGTGATCGCGCCCGGCTCGAGCCCGGCGGCGGCGAGTTGCTCGCGGAAGAGCTTTTCCAGCGCCACGCGAGCGCCGGCCTGCATGCGCGCGGGGATTTCCTCGGAACGGAGTTCGAGCAGGAAGTCGGACATCACCGATCCTCCCCGTTTACGGGGAGGGGGCAGTCGCGCAGCGACTGACGGAGGGGGCAAGCCGCCCGCACAATGTCAGCAGCCGCAATGGCCGGATCGTTCAACACATCAACAGCCGGAAGGCGCACGATGCGATAGCCTTTCTGTTCCAGGTAGAGGGCGCGCGGATGGTCTTGCGCGGGTCGCTGGCCCATGTCGTGAGATTGGCCGTCGATTTCGATGACCCGGCGGGCCTCCGCGCAGTAGAAGTCGGCAATGTAAGGGCCGATCGGGTGCTGGCGGCGGAAGCGGATGCCAGATGCACTGCCCTTGAGATGCTGCCACAGCAAAACCTCGGGCAGCGTCATTTGACGGCGCAGGCGGCGGGCGGCGTAGGTGTCCGGTCGTCGCATCGGTGGCACACCCCCTCCGTCAGCGCTGCGCGCTGCCACCTCCCCACGAGTGGGGAGGATCGTCACAGGCTCCACTCCGGGTATTCGGCCTGCCAGCGGGCGGTGTTGGTCTCGATCCATTTCTGGCAGGAGCCCTTGGCGAGATCGCGGACCCGGCCGATGTAGCTGGCGCGTTCCTGCACGGAGATCACCCCGCGCGCCTGCAGCAGGTTGAACAGGTGGCTGGCCTCGATCGCCTGCTCGTAGGCTGCAAGCGGGATATCGGCATCCAGGCAGCGGCGACATTCGGCCTCGGCCTTGGCGAAGCCGTCGAACAAGCTGGCGGTGTCGGCCACCTCGAAGTTGTATTTCGACAGCTGCTGCTCGTTGGCGAGGAAGACATCGCCATAGGTCATGCCGTGATTGTTGAAGGCGAGATCGTGATAGCGGTCCTTGCCCTGCAGGTACATGGCGAGCCGCTCCAGGCCATAGGTCAGCTCGCCCGCCACCGGCTTGCAGTCGAACCCGCCGACTTGCTGGAAATAGGTGAACTGGGTGACCTCCATGCCATCGCACCAGACTTCCCAGCCCAGCCCCCAGGCGCCGAGGGTCGGGCTTTCCCAGTCGTCCTCGACGAAGCGGATGTCGTGCGCCAGCGGGTCGATGCCGATGGCCGCGAGGCTGGCGAGATAGAGTTCCTGCAGGTTTTCCGGGTTCGGCTTGAGGATCACCTGATACTGGTAATAGTGCTGCAGCCGGTTCGGATTCTCGCCATAGCGCCCGTCGGTCGGCCGGCGACTGGGCTGGACATAGGCCGCGTTCCACCGCTCCGGGCCGAGCGCGCGCAGGGTGGTGGCGGGGTGGAAGGTGCCGGCCCCCATGCGCATGTCGTACGGCTGGAGGATCAGGCAGCCCTGTTCGCTCCAGAAGGCGTGGAGCTTCAGGATCATGTCCTGGAAGGAGAGCGGGGTCGCATTGTCGGCCATGGCTGCCGCCTTTGGCCCAGCGCCGGTTACAAATCAACCAACGGCACCGGCGTTATGGTCGTTTACGCGCGGTAAACCACGGCTGCTCATCGACTGTCGCGGGGAAGCAAGATAGACGTGCGCCATGACCATGCTGTTCCGCCGCCTTCTCACCCTTGCCCTGCTGCTCGCCCTGCCCGGGGCTGCCGCCGCCCGGCCGGCTTTGTGGAAGGTGTCCGACGCCGACACGACCGTGTGGCTGTTCGGCACCGTCCATGCCCTGCCCAAGGGCACCGGGTGGTACGATGGCCGGATCGCCGACACCTTCGAGCATTCCGATACCCTGGTGACGGAGATCATCGACAAGAACCCGGAGCAGATGCGCAGCGTCGTCCAGGCCAGCGCGATGCTGCCGGAAGGGCGCAGCCTGCGCGCGATGATGACCGCGCGGCAGCGCGCCGCGTTCGAGAAGGCGCTGGCGGCCAACAAGATGCCCGCCGCCGCGCTCGACCGCTACCAGCCGTGGTATGCCGCGGTGGCGCTGGCGACCTTGCCGCTGCTGACATCCGGCTACGATCCGGCCAACGGCGTCGATGCGACGCTCGGCGCGAAGGCGGCAACGCTGAAGCTGGCGCACGAGGCGCTGGAGACGCCGGAATACCAGCTCTCGCTGTTCGGCTCGCTGCCGATGCCGGTGCAGAAGCGTTACCTGTCGCAGGTTGTCCAGAACCTGCCGAAGCTCAAGGGCGAACTCGCGGCGATCATCGCCAGCTGGCAGGCCGGCAATGCGACCAGGCTGGCGAAGCTGATGAACGACAACGAGGACGATCCGGCGCTCAAGGACAAGCTGCTGATCGGCCGCAACAAGGCCTGGGCCAGGTGGATTTCCGCCCGGATGGCGAAGCCCGGCGCGGTGTTCGTCGCGGTCGGCGCCGGGCACCTGGCGGGGCCAGGCTCGGTGCAGGACCAGTTGCGCGCGCTCGGGCTGAAGGCGGTCCGGGTCCAGTAGCCGTGCGTCGGCCGGCATGGCTGCTCGCGCTGGCGCTGGTGGCCTGCGGGCCACGGGCGCAGGAGGCGCGGCCGGCGCTGTGGCGGATCGATGGGCCGGGCGGGCAGCAGGGCTGGCTGTTCGGCACGATCCACGCGACCCCGCAGCGGTATGACTGGCGCACGCGCGCGGTCTCCCAGGCGCTGGCCCGGTCGGACCGGATCGTCGTCGAGATTGCGGCGCTGGGCGATGACGCCGCCACGGCGCGGGTGTTCGTCCGGCTGGCGCACACGCCCGGCCAGCCGCCGCTGGCCGGGCGCATCGACCCGAAGCTGCGGCCGGCGCTCGCCGCGCTGCTGGCGAAAGCCGGGCTGAACGCCGCCGCCTTTGCCGATGTCGAGACCTGGGCGGCGGCGCTGATGCTGGCGCAGGCAGCGACGCCGGACGACCACCCGGAATGGGGCGTGGACCGGGCACTCCTGGCCGACCATGCCGGCAAGCCGGTCAGCGAACTCGAAGGCGCGGAACGGCAGCTCGCCCTGTTCGACCGGCTGCCGGAGCCGGCGCAACGGACCCTGCTGGCGCAAGCCGTCGCCGGCGCCGCCACCGCCGGTGCCGACGCGGCGACGCTCGCCGAAGCCTGGCGCAAGGGGGACATCGACACGATCGCCGCCGAAACGCGCCAGGGGATACTGGCCGACGAGACCTTGCGGGCCACCCTGTTCACCGGGCGAAACGCGCGCTGGGCGGCGGCGATTGCCGATGGCCTGGAACATGGCGCCCGGCCCTTCGTCGCGGTCGGCGCGGCGCACATGGCCGGGCCGGATGGCCTGCCGGCGATGCTCTCGGCCCGCGGCTACCGGATCACCCGCATCCAGTAACTTGCTTTTCCCCCGCTTTGCCGCTAACGGCCCGCGCTTCGTCATGGTCATCCCTGGAGGCGTGGCGAAACGGGCGCGGGCCGATGCGCGGCGGCGTCCGTCAACTGATCCCAGTTTTCGAAAGGTAGCAAGATGAGCGATACGCTGTCCCTGCCGGCCGAGGCGCGCGATCGGGCAGGCAAGGGAGCCTCCCGTCAGCTGCGCCGCGAAGGCCGTGTCCCCGCCGTGATCTATGGCGGCAATGAAGCCCCTCTCGGCATTCACGTCGAGCTGAAGGAACTGACCCGCCAGCTCGGCACCGGTCACTTCTTCAACTCGGTGATCGAGATCGAGGTCAACGGGAACAAGCTCCGCACGCTGCCCAAGGACGTCGCCTTCCACCCGGTGACCGACCGTCCGCTCCATGCCGACTTCCTGCGCCTGGGCGAACACACCGTCGTCCACGTCAAGGTGCCGGTGGTGTTCACCAACGAAGCCGCCTCGCCCGGCATCAAGCGCGGTGGCGTGCTCAACATCGTCCACCACGAGCTGGACCTGGTGTGCGATGCCGATGCGATCCCCGACGAGGTCACCATCGACCTGACCGGGCTCGAGGTCGGCGATTCGATCCACATCGGCCAGATCAAGCTGCCCGCCGGCACCAAGGACGGCAGCCACGAGGCTGACCTGACCATCGCGACGATCGTGGCGCCTTCGGGCCTGCGCAGCGAGGAAGGCGACACCACCAAGACCGAGCCGGCCGCGTAAGCCCGATGTCGCCCGCCCCCTGCAAGGGGCCGGGCGTCCTTCACTCCCCTCCCGTTCACGGGAGGGGCTGGGGGAGGGCCTGTTGGGGCAGGGCGGAATAACACGCCCTCCCCCGGCCCCTCCCGCAAGCGGGAGGGGGAATGTAGCCCCTCTTGCCCTCCGGGCTCTCGGGAGTCTGAGTGATGCAGCTCTGGGTCGGCCTCGGCAATCCCGGCACCGAATATGCGCTTCACCGGCACAACGTCGGCTTCATGGCGGTGGACACCATCGCCGAAGTCCATGGCTTTGCCAGCACCCAGAAGAAGTTCTCCGGCTGGCTGCGCGAAGGCCGGATCGGCCAGGACAAGGTGCTGCTGCTCAAGCCGGCAACCTTCATGAACGAAAGCGGCCGGTCGGTCGCCGAGGCCATACGCTTCTACAAGCTCGGGCTCGACGCGCTGACCGTGTTCCACGACGAGCTCGACCTCGCCCCGTTCAAGGTCAAGGTCAAAGTCGGCGGCGGCACCGCCGGCCACAACGGCCTGCGCTCGATCGACCGGCATATGGGTCCGGGCTTCCGCCGGGTGCGGCTGGGCATCGGCCACCCCGGCCACAAGGACCGCGTCACCGGCCATGTCCTCGGCAACTTCGCCAAGGCGGAACAGGACCCGCTGGCGGACATGCTCGGCGCCATCGCCGCCGAGGCCGCATGGCTGGCAGCAGGCGACGACGTGCGTTTCATGAACGACGTGGCGCTGCGCCAGCAGCCCTGAGAGCCTGATCCGCAGGCATTTCGGATCAGGCTCTTATACCCCGCTTCACCGAACCTTAAAGGCTCGGCGCGCATAGCCGGACGGGGCGCATCCCGTGTTCGCGCCGTCGAGCGAGGTGTGGTTTGATCAAGTCACAGTCCCTGAACATGCCGGTTTTCGCACTGGTCGTCGCCGGCAGCATCGGCGCCGGTGTCCTGGCGGATCGCAACTGGCTGCATTCGCAATCGCTCGAAGGCGTCAGCTGCGATTTCGTCCGACCGGCTGCCCTGTCGGCTCTCCAACCGCTTGCCGCGAGCCAGCCGGCCGCTCCCGCCACGACACCGTCTTGCTCGGGAACTCCCGCAGTCGGCGCCGTCGCAGTCCCGCCAGCTCCCGTGCCGGTCGCTCCGCCCGCGGCCGCCTGTCCGGGTTCAAGTTTGCCGGCGTTACAGGCCGGAACGCTGCCGATGCTCCCGCAAGGCCCGACCACGATCGTGCGCGCCGCGCCAGTTGATGACGGCATGACCGGCGACAATCGCGATATGCTGATGGCGCTCGGGGGCACGCTGGGACTGCTCGGCATCGGCGCGGCCTGGTGGCAGTCCACCCGCGGCACCGCCAGGCGTCGCACGCGGACGGCTGCCGCCGTGCTGCCGATCGCCGCCCTGGCTGATCCGCTGGACCCGGCACGACCGGTCGATACCGGCCCGGCGACCGCCGATGCGGTCTCCGACGGCCCCGGAGATACACCGGCGTTCGCCCCGGCTGACCCCGGCAACCCCGGCCCGAGCTATCAGCAGCGTCGCCATGTCCGGGACGCGCGCAAGGCGCGGTGGCGTCGCCTCGCCTACATCCTGCTGTTCGGTGGCAGCGTCGCTGCGGTCGCCGCCAGCACCTCGCGCGGCTTGTGGTTCGGTGATCCCGAAATGCCCTTGGAAACCGGCCAGCACCAGCGCCACGCCCGCGTGCACCAGCCCCTGGCCCCGCACCAGGGCAGCCACGGCGAAAGCTTCGCGACGACACCGCACCGGATCGGCGGCACTTTGGGCAACGGGCCTGCCATGCCTGGCCAGACCCCGCGCGGCACCCTGGACGGACGGGGCGGCGCCGCGCATGGCATCGTCGGCGATCACGACCGCGCTCGCCTGCCGATCGACCGCGAACGGGGCGAACGTCTCGGCGCCCACATGTTCGACGGCCACGGCGGCGGCGATCCGATCGTCAGCGACCCGCACCATGGTTCGGTCGAGGACCGGCTGAAGGGCTCTGGCGGCGGCGGAAGCGGCGCTGGCGGCACCCAGGGCGGCGCACACGGCACGCTTACCCCCGATTCCGGCAAGGGCGGCGATAACGGTGGCGGAGGGGGCAGTGGCGGCGGCGGCGGCAACAACGGTGGCACTGGCAGCGGCACTGGCGGTGGCACTGGCGGAACCGATAGCGGCCATGGTGGCACCGGTGGCCATGACAGCGAACACGGCGGCGGCAACGGTGGCCACGATGGCGGCAACGGTAACCACGACGGCGACCATGGCGGCGGCGATCCGGGCAACTGGCTCGGCAACGACCCCGGCCACGGCGGTGGCACCCCGGTGCCGGAGCCGGACACCATCGGCCTGCTCGCACTCGGCATCGTCGGCCTGGCGCTCAGCCGCTCGCGCCGCCTGCGCCAGCGCCTGAAGCTCGCCCGCCCGGCTCCCTGATCCCGCGCAGCGACAGCGTGGCTGGCCAAATCGCGCCGGCCACGTTATCCGCCCGGCGCCGCGAGGGCGCGGCCGGGAGTGAACCATGGGATTTCGTTGCGGGATCGTCGGCCTGCCCAATGTCGGCAAGTCGACCCTGTTCAATGCGCTGACCGAAACGCAGGCCGCGCAAGCCGCCAACTATCCGTTCTGTACGATCGAGCCGAACGTCGGCAATGTCGGCGTGCCCGATCCCCGGCTCGAAGCGCTGGCGAAGATTGCCGGCAGCCAGAAGATCATCCCGACCCAGCTCGGCTTCGTCGATATCGCCGGGCTGGTGCGCGGCGCCAGCAAGGGCGAGGGCCTCGGCAACCAGTTCCTCGGCAATATCCGCGAGGTGGACGCCATCGTCCACGTCCTGCGCTGCTTCGAGAACGACGACATCCAGCATGTCGACAACCGCATCGACCCGATCTCGGATGCTGACACGGTCGAGACCGAACTGATGCTGTCCGATCTCGAAAGCCTCGAAAAACGGGTGCCGGCAGCCCAGAAGAAGGCTGCCGCCGGCGACAAGGAGGCGAAGATCGTCGCTTCCGTGCTCGGCCAGGCGCTCGACCTGCTGCGGGCCGGCAAGCCTGCACGGCTGACCGAGCCGCGCGACGAAGAGGAACTGCGCGTGTTCCGCCAGGCCCAGCTGATCACCGCCAAGCCGGTGCTCTATGTCTGCAACGTCGAGGAGGAGAGCGCGGCGGAGGGCAACGCCCATTCCGCCCGCGTGTTCGAGAAGGCGAAGGCCGAAGGCGCCGAGGCGGTCATCGTCTCGGCCGAGATCGAGAGCCAGCTGGTCGGCATGGACGGCGAGGAGCGGATGGTCTTTCTGGAAGAGATGGGCCTCCATGAAACCGGCCTCAACCGCGTCATCCGCGCCGGCTACGACCTGCTGCATCTGATCACGTTCTTTACCGTCGGCCCCAAGGAAGCCCGCGCCTGGACCGTCCACAAGGGCGCCAGGGCGCCAGAAGCCGCCGGCGAAATCCACTCGGACTTCGAAAAGGGCTTCATCCGTGCCGAAACCGTCGCCTACGACGACTTCGTCACGCTCGGCGGCGAATCAAAGGCCCGGGAAGCCGGCAAGCTGCGCGCCGAGGGCAAGGCCTATGTCGTGCAGGATGGCGACGTCATGCACTTCCTGCACAGCTGATCGCGGGGATATCAGTCGTCGAACGCCTCGATGATCGGGCAAGGGCCTTCGCCGCTCGATGCACAGGCATCGGCGAGCCGGGCCAGCGCCCCGCGCGCCTCGGTCAACTCGCCGATCCGCCGGTCCAGTTCGGCCAGCCGTGCCGCGGCCATCGCCCGCACTCGAGGCCGATCGCTGGAACGGTCCAGCTCCAGCAGCTCGCCCACTTCCTCCAGCGTGAAGCCAGCGCGCTGCGCCGCGCGGATGAACCGCAACCGCGAGAGGTCGCCTGCGCCATAGTGCCGCCGCCCCGCCCCCGCTCCCGCCCTGCGCGAGGGTTGCGGATCATCGAGCAGGCCACGGCGTTGATAATAGCGCACCGTCTCAACGCCGACTTGGGCGCTGCGGGCCAGCTCGGAAATGGTCAGGCCCAACGCACTTGACTCCGTACCGTGGTACGGAAGGTATAGGTCGATTCGCCATGAACGCCAATCCCCTTCCCCGCACCGCGATCCTGTATCGCATGGTCATGGAAAAGCATGTCTGTCCGTATGGACTCAAGGTCCGGCACCTGCTGCGCAGCCACGGCTTCAGCGTCGAGGACCACTGGCTGACCACCCGAGCAGAGACCGATGCCTTCAAGGCCGAACACGGGGTCAAGACCACACCGCAGGTGTTCATCGGCGGCAAGCGCATTGGCGGCCATGACGACACCCGCCGCTGGCTGGGACTCAAGGTCGCCGATCCCGACGCGACCAGCTACGTGCCGGTCCTCGCCGTGTTCGCGGTGGCCGCCGCCCTGGCCATGGCGGTCAGCCACGCGGTCTATGCGACCGTGTTGACCGTGCGCGCCGCAGAATGGTTCGTGTCATTCGCCATGGCCCTGCTCGCCATGCTCAAGCTCCAGGACGTGGACCGCTTCGCCACGATGTTCCTCGGCTACGACCTGCTCGCTCGCCGCTGGGTTCCCTATGCCACGCTCTATCCCTTCGCCGAAGCCGCCGCCGGGGTGCTGATGGCGGCGCACGCGATGGACTGGCTGTCTATCCCGCTCGCCCTGGTGATCGGCGGGGTCGGCGCCGTGAGCGTGGTCCATGCGGTCTACATCCAGCGGCGGGAGCTGAAATGTGCCTGCGTCGGCGGCTCGGGCCGCGTGCCGCTCGGCTTCGTCTCGCTCAGCGAGAACCTGGCGATGGTGGCGATGGCGCTGTGGATGCTGTCCCGCCACCTGTGAACCCCTGCCTCTTACCTAGGAACCGATCGATGAAACCCCGCCTGCTCGGCTGCCTCGCCACCCTCGGCCTGATGGCGACGCCTGCCCATGCCCAAATGGACCATTCGCAGATGGACATGGGCGGGGGGGACATGACTGGCCACCACCCGGCAGAGGCCGACGCGCCCGCCCTTCCCTTCGGTGCAGGCTCCGGCACCTCCCGCCTGCCCGGGGCTGATCCGGCCACGCCCGGCCACCACGTCATGGCCGGCGACTGGATGCTGATGCTCCACGGCACCGCTTCGCTGCAATACACCGAAGCCACCGGCCCGCGCGGCGACGACAAGACCTATGTCACCTCGATGGCGATGCTGATGGCGGAACGGCCGACAAGCTGGGGCCGCCTCCAGTTGCGGGCAATGACCAGCCTCGAACCCGCCATGGACGCCGCCGGTTATCCCAACCTCTACGCAACCGGCGAGACCGCACGCGGCCTGCCGCTGGTTGATCGCCAGCATCCGCACGACCTGTTCATGGAACTGGCCGCCCGCATCGATGTCGACGCCGGGCCGGGCCGGCTTTTCCTCTATGGCGGGCCGGTCGGCGAACCGTCCTTGGGGCCGAGCTTCTTTTCCATGCGCCAATCGGGCCGGCTCAATCCGGAAGCGCCGATTAGCCACCACTGGTTCGATTCGACCCACATCAGCTACGGCGTCGTCACCGCCGGCTATGCAACGCCGCTGTTCCAGATCGAAGCCAGCGGCTTTCGAGGCGCCGAGCCGGACGAGCGCCGCTGGAACATCGAGACGCCCGGTATCGATTCGTGGTCCGTGCGCGGCACGCTGAACCCTTCGCCGCGCTGGGCGCTCCAGGCAAGCTATGGCCAGATCCGCCAGCCCGAAGCCACCCATCCCGGCGAGGACGAGCATCGCTTCACCACTTCGGTCCACTATGCCACGGGCGGCCTCTCCGCCATGGCCGCGTTCAGCGCCAAGCAGCGGGTGCCGGGCGCAACGCTGACCGCGTGGCTGGGCGAGGCGAGCTGGGACGTTTCCCGGCATGACACCCTGTTTGGCCGGATCGAGAATGTGGCCAACGACGAGCTGTTTCCCGATCATGCCGATCCCCTGCACGAGACGCCGTTCCGGGTGACCAAGCTACAGGCCGGCTATGCCCGTCGGGTGCCGGTCGGCCCCTTCGAGCTGGCGCTGGGCGGGTCGCTGGCGGGATACCTGAAGCCGGCGGCGCTCGATGCTGCCTATGGCAATTCACCGGTGCAATGGACCCTGTTCGGACGCCTCACCTTGCGCAAGTAGCAGGTCTTGCGGCCGTAACCGGTGCCTGCAATCCTGCCGGCATGATCCGCACCCTCGTTCTCGCCCTGCTCGCGCTCGCCGTGACCGTGATTCCGGCGGCGGCACGCCCTGCCCCGCCCTTGACGATCCTGATCTCAATCGACGGGTTCCGGCCCGACTACCTGCAACGCGGCGTGACCCCGAACCTTTCCGCCCTGGCGCGCGCCGGCGCCAGCGGGGCGATGCGCCCGGCGTTTCCAAGCAAGACCTTTCCCAATCACTGGACGATGGTGACCGGGCTTTCGCCGGACCATCACGGCATCGTCGCCAACCGGATGGTCGATCCCGAAGGCAAGCGGCCGCCGTTCGCAATGGCGATCGAGGACCCGTGGTGGTGGCAGGATGGCGTGCCGGTGTGGCTGGCGGCGAGCCGGGCCGGCATCCGCAGCGCCACCGAGTTCTGGCCCGGATCGACCGTCGACGGGCTGCGCGCCGAAGACTGGAACCGGTTCGACGCCCGCGTTCCGCCCGATGCCCGGGTCGATGTCGTACTCGACTGGCTGCGCCGGCCGACGCCGACCCGGCCCCGCTTCGTCGCGCTCTATTTCGAGGCCGTGGACAGCGCCGGCCACCAGTTCGGGCCGGATTCGCCGGAGGTCGGCCGGGCCGCCGCGCTGGTCGATGCGGCGATCGGGCGGTTGCGCCAGGGTTTGGCGGGGCTGCGGCTGCGCGCCAACCTCGTCATCGTGTCCGATCATGGCATGGCGGCGCTCTCGCCGGACCGGGTGATCGATCTCGGCAGCTTTGCGCCGGCCGGCGACTGGACCGTCGTCGAGGACGGGCCATATGTCGGGCTGAATGCGGCTCCCGGGCACGAGGCGGCACTGGCGATGTCCCTGGCGCACCCGCCGGCGCATGTGCAGTGCTGGCCGAAGGCGGAGATCCCGGCGCGGTTCCGCTATGGCCGCAACCCCCGCATTCCGCAGTTCCTGTGCCTGGCCGATCCCGGCTGGCTGGTGCTGGCAAAGCCGCCGACCAGTCCGGTGCGCGGCGGCAATCACGGCTACGAAAACACCGCGCCGGAGATGCAGGCCCTGTTCATCGGCAGTGGGTCCGGGTTCAGGCCGGGCGTGCGCCTGGCGACATTCGACAATCTCGCCATCGAGCCGCTGCTGCGGCGGCTGCTGGGATTGCCGCCGGGCACCAATCGCGACGGCACGCTGGCGCCGGTTCGCCGGGCGCTCAGGAACAGGTGAGGTCGCCGACCGATTCGAGCACCTTGCGCTCGTGCTCGTCGGTGACGATCAGAGCGACCGTCTGGTGCAAGTCGGCAACGAAGCCGGTGGCGATCGGATGGGCCGGGGTCGATTGCGGTTCCAGCTTCAGCGCATGGCGCTTGCCGGCATAGTGGCTGTGGTTGGGTCCGGGCAAGATCGCCGATCCGGGATCGGCGGCGAAGACTTCGGCCTGACCATCGAACTGCATGACCGCGCGCTCCGGGCCGATGAGCAGGATGGGGCGGCCGGCGGCATGGGCCAGGTCGGTGAAACGGCAGGTGATCCCTGCAGGCACCGGTCCACCCACCGCCTGCGGCACCAGCGGCATCGGCGGCGGCAGCCGGTGCTGGGCCTGTTCGACCATCGCCACCGCCTGCGCGTCGCGGCTGGTCTCGGTGGCCTTTTCGCCGGAGTTGCAGGCGGTTGCTGTGAGAGGCGCGAGAATGACAGCGAGGACGATTGCATTGCGCATGGCCGGGTAACGGTGCTTTGACAAACAAGTTCCCGTTTTTCAGCGTCTTCCGAACAGCTTTTCGATATCGGCGTGAGCGAGCTTGATCCAGGTCGGGCGGCCATGGTTGCACTGGCCGGAGCGCGGCGTTGCTTCCATCTCGCGCAGGAGCGCGTTCATTTCGGCAACCGACAGCGGCCGGCCGGCACGGACCGAGCCGTGGCACGCCATCGTCGCCAGGATGTGGTCGAGCCGCTCGGGCAGCAGCAGCGCGGCGCCATGGTGGGCGAGATCGTCGGCAATGTCGCGCAGCAGGGCCTGCGTGTCGCCCTTTGCCAGCGCGGCGGGGACGGCGCGAACCAGCAGTGCGCCCGGACCGAAGCGCTCCACGGCCAGGCCGAATACGGCAAGCCGGGCGGCGGCCTCCTCGATACGGTCGCAGTCCGGCTCGTCGAGTTCTACGACCTCGGGGATCAGCAGCGCCTGCGACGGCGGCGAGCTGCCATCGGCGGCGGCCCGCAGCCGTTCGAGCACGATGCGTTCGTGGGCGGCGTGCTGATCGACGAGAACCAGGCCATCGGCCGCTTCCGCGACGATATAGGCATTGGCCACCTGGCCGCGCGCCACTCCGAGTGGAAAAGCGGCATCCTCCACCGCTTGCGCCGCGACTTCGGCGCGGGCCGATGGCGGGAGGGGCGGGGCGAGAACTGCGGCTTCGTAGCCGCGCCAGGCGAGGCCGGCTTCACTCACCCCCGCTGAGGGTGCGGAATACTGCCGTGCGAACAGGCTCCCCAATGACGGAGCCGCCGGCTCGGGCTGCCAGTTCGCCATCGCCGGAGCGGCCGGCGCCTGGGCGCTGCGCTGGCCGGCGCTGTCGAGCGCGTGGCGGAGGCCCGAGACGATGAAGCCGCGCACGAAGGCGGGATCGCGGAAGCGGACTTCGGTCTTGGCCGGGTGGACGTTGACATCGACCTCTTCCGGCGGGACTTCGAGGAACAGGGCCAACACCGCATGGCGGTCGCGCGCCAGCATCTCGGCATAGGCGCCGCGCACCGCGCCGACCAGCAGCCGGTCCCGCACCGGGCGGCCGTTGACGAACAGGTACTGGTGGTCGGCGACGCCGCGATTGAACGTCGGCAGGCCGGCGATGCCGCTCAGCTTCATCGCGCCGCGCGCCAGGTCGATGACGACGCCGTCCTCGGCCAGTTCGCGGGCGACGACCTGTGCCACCCGGCCCGCCGCCGTGTCCCCCGCCTGGAGTGCCAGGACACGGCGACCGTCATGCTCCAGGGTCACGCCGACCTCGGGCCGGGCCATCGCCAGGCGCCGCACGACATCGAGGCAGGCGGCATATTCCGAGCGTGGCGAACGCAGGAACTTGCGGCGGGCCGGCACTTTGGCGAACAGCTGCTCGACCCGGATGCGGGTGCCTGGCGGCAGCGCGGCGGGGCCTTCGCGGACCAGCTCGCCATGATCGACCTCGCGCCGCCAGCCATCCGGCCCCCGGCGGGGGCGGCTTTCCACGATCAGCCGGGCGACCGAGCCGATCGACGGCAGCGCCTCGCCCCGGAAGCCGAGCGTGGCGACCTGCTCGATGTTCTCGTCGGGCAGTTTGGACGTGGCATGGCGTTCGAGCGCCAGGGCGATCTCGTCCCGGTCCATGCCGCAGCCGTCGTCCGAGACATCGATGCCGTCCAGCCCGCCACCGGCCAGGCGCACGGCGATCTGCGCCGCGCCGGCGTCCAGCGCGTTCTCGACCAGTTCCTTGAGCGCGGAAGCCGGCCGCTCGACCACCTCGCCGGCGGCGATGCGGTTGACGAGCGTTTCGGGCAGGCGACGGATCACGGGCATTGCCTTGGCAGGTTAGCTCGGGGACCCCGGCTGGCAAAGCCCGGCGGCATCGCAATCCCCGCCGAACATGCGCCGGGACGACGAACCGCACCCTGTGAGCGGCCACGCAGCCGGGCCACCACAACAAATTTTTTCCATTTGTGAAATGCATGGGCTAAGCAGCCGCGACCTCAGCCCCAGCGCCGGAGCATGCTTGCCGCAATCGGTCGGCAAATGCCGGGAAAGTTTACGGATTTTTCGATGGCCTCGTTCCTGTCTCGATTCTTGAAATTCGGCTCCCAGAACATGGCGATCGACCTCGGCACCGCCAACACCCTGGTCTACGTCCAGGACCGCGGCATCGTGCTCAACGAACCCTCGGTGGTCGCGATCGAGACGATCAACGGCATCAAGCGGGTCAAGGCGGTCGGCGACGACGCCAAGATGATGATGGGCAAGACCCCGGATTCGATCGAGGCGATCCGCCCGCTGCGCGACGGTGTCATCGCCGACATCGAAATCGCCGAGGAAATGATCAAGTATTTCATCCAGAAGGTCCACGGCGGCAAGAAGAGCCTGTTCCGCTATCCCGAGATCGTCATCTGCGTGCCTTCGGGCAGCACGTCGGTGGAACGCCGCGCGATCCGCGACGCCGCCAGCAATGCCGGCGCCTCCCAGGTGTTCCTGATCCTCGAGCCGATGGCCGCGGCGATCGGCGCCGACATGCCGGTGACCGAGCCGGTCGGCTCGATGGTCGTCGACATCGGCGGCGGCACCACCGAAGTCGCCGTGCTCTCGCTGCGCGGCCTCGCCTATACCACCTCGGTCCGCGTCGGCGGCGACAAGATGGACGAGGCCATCGTCTCCTACGTCCGGCGCCACCACAACCTGCTGATCGGCGAAGCCACCGCCGAGCGAATCAAGAAGGACTACGGCGTCGCCGCGATGCCGAGCGACGGCATCGGCGAGACCATCCACATCAAGGGGCGCGATCTGGTCAACGGCGTGCCCAAGGAAATCACCATCACCCAGTCGAACATCGCCGAGGCGCTCAGCGAGCCGATCGGCGCCATCGTCGAAGGGGTGCGCATCGCGCTGGAAAACACCGCGCCGGAACTGGCGGCGGACATCGTCGATCAGGGCATCGTGCTGACCGGGGGCGGCGCGCTGATCAAGGGGCTGGACGAATACCTGCGCGAGGAGACCGGCCTGCCGGTGTCGATCGCCGAGGACCCCCTGTCCTGCGTCGCGTTGGGCACCGGGCGGGCGATGGAAGACCCGATCTATCGCGGCGTGCTGATGACGGCGTAAGCGGTTCGGGCATAGGTTTCGCCGGTCGGTCCCGTCGCTGACGAGACCGTTCGCCGGCAGCGGTTTTTGGTCACCAGGGAAACGGGAGCAGCATGGCGCCGCCAGCCAACCGGCGCTCCGGCTATTCGCGCAGGGCGCAGTACGGCACTTTCTTCGGCTATGTGGCCGGTGTGATCGGCGCCATCGTCGGCGCCGGGCTGCTGATCCTGTCCGTCTCGGGCAACGGGCTGTTCACCGGCCTGCGCACCACCGCCAGCGATGCCGGCAGCACTCCGGGCCGCATTGCCGCCGGAACCCGGGCGGCCGGCGGTTCCCTGTTCGAGGTTCTTGCCGGCTATTTCACTTATGGCGTGGAAAATGCCCGGCTGAAGCGCGAGGTGGCGCTGGCGCGGGTTCGTCTCGCGGAACAGGCCGCCCTCGCCGATGAAAACCGCCGGCTCAAGGCGACGCTGGCGCTCACCGCCGGGGACGCCGGCCCGCAGCCGGTCGCCACGGCCTGGCTGATCGGCTCGACCGCCAGCAGCACGCGGCGCTATGCGACGATCTCCGCCGGCTCCGGCGCCGGCGTCCGCCCGGGAATGCCGGTGCGGACCGCGCTCGGCCTCGTCGGACGGGTGCTGGAAGTGGGCCACCGGACCGCCCGCATCCTGTTGATCACCGATACCGAAAGCGTCGTGCCCGTCCGCCGTGCCGCTGACGGCGTTCCCGCCTTTGCCACCGGGCGTCCCGATGGATCGCTGCAACTGCGGCTGATCAGCCTCGGCATCAACCCGTTGAAGATCGGCGATGCCTTCGTCACTTCCGGCGCCGGTGGCCTCTACTGGCCGGGCACGCCGATCGCCGTCGTCACCGCGCTCACCCGCGATGGCGCCGTGGCCCGGGTGCTCAGCGACCCGGCCGCGAGCGAAATCGTCATCGTCCAGCCGCAGTGGAACCCGGTGGACGACCCAAGCCTGGCGCCGCCGCCGGACCCGACCGCCCGCAGCAAGCCCCGTCGCGCGAAGCACGGCTGATGGCGCTTTCCCTCAAGCTCCCCGCCCCGCTCGATCCGGACCGGCGCAAGCGCATCAATCGCGCGCCCTCGCCGGTCCTGGCCTATACCGTGCCCTGGCTCTCGGTCGTCCTCGCATCGGCGGCATCCGGCTGGATCACCATTGCCGCGACCCCGGTCGTCCCGCCGCTCGGCTTCCTCATGCTGGTCGGCTGGCGCCAGCTTCGCCCCGGCCTGCTGCCCGCCTGGGCGGGCCTGCCCCTCGGCCTGTTCGACGACCTCGTCAGCGGGCAGCCAGCGGGTTCGGCGGTCCTGCTGTGGTCGCTGACCCTGCTGGCGCTGGACATGATCGAAGCGCGCTGGCCCTGGCGCAATTTCGTCATCGAATGGGCCGTCGCCGCCGTGCTGATTGCCCTCTACCTGATTGCCGGCGCAGTGATCGCCAGCGGCATCGACCATGCCGGGTGGCTGCCGGCCGTTGCCGCCCAGATCGCCATGTCCTCTCTCGGCTACCCCATCGCCGCCCGCGCCGTCGCGCGGTGTGACCAGTTGCGGCTGGCCCGACTGCGGAAACTGGACTGATGGCGCAGAGGGTCACGTCCGGCACGCTGGCCAACTCCTTCGACCGCCGCAGCCTGATCGTCGGCGCGCTGCAGGGCGGCATGGGGCTGCTGCTGGCCACCCGCATGGGCTGGATCGCGATCGCCGAAAACAACCGATACAAGACGATGTCGGAGAGCAATCGCGTCAACCTGACGCTGATCCCGCCGCGCCGGGGCTGGATCGTCGACCGCCACGGCCTGCCGATCGCCTCCAACCGGGCGGACTTCCGGGTCGATCTGATCCCCGAGCGGCTGATCGATGCCGACCGGACAATCGACCAACTGGCGCCGTTGATCGGCCTCGATGCCATCAAGGTCCAGGAAATCAAGGACCGGCTGGAGGAGGCGCGCGGCTTCCGCCCGGTCGAGGCGGCATCGCACCTGAGCGAGGAAAAATATGCCGCCGTCTCGGTGCGGATGCCCGATCTGCCCGGGGTCATTCCCCAGCGCGGCTTCGCCCGGTTCTACCCCAACGGGCCGTCCGTCGGCCACCTGGTCGGCTATGTCGGCCCCGCGTCCGCCGCCGATTACGAGAAAGAGAAGAACCCGCTACTGATCACACCGGGGTTCAAGGTCGGCAAGGATGGTCTTGAAAAACACTTTGATTCGACCTTGCGCGGCACGCCCGGCGCACGCCGCACCGAAGTTACCGCCAGTGGCCGCATTGTCCGCGATCTCGACAGCCGCGAGGACATTCCCGGCGAAACCCTCAAACTCACCATCGACGCCCAGTTGCAGGACTTTGCGGCCCGGCGCATCGGCCTCGAATCGGCCTCGGTCGTCGTCGTCGACTGCCTGACCGGCGGCATCCTCGCACTGGTCTCGATGCCATCGTTCGACCCCAACAGCTTTGCCGACGGCATCGGCCGGCTGGAATGGAAGATGCTGCAGGAGGACGACCACATCCCGCTGCTCAACAAGGCGACGCGCGGCCTTTATCCGCCCGGCTCGACGATGAAGCCGATGGCGACGCTGGCGCTGCAGCAGCACGGGGTCGATCCGGCGGAGCGGGTCAACTGTCCCGGCGGCTATCGCCTCGGCAACCGCTTCTTCCGCTGCGATGCGGTCCACGGCTCGGTCGACATGCGCGGCGCGGTCGAGCACAGTTGCAACACCTACTTCTGGAGCATGGCCCACCGGGTCGGCTACGATGCCATCGCCCCGGTCGCCCGCCTGCTCGGCCTGGGCCAGCAGTTCGACCTGCCGATCACCGGCCAGCGCAAGGGCATCATCCCCGATGCCGCGTGGAAGATGCGCCGCTACAAGCAGGCGTGGACCGCTGCTGATTCGCTCAATGCCTCGATCGGCCAGGGTTATGTCGCGGTATCCCCACTGCAACTGGCGATGATGACCGCGCGCATCGCCACCGGCCGACCGCTGCAGCCCTCGCTCATCGCCGGCCACCCGATGGCACCGGGCGGCGGCCTGCCGTTCACCGCAGAGCAGCTCGCCGTCCCGCGCGAGGGCATGTTCCGCGTGGTCAACGGCGGCGGCACCGGGGTCGGCAGCAAGCTGGTGATCGGTGACGTGCGCATGGCCGGCAAGACCGGGACAGCGCAGGTCCGCCGGCTCGGCGCGCGCAACGCGGTCGGCGAATGGAAAACCCGCGACCACTCGCTGTTCATCTGCTTCGCCCCGACCGACGCCCCGCGCTATGCGATGTCGGTCGTCGTCGAACACGGCACTTTCGGGGCACGGGCCGCAGCGCCGATCGCCCGCGACGTCATGACCCTGCTGTTCGACCCGCCGAAGGCCTGGGCCACCCTGCTCGAACTGGAAAAGCAGTGGGGCGGCACGGCGGCCCAGCGCCTGGCCGCCAAGTTCAGCGCCTACGAGGCGCGCTTCGGCACCTCGGCGCCCAAGGTCGGCACCGAAGAAGCGGTCGAATCGGTGATCGACAAGGCGGCCCCCCCTTCCACGCCGGAGTCGCCAAGCCAGGACGTCATCACCCAGGTCGATGCGCCGCACGCGGCACAGACCCCCGGGCCGGCCCCCGCGCCCTCGCCTTCCGCGCCCGCGGGGCTGCACGGATGAGCCGCAGCGTCCTCCCCGACCCGCTGCGCCAGCTCCCATGGCGAATGCTGCTGCCGCTGACGCTGCTCAACCTGTTCGGCTCGACCGTGCTGTGGTCTGCCGCGCGGGGGAACCTGTGGCCCTGGGCGGTCATGCACATGATCCATTTCGCCGTGTTTCTCGGCGTCGCCGTCATCGTGTCGCGCGTGCCCCAGCACCTGTTCAAGCAGCTGGCCTATCCTGTCTACGGCGGCTTGATCGTGCTGCTGGTGCTGGTCGAGGCGATCGGCAAGGTCGGCGGCGGCAGCCAGCGCTGGCTCAACCTCGGCTTCATGACCCTGCAGCCATCCGAACTGATGAAACCGGCCATCGTCCTGGTCATGGCCCGGTTCTACGATTCCCTTCCCCCGGCCATGACATCCAGCTGGCGAGCGCTGGTCCCCGCCGCTGCCCTGCTGGCGGTTCCGGCCGGTCTCGTCATGCTCCAGCCGGACCTCGGCACCGCTCTCGCGATCTGCTTCGGCGCGGTCGTGGTGATTTTCCTGGCCGGATTACCGGCCTGGTGGTTCGTCGGTGGCGCCGCCGCAGCGGCCATAGCCGCGCCGCTCGCGTTCTTTTTCGCGCTCCACGACTATCAGCGCAAGCGCGTGCTGGTGTTCCTCGACCCCGAAGCCGACATGCTCGGCTCGGGCTACCACATCACCCAGTCCAAGATCGCCATCGGCTCGGGCGGGATCTTCGGCAAGGGGCTGGGCAACGGCAGCCAGAGCCACCTGCAATACCTGCCGGAATCGCATACCGACTTCGTCTTTGCGACCATGGCCGAGGAATGGGGGCTGATGGGCGGGCTGTTCGTCATCTTCGTATTCCTGCTGGTGTTCCGCTGGGGCATGGGGGTCGCCCAGCGCGCGCCGGACCGCTTCTCCCGCCTGCTCGCTGCGGGCATGACGACGACGATGTTCTTCTATTTCGCCATCAACATGTCGATGGTCATGGGCCTCGCGCCCGTCGTCGGCATCCCACTGCCGTTCATGAGCCACGGCGGCTCCTCGATGATGACCAACATGCTGTGCCTGGGCACACTGATGGCGATCGACCGCTGGACCAGACGGGGCCGCTGAAGCGCAGGCAAATTTCGGGAAAAAAGCCCCTTCCCTTTCGCGAAACAGCCGCTATAGGCAGCGCTCCCGGCGGCACCCACCAATCCCGCCCCGTCCAGACGGACGCGAGTGGACGCATAGCTCAGTTGGTAGAGCAGCTGACTCTTAATCAGCGGGTCCTTGGTTCGAGCCCAAGTGCGTCCACCACATTTTCCTGCCGCCCGACTCCTGAATGGAATTGGCGGCGATTTTCCGGAGCACCCGCAAACTCCCGGTTGCGACTGGAATCTTTCCCTGAAATCGACATGCAATCTTGGCGAGCGATGGGCACCAGCCTACAGCGGCCGAATGTCCGACAAGCTCACAGAAATCTGCGAAACCAAGCGTGCCGAAGTCGCCGCCCGCAAGGCCGAGGCCACGTTGGCCCGGCTCGAAGCGCTGGCGGCCGAGCAGTCCGCCCCTCGCGGGTTTGCCGCCGCTCTTGCAGCAAAGGCCGCAGCCGGCTTTGCCCTCATCGCCGAAATCAAGAAAGCCTCCCCGTCCAAGGGGCTGATCCGGGCCGATTTCGATCCACCCGCCCATGCCCGGGCTTACGAAGCCGGTGGCGCCGCCTGCCTTTCCGTGCTGACCGACGCGCCGTACTTCCAGGGCCATGAAGACTATCTCGTCGCCGCCCGCGCCGCCTGCGGTCTTCCGGTCCTGCGCAAGGATTTCATGGTCGATCCCTGGCAGGTCGCCGAATCCCGCGCCCTGGGTGCCGATGCCATCCTGATCATCGTCGCCGCGCTGTCGGACGCGCAGATGGGCGAGATCGAGGCCGCTGCCATCGAACGCGGCATGGACGTCCTCGTCGAGGTGCACGACGAAGCCGAGATGGAGCGCGCCGCAGCGCTGAAATCGCGGCTGATCGGGGTGAACAACCGGGATCTCAAGCGCTTCGTCACCGATCTTGCCGTAACCGAGCGCCTCGCCCCCCTCGCTCCTCCGGGCACGCTCCTCGTCAGCGAGAGCGGCATCAACCATCATGCCGACCTTGTTCGCCTGGCGCCCCATGCCCGCACCTTCCTTGTCGGCGAAAGCCTGATGCGCCAGCCCGACGTCACCGCAGCAACCAGGGCGCTGCTCGGATGACGCGGCTCACGCACCTCGACGCCGCCGGCCATGCCCGCATGGTCGATGTCGGCGAAAAGCCGCCCAGCCGGCGAACCGCCGTCGCCGCCGGCCGCATCCGCATGAGCGCGCAGGCCCTCGCCGCGATCCTCGATGGCGACGTTCCCAAGGGCGATGTCCTGGCGACCGCCCGCATCGCCGGGGTGATGGCGGCCAAGCGCACCGCCGAGCTGATTCCGCTTTGCCATCCGCTCGGGCTCGACGCAGTTTCCGTCGACTTCACCTTCGAACAGGACGCCATCCGCGCGACCGCCACTGCCTCCCTCACCGCCCGGACCGGGGTGGAGATGGAAGCGATGACCGCCGTCTCGATCGCGCTTCTGACGATCTACGACATGGCCAAGGCGCTCGACAAGGCTATGGTCATCGAGGACATCCGACTGCTGGCCAAGCGCGGTGGCAAGTCGGGCGACTGGCAGGCCCCGGCGTGACCGCACTTCTGCCGCTGGAGGAAGCCCAGGCCCGCCTCCTGGCCCTGGCCTCGCCGCTGCCGGTCGAGCACATCGCCGTGGAGGAAGCCGCCGGTTACTATCTGGCCGCGCCCCTGCTGGCCCGCCGCACCCAACCGGCCGGCGACGTTTCCGCAATGGACGGATATGCGGTCGCCGGCGGATCGCTGGCCGGCCCTTGGCGCGTGATCGGAGAGAGCGCGGCGGGTCATCCCAGCGGAGAGACCGTTACCGCCGGCGATGCCGTCCGCATCTCGACCGGCGCGCTGATACCCCCGGGCGCCGGCGCAGTGATCCTGCAGGAGGATTTGTCCCGCGCGGCTGACACGATCACGCTCACCGGCAAAGCCCCGCACCCCGCCGACAGGCACATCCGCCGGCGCGGCATGGACTTTGTCGAGGGCGCCAGCCTGCTGCCCGGCGGCACTCGCATCGGGCCGGCGCAGATCGCGCTCGGCATTGCCGCCGACCATACCCACCTGCCTGTCCACCGCGCCGCACAGGTCGCCATCCTCGACTGTGGCGACGAACTGGCCCGCTCGGACGAGCCCTGCCTGCCTCACCGAATCCCCGCCAGCAACGGGGCAATGCTCGCGGCAATGCTGGCCGCCGCCGGACCTTGCCGGATCGCCCGCCTCGGCCCCGTGCCGGACCGGCTGGACGCGTTCGCCGCCGCGTTCGCGGGTGCAACGGATGCCGACATCATCGTCACCAGCGGCGGCGCATCCGTCGGGGATCACGACCTCGTCCGCCCCGCGCTGGCGGCATGGGGGGCGAAGCTCGATTTCTGGAAAGTGGCGATCAAGCCGGGCAAGCCGCTGCTCGTCGCCACCCGGGAAACGGGCGATCGCCGCCAGCTGATCGTCGGCCTTCCCGGCAATCCGGCCTCCAGTCTGGTCACCGCCCACGTGTTCCTGCTGCCAGTGTTGCGTGCCCTGCTCGGCGCCGGCCAGCCGCTGCCGCCTTCGGTCACCGCCTCGCTTGCCGCCCCGCTCCCGGCAGGCGGCGCGCGCAGGGAGTTTCGCCGCGCCCGCTGGAACGGCACGACCGTTGACCCCACTCCCGAGCAGGACAGCGGTGCGCTTGCCGCACTGGCCGCGAGCAATGCCCTGATCGACATTCCCGCGTCCGGCAATCCACGCCAGGCCGGTGACATGGTCACGATTTTTCCGCTCTGATTAACCGGACCGGCTTGACGGACGCCAAAACGTTGCCTAGTTGTTCCGTATTCGTTCGGGAGACGTAGCGCGAACCCGGGGTTCCCGAAGCGGCGCGCTAACCACAGGAGCGTGCCGATGTTGACCCGCAAGCAGCATGAACTGATCCGCTTCATCCAGGTCCGTCTGGAAGAGACTGGCGTCTCCCCCTCGTTCGAGGAAATGAAGGAAGCGCTCGACCTCAAGTCGAAGTCCGGCGTCCATCGTCTCATCTCCGCGCTGGAGGAGCGTGGCTTCATCCGCCGCCTGCCCAACCGCGCTCGCGCGCTCGAAGTGCTCCGCCAGCCGGAGGACGTAACCCCGGCCGCACCGGCCACGCGGCCATCCACGGCCGAGGTGGTGGGCCAGTTGCGTGCGGCCGCCAGCCGCCCCGCTCCCGCGCCGGCGAATGACGTGATCGAGATCCCGCTCCACGGCCGGATTGCCGCTGGCACCCCGATCGAGGCACTGGAGATGCATTCGATGCTTCCGGTTCCCGCCGCCCTGCTCGGCGCCGGTGAACACTATGCGCTGGAAGTCTCCGGCGATTCGATGATCGAGGCCGGCATTCTCGATGGCGACTATGCCCTGATCCGCCGGACGGACACCGCGCGCGATGGAGAAATCGTCGTCGCGCTTGTCCGTGGCGAGGAAGCCACCCTCAAGTATCTCCACCGCGACAACGGTCTGGTTCGGCTCGACCCGGCCAATGCCGCCTACGATCCGCAGTTCTACCGTCCGGCGGAAGTCCAGGTGCAAGGCAAGCTCGCCGGCCTGCTCCGCCGTTATCACTGAGCGCTCGTCGCCGGAGTCCTTCGTGCCGGCCGGTCTCGACCCGGCGGTCCCTCTGGGGGATCACCCGTCCCGTCTTCGTCCGCGCGGGGCATCCGGCGCGGAAAACGCCACCACGGGTGCTCGCCCTCGCCTTCCGCCACAGTGCGAACCCGGCGCCGCTCGAGGTCGAACGCCATGCCGCCCGTGCGCAGCAGGAGCGTGTTGTCGATCAGAGCCATGCCCGGCCGGCAGCCATCGGCGAATTTCTGTGGCAGGATGGCGATGTCCACCCCGGCGCAGGCCGCGCGCACATCCGTGGCCGGATCCCAGGCAGTCCGCCGCACTATCAGCACCCGCCAGTCCCTGCCGCCGCGCTCGATATGGAACAGGCAGGCATCGCGATGGCAGCGGGCGCCGGCCCAGTCCTCGATGGGCATGACCTCACCCGCCATCCCGGCCGAGGCCAGCATCATCTCGCGGGTGAAGGTCGAGCGCCCCTCGCGCAGGATCAGCAGCCGCCCCCCCTCGCGGTCGACGATGCCGAGGTTGTGTCCGTCCCCGGTCACCAGCAGGTCCGGCGGCCGCGCCAGCGCCAGCCCGATCACCGCGACGAGCGCCGGCACCAGCCCCCACAGCCGGACCGTCCCCCGCCACAGCGCCAGCCACAGCATCCCCGCCACGAACAGGGCATAGCCCGCCTCGTCCGAAACCGGCACCAGCGAGACCGCGCCCGGCCGGCCGGCGGTGAAATGGGCGATCCCCAGCAGCCATCGCAGCGACCGTTCGACCACCCACCACGCCGGCTCTCCCCAGCCGGCCCCACCCCGGCCCGCCCCACCCCAGCCCGCCATGTCCAGCACCAGCGCCAGCCCGATCGCCGGCATCGTCACCAGCGTCGTCAGCGGGATGGCGATGACATTGGCGAGCGAACCGTAGACCCCCGCCCGGTGGAAATGGAACGCCGCCATCGGCATCAGCGCGAGTTCGATGACCATGCCGGTCAGCAGCACCATGAACAGGTGCCGCGCCAGCCGCAGCAGCCAGCCTTCCCCCCGCACCGCGAGAAAGGCGCGCGCCGGCGCCGATTCGGATAGGGCGATGATCGCCATGACCGAGCCGAAGCTCATCTGGAAGCTCGGCCCGACCACCACCTCGGGCCAGACCAGCATGACCAGCCCGGCCGCCGTCGCCAGCAGCCTCATGCTCAACGGATTGCGCCCGAGCGCCACCGCCGCCATGACCAGCAGCGCCCCCAGGCACGAGCGCACGGTCGGCACGGCCGCCCCGGTCATCACCGTGTAGCCCACCGCCGCCGCCGCCCCGGCGGCCGAAGCCAGCAGCGGCAGCCGCACCCGCAAGGCCAGCCAGGGCCACAGCGCCAGCAGGCGCAGCGCGACGAGATAGACGATTCCCACCACCGCGCTGACATGCAGCCCGCTGACCGACAGCAAGTGAGTCAGTCCGGCATCGCGCATCGCCGCGTCGTCTTCGGGGTCGATCCCGCCGCGATCGCCGCTGGCGAAAGCCGCCGCGATCCCGCCTGCCGAACCCGGCACCTGCGCCCGGACATGCCGGGCCAGTCCGTGCCGCCAGCGGTCCAGCCAGTCGTTGCCGTCAGCCGGTGCGATCACCAGCGGCGGCGAAAGCGCCGAGCCGGTCCCGGCCAACCCGTCGAACCACGCCGCCCGGGCGAAATCGAACGCGCCGGGGAGCTGCGGCGGTCGCGGCGCCATCAACCGCGCCCGCACCCGGATAACCGCTCCTTCCGCCAGTCCGGGGCGGTCCATCCCGCGTTCCAGAGTGATCCGCACCGCGATGGCCCGGCCCGAACGCGGCTCCCGCGTCGCCAAGCGCAGGCGGATGCGGTTGCGCGCCGGTTCGTCATCCCGCTCCAGCACGCGCCCGGTCAACTCGCCGGCCATGAAACGGGAAATCGGCGGCATGCCGACCAGCGCGGACTTCGCCCAGACCACCCCGCACCCCGCCGCCGCCGCCAGCGCCGTCGCCAGCACGGCGCGGCGCAGATAGGGCTGCTCCCCCCGCCAGGCCCAAGCGAGCACCGCCACCCCGCCGCAGGCCGCGAGCAGCGCCAGCCATTCCCATTGGCTCGGCAGCGCGAACCACGCCGCGATGCCCGTGCCGAAGCCGACGGCGAGCCACGGACCGCGATCGAACCCGGCGGAATCGAGAAAATCCTCGGCCTGTCGCTGCCAGCGTGCGGCGACGCCGGCCAAGCGGCTTGCCAAGCAGGAAAATCCGCGCCAAGAGCCGTGCTGCAGTGCAATGTCGGGGCCGCCATGGTCGCAGGCCGGCTCGCCATCGCCCCCGCCGCCAGGAAACCCGTGGCTCCCCGCCCCGGCTTCCGCTCCGGCGGTATCGGTGATGGTCAAAGGCCCCCGCCCTTCCTGCGCAGAAATACGTATCGCAAACAAAGAGCAAGGCAGGGTCGATGGCAAGTGGCGGTGTGAACCAGGGCGGAGATTCGGGTGTCGTCACCCGGTTTGCCCCTTCACCCACCGGCTATCTGCACATCGGCGGCGCCCGCACCGCCCTGTTCAACTGGCTCTATGCCCGCCACCACGGCGGCAAATACCTGCTCCGGGTCGAGGATACCGACCGCGCCCGTTCGACCGAGCCGGCCATCGCCGCCATCTTCGACGGTCTGGAATGGCTCGGCCTGGGCGGTGACGAACCCGCTACTTTCCAGTTCGCCCGGTCGGAACGCCACGCCGAGGTCGCCGGCCGGCTGCTCGCATCCGGCCATGCCTATCGCTGCTACCTGACCCAGGAGCAGCTCGCCGAGCGCCGCGCCCAGGCCCAGGCCGAACGCCGCCCGTTCCGCATCGACAGCGAATGGCGCGACGCCACGCCCGGGCAATGGCCGGCCGACCAGGCCTATGTCGTACGCATGAAGGCCCCGCGTGAGGGCGAGACGCTGATCGAGGATCGCGTCCAGGGGCAGGTCACCGTCGCCAATGCCGAACTGGACGATTTCATCGTCCTGCGCTCGGACGGCACGCCGACCTACATGCTGGCGGTCGTGGTGGACGACCACGACATGGGCGTCACCCATGTCATCCGTGGCGACGACCACCTCAACAATGCCTTCCGCCAGCTGGTCATCATCCGCGCGATGCAGGAGATCGAGGGCAACTGGCCGGACCCGGTCTACGCCCATATCCCGCTGATCCACGGGGCCGATGGCGCCAAGCTGTCCAAGCGCCACGGCGCGCTGGGCGTCGATGCCTATCGCGACGAACTCGGCATCCTGCCCGAGGCCATGGTCAACTACCTGCTGCGGCTCGGCTGGGGCCATGGCGACGAGGAGATCATCGCCCGCGAGCAGGCGGTCGCGTGGTTCGACATCGACCAGGTCGGCAAAAGCCCGTCCCGCTTCGACCTGGCCAAGCTGCAGAACCTCAACGGCCACTACCTGCGCGAGGCCGACGACAACCGCCTCGCCGCGCTCGTCGCTGCCCGCATGGCGGAAGCCCCGCCGCTCGACCTGCTGACCCGGGCGATGCCGGTGCTCAAGGTCCGCGCCAGGGACCTCAACGAACTCGCCACCGGCGCCGCCTTCCTTTCGGCGACCCGGCCGCTGGCCCCGGATGAAAAGGCCGCCGCCCTGCTCCATGCCGAGGCGCGGGCGCTGCTCGGTGATATCCATGCGCGGCTCTCGGGCGAATCCGTCTGGACAAGCGAAAATCTGGAAGCCAGTCTGAAAGCAATGGCAGCCGAGCGGGAACTTGGTCTGGGCAAGCTGGCCCAGCCGCTCCGCGCCGCGCTGACGGGGCAGACGGTTTCGCCGGGCATTTTCGACGTGCTCGTCCTTCTCGGGCGGGAAGAATCGCTGGGGCGGATCGCCGATCAGGCGGCTCCGGCCACGGCCACGAGTTGATGGGCTCGAATGACGCAATCCAATTGACGCAATGCGGAACAGGGCGCACTTGCGGCAGGAACTGAGGAGTAACGACGGTGGGTGATCAGGTAAAGCTGAGCGCAGGCGGTAAGGAATTCGAGTACCCGGTGCTCAAGGGCAGCGTCGGCCCGGATGTGATCGACATCCGCAAGCTTTATGGCCAGACGGGCATGTTCACCTTCGACCCGGGGTTCACCTCCACCGGCTCGTGCGAATCGGCGCTGACCTATATTGACGGCGACGAGGGCGTGCTGCTCCATCGCGGCTATCCGATCGGCCAGCTCGCAGAAAATTCCAGCTTCATGGAAGTCTGCTATCTGCTGCTCAACGGCGAACTGCCGAGCCAGGGCGATCTGACCAAGTTCTCCTCGACCATCAGCCGCCACACCATGGTGCACGAGCAGCTGTCGAGCTTCTTCAGCGGCTTCCGGCGCGATGCCCACCCGATGGCGATCCTGTGCGGTGTCGTCGGCGCGCTGTCCGCGTTCTACCACGATTCGACCGACATCGCCGACCCCGAACAGCGCCGCATCAGCGCTCACCGGCTGATCGCCAAGATGCCGACGATCGCGGCGATGGCCTACAAGTACTCGGTCGGCCAGCCGTTCGTCTATCCGCGCAACGACCTGTCCTATGCCGGCAATTTCCTGCGCATGACCTTCGGCGTCCCGGCCGAGGAATACGAGATCCTGCCCGCCGTCGAAAAGGCGATGGACCGCATCTTCATCCTCCATGCCGACCATGAGCAGAACGCGTCCACCAGCACCGTCCGCCTCGCCGGTTCCTCGGGCGCCAACCCGTTCGCCTGCATCGCCGCCGGCATCGCCTGCCTCTGGGGCCCGGCCCACGGCGGCGCGAATGAAGCCGCGCTCAACATGCTGCGCGAGATCGGCACGCCGGACAAGATTCCGCACTACATCGAGCGCGCCAAGGACAAGAACGACCCGTTCCGCCTGATGGGCTTCGGCCACCGCGTCTACAAGAACTACGACCCCCGCGCGACCGTCATGCAGAAGACCGTGCGCGAGGTGTTCGACGCACTCAAGGTCAACGATCCGCTGTTCGAAACCGCGCTGCGGCTGGAAGAGATCGCGCTCAACGATCCCTATTTCGTCGAGAAGAAGCTGTTCCCCAACGTCGACTTCTACTCCGGCATCATCCTCTCGGCGATCGGCTTCCCGACGACGATGTTCACCGTCCTGTTCGCGCTCGCCCGCACCGTCGGCTGGGTCGCCCAGTGGAACGAAATGATCTCCGACCCCAACCAGAAGATCGGCCGGCCGCGTCAGTTGTACACCGGCCCCACCGAGCGCGACTACGTGCCGCTCGACAAGCGCTGATCGGTCGAAACATTCCGGCACCTGAACGGCGGGGTCGCAAGACTCCGCCGTTTTCGCGTCCGTTCACTCCGCCGGCACTTCCAGCGTGAACCGCGCCCCCTGCCCCTCGGTGCTGTCCACCGTCAGGTCGCCGCCCATCGCCCGGGCCAGCCGCCGCGAGATGTAAAGCCCCAGGCCAGAGCCGCCATCGCCGCTGCGCCCGAGCCGCTCGAACTTGTCGAAGATCCGCGCCTGCTGCTCGGCGCTCATCCCCGGTCCCTCATCGGCCACGGTCACCCGGGATCGCCGGTCATCGCCTGCCAGTAGGAGCGAAATCGTCGATTCCTCAGGGCTGTAGTGGATGGCATTGCCGATCAGGTTGAGCAGCACCTGCAAGGCCCGGCGAAACTCGGCCCGCGCCGGCAGTGTCGCGTTCTCATCCGGCGCGGCCAGCATGATCCGCTTGTGCCGTGCCCGCACGGCGAGAATGCCGCATGCCCGGCGTGCGACGTCAGCCAGATCGATCGCGTCGCGCGCGGCAGCGAAATCCGGCGCCTCTATCACCTCGATGTCGGACAGATCGTCGATCAGCCCGAGCAGGTGCGTTCCGGCCTGGGCGATGTCGGCCGCGTAATTGGAGTATGCCTGGTCGAGCGGCCCGGCCAGCTGCATGCGGATGGTCTCCGCATTGGCGACGATGCGGGCAATCGGCTGCCGGATCGCCGGCGCCAGTTCGCGCCCGACGAGCCGTTCTTCCGGGGGCGCGGAACCGGCAGGTTCGTCCTCCTGCGGGTTTTCCTCGCGCGGGGGCTCGTCCGCCGAAAGGGTCAGCTCGAAACCGGAAGGTTCCGCTTCCGCCGGTCCGAACGGCAGCAGTCCCACCCGCCACGCCCGGGACGACCCCTTCACCCGCACCTCGCAGCCGTCGAGCAGCCGCCAGTGCAGGGGCTGGCGATGACTGTCGCCAAGGATGCTGACGAAATCCGTCCAGGGTCGGCCGATGCCTCCGCGCATCCGTGCCGCCAGCAGGGCGAGGTCGGCCGCTTCGGTCTCGACCGTCAGGATGGCCTGTCCGCCGTCAAGCCGCGCCGTCAGTTCCGCCAGCGCCCGGTCGATCTCGGCGCGCAGCCGCGCCTCGAGTCCCGGCTCGTCGGGCGGCAGCGGGCTGGCCTGCCAGTCCCTCAGCACGATACGCCAGCCGTGCTCTCCCTCGCCGCACGCTTCGCCGTGCGGCTCGATTTCCGCCCAGGCCCTGATCTGTTCGGTTCCGTCCTGCGCCTGGACCGGCCGCGCCAGCTTCAAGCCGAAGACGCGGGCTTGTGCCAGCAATTCGGCCAGCGCCGGGATGGCCAGCGTTCCCGGAATCGTTCCGCCACAGGAGGCCTGCAGCCGCGCAACCGGTTCGCTCGCTTCCACCAGCCGGCCTTGTGCATCGCAGTGCGCGAAGATGGTGACGAAAGGCATGGTCGCGATCAGCCGCCGGCGCCGGCGGAAAGCCGCGCGAGCGACAGGGGCGATTCCGCCAGCAGGGCCGCGGCCTGTTCAGGCGTCACGCCGGAAATGCCGAACGGCGCGCCGGCACCGGGTTCGAGTGCCAGCAGGTTCTCCTCGATCACCGCAGCGCGCAGGCCTGCCGCCCGCAGGGCAAGGGCCAGCCTGGTCGCCTGTCCTTCCTGCATGGCGAACAGACAGGCATCGCGCGGCAGATCGCAGGCGATGGCCATGGTCGTCGCAAACAGCGCCACGCCCCCATGGGCGAGGGAAAGCGCCGCAATCGCCCCGGCGCCCATTCCCGTGGCCAGTCGCGCCAGCAATCCGAGACGGCTGGCGCTCTCGTCGTATGTGGCGCGGATCGTCCGCGCCGCCCGCCCTTCGCGATCGACCTCGCCGATCGCGCCGAGCATGGCATGGATCAGGTCCGGCGGCAGTTCGCCAATCGCCAGCCGCATCTGCCGGTGGGCCTGCACGAAGCGCGCCTGCGCCGCCAGCATCCGCATCGCCGCGCCGCCGGTCTCGCTGTCGGCCGAGCCGACCAGTGCCTGCACCAGGGGCGAAAGCACCGGGTCCAGCCCGAGTCTCGCCTGCAAAGCCTCGGTCACCTTCCACTCCACCGCGTGGGCATGAAGATGCGCCAGCAAGCCCGGAATGCCGATCAGCGCATTCACCGTATCCTCGACCGATGCGGGATCGGCCGACGGTTCCGCCCCATGCCCGGCGGCAAGCGCAATCTGGCGGGCGAGATCGGCCATCATGCCGCGGGTGCGGGCCAGCACATCCTCGGCAAACAAGGCGCCGTCATCATGGACCAGAAGATGCCTTAGCACCGCAGGCACGGAAGCCAGCACGGCATCCCCGCGCAGCAGGGCCTGCCGCAGTTTCACCTCGGTCGCCGAGTCCTGATTGGGGCGTGGACCGCTCATCTGAACCCGTCTAGCCCGTCCCGGTTAAGCCGACGCTAACTCAATGTTTCGGCTGCAGCCAGCCTATCCGGCTGGCTGCCGGTCGGCAACGGCAACGCGACAGGATTTGCCTGCATCACCCAGCCCTAACCCAGCCTGCGCCGATAGGCGGCCATCAGCCCGGCGGCCAGGATCCCCACCGCCAGCAGTCGCACGACGAGCATTCCCGGCGCCAGCGCCATGCCTGCAGCCAGCACCAGTGCCAGCAATCCGCGATCCTCCAGCCAGGCATTCCACCGGGCCGCGCCGGAAAGCCCGACGAGGCGGCACAGGCCGATCAGCATCGCGGCGGCAAACAATGCCCCGCCATGTCCGGTCATGTCCGGCCCGAGCGCCGCCACGCCGGTGTCAGCCGGCGCGGAACGGATCGCCCAGTCCGCGAGAGTGACCAGCAGCAGGTCGATCAGCCAGCCGAAAACCAGCCCTCGCGGCACCCGTGGCACCGGCAGGTTGAGTCCGGCCCGGATGATCCGGCCGAGCAAGGCCGAAACGAGGAAAGCCTGCCAGGCCAGCGCCGCCAGCACGAACGCAGCGACTGGATGGGCAAACCAGCCGGCCATCGCCGCCAGCAGCCCGGTCGCCACTCCGGCCGCTGCCGCGATGGTGCTGCCTCCGCCCCCGTGCAGCAGGGCCGGGCCGAAGGCGCCGACCACCATCCGGGAAAATGCGAGACTGGGGTTGGCGACGCCCGGAACGGCGGCATGACGCCTGATCCACGCCGCTTCGCAAGCCAGTGCCTCGCCCTCGCCGCGCACAAGAACCCAATCCGCCTCGTCCAGGCCCCTCACCGCCAGTGGCCGCTGGCCCACGCCCGCCTGCAGCGCAATGCGCTGGAGCGCCGAAAACGCGTCGCAATCCGCCGGCAAATCGGCCAACCGCTCCACCAGCCTTCCCGGCAGCCGCCATGCGCCCGCCGCAGCGTGGTTGATATCGATCCTCTCGAAGCCGGCCGCCAGGCCGCGTTCGATCGGCTGGACCAGCACCGCCGGGCCAGGCTCCAGCAGTCCAGCGAGCAGGGCCGAATCGGCGAACAGGCCATCCGCCAGAGCGATCAGTTCCTCGCTCGCGGTGACCATGCCAAGCAGCGCATGCGGCCCCGTCGCAACCAGCAGGCGCGCACCCGCCTGCTGGGCAACCGCCTGCAGTGCCGCCAGTTCGGGATCGCCGGGCTGGGCGATGCAGATCACCCGATCGCAGCCGAGCGCCAGGACCTGGCCAAGCTGGTGCCGGGCCAGCGACACACCGCCGATTCGCAGGCTCGCCCGCGCACCCCGATGCAGCGCATCGTTCAAGGCCGCCGTTGCGGGTTCATTCGCGGCGCGCGTCCTGCCGGCCTGTGCCGACATGGGCCGATCGATCGTGGCAGGCTCTGGCAAGGCCGGCTCGATCATGGTCAGCAAGGCGACGCGCAAGCAGGCTCCTATGGCACGTGCGCACATCCCGCGACGGGCCGTTTGCGACCCATGCCCGCCGATCCGCCTGCCGATCCGGGCAGGTTGCCCGGATGCGACATCTCCGATGCGTTCACACCCCTCGCGGCGGTCTTACCGGACCCGCACCTGCATGCCAAGCGATGCTTGCCCGGCTTGCGCCGGTCAGTCCGAACTGACCTCGGCCAGGAACGACTTGAGCCGGCGCAGGGTGACCGGGTCGCCCGGCGCGCCATTGAGCGCCTCTTCCGCCAGGGCGATCAGCGGATCCGCGTGAAAGCTTGCCGCCAGTCCTTTGAGTCGCATCGCCGCGACCTGCCAGTTGCCGTCGCAGCGGGCGCGGTGAAGCAGGTCGATCTGGCGGTCGATGCTCTCGACAAACGCCGCCCTCAATTCGCGCAACAAGGCCAGGTCGTCGCCGGCCGCAGCCGCCAGAGTCGCATCGAGATCGCCGGAAAGATAAGCCATTTCCCGGTGATAGCAGCCAAACGTTAACGCGGCTTTATTGTCCCGGCGGCGCCGTGCTAACGTCACCGGATGCCCGGGGGAAACATTCGCTTCACATTTGGCCCGCACTCACATGCGGATGGAGAGAGCGGGGTGCCGGAGGATCCGGCGCTTGCGGCGGCGTTCGCCCCGGCCCAGGGGGAAGCCACGCCGGCAGAAGCCGTGCCGCTTCGCGACCTCGGCGAGCTGGACGATACCGGGGCATTTACGCCCGAGGGTCCAGGCCTGCCGGACCAGGCAATGCCTCGCCGTCCCGGCGGCTGGCTCGCCCCGGCCGGCATGGTGCTCGCCACCCTCGCGTGGACCGCGTGGTTCGGTGTGACTCACTATGCGGGTTTCGCCACGCTGGACCCGAACCTTGTCTCGGGTCTGGTCGGCCTGTGGTCCTGTCCGGTCATGCTGATCGCTGTCGCCTGGCTGATCGTCCAGCGCTCCAGCCGGCGCGAGGCCTGGCGCTTCGCCGATGCCGCAAAGGCGCTTTCCGGCGAATCCGAGCGGCTCGAAGCCCGGCTGGTGGTGGTCAACCGGGAACTCAGCCTGGCGCGGGAGTTCATCGCCGCCCAGTCGCGCGATCTCGACAGTGCCGGGCGCATCGCCAGCGAACGGCTCAGCGAACATGCCGCCCGCCTGCAGGCGCTCGTGCAGGACAATTCCGCCCGCGTCGATGCCATCGCCACCGTCAGCACCGCGGCGCTCGAAAACATGGAGCGCCTGCGCGGCCAGCTGCCGGTCATGACCAGCGCGGCCAAGGACGTCACCAACCATATCGGCAATGCCGGGCGCGCCGCCCATGCCCACGTCCAGGAACTGATCGGCGGCTTCAACCGGCTCAACGAATTCGGACTCGCCAGCGAACGCCAGGTCGCCTCGCTGCGGGCACAGATCGACGAAACCCTGGACAGCTATGCCGCCCGTGGCGCTGCGCTCGATGCCGATGCCCGCAGCCGGGTGGACATGATCGCAAGGGCCACCGACGACCTTCACCGTCGCCTGCTCGACCACCAGGCCGAGACCCAGGCGCGCATCGCCGAGCGGGCCGCCGCGCTGGCGAGCGAGATCGCCACGGCCCGGGACGCGCTCGACCATGCCGAGAGCGAAGGCCTGACCTCGCTGCGCGCCCGCCTCGGCGCGCTTCGCGATGAAGCCGGCGCCATCGGCCGCAGCCTGCGCGAGGGCGAGGCCACCGCCATGGCCGACTGGCGCAGCGCCCTCGCCGCACTCGAGGCGGACTGGGGCGAGGCCCGTCGTCGCATAGCCCAGTCCGAACACGATGCCGCCGAAGCCGCCAGGGCGCGTATCGCCGGCCTGGCGGAGGACAGCGCCGGGCTCGATAGCCGGCTGGAAGCCCACGCCCGGCGCTTCGATGCCGAGGCCGCCCGTCGTCGCGCCACGCTCGAGGAAGGCGAGGCCGCCGCCATGGCCCGTCTCGCCAGCCTTGCCGCCGAGATCGATCTCGAATGGCAGCGCCGGCATGAGAGCCAGCAGACCGAATTCGCCGCACTCGCCGCCAGCGGCGAGGATCTCGGCCAGCACCTCAATGCGATCGAGCAACGTGTCGCGGCCATGGCCGCCGCCACCCGCGAAGCCGAAGCCGCGCTCGCCGCCCGGCTGGAACGCCTCCTCCAGCGGGTCGAACAGGCCGGCACGACCCTGGGCGCGACCGAATCCACCATCGACCGCCTGACCGACAGCAGCGTCCGCCTGCTCGAACTGATCCAGGCCGGTGCGCGCCATTCCAGCGAGGACCTGAGCATCGCCATCGGCAAGGGCGAGAGCCGGCTGGAGGAACTGACGTCGCGCGCACTGGCACTCCATTCCACCGTTGGCGAAGCCCGCCGCCATGGCGAAGACCTGTCAGCCTATGTGCTCAAGTCCTACGAGCAGATCGGCCATACCGGCCAGGCGCTGACCGCGTTGCACGACGATCTCGACTCCCGAACCCGCAGCCACGCGCAGTCCCTCGGCGGTATCGGCGATACCCTGGCCAGCCTGACCGGCGCCCTTGCCGCGCTCGACGAACAGGCCGGGCAAGCCGCCGGCCGCGCCCAGGGCGAACTCGCCGCTGCCCTGGCAACGCTCCAGCAGGCCATCGGCGAGGCCGTCGGCGCGATCGAGCAGCAAGGGGCCGACGCCGTTCAGACGGTCGCCACCCGGCTCGGCAGCGAGGCTGGCGCGGCCATCGAGCAGACCATCCGCCTGCACATGGCCGAAGTCGGCGGCCGGCTCGAACAGGCCGCTGCCCACGCCTCCGGCGTCTCGCGCGAGGCGACGGTGCAATTGCGCGACCAGTTGCTCAAGATCGACGAGCTGATCGGCAATCTCGAAGCCCGCGTCGCCCAAGCCCGCACCCGCGCCGAGGAGCAGGTCGACAACGACTTCGCCCGCCGCGCCGCGCTGATCACGGATTCGCTCAACTCCAACGCGATCGACATCGCCAAGGCGCTCGATACCGACGTCTCCGACCAATCCTGGGCAGCCTACCTGCGCGGCGATCGCGGCATCTTCACCCGCCGCGCGGTCCGCCTGCTCGACACCGGCGATGCCAAGTCCGTGGCCCAGCTCTACGAAGGCGAACGCGATTTCCGCGAACACGTCAGCCAGTATATCCACGACTTCGAGGCAATGCTGCGCCAGCTGCTGTCCACGCGTGACGGCCACACGCTCGGCGTCACCCTGCTCTCGTCGGACATGGGCAAGCTCTACGTCGCGCTGGCCCAGGCGATCGAGCGGTTGCGGAACTGAAGCACGGCAGGGCGTTGCCCTGCCTTCGCCGGAAGCTCAGCCCCGCCGGCGATCCGCTTCACGCTCAGTGGTAGAGGGTGAGGGATTGCAGCGACGCGGGGACCGGCACGATCCGCTCGACAATGTCCGCGCCGAACCAGCCGTAATGCAGGTTGGCAAAGAACAGGGCACACAGCGCCGCGGACAGGATCGTCGCGCGCAGCGCAATCCGCCCCGGCCGGAAATTGACCGGCGCGCTCGTCACCTGCCCGGCGACCCGCTCGGCGCTTTCGTCCTCGTCATGGCTGCGAATGCCCCAGGGCATGACGGCGAAAGCCGAGAGCACCCAGAACAGCACATAGACCGCGACGTAGGAAAACCAGCGCATCAGCGACGACCTCTTTTTCCTTTGGCCCTGCCCGCCTGCGCCACTGCCTCGCCGCCGTCAACCAGCCCTTTTTCCAGCAGCATGACCTTGACCTGCGGCTTCTTGCCGCACCACCGGGTCGCTGCCCGGCGCGCCGCCAGACGGGCGGCTTCGGCCACCGCCCCGCGCTCGCGCCGCATCGCGCCCTTGAGCTTGGCCAGCGCCGTGGCGATATCGGCCTCGGCCTCGGCGACGAAATCGGCATGGTCCTCGACCAGCGGCAGGCCGAGGGCATCGACCTCGATCACCCCGCCATCGGCAATAGCGACGACGACGATGCCGTTGTGCGCCAGCCGTCGCCGCATGACCATGGCTTCGCCATCGGCCGGCGCGATGATGTCGCCATCGAGGATCAGCCGCCCGGCGCGCACCTGCGCGATCCGCCCCGGCGCGCCGGGCGCCAGCCGCACCAGGTCGCCATTGACCTGCCGGACGACACTGGGAATCCCGCGCGCCTTGCCCAGCGCGGCCTGTTCGCGCATGTGCCGCACCTCGCCATGGACCGGCACCAGCACCCTGGGCCTGATCCAGCCGTAGAGCGCCTCCAGTTCGGGCCTGCCGGGGTGGCCGGAGACGTGGATCAGCGCCTGCCGGTCGGTCACCAGCTCGATTCCCTGCCCGGCAAGCTGGTTCATGATCTTGCCGATCGCCAGCTCGTTGCCGGGAATCTGGCGGCTGGAGAACAGGATGACGTCGCCCGCCTCCAGCTTGACCGGATGATTGCCGTCGGCAATCCGCGCCAGCGCCGCACGCGGCTCGCCCTGTCCGCCGGTGGCGAGAATCAGCACGTCGCCACGCGGCAGGTCCATCGCGGTCTGGACATCGACCAGCTCGGGCAGATCGCGCAGATAGCCCGAAGCCTTGGCGGTGGCGATGATCCGGTCGAGCGAGCGCCCGGCAACGCAGAGCTGCCGCCCGGTCTCCCTGGCCACCCGGCCCAGCGTCTGCAGCCGTGCGACGTTGGAGGCAAACGTCGTCACCACCACCCGCCTGCCCTTGTGCCGCGCCACTTCCTCCATCAGCCCGCGCGCCACCTCGCCTTCCGAGCCGGAGCCCTGCGGGTTGAACACGTTGGTCGAATCGCAGACCAGCGCCAGCACCCCGGCATCGCCGATCGCAGTCAGCTCCTCGGCGGTCGCCGGGGTGCCGATCAGCGGCTCGTCGTCGAGCTTCCAGTCACCGGTGTGGAAGATCCGCCCATGCGGCGTCTCGATCACCAGCGCATTGCCCTCGGCGATCGAATGGGCCAGCGGCACATAGCGCATGGTGAAGTCGCCGAGGGAAAACGGATCGAGATGATCGATCACCCGCAGGTCGATATCCCCGGCGATCCCCGCTTCCTCCAGCTTGGCCTTGACCAGCCGGGCGGTGAACGGCGTCGCATAGAGCGGCACGCCGAGCGCCTCGGCGAAATAGGGCACCGCGCCGATATGGTCCTCGTGGGCATGGGTCAGCACCACGCCGAGCAGATCGTCGCGCCGGTCCTCGATGAACTCGAGGTCGGCAAATACCAGCTCGGTCCCGGGGTATTCGGCGGCGCCGAAGGTCATGCCGAGGTCCACCATCAGCCACTTGCCCCGGCAACCATAGAGATTGACGTTCATGCCGATCTCGGCCGAGCCGCCCAGCGCGCAGAACAGCAGTTCGTCTCCCGGGGCAAACGGGTCCCCACCTCCAGTTCGTCGTCCAGCCTTGTCGTTCACCCTGCATCCTTCATGACAAATTCTCTTTCTATCGCAGTGACGCCCGCTCACCGAGCAAGGCAATGCCCTCCAGCGTCAGGTCGGCATCGACCACGTCGAACAAGCCGGCCTGCTCGTTGAACAGCGCGGCCATGCCGCCGGTCGCCACCACCGTCGCCGGCCGGCCGATTTCGGCGCGCATCCGCGACAGCAGGCCCTCGATCATCGCGACATAGCCCCAATAGACCCCGATCAACATCTGGTCTTCGGTGTTGGTGCCGATTACCGTGGTGCCCGCCGGCTGCTCGATGGCAATGCGCGGCAGCTTCGCCGTGTTGCCGACCAACGCATCCAGCGAAAGGTTGATCCCCGGGGCGATGATCCCGCCCTTGTAGGCGCCGTTGAAATCGACCGCGTCGATCGTCGTCGCCGTGCCGAAATCGACGATGATCAGGTCGCCCTTGTACTTGGCATGGGCGCCGATGGCGTTGACCGCCCGGTCGGCCCCGACGGTCCGCGGATCGTCGACATCGAGATCGATGCCGAACGCCGCCCGGCCGACCCCTGCGACGAACGGTTCGACGCGGAAATACTTGGTGGCCAGCACCTCGAGGTTGTGCAGTGCTCTGGGCACCACCGTCGAAATCACGATCCGCTGGATGGCGTCGCGCTCGATCTGCTCGATCTGCAGCAATTGCATCAGCCACACGGCATATTGGTCCGCCGTCCGCCGAGGGTCGGTGGCGATCCGCCAGCGGGTCAGGATCGGCCCCGGCCGTCCCGCCGCCTCGGCCGGCCCGAACAGGGCGAACACGACATTGGTATTGCCGACATCGATGGCAAGCAGCATCTGGACCTCCCAGCCCCGGTCACTCAGGCGAACAGGATCTCGCCCGCGTGGACAATCCGCGTCGTGCCGTCTGGCAGCGCCAGGCGCAAGGCCCCGCTCTCGTCCAGCCCGGCAAAGTGGCCGGAAAGGACGCCTTCCCCCGGCGGGGTGACGGTCAGCGCCGTGCCGACCGGGTGGGCACAGGCCTGCCACCGCGCAATCGTCGCCGCCAACCCGAACTGCCGCCAGCGTTGCAGTTCGTCGGCGAACACCCCCGCCAGTCCGGCGGCAAAGCCGTCACGATCGGGCGCCGGCCCGAACCGGCTGCAGGCCACCGTCTCGCGCTCCGGCACATCCGGCGCGCGGGCGAGATTGACCCCGACGCCGACCACCACATCGTCCCTGACCCGCTCCAACAGGATTCCCGCAAGCTTGGCCATGCCGACCATGACATCGTTCGGCCACTTCAGCACCGCGAAAGCCGGCGGTGGCACATGCGGGGATACCGCCGCCTGCACCGCCAGTCCGGCGACCAGCGCTAGGCTCGGCGAAGGCGGATCGCCGGCCCGGCCGTGGACCACGGTCGAGCCCATGAAATTGCCGCCGCCGTCGAACCATTCCCGGCCCTGCCGGCCGCGCCCGGCAGTCTGGCGGTCGGTGACCAGCCAGTCACCCTCGGCCACCGCGCGCCCGCCCGCCAGCCGGGCCAGCAGGTCGGCATTGGTCGAGCCGGTTTCGGGAATGGTTTCGATCAACTGGCCCTGGCCGCGTCAGGCGGTGTGAAACAGCGCGGTTGCCGCCGCCTGCGCCAGCCCGCCGAGCCAGCCGGTGGCGAGGTAGCCGAGCGGCGACAGCGCCAGTGCCGAAGCGGTCAGCACCAGGCCATGGACGAACTCGTTGCCCGCCGCCACTTTGCCGGTCGCGTCATCGAAATACATGACCTTGACGACCTTGAGGTAGTAAAAGGCGCCGATCACAGAGGCGGCGATACCGATGGCCGCCAGCGGCACCATGCCGGCCGCCACCGCCGCCTGGAACACGACGAACTTGCCCCAGAAGCCGAACAGCGGCGGAATGCCGGCGAGGCTGAACATGATCATCGCCAGCCCGCCCGCCAGCCCCGGCCGCGAGCGCGACAGTCCGCCGAGGTCGGCCACCGATTCCACCGCATCGCCATTGGCATCGCGCAGCATCAGCACCGCGGCGAAGCTGCCGAGCGACATGACGACATAGATCGCCAGATAGACCAGCATCGCCGCCGCCCCGCCCGGCGTCGCCACGGCAAGGCCGATCAGCATGAAGCCGACGTTGTTGATCGAGGAATAGGCCAGCAGCCGCTTGATGTTGTCCTGCCCGATGGCGCCGAGCGCGCCGACGACGATCGAGGCGAGCGCGAGGAAGATCATCACCTGCTGCCAGGCATGGACCTGGGTGCCGAACATGAACAGCGCCACCCGCATGGTCAGGCCGAGCGCGGCGACCTTGGGCGCGGTCGAGAACAGCGTCGTCACCGGGGTCGGCGCGCCTTCGTAGACGTCGGGCGTCCACATGTGGAACGGCACGGCGCTGATCTTGAACGCCAGGCCGGCGAGCACGAAGACGATGCCGAACAGCGCCCCGGTCGCCAGCGTGCCGCCCTGGGCCGGGTCGAGCGCACGGCGGATTCCGCTGAATTCCAGGCTGCCGGTAAAGCCGTAGACCAGGCTGATGCCGTAGAGCAGGATGCCGCTGGCCAGCGCCCCGAGCACGAAATACTTGAGGCCGGCCTCGGCCGAACGGTCATCCTTGCGCAGGAACGCGGCCAGCACATAGGCGGCCAGCGAGTTCAGTTCGAGGCCGATGTAGAGCGTGATCAGGTGCGTGGCCGAAACCATCAGCCCGGTGCCGAGCGAGGCGAACAGCACCAGCAGCGGATATTCCGCCCGCAGCGCGCCCTCGCGCTCGAGGAAGCCCGGCGCCATCGCCAGCGCGACGGCGGCGGAAAGATAGATCAGCACTTTGGCGAAAGCGGCGAAGGCATCCGCGCTGAACTGCCCGTAGAACCCCGAAACCCCGGTCCCGCTGGCGCCGGCCAGCAGCGTCGGCGCCGACAGCGCGGCAGCGGAGATCAGCGCCAGCACGGAAACCCAGTTGATCGCGCGGGCCTTGCGGTCGCCTCCCCAGGCGGCGATTAGCAGCAGGACCAGCCCGGCAATCGACAGGACTTCCTCGGCTGCCAGCAGCCGCAGGGAAACAGCCCAATTCATCAGTGCGCCCTCCCCGGGGGATCGATGTGGGTGGCGAGCGCCATCCCGTGTTCCTTGTCAGCCGGCGCGCCCTTCCCGGGCGTCAGCCCGGCATCGCTCTTCGGCCGCGCCTGCGCCAGCCGTGCATCGAGCGTGGCGATGTCCGCGCGGAACGGGGCGATGAAGCTCTCGGGATAGATGCCCATCCACAGCACGGCGGCGGCGATCGGCGTCAGGATCAGCAGTTCGCGCGCCGAGAGATCGGGCATCGCGGCAGCGTCGGCATTCTTCTGGATGCCGAAGGCGACCCGGCGATAGAGATAAAGCATATAGGCCGCGCCCAGGATGATCCCGGTGCCCGAGACCAGCGCCACCCAGCTCGACAACTGGTAGATGCCGAGCATGGCGAGGAATTCGCCCACGAAGCCGGAGGTGCCGGGCAGCCCGACCGAAGCCATGGTGAACAGCATGAACAGCAGCGCATAGCGCGGCATGTTGATCGACAGCCCGCCGTAGCGATCGATCTCGCGGGTGTGCAGCCGGTCGTAGATCACGCCGACGCAGAGGAACAGCGCGCCCGAGACCAGCCCGTGGCTGAGCATGACCACCATCGCGCCTTCCAGCCCCTGCCGGTTGAACGCGAACAGGCCGACCGTGACGATCGCCATGTGGGCGACCGAGGAATAGGCGATCAGCTTCTTCATGTCGTGCTGCACCAGCGCCACCAGCGAGGTGTAGACCACCGCCACCATCGACAGCGCGAAGACCAGCGGCGCATAAGTCGCGCTGGCTTCCGGGAACATCGGCAGCGAGAAGCGGATGAAACCGTAGCCGCCCATCTTCAGCAGCACGCCGGCCAGGATCACCGAACCGGCGGTCGGCGCCTGCACGTGGGCATCGGGCAGCCAGGTGTGCACCGGCCACATCGGCATCTTGACCGCGAAGCTGGCGAAGAAGGCGAGCCACAGCCACTTCTGCGCGGCGACCGGGAAATCGGTCTGCATCAGCGTCGGGATGTCGGTGGTGCCGGCATAGTTCGCCATCCACAGCATCGCGATCAGCATCAGCACCGAGCCGAGCAGAGTGTAGAGGAAGAACTTGTAGCTCGCGTAGATCCGCTCGGCCCCGCCCCAGATGCCGATGATCAGATACATCGGGATCAGCCCGGCCTCGAACATGATGTAGAACAGGTAGAGGTCCTGCGCTGCGAACACGCCGATCATCAGCGTTTCCATCAGCAGGAACGCCGCCATGTATTCGGAGACCCGCTTCTCGATCGCCTCCCACGAGGCGAGGATGCAGATCGGCATCAGGAACACCGAGAGCAGGATCAGCACCAGCGCGATGCCGTCGATCCCCAGCGCCCAGGCGAAGCCGGAGAACAGCGGCGCGCGTTCGACGAACTGCCACTGCGGGCCGCCGATCTGGTAGCCGTTCCACAGCGCCAGCCCCAACGCGAAATCGATGAGCGTGGCGCCGAGCGCGATCAGCCGCGCCCGCTGCGCATCGGCGACGAGGCAGGCGAGCGACGCCGCCAGCGGCACCGCCAGCATGACGGTCAGGATGGGAAAGTTGCTCATCTGTTGCGTTACCCCACCATGACCCAGCTGACCGCGGCGACCAGACCCAGCAGCATGACCAGCGCATAGCTCGTCAGGTAGCCGGACTGCAGCCGCCTGGCGCCGACCGTTCCCTTGGCCACGACCCAGGCCGCCCCGTTCGGCCCGAACCGGTCGATGATCCCGACATCGCCGATCTTCCAGAACTGCCGCCCGATCCAGAACGCCGGTCGCACGAACATGAAATTGTAGAGCTCGTCGAAATACCACTTGTTGAACACGAAGGTGTGGATCACGCCGATCTGCTCGACGATCGCCGCCGGCAGCTTCGGGTTCTTCAGGTAGCAATACCAGGCGATCAGCAGCCCGGTCAGCATGACGGTGAACGGCGCCCACTTGATGAAGCCGGGCACCTCATGGCTCAGGTGCATCAGGTGCTCGTCGAACACCAGCGCGCCCTTCCAGAACTCGCCCCCGGTCTCGACGCCGACGAAGGCGCCATGGAACACCGCACCGGCGAACACCGCGCCCAATGTCAGCACGCCGAGCGGCACCAGCATGGAAACCGGGCTTTCGTGCGGATGATAGCCGCCGGTGCCCTCGCCATGGTGGGGGTCGATGCCGTGCGCGTCGTGCGAATGATCGGCATGGCTGTCACCATGCTCTTCCGACGGCGCATCGTGCCCATGCCCGTGCGCATCGTGCACCGCATGCTGGATATGTTCCGAACCGGCCCAGCGCGCCTTGCCGAAGAACGTCAGGAACACCAGCCGCCAGGAATAGAAGCTGGTCAGGAGCGCGGCGAAGATGCCGGTGAAGCTGGCGAAATGCCCGAGCGCCGTGCCCTTGGCATAAGCCGCCTCGATGATCGCATCCTTGGAGTAGAACCCGGCGAACCCGCCGATCTCGGCAATGCCGACGCCGGTGATCGCCAGCGTCCCGGCCATCATCGCCCAGAACGTCAGCGGGATCTCCTGCCGCAGCGCGCCATAATACCGCATGTCCTGCTCATGGTGCATCGCATGGATCACCGAACCGGCACCGAGGAACAGCAGCGCCTTGAAGAACGCGTGGGTAAACAGGTGGAACATCGACGCACCGAAGGCGCCGACGCCCGCAGCAAAGAACATGTAGCCGAGCTGCGAACAGGTCGAGTACGCAATGACCCGCTTGATGTCCCACTGCGTCGTGCCGACGGTCGCGGCGAAGAAGCAGGTGGCGGCGCCAACAATGGTGACGAAATCCATCGCCACCGGGCTGGTCACGAACATCGGGCTGAGGCGGCAGACCATGAACACGCCCGCCGTCACCATCGTCGCCGCGTGGATCAGCGCCGAAACCGGGGTCGGGCCTTCCATCGCGTCCGGCAACCAGGTGTGCAGGCCGAGCTGCGCCGACTTGCCCATCGCGCCGATGAACAGGAGGATGCACAGGATCGTCATCGTATCCCAGCGATGCCCGAGGAACCCGATCGTGCTCCCCGCCATCGACGGCGCGGCATGAAGGATCTCGGGAATCGAGACCGTGCCGAACACCAGGTATGTGCCGAAGATGCCGAGCATGAAGCCCAGGTCGCCGACGCGGTTGACAACGAAGGCCTTGATCGCGGCGGCGCAGGCCGAAGGTTTCCGGAACCAGAAGCCGATCAACAGGTACGAGGCGAGGCCGACCCCTTCCCAGCCGAAGAACATCTGCACGAGGTTGTTCGCCGTCACCAGCATCAGCATGGCGAAAGTGAACAGCGAGAGATAGGCGAAGAACCGCGGCTGGTCCGGGTCCTCGTCCATGTAGCCCCAGGAATAGAGGTGCACGAGCGCCGAGACGCTAGTGATGACGACCAGCATGACCGCCGTCATCGTGTCGACCCGCAGCTCCCAGTTGAAATTCAGCGCGCCCGAGGAAACCCAGTGCAACACCGGGGTGACGATGGCTTCGGCCGAGCCGCTGAGGAAAGACAGGAACACCGGCCAGGACAGCGCGCAGGAGACGAACAGCGCGCCCGTCGTCAGCGACTTGACCACCGTGTTGCCCAGCGCCTTGTTGCCCAGCCCGCCGATGAATGCGGCGAGCAGCGGCAGGAAGACGATGAAGAGGATCGAGTTCACGAAGCTTACCCCTTCATGTGGTTGACGTCGTCAACCGCGATGGTCCCGCGACCACGGAAATAGATGACCAGGATGGCGAGCCCGATCGCCGCCTCGCCCGCCGCCACGGTCAGCACGAACATGGCGAAGATCTGCCCGTTGAGATCGTGCAGAAAGGCGCTGAAGGCGACCAGGTTCAGGTTCACCGCCAGCAGGATCAGCTCGATCGCCATCAGGATGACGATGATATTCTTCCGGTTGAGGAAGATGCCGAGCACGCCGAGCACGAACAGCATCGAGCTGACGAAGACGTAGTGTTCAATGCCGATCACGCCCCCGGCTCCCTCACAGTTTCACGCCGGCGCCGACTTCGGGCCGCATGTTGATCGTCGCCTCGTCCGGCCGGCGGGCATTCTGCTTCGCAATATTCTGCCCGCGCACGCCGCCGCGCTGGCGATGGGTCAGCACGATCGCGCCGATCATCGCCACCAGCAGGATCAGGCCCGAAGCCTCGAACAGGAACAGGTAGCGCCCATAGAGCAGCGCGCCGATCGCCTCGATGTTGCTCATGCCGACCGGCGTCTGCCCGGAAACCCCGGCATTGCCGAGTTTCAGCGCCCCGACCTGCACCGCGCCGACGCCGATCACCAGCTCCAGCAGGAGCACCAGCGCGATCAGCATCCCCAGCGGAAAGTTGCGGATGAACCCGGCCCGCAGCGTCGCGAAGTCGATATCGAGCATCATGACGACGAACAGGAACAGCACCGCCACCGCGCCGACGTAGACGATGACCAGCAGCATGGCGATGAACTCGGCCCCGACCAGGATCATCAGGCCCGCCGCGTTGAAGAACGCGAGGATCAGCCACAGCACCGAATGGACGGGGTTGCGCGCCATGATCGTTACCAGGCCGGAGACGATCATCAACGTGGCGAAGAGGTAGAAGGCGAATGCCTGGATCACGACGTTCCTCCCCGGCACGGGGAGGGGGACCACCGCAGGTGGTGAAGGGGCACAGACCCGGTTCCACCACGTTGCAAGGTCGTGCCAGACGGCACGTGCCCCTCCACCATGCTTCGCATGGTCCCCCTCCCCGTGCCGGGGAGGAATTGTGGCGCATAAATGGTCATCACCGCGCGCCCCTACCGATACGGCGCATCGGCTTCAAGGTTCGCGGCCAGTGCCCGCTCCCACTTGTCCCCGTTCGCCAGCAGCTTGGCCTTGTCGTAAAGCAGTTCCTCGCGCGTTTCGGTCGCGTATTCGAAGTTCGGCCCCTCGACGATGGCATCGACCGGGCAGGCCTCCTGGCAGAAGCCGCAGAAGATGCACTTGGTCATGTCGATGTCGTAGCGCGTCGTCCGCCGCGAACCATCCTCGCGCGGCTCCGCCTCGATGGTGATCGCCTGCGCCGGACACACCGCCTCGCACAGCTTGCAGGCAATGCAGCGCTCCTCGCCGCTCGGGTAGCGGCGCAACGCATGCTCGCCGCGGAAGCGGGGCGAAAGCGGGTTCTTCTCGAACGGGTAGTTGATCGTCGCCTTGGGCTTGAAAAAATACTTCAAGGTCAGCCAGTGCGCCTTCACGAACTCCCACAGCGTGAAGCTCTTGATGAGTTGAGAAACGGTCATTTGCGAAACTGCCTTCTGGCTTCTTCGTCGCTCAAGGGCGTCTGCACCTGCGATTTCACCGTGCAGATGCCGAATGCAGACACTGCGCCAAGTGGAAATCTGGGCAGAACATGGAGCAGCACTTGATCGGCCTTCGAGGTTTGGTAGCTCACGAACTCTGTCTGGAACGCATAGCCTGCCTTAGGCAACGTCTGCTTGACTCCTGGCCACGCCGGCTGCCCGGATGTCCAAAGTTCATCATTCGCATAGCGCCCGCTTGTGTCTTTCGTCACCACCGTTCTGACGGGAGTGTAGTCGACTCCCCGCTCGTCGGGCCTGATTGCAGACCTTGAATACCCCCTGCCACCAGTCTGCTCAAACCCCAGTTCAAACGGGTTGCCGCCAATATCAGTCATCCGACAATCAACGTCATACGCCAACGCGGTGACCGTGGCGGGCGTGACAGGCGCAATCGTCGGCGCAATTGCGCCTAGCTGTGCAATCAACATGATTGCGGCAACACTCACGCGAAGTGTCCGGTAGCCATGAGGTAGCCGCTGATCACGAAGACGAACAGCAGCGAAAGAGGCAGGAACACCTTCCAGCCCAGCCGCATCAGCTGGTCATAGCGATAGCGCGGGACCGTCGCCTTCACCCAGCTGAAGATGAAGAAGAAGAACAGGATCTTGCCCAGCATCCAGACCACGCCCGGCACCAGATAGAGCACCGGAATGTCCAGCGGCGGCAGGTAGCCACCCCAGAACAGCACCGCGTTCAAGGCGCACATCAGCAGCACGTTGGCATATTCGCCGAGCCAGTAGAGCGCGAAGCTCATCGACGAATACTCGGTCTGGTAGCCGGCGACCAATTCCGATTCCGCCTCGGTCAGGTCGAACGGCGCCCGCTGGGTCTCGGCCATGCCGGAGATCAGGAACATCACCCAGACCGGGAAGAGCAGCGGATTGGCGACGAAGCCGTTGACGAGGCCGAGGACATGGCCCTTCTGCGCCAGGATGATGCCGTTCATGTTGAACGTGCCGGCCCACAGCACGACGCAGATCAGGATGAAGCCGATCGAGACTTCGTAGCTGATCATCTGCGCCGAGGCCCGCATCGCCGAGAAGAACGGATACTTCGAGTTCGACGACCAGCCGGCGATGATCGTGCCGTAGACCCCGAGCGACGAGATCGCGAGGATGTAGAGCAGCCCGACATTGATGTCCGCGAGGATGCCGCGCGCCGAGAACGGGATCACCGCCCAGGCCAGCAGCGCCACGGTGAAAGTGATGATCGGCGCCAGCAGGAACAGGCCCTTGTTGGCCGCCGAAGGCACGATGGTTTCCTGGAGGAACACCTTGAGGCCATCGGCGAACGACTGCAGCAGGCCGAACGGGCCGACCACGTTGGGGCCACGGCGCAGCGCCATCGCCGCCCAGATCTTGCGGTCGGCATAGATGATCATCGCCACGCCGAGCATCAGCGGCAGGGCGATGAGCAGGATGCCGACGATCGTCGCCAGCCCCCATGCCCATTCGTAGGACAGGCCCCAGTCCTGGAAGCGTTCCAGCGGCGTCAGGGAAAACCAGCTCATCGGATGCCCCCTTCATCGTCATGCTGAACTTGTTTCAGCATCCATTTCTCAACCGGCACGGACAGCGCGTTGAGGCACGATGGACCCTGAAACAAGTTCAGGGTGACGGTCGGGGCAATTGGCATGACGAAGTTCATTCCGCCGCCTCCGCCAAATGCTCGCCATGCAGCAGTTCGGTCGAGCAGCGGTCCATGGTCTCGCTCGCCCGGGCGATCGGGTTGGTCAGGTAGAAGTCCTTGATCGGATAGCCGATCTCGCCCGAAGCTTCACCGGGAAGCGAAGCCGGCAGCGCGCCGTAATCGGCCAGCCCCTCATGCGCCAGCGCCGGAACCGCCGCGAACATGCGCTCCCGCAGCTCGCCGAAACTGTCGAACCCGACCGAGACGCCTAGCGTATCGGCCAAGGCCCGCAGGATCGTCCAGTCCTCGCGCGCATCGCCCGGCGCGAACACCGCCTTGTCGGCATACTGCACCCGGCCCTCGGTGTTGACGTAGATGCCGGCCTTCTCGGTATAGGCAGCCGCCGGCAGGATCACGTCCGCCGCATGCGCGCCCTTGTCGCCATGGTGGCCGATGTAGACGATCACCGAGTTGGCGAACCGGGTGTAATCCACCTCATCCGCGCCGAGCGACAGCACCAGCTTCGGGTTGGCTGCGACCACATCGGCAATGCCGCCCTTCTGCGCATAGCCGAGCATCAGCCCGCCCATCCGGCTTGCCGCCATGTGCAGGACGTTGAAGCCGTTCCAGCCCTGTCCTGAGCTTGTCGAAGCGGCGTCCCGCACCAGATTGAACCGTGACACCAGCCCCAGCGCCGGCCCGAGCGCGCCCTTGGCCAGCGCGCCGCCGCCGAGGATAACCGCCGGCCGTTCGGCCTTCGCTAGCACATCGCTGACTTCACCCGGCAGGTTCGCCACGATGCCGGCGTCGGTGCCGAGGAACATCGCCGGATAGGTCGTCTCCCACTCCGGCCCGACGATGAAGACCTTGGCCCCGCGCTTCGCCGCCTTGCGCAGCCGGGCGTTGACCAGCGGCGCCTCCCAGCGGACGTGGCTGCCGACGATTAGGATCGCATCCGCCGTCTCGATGCCCGAGAACGTCGAGTTGAAGTTGACCGCCGCAAGGCTGGAGCAATCATAGGCCAGCCCGGTCTGCCGCCCTTCGAGCAGCGAGGAACCGAGCGCCCCGAGCAGCGCCTTGGCCGCGAACATCGTCTCGCAATCGACCAGGTCGCCGGCAATCGCCGCGATGCTGCTGCCGGGATTGACCTGGCCGATATAGCCGAACGCCTCTTCCCAGCTTGCGGCTACCAGCTTGCCGTCCTTGCGCAGGTAAGGCTTGTCGAGCCGGCGCCTGAGCAGGCCATCGACCTGAAAGCGGCCCTTGTCGCTCAACCACTCCTCGTTGACGTCGTCATTGACCCGCGGCAGCACGCGCATGACCTCGCGGCCGCGGCTATCCACCCGGATGTTCGCGCCGACCGCATCGGAAACGTCGATCGACAGCGTCTTCTTCAGCTCCCACGGCCGCGCCTCGAAGCGATAGGGCTTGGACGTCAGCGCGCCGACCGGGCACAGGTCGATGACATTGGCCGAAAGCTCGTGCTTGGCGGCATGTTCGAGATAAGTCGAGATCTGCATGGTCTCGCCGCGATAGAACGCGCCGATCTCGTCCACCCCGGCGATCTCTTCGGAGAAGCGCACGCAGCGGGTGCAGTGGAT
>Ga0068863_100000115_pt1 | contig 85274 bp, 86 predicted proteins | sample KBSSwiS62_FD_66596 | JGI IMG/M metagenome (GOLD analysis project Ga0068863, IMG submission 66596) | Switchgrass rhizosphere microbial communities from Kellogg Biological Station, Michigan, USA - KBS Switchgrass S6-2 | ecosystem: Host-associated > Plants > Roots > Rhizosphere > Soil ... | reverse complement strand
GCGGTCGCCGGCGACATTGAGGCGCTGGCGTTCAACAAGGCGGTGGCCCGCATCTATGAACTGGCCAGCGCGATCGACAAGGCCCCGCCCTCGGCCAGTCGCTCCGCCGCGATCCGTGCGATCCTGCTGCTGGTCTCGCCGATGATGCCGCACCTCGCCGAGGAAGGCTGGGCGGCGCTGGAAGGGGAAGGCCTGGTTGCCGAAGCCCCGTGGCCTGCGGTCGATCCCGCCCTGCTGGTCGAGGACGAGGTGACCATCGCCGTCCAGGTCAAGGGCAAGCTGCGCGATACGCTGACTGTCGCCAAAGGCCTGCCCAACCCCGAGCTTGAGGCGCTTGCGCTCGCCAGCGACAAGGTCCAGCGTGCGCTCGACGGGGCAAGCGTGCGCAAGGTGATCGTCGTGCCGGATCGACTGGTGAACATCGTCGCATGAAGCGCGCCGCCGTCATGGTCCCGGCGCTGGCTTTCGCGCTTGCCGGCTGCGGGCTCCAGCCGATGTATGCCGGCGGCGGCAACGGCGTCGTCGCCACTGGCATGGCCGGGATCGATGTCCCGCCGATCGAGGGCAAGGCGGGCTGGCTGATGCGCAATGCCCTGGTCGATCGGCTCGGTGCCGGGGGGCGGGCAGGCGCGACGCGATACCGGCTCGATGTCCGGCTGGACGACCGGCTTGAGGGCCTTGGCCTGCTTGCCAACGATACTGTCGGTCGCGAGCGCCGGACCTTGCGGAGCCGCTATCAACTGGTCGATCTCGCCACCGGCGCCATCGTGGTGGACGCGACGGCCGGCGCCGATGCAGGCATCGACGTGGTTTCGTCCGAATATGCGACCGTCGCCGCCGAGCAGACCGCGCTGGAAAACCTGACCCGGGTGGTGGCCGATCGGATCGTCACCCGCCTGGCCATCGAACTGCGGCAGGCGGGCACGAAGGCCAAGCCGTGAATCCGGACGAAGCGGGCAGGCGGTGAAGGCCACCCAGCGAGATTTCGGGTCCGTCGCCCAGCGGGCGGCACGTTCGGCACGGATATTCTTCCTCTGTGGCCCGGACGAAGCAGGCATCCACGACGCCGCCCGCCTGCTGATCGGCCTGCTCGACGAGCCGGGCGAGCGGATCGAGCTGAGCGGGGCGGCGGTCAGGGCGGACGAGGCCTTGCTGGCGGACGAGGCGCGGTCGAACTCGCTGTTTGGTGAAACCCGTCATATCGTCGTGCGGGCGAACGGCGACGAGGTCGAGAAAGCGGTCGAGGCACTGCTTGCTGGCGAGGTCGCGCCGTGTCCGGTGGTGATCATGGCCGCTGGCGCCACCGACAAGTCCCGCACGGCCAAGCTCCTGGCCGATCGGCCGGATGCGCTGGTGGCCATGTTCTGGCCGCCGGATCTCAAGTCGGCGGCGGCGAACGTGCGGATGCTGGGGGACCGGGCAGGGGTGACGATCGACCATGCGCTTGCCGAGCGGATCGCGCGGGCGACGGGGCTCGATTCGCGTCTGGCCGCTGCGGAGGTCGAAAAGCTTGCCCTGTTTCTCGATGCGAGCCCGGAAAGACCCGACCGGAGCAGGGCGGCGGATGCCTTCGAACGGATCGGCGCCAGCACCGAGGACGACGGCTTCGCGCCCCTGGTCAATGCCGTGCTGGGCGGGGAGGTGCAGCGGATTGCCCAGGAGCTCCAGCGCGTGCGGCAACTGGGCCTCAATCCGGTGGGGGTCCTGCTGGCGTTGGAACGGCGCGTCGCACAACTGGCACAGCTCGCCGGACGCAAAGGCACGCGGACGGATCTCTCCGCCTTTCTCAAGGCCGAACGGGTCTTCTTCAAGGAAGAGCGTGACATCGCCGTACAATTGTCCGTATGGAATCCCAAACGACTGGAAAGATTGGTAAAGCGGCTGGTCCAGATCCATTCGGCGCTCCTCGCGAACAGTCAGGATGCGGAACTGTTGCTGTTGCACGGGCTGGCTGACGTGGGGCGGGAAGGATCGCGGCGGCGATCCGACCGATAGGTAAAAGCACTTAACATCCCTCGCGAATCGCGCTATTTGCTGCACTGCAACGGACCAAAACAATCCTTTGCATGAATGAGCAGGCCGGACGCACCGGGGCATTTTGCCCCGCCGGCCGGGGGCATGGGACACATTCAATGGACCTGACTTTGGAAAAGCCGGCGGCTCGCCTGTTTCCTGCGCGAAACGGTCGTGATCCCCGGGTGCGGGCACGCGCGCGAGCGATCTCGCGGGCGCGCCATGCCGCGATGCCGCTGATGCCGTCGCTGGAGCGTCGGCGCCTGCAATGTCGCCTGGCGATGATGATCGGCGATGCCCTGGCGATCTTTTTCGCGTTTTCCGTCACTGGCTTCGTCTATCTGGGCGCGGCTGGCTTGTTGGCCATGCTTCAATTCGCGCAGATGGTGTTCCCGGTCTACCTCACGGTGGCGCTTTATAACCGGGCCTATTCGATGCGGGCGCTCGAGCACACCGCGTTCAGCATCACCCGGGCGCAACTGGCGCTGGCGGTGTCCTCGGCCATCATCATGTTCATCGGCTTCTATGCGAAGTCGGTGCTCGAAGTCTCGCGTCTGGCGTTTTCCTTTTCCGTGCTGACCGGCCTGATTTCACTCGCGTGGATGCGGCTACGGATGCGGGGCGTGGTGCGCTGGCGCTGCGGCGCGAGCGTGGTCAATCACCTCGTCATCGATGACGGCGGGCCCAGCGTGAACATTCCGGGCGCCTATCATGTCAGCGCCGCCGCGTTCGGGCTGGCCCCGGACCTGGACGATCCACATACGCTCGACCGGATCGGAATGGTCATGCGCAATGCCGATCGCGTGATCATCAGCACGCCGCCCCAGCGCCGGATTGCCTGGGCGATCGTGCTGCGCGGCGCGAACGTGGCTGGCGAGGTGATCGACGAGACGGTCTGCCAGCTGGGGGCCCATGGTGCCCGGCATGTCGAGGGCCAGGGTCTGCTTCAGGTTTCGGCCGGTCCGCTCGGTCTGCAGGATCGGGCCACCAAGCGGTTGCTCGATCTCCTGCTGGCGGGCGGCGCTGTCCTGCTGCTGGCGCCGCTGTTCTGTCTGGTGGCACTGGCGATCAAGCTGGAGGATGGCGGGCCGGTGTTCTTCGTCCAGAAGCGGGTGGGTCGGTCGAACCGCTTTTTCGACATCTACAAGTTCCGCTCGATGTCGGTGAACAAGGTCGGGCGGGATGGTGCGCAATCGGCCTCCAGGACCGATTCGCGGGTGACGAAGGTGGGGCGCATCCTGCGGTCGTCCAGCGTCGACGAGCTGCCGCAGCTGTTCAACGTCCTGCGTGGCGACATGAGCCTGGTCGGCCCCCGTCCCCATGCCATCCGCAGCCAGGCTGGGGACAAGCTGTTCTGGGAAATCGACCAGCGTTACTGGGAGCGCCACGCACTGCGTCCGGGGTTGACCGGGCTGGCCCAGGTCCGCGGCCTGCGCGGCGCTACCGAGACTGAATCGGACCTGTCCGGCCGACTTCATTCGGACCTCGAATATGTCTCCGGCTGGTCGTTGTGGCGGGACATCGGCATCCTCTTGGCCACGTTCCGGGTGCTCGTGCACGACCGCGCCTTCTGAGCCCACAGTCGGAGCCCCCTATACCTACCCAGTCCAGACCTTGAGCGCGTCCACGGCGGCCTTGATCGCTGTGGGCACGTTCGGGTCGTCGATCGTCGGTGGGGTGACGAAATCCTCGCCGTTCGCGATCTTTCGCAGGAGGTTGCGCAGGATCTTGCCCGAGCGGGTCTTCGGCAAGTGCGGGACGATCAGCGCGGTCTTCAATGCCGCCACGGCGCCGAGTTCGCCGCGCACTGCCGAAATCACCTCGGCAAGCAGGCCAGGCCCGTTGTCGATATCCGCGCGGGCGACGACGAATGCCATCGGGATCATGCCTTTGATCGCGTCCTCGGCGCCGATCACCGCGCATTCGGCGACGCCCGGAACCGCCGCGACGATCTGTTCCATTTGTCCTGTCGACAGGCGGTGGCCGGCGACATTGATGATGTCGTCGGTGCGGCCCATGATGTGCAGGAACCCGTCGGGATCGAAGTGACCGGCATCGCCGGTTTCGTACCAGCCCGGGAAGGCGGCGAAGTTTCGCGCGAAACCTTCCGGGTTGTTCCACAGACTGCGAAAGGCCCCGGGCGGCAGCGGTTCGCGGATGGCGACGCTGCCGCTGTGGCCCGGCGCCAGCGGGTGGCCGGATTCGTCGAGGATGGCGAATTCGTAGCCGGGCACGGGAAAGCCGGCGCTGCCGCGCCGCCGCCGCGTGTCGCCCAATGCCAGGCATGAGGCGACGCCGGGCCAGCCGAGTTCGGTCTGCCACCAGTGATCGATCACCGGCAGACCGGACTTGGCTTCCAGCCAGGCGACGGTGTCGGGATCGGCGCGCTCGCCGGCGAGGAAAATGGCACGGCAATCGCCGGTGCCGATCTGCGAAAGGAAGTGCGCATCCGGGTCTTTCTTGCGCACCGCGCGGATCGCGGTCGGTGCGGTGAAGAAGGCTTTCGCGCCATGCCGCGCGATGGTTCGCCAGAACGTGCCGGCATCCGGCGTGCCGACCGGCTTGCCTTCGAACAGCACCGTGGTCGCGCCGACCAGTAGCGGGGCATAGACGATGTAGGAGTGGCCGACGACCCAGCCGACATCGCTCGCCGCCCAGAACACGTCTCCGGCGCCGATGCCGTAGATGTTGGCCATCGACCAGGCGAGGGCGACCGCATGGCCGCCGTTTTCGCGCACGACCCCCTTCGGCGTGCCGGTCGTGCCGGAGGTGTAGAGGATGTAGAGCGGATCGGATGCGGCCATTTCGACCGGCGCCGGGACGGGTGTGGCCAGCGTTGCTGTGCGCAGTCCGGCCCAGTCGATATCGCGCGGCGGCGAAAGTTCGGCCGCCAGCTGTTCGCGCTGGAGCACGACGACGTGATCGACCTGGTGCGTTGCCAGGGCGAGGGCCTCGTCCACCATCGGCTTGTAGGCGATGATGCGGCTGCCTTCGATGCCGCAGGACGCGGTCAGCAGCAGCCTGGGCGTGGCATCGTCGATCCGCTTGGCGAGTTCAAGCGGCGCGAACCCGCCGAACACCACCGAATGCACCGCCCCGAGCCGTGCGCAGGCGAGCATGGCGAACAGGGTTTCCGGCACCATCGGCATGTAGATGACGACCCGGTCGCCCTTGCCGAGGCCGAGCGAGGCCAGCATCGCCGCGACCCTGCCGACTTCCTCCAGCAATTCGCCGTAAGTCCATTGGCGGACGATGCCTGTGACCGGGCTGTCATGGATCAGCGCCGCCTGCTCGCCGCGTCCGGCGGCAACGTGGCGATCGACGCAATTGGCGCAGGTGTTGAGCGTGCCGCCGCCGAACCAGCCGGCATCCGGGCTCCAGGCCTGGGTGGGCTGCGCGATCCAGTCCACAGCCTCCGCGGCCCTGGACCAGAATGCTTCCGGCTGGCGAATCGACTGCTCCCATGCTTGCCGATAGGCTTCGGACATGGCGCTCCCCTTTCAGCGGAATGTCTTGGACAGGATGACCAGCGTCGGGTCGTCCTCGCAGGGTTCGGGCACGAAGCCCTTGTCCCGCTCGACCTTGATCGCGGCATGGTTGGCGCGGTCCTCGATCGAGATGATGCGGCGGAAGCCACGCGCCCGCGCCTCGTCGGCGAGCAGGCCGAGCAGCGCCCAGCCGATGCCCTGGCCCTTGCGGTCGCGGCGGATCGAGACGGCGACTTCGGCGGTGTCCCGTTTGGCGTCGCTGGCGAGCAGCGCCGAGGCGACCAGCTCGCCAGTGGCGGCGGCGAACGCCAGCCAGCTTTCCGAGCGGACATGGTCCGCCTGCAGCAGCGGTTCGAGTTGGTCGTGGCCGACATGGGCGGCGGTGGCGAATAAGCGGAATCGCCGGTCCTCGTCGCTCACGCAATCGAAAAATGCCGCCAGGGTTGCTTCGTCCGCCCTGGTGGCCGGGCGGACATGCAGCAGCAGGCCGGTGCGGGTGACGAGTTCGGTGGAGGTCATGGCCGGGCTCCGATAAGAGTGCCCGCCGCCGCCCCGCACGAGGGCAGCGGCGGGCGATGGGTCAGTCGATCTTGCGCCTGGACGTTTCCGGCAGGACGAACAGGCCGATCACGAACGTGGCGGCGGCGACCACGACGGGATACCAGAAGCCGTGATAGATGTTGCCGTTGGCAGCGACCATGGCGAAGCCGATTGCCGGCAGCAGCCCGCCCAGCCAGCCGTTGCCGATGTGATAGGGCAGCGACATCGAGGTGTAGCGGATGCGGCTGGGAAACAGTTCGACCAGCATCGCCGCGATCGGGCCGTAGACCATCGTCACCAGCAGGACGAGGTAGAACAGCAGGGCGACAACCATCGGCCGGTTGATCTGCGCCGGGTCGGCCTTGACCGGGTAGCCGACCTTGGCGAGTTCGCCGACCACGGCGGGCTTGGCCGCAGTCGCAGGCCTTGCCGTGTTTCCTGGGCCGGCTTCGGCCGGCTTGGCCGGGACGGCGGGGGCGCCGACGACCCTGGCGGTGAAGGCGGCAATCGCCTTCTTGCGGTCATCGCCGGAGACCTTGGCCGGGTCCGGGGCGACGAACGTCTCGCTGCCGACGGTGATCGAGGCGAGGGTGCCGGCGGGTGCGGCGACATTGCGGTAGTTGACGGCCGCCTTGGCCAGTGCGTTCTTGACGATGTCGCAGCTGGTCGAATCGAACTTGTTGGTGCCGACGGGATCGAACTGCGACGAGCATTCGGCCGGATTGGCGCTGACGGTTACGGGTGCACTGGCCTGGGCCCTGGCGAGCGCCGGGTTGGCGGCTTCGGTCAGCGCATGGAACACCGGGAACAGGCTCACCGAGGCGAGCAGGCAGCCGCCGAGGATGATCGGCTTGCGGCCGATCTTATCCGACAGCCAGCCGAAGAACAGGAAGAACGGCGTCGCCAGCAGAAGCGCGGTGATGATCAGGGTGTTGGCGGTGATGCCGTCCACCTTGAGCATCTTTTCGAGGAAATACATCGCGTAGAGCTGGCCGGTGTACCAGACCACCGCCTGGCCGGCGATGGCGCCGAAGAAGGCGATGAGCACGACCTTGAGGTTGGACCACTGGCCGAATGCTTCGGTCAGCGGTGCCTTGGACGAGGTGCCTTCGGCCTTCATCTTCTGGAACACCGGCGATTCGTGCAGCTTCAGCCGCAGCCACAGGCCGACGACGAGGAAGCCGCCCGAGATCAGATAGGGGATGCGCCAGCCCCAGGCCTTGAAGGCGTCCTCGCCGACGCCGGTCACCGGCGAGCGCACGAGGATGACGATCAGCAGCGCCATGGCAAGCCCGGCGGTGGCGGTGATCTGGATCCAGCTGGTGTAGAGCCCGCGCTTGTCGTCCGGCGCGTGTTCGGCGACATACGTCGCGGCGCCGCCGTATTCGCCGCCTAGGGCCAAGCCCTGGAACATGCGCAGCACGACCAGCATGATCGGCGCGGCGACCCCCGCCGTCTTGTAGGTCGGCAGGCAGCCGACCAGGAATGTCGAGAGGCCCATGACCAGCAGGGTGATGATGAAGGTGTAGCGCCGGCCGACGAGATCGCCGATGCGGCCGAACACCAGCGCGCCGAACGGGCGGACGATGAAGCCGGCGGCGAACACCAGCAGCGCCATGATGAACGAGGTGGTGGGGTTCAGCCCGGTGAGGAACTGGGCGGCGATGATCGCGGTGAGCAGGCCGTAAAGGTAGAAGTCGTACCACTCGAACACGGTGCCGAGCGACGACGCGGTGATGATCAGCTTTTCGCTGTGAGTGGCCTGGTGATGCCTGGGCAAACCTGCCGCATCCTCGGGCACTGCAAAATCGGTCATGAACCCCTCCTGTTTATCTTGTCAGAAACTGTACTTCGCGGCGAATTCGACGCGGTCAAGATTTCCCTTTGCGCCACTGACCAGCTCCCGCTCGCCGTGGCGATATTCGATGCCGAGGTCGATCTGCCGGACCGGCGAGTAGAACAGGTTGGCGGCGGCGCTCCATGCCTGCCGGTTGAGGCCGGCAATCGCGGCCGGGGCGAGCGTCTGGTCATAGTGGACGCGCTGGTAGGAACCCATCAGGTTGATGCGCACTTGCGTGGTCAGCGGCACGCGGACCGCGACCATGCCGGCAAATGTGCGGACATCGGTCAGTCTGTCGCCGGCGGGGTCGTAGACCGCATCCGGTGCGAAATTGAGGCCGACATAACGGCCGATGTTCTGGCCATAAGTCGCCATGAAGCGCACGTCGCCGGTCCTGGCTTCGTTGAGGAGCAGCTTGCCGGCGATGCTGCCGCCGAACCCGGTCGCGGTCACGCCATTGCCCACCGCGCCCGCCGTCGTGACATTGTTGACGAGCGCGCTGCCGGTGCTTTCCGCACGGACCTGGCGGAGCAGGCCGGCCAGCGACAGCTCGCCGATCCTGCCGGTGTAGGCGAGCCGGGCGGCAAAATCCGGAATATGGTCGGTGCCGCTTTCCAGCATGGCGGTCGCCCCGGCGGTGACCAAGGCGCTCTCCGGGTTCTCGACCGCGAGGTGCAGGGCGAGCGCCTTGGACAGAGTATGCGAATAGCGCACCAGGGGCTGGCGCACGAACACCGTGCCTTCGGTGCCGCCGACGTAGTCCGTGCTCTCGGGCAGGGCCGCGACATACTGGAACGTCGTCCAGTCCTGGCCGATGGTGAAGCGGTCCACCGTCACGAAGGCGCGGCGGAGCGCGAGTGTGTAGCCATTGGTGGTGCGCTGGGAGCCGCCGGCGGTGACGTTGGGCGCCGCGCTTGCGGTCGTCTGGAAGTCGGTTTCCAGGTAGCCCTTGACGATGTGGCCAGCCACTTGCGTATCGAGATTGAGCCACAGCCGGGTTTGCTTGGCGGTGAAATCCTCGGTGGTGAAGCCCCTCCCGCCGGGTGTGGTCGGGATCGTCTGGGGCAGGTAGAAATCCCGGCCCAGCGTGTTGTCGGCCACCGAACCGTTGCTGTAATGGGTGCTGGCGGCGATCAGCTTGAGATAGCCGCCGATCTTCAGGGTCGTCGCACCGTTGCGGATGCCATCGGGCGCGGGCTTCTTTTCGAGTGCGGCGAGCTGTGTGCCGGCCGTTGCGGCCTTGGCTTCGGCGTTGGCTGCCGCAGTCCGGGCCGTGATCGCGCTGGACTGCGCGGCCTCGGCGGTGGCCATGGCCTGTGCCTGGGCGCCGCGCGCTTCGGCCAGCTGGCTGCGCAGTTCGGTAACCTCGGCCTCGAGCCGGGCCATGCGCGCTTCCAGCGCTTCTTTCGGGGCGGTGCGCGGTGCGGTGCGGGCCTGGACCGGCGAAACCAGCGCGCTGCCGGCGAGCAACGCCAAGGCAAGCGGGCGGTGTGACCTGGTGAGATGCATTGTCTTCCCCTCCATGGCGATCGGCTCATGCCGTGTGGCCCGTGTCCCGGGTCCCGCATGGCCGTCGGCTGCATGATCGGCGCGGGATGAATGCAAACGAAGCCAGACATTGGTCGCGGGGGTCTACGACCATGGTCGGGGGTCACCGGCAGGGCAGCCGGGTCTAGGGTCGCAGACAGGCCGGCGCGAGACGGGAAGGCGTGCCGGCCACCCGCGCGACGCCGACTCTTGCGGACCTTGCGGTTGTCGCGCATCTGGTGGTCCAGCGGCCTTTCGCGCGGAGGCCCGAACGGCAGAGACGCCATGACCGAGACTGTCCTGATTGCCGACGACCACCCCCTGTTTCGCCAGGCGCTGGGCATGGCGGTGGGCAAGGTACTGCCAGAGGCGCGGATCGTCGAGGCGGGCACGCTGGCCGCTGCCGCCCGCGCCGCGACCGAGGCGGACGATCTGCGGCTCGTGCTGCTCGACCTCAAGATGCCCGGCGCGGTCGGTTACTCGGGGATCGCCCTGCTTCATGCCGAGCGGCCCGAAGTGCCGATCCTCGTCGTCTCAAGTGCGGAGGGCAATGCGCCGCCGGACGAGGCGCGGGCGTTCGGCGCGGTCGGCTTCCTCAGCAAGGATAGCGACCTCGCCCTGATCGAGGCGCGGATTGCCGATGTGCTCGGCGCCGGAGTGGCGGAGGCGGCGCCCCCGGTGGCGCCGATCGACACCATTCGCCGCGATGTCGCCGGGTTGACGCCGATGCAGCTCAAGGTGCTGCTGGCGGTGCTCGACGGCCAGCTCAACAAGCAGATCGCCCATTCGCTGGCGATCAGCGAGGCGACGGTCAAGGCGCACATGACCGCGATCATGCGCAAGCTCGATGTCTCGAACCGCACTCAGGCGGCGCTGGTCGCCCGCTCGCTAGGGCTTGACCTCAGGCATTAGGTTTTGGAACCGCGCGATGCGCGGCGGGTGGTCTGCGTTCACGCCAGTCAACCTGAAGACGACACCCGTGCCAGGAAGACGGCTATGGCCCCGGGTGAGGCGGGCTTGGTCAGCATGGCCACCGCCATCTGCGCGGCGCGGCGGCGGATCGCCGGGTTGTCCTCTGCCGTGATCAGCAGGGCCGGCAGCCCGGGCATTTCGGCGCGCATCGCCGCGATCAGGCTCAGGCCATCCTCGTCGCCGGCCAGGCGATAGTCGGCCAGGACCGCATCGACCCGGCGGCTGAACGGCAATGCGCCGGCGATGTCGGCAGCCGCGTGGGGCGTGTGGCCGAGGCCGGAAAGCAGGGCGACCGTCGCCTCGACGATCAGCGGGTCGTCATCGACCACCAGCACATCGAGGCGGGCTGCGGGACCAGGAGCGGCGGCGGCGGGTCCGGCCGGCATGGCGATGCCCGACCATGCCGGCAGCCACAGGCTGAAGCGGCTGCCGTGGCCCGGACGCGAAGCCACCTCGATCTCGCCGCCGAGCAGGCGGGCGATGCGCCCGGCGAGCGCGAGGCCCAGCCCCAGCCCTTCCGCCTCGACCGTGCCCAGCCGGGTGAACTCGCCGAAGATCGTGTCGATCTGGTCCGGCTCGATGCCGACGCCGCTGTCGATCACGTCGATCCGCAGCCGGCTTCCGCGACGCCTGACGCCGACCAGCACGCCGCCACTCTCGGTGTAGCGCAGGGCATTGGTCAGGAAGTTCTGCACCAGCGAGCGCAGCAGGCCGGGGTCGGTGTGGACATGCCCGGGCAGCGGGCCGAGGTGAAGCACGAGCCCGCGCGCGATCGCCGCCGGGCGCAGGCTCTCGACCAGTTCGGACAGGAACGGCGCCAGCGCCAGCGGCTCCGGGTGGGGGACGACGCCGCCGGCATCGAGCTTGGAGATGTCTAGCAGCGCGCGCAGCAGGTCCTCGGCGGCGACGATGGCGCTGTCGATCCGGCCGACGAGGGCCTGGCCTTCGGGCCGCACCTCGCGCTGGAGCGCGGCGGTGAACAGGCGGGCGGCGTGGAGGGGCTGGAGCAGGTCGTGGCTGGCGGCGGCGAGGAAGCGGGTCTTGTCGCGGTCGGCCTCGGCGAGGCGGCGGTTGGCGTCGGACAGGTCGGCGGTGCGTGCGGCGACGCGGGCCTCGAGTTCGGCGAGCGTCCGCTGCAGCTCGGCGCGGGTCTCGGCCTCCGCCGTCATGTCAGTGAAACTCATGACATAGCCGCCGCCCGGCATCGGCCCGCCGACGGTCTTGATCACCCGGCCGTCCGGGCGGTGGCGCTCGAAGCTGACGGCACGGCCGGCGCGCATCTGCGCCAGGCGGACGGCGATGTGCTGTTCGGGCGTGCCCGGGCCGAAATCGCCGCGTTCGGCATTGTAGCGGATCGGCACGGCGACCGGCAGGCCGGAGCGGATCAGGCCGGGGGGAAAGGCGAAGATCTCCTCGTAGCGGCTGTTCCAGGCGACGAGGTTCTGCTCGCCATCGGCGACGCAGATGCCGGCATCGATGTTCTCGAACGTCGCGGTGAGCAGCTGCCGGGAGAAGCGCAGCGACTGCCCGCCTTCGTCCAGCATGCGGGTGACATCGGCGAGGTCCATCCGGCCACCGGCAAGCGCGGAGGCGACGAGGGTGCGCGCCGAGGATGCGCCGACCACGGTGGCGATCAGGGCGCGGGCGCGCTGGGCGGTGCGGCGGTCGACCGGCTGGGCGCGGCGGGCTGGCGGGAACTCCGCGTCGGCGCGCTCCGCGCCGACGAAACCGGCGACGAGCCGGGCGAGACTGCCGATATCGGTCACCTGCCGGGGCGGGCTGACCAGCCGGGGGAGAGGATTGCCCGGCATCCTGCGGGCGGCGGCGAGGGCGTGGAATGCGAGGTTGGTGCCGAGGCTCCACAACGTGCCGTGGACCAGCGGATCGGCCTGGCCGATGCCGAACAGGCATAGCGGGTCGAACGGGCTGGTGGCGAGCCAGGCCCGCCATCCGGCCGGCAGCACCGGCGGCAGCGCCAGGGTCCAGGTCCAAAGGGCCAGGCCCGCGGCCAGTCCGGCACGGGCGGCGAGCGGATCGCGGCCCCTTCCCCCGACTGCCAGCAGCAGCAAGGGCGTGAACTGCGCCATGGCGGCAAAGGCGACGAGGCCGATGGAGGCGAGCGATTGTGACGGCGAAACCAGTTCTGCCCAGGCCAGCGCCGCGACCATGATCGCCAGGATCGACAGCCTCCGCGCCGCCATCATGCGGCGGCCGATCGCGCCGGGCTGATCGGGCGCGGAGCCGGCGATGATCGGGCCGGCCAGCAGGTCGTTGGAAATCATCGTCGCCAGCGCAGTTGTCTCGACGATCGCCATCGACGCGGCCGCACCGACCCCGCCGACCAGCGCGACGGCGAGAAGCGGTGCCGAGCCGATCGCGGCGGGCAACAGCAGGACAAAGCGGTCGGGCGGGGCATCGGGCCCCAACAGCGCCAGCCCGGCGGCGGCGACCGGCACGATCAACATCGCCATGGCCGCGAGATAGGCAGCGAAGCCGAAGCGGGCGCGTGGCAGGTCCGACGGCTGGCGGGATTCGACGAGGCCCATGTAGAATTGTCGGGGCAGGGCGATGATCGCGGACGCGGACAGCAGGGCGATGACCAGCGCCTCGCCGTTCAGGTGTTCCGGCGCGAAACGCTCGGCGAGGAGAGCGAATCCGCGATCGACCGCTGCCGCCGGCGCGCGCAGCAGCAGCCAGGCGGAAAGCCCGGCGACGATGCCAAGGGCGGCGAGCTTGATCAGCGAATCGAGCGCGATCGCATAGAGCAGCCCTTCGCTGCGGCCGGCCGCTTCGTAGCGCCGGGCGCCGAACAGGATGGCGAAGAGTGCGAGCAGGATGGCGGCTGCGATCATGGCCACCGGGGCGATCGGCTGGCCGGAGGCAATTTCCAGCGCCGAGCCGATCGAGCGCAATTGCAGCGCGATATAGGGCACCGAACCGGCCAGCGCGGTCACCGTCACCAGCCGGGCGAGGCCGGCGTCGTGGCTGAAGCGCGCGGCGATGAAATCCGAGACGGTGCTGGCGCCTTCTTCCGCCACGGCGGCGGCGAGCCGGCCGAGCAGGCGCGGAGCGAGCAGCAGCAGGAGGAGAGGAGCGAGATAGACCGGCAGGTAGTTCCAGCCTTCGCGCACGGCGCTGCCGACCGCCCCGTAGAACGTCCAGCTGGTGCAGTATACGCCGAGCGCGAGGGTGTAGGCCGAGTGACGCCGCCGCGGGTTGCTGCCGGGTGAGCCGGCGCGGCGCTCGACCAGGCCGGCGACAGCGAACAGCACCAGCATGAGAGCGAGCGCAATCGCTGCGGCCAGCATCAGGTTCATGGTGACACGGCCATTGTCGAGACCCCTCCCGCCGGATTGCTAGCACCGTGCACGGGCTGGCGCAAAAGCCGGCGCGCGCGCAGAAAGGTTTGGCGGTACGGCTGTCCCGTTTCGGCGCAGTTGGTGCGGGGCAGGTGAATCCGGGCCTCGTTAACCCTGAATCCCGGCCTCGGGAATGGTTGCCGGGCTTGCCTTGGCGGGGGCGGCACCAGCACCATCGGCTGAAGCAATCCCGCGCCCGAGGTCCGCTGATGTCCGTCCATGTTCCCATCGTCGTCGATCTCGACGGCACGCTGACCCCGACCGACACGCTGGTCGAGGGCATGGTCCGGCTGGTCAAGCAGTCGCCGTTGAACCTGTTCCTGCTGGCCTGGTGGCTGTGCCTTGGCCGCGCCCGGCTCAAGGCGGAAGTCGCGGCGCGCGTGTCGTTGAGGCCGGAACTGCTGCCCTGGCGGGAGCCGCTGCTCGATTATCTGCGGCATCACAAGCTGCAGGGCACGCCGATCGTGCTGGCGACCGCCGCCGAAGCGTCGATTGCCGAGGACGTGGCGCGCCACCTCGGCCTGTTCGATGCGGTGCTGGCCAGCGAACGCGGTCTCAACCTGAAAGGGCTGGCCAAGCTCGCCGCAATCCGGGCGAAGATCGGCGACGGGTTCGTCTATGCCGGCGACAGCGCGGCGGACGTGCCGATCTGGAATGCGGCCAGGGGGGCGATCTTCGTCGGCGTCGGCAGCCGCACGGCAAGCCATGTCGATCCGGCGGTGCCGGTCGACTGGCGGTTGCCGCGCGAACAGGCGGGGCTGGCGGCCTGGGCGCGGGCTTTGCGGCTGCACCAGTGGCTGAAGAACGTGCTGCTGTTCGTGCCGCTGATGACCGCGTTCTCGTTTTTCGACATCGTCCACCTGTTCACGATGACCGTGGCCTTCTTTGCCTTTTCGCTGGCGGCCTCGGCCACTTACATCGCCAACGACATCTGGGATCTCGACAGCGACCGCGCCCATCCGCGCAAGCGGACGCGGCCGTTTGCCAGCGGCCAACTGCCGATCGTCCACGGCATCGGCGTGGCCATGCTGGCGATGGCGGGCGGACTGGCGCTGGCCGCGGCGATCTCGCCGGCGTTCCTGGCGATGCTGGTGGTCTACGTGGCGATGACCACGGCCTATTCGTGGAGCCTCAAGAGCTATGTGCTGGCCGACGTGCTGATGCTGTCGCTGCTCTATACGCTGCGGATCGTGGCGGGCGCGGTGGCGATCGCGGTGCCGGTGTCTTCATGGCTGCTCGCCTTCTCGCTGTTCGTGTTCCTCAGCCTGGCGCTGGTCAAGCGCTGCTCGGAACTGGTCACGCTTGGCCAGATCGGTGCCTTGGCAACGCGCGGGCGGGATTACCGGGTGACCGACCTGACCGTGCTGTGGCCGCTCGGGCTGGCGGCGGCGCTGGCGGCGGTGGTGGTGTTCGGCCTGTTCATCTCGGCACCCGAGACACGTGCCCACTATGCCCTGCCGGAACTGCTCTGGCTCGATGCGGTCGTCCTGACCTACTGGCTCGGTCGGCTGTGGATCAAGACCTCGCGCGGCGAGATGCATGACGATCCGGTCGTCTACGCGGTGCGCAACCATGGCAGCCGGGTGACGGTGCTGGCGATGGTCGCGGTGATGCTGGCCGCCCATTTCATGCCGGTATCCCTCCTCCCCCTCCACACTTTGACCGGGAGCGGGCTGTGAACACTTTCCTGATCGCGATTTTCAGCATCCTGCTGTCGGTCGCCGCGCAGTTCTCGCTCAAGGCGGGAATGGCCAGCGAGGGCGTTCGCGCGGCGATGGCCGGGCCGTTCTCGCTGCGCACCCCCATCGCCGTGCTGACCAACCCGGCGGTGTTCCTCGGCTTTGCGCTATACGGGCTGGGGGCGGTGATCTGGCTTGGCGTGCTGTCGAAATGGGATGTCAGCCGGGCCTATCCGATGGTCGGTCTGGGTTTCGCGCTGACCGTGGCGATCGGCTTCGCCATGGGCGAGCAGGTGAGCGCGACACGCGCGGCCGGGGTGGCGATGATCTGCGCCGGCGTGTTTCTGGCCGGGAGGGTTTGAACGATGGCCACTCTGGCAGCTCAGCTCCCCTTGGCGCGTCCGGCAAGGCTGGTTCCGGCGGTTGCCGCCGGGCATGACCTGCTGCTGGCGCTGCTGGTCGTCGGCCTGTTTCTGCTGGCGCCGCATTCGGGCAATTTCGCCTGGAGCGACGCGCCGCGCCATGCGCTGAACGGGGTGTTCGTCAAGGACCTGCTGGCGGCGATGCCGCTCCACGATCCGGCCGGCTTCGCCTATCGCTACTATGCCCAGTATCCGGCGCTGACGATCCTGTTCTATCCGCCGCTGTTCTACCTCGTGTCGGCGCCGTTCTATGCGCTGATGGGGGTTTCGGAGACGACCGCGCTGTTCGTCGAGATGCTCTGTTACCTCGCCTTTGCGTGGGGTTCGCTGCGGCTGTTCCGGCACTGGCTGCCTTCGGGCCAGGCGCTGGCGGCGACGATCGTGCTGGTGGCCGCGCCGGAGATCGCTTTCTGGGGGCGGCAGGTCATGCTGGAGGTGCCGGCGCTGGCCTGCATCGCCTGGAGCGCGGTGTGCTTTACCCGCTATCGCCGTAGCGGGCGGGCCGGGTGGCTGTGGTGGGCGGCGGCGCTGCTGGTGGCGGCGATGTATACCAAGCTCAATGCCGGCTTCCTGGTGCTGGCCTATGCCGGGACGCTGCTGTTCGAGCGCCGTGCCGCGCTGCTGCGGGACCGTCAGGTCTGGGCGGTGGCGGTGGTCTCGGCGCTGGCGCTGGTGCCGCTGATCGTGCTGACGCTGAAGTTCGGGCAGGCGAATGTCCAGTCGGTCACCGGGATCGCCGATGCGGTGACCAGCCGGCACACGCTGGCCGGGTGGCTGTGGTATGGCAGGCAATTGCCGGCGCAGCTTGGCTGGCCGGTGGTCATACTGGCGGCGCTGGGTGCGGCGTCAGGCATGATCGCCGTTGCGCGCGGGCGGGTCAGGGTCGATGGCGACTTCGTGTTCTGGCTGCTCTGGGCGGTGGCCGGCTATCTGTTTTTCTCGTCAATCGACCTCAAGGAAGCGCGCCACAGCGTGTTGATCCTGCCGCCGGTCGTGCTGCTGGCGGTCGTCGGGCTTGGCCAGTTGCGGCGCCAGGTCGCGCGCGTGGCGTGGATCGCGCTGCCGCTGGCGGTGGTCGGACAGACGGTGGTGGCGCGGCCGGTGGACAAGGTCGATGGCCATGCCGAAGCCGCCAACTGGATTGCCGCCCATGCGCCGCGGGGCAGCCGGGTGCTGTTCTCCGGCTATCGCGATGGCTCATTCACTTTCGCCATGCGCACACATGAGGAGCGGCGGGATCTGGGCGTCGTGCGGGCGGACAAGCTGCTGCTTGAAGTTTCGGTCCGGCGCGAACTGGGGGTGAAGCAGAAAGCGGTCAGCGATGCGCAATTGCTCGGGCAGATGCGGGCGCTCGGCATCCGCTACATCGTCATGCAGCCGGGCTTCTGGACCGACCTGCCGGCGATGCAGCGGTTCGAGGCACTGCTTGCCGGGCCGGATTTCGAGCTGGTCGCGCGGATCGCCACCCCGGCGAACTATCCGGCGCACGAACATGGCCTGGCGATCTATCGCTACCGGGGCGCAATCCGGACCGGCGGCACCGCGATGGACATCGACCTGCCGATCATCGGCAGCCGGATCACGACCCGCTGAACTTCAGCTGTTCGACCCGGCGCGACCCGCCAGCATGTCGAGCAGCGGCGAGACCGGGGAGACGTCGTAGCCGGCGGCGGCGGCGGCACGGGCGAGGGTAGACGGGTCCGCGCCGCGGCTGGCTTCGGCCAGCGCCCAGAGCAGGGTAGAGCGGGTGCCGGAGCGGCAATAGGCGAGGACCGCGCCTTCGGTCCCGGACAGTGCCTCTGCCATCGCCACGACCTGGTTTTCGCTGAAACCCGAGTGGGTGACGGGGATCGCGACATAGCCCAGCCCGGCGGCGCGGGCGGCGGCCTCGATCTCGGCACCCGGGGTCTGGTCCGGGCTTTCGCCCTCGGGGCGGTTGTTGACGATCAGCCTGACGCCTTGTGCGGCGGCGGCGGCGACCGTGGCGACATCGATCTGCGGGCTGGCCCAGACGGATTCGGACAACTTGGCGAACATGGCGTTTCCCCCGCTGGAGTGGCTTGCCGGACGGAGCCGGGCTCGCCGGATTGCCAAGCGCGAATCGCAGCGCGAAGCAAGGGGTGTCGCAGGTCAATTTGTCGGGAAATAGGGAAATGCACGGCGGATTCCGCGCTTTTGACGATGAATTGGCAGTGCTCCCGGCGCGAATCCATTCGCTATGCAGAAATTTTTCGTCTATGTGCAAGAATGCAGAGGAGAGGGCCGTTCGCTCAGCACGGCCGTTTGCCTGATCGTGCCTTGCGGTTCGTCCACGTTGGCACGGATGGATTTGGGCGAAGCGCTGGTTATCAGCACACAGAAGGTACGACGAGCAAGATGGGTTTCGATAGAGGACGTCGCGGCAGGGGCCGAGACAAGCGCGACGGGTTCGGCGAGGACAATTTCGATCCGTTCATGGGCGGCGGCGGTGGCGGCGGCTTCGGTGGCGGTGATCGCGGCGGCTTCGGCGGCGGTTCGCGCGGTGGCTATGGCGGTGGTGGCGGCGGCTTCGGCGGCCCGCGCGGCGGTGGCGGCTTCGGCGGCGGTGATCGCGGCGGCGGCGGCTTCGGCGGTCCCCGTGGCGGCGGCGGCGGTGGCGGCGGCGGGATGCCGGCGCAGGTCGTCGGCCAGGGCAAGGGCGTCGTCAAGTTCTTCAACAGCCAGAAGGGCTTCGGCTTCATCCAGCGCGAAGACGGCGGCGAAGACGTGTTCGTCCACATCAGCTCGGTCGAGCGCGCCGGCCTCGAAGGCCTGGCCGAAGGGCAGGGCCTGGAATTCCAGCTGGTCGATCGCGGTGGCAAGATCTCGGCGAGCGACCTCGTCGTCGTCGGGGACGTCATCCCCGTGGCCAAGCGCGAAGCCGCGCCGCAGCGCTCGCTGACCGGCGAGAAGGCGACCGGCACGGTCAAGTTCTTCAACGCGATGAAGGGCTTCGGCTTCATCACCCGCGATGACGGCCAGCCCGATGCGTTCGTCCATATCAGCGCCGTCGAGCGATCGGGCATGCGCGAGCTGAACGAGGGCGACCGGCTCGAGTTCGATATCGAGGTCGATCGACGAGGCAAGTACTCGGCGGTCAACCTGGTGCCGCGTCAGGGCTGACTCCGAACGCGCCGTCCGCTGTTCGAACCCGACCTTTGAGGCGGGTTCGAACCGTGGCCAGCCGGACATAATACGCGCGATGGCGGCTGCCCGGCTTCGGGAAGCCGCCATTTGTCGTTGGCGTTTAACCTTGGCCGCGCACTGCCGCATCGGCTGACTTTCCAGAAATACGAAGGATTTCCGCGATGTCGATCACCCCCCTGATGCCTGTCTATGGCCGGTGCGGGTTTCGCCCGGTGCGTGGCGACCATTGCCACCTGATCGGCGAGGACGGCCGCCGCTATCTCGATTTCGCCGCCGGCATCGCGGTCAACATTCTCGGCCATTCGCATGAAGGACTGATCGGGGCGATCCAGAAGCAGGCGGCGACCCTGATGCACGTCTCCAACCTCTACGGCAGCCCGCAAGGCGAAAGCCTGGCCCGGCGGCTGGTCGACCTGACGTTCGCCGATACCGTGTTCTTCACCAATTCCGGCGCGGAGGCGGTCGAATGCGCGATCAAGACGGCGCGCGCCTATCACGCCCATGTCGGCCATGATGCGAAGCATGAACTGATCACCTTCGACAACGCCTTCCACGGGCGGACGATGGGGACGATCAGCGCCAGCAGCCAGGAGAAGATGCACAAGGGCTTCAAGCCGCTGCTGCCGGGCTTCAGGTATGTCGGCTTCAACGATCTCGACGCGGTAAAGGCGGCGATCGGGCCGCAGACCGCCGGGTTCCTGGTCGAGCCGATCCAGGGCGAGGGCGGCATTCGGGTCGCCTCCGATGAATTCATGCAGGGCCTGCGCGAACTGGCCGACGCCAACGATCTGCTGCTGGTGCTCGACGAGGTCCAGTGCGGCGTGGCGCGCAGCGGCACCTTCTATGCCTATGAGCAATATGGCATCGAACCGGACGTGCTGGCGACCGCCAAGGGCATCGGCGGCGGCTTCCCGCTCGGCGCTTGTCTCGCGACCGAACAGGCGGCGCGCGGCATGGTCGTCGGCACGCATGGCTCGACCTACGGCGGCAACCCGCTGGCGATGGCGGCCGGCAATGCCGTGCTCGATGCGGTCGCCAACGAAGCCTTCCTCGCCCATGTCCGGACGATGGCGGACACGCTGCGCGGGCGGCTGGAGCAGTTCATCGGCAACTATCCCGAGCTGTTCGTCGAAGTGCGCGGGCGGGGCCTGCTGATGGGCGTGCAGCTCACGATCGAGCCGCGCCCGTTCGTTGCCCATCTGCGGGACAATCACCAGTTGCTGACGGTGTCCGGCAGCGACAACACCGTCCGCGTAGTCCCGCCGCTGGTGATCGATCAGGGCCATATCGACGAGTTCATGGACAAGCTCTCCGCTGCGGCGGAAAGCTTCCAAGCCGAGGAGGTGGCGTGATGGCCGGAAGCGTCAGGCATTTCCTCAACCTGGCCGACGCCGGTGGCGATGCCGTCGCGGCGATGCTGGACGACGCGCTGACCCGCAAGCAGGCGCGCGCGGGCTGGCCGAGGGGCCGGGCCGATGCCGATGCGCCGCTCGCCGGCCATGTCCTGGCGATGATCTTCGAGAAGAACTCGACCCGCACCCGGGTTTCGTTCGACATGGCGATGCGGCAACTGGGCGGCAGCGCCATCGTCATGGAATCCGGATCTATGCAGCTCGGCCGGGGCGAGACGGTGGCGGATACCGCGCGCGTGCTGAGCCGGATGGTCGATGCGATCATGATCCGCACTGATGACCATGCCAAGATCGAGGAACTGGCGCATTATGCCAGCGTTCCGGTGATCAATGGCCTTACCGACCAATCCCATCCGTGCCAGATCATGGCCGACCTGCTGACCGTGATCGAACGCGGCAAGCCACTGCCCGGCCTGCAACTGGCCTGGCTGGGTGACGGCAACAATGTCCTGCACTCGCTGATCGAGGCCGCCGGGCTGATGAAGTTTACCGTGCGCGTCGGCGGCCCTGCCGGCTATGAACCGGATGCGGGCTTCGTGGCGCGCGCGCGTGCCGCTGGCGGCGAGGTGATGCTGACCGAGAATGCCCAGGCGGCGGTGGCGGGCGCCGATGTCGTCGTGACCGACACCTGGGTGTCGATGGGCCAGGCCGGCGGCGAAGCGCAGGTGCGGGCCATGCAGCCGTTCCAGGTCAACGCCGCACTGATGGCCTTGGCAAAGCCGGATGCCGTGTTCATGCACTGCCTGCCCGCGCATCGGGGCGAAGAGGTCACCGACGAGGTAATCGACAGCGACCGCTCGGTGGTGTGGGACGAGGCGGAAAACCGCATCCATGCGCAAAAGGCGGTCCTGCGCTGGGTGCTGGGCCGGTTGTGAACAGTCCCGAGACGAATCCTGCCGGCGAGACCGGCTACGACCAGGTGTTGCGCTTTACCATCCCCGGCCGCAACGCGCGCGGGCGCGCGGTCCGGCTCGGGCCGGTGCTGGGGGAAATTCTCGCCGCCCATCCCTACCCCAGCGGCATCCGCATGCTGCTCGCCGAGGCGTTGGTGCTGACCGCGCTGATCGGCACGCTGCTCAAGGACGAGGATGGCCAGCTGACCATCCAGGCGCAGACTGATGCCGGCGCGGTCGAACTGCTGGTCTGCGATTATCGCGCCGGCGAGCTGCGCGGCTATGTGCGCCACGATGCCTCGCGGGTCGATACGCTGGGGCCGCATCCGACGCTGGACGCCCTGTTCGGTGGTGGTTTCCTGGCGATCACCTTCGATCTGGCGACGACCGGCCAGCGTTACCAGGGCATCGTCCCGTTCGAGGGGGACAGCCTTGCGGATGCCTGCCAGGCCTATTTCGAACGATCGGAGCAAGTGCCGACGCTGATCCGCGTCGCCGTCGATATCGGCGGGGCCGAGCCGGTTGCCGGCGGGCTTCTGGTCCAGCACCTGCCAGACGGCGAAGAGGGGCGTGAACGGCTGCATGTGCGGATGGACCACCCGGAATGGGAGCATGTGCAGATCCTTGCCGGCACGACCACGGCCGGCGAGCTGCTCGATCCTGGTCTTTCAGCGGAAGCGCTGGTCTGGCGGCTGTTTCATGAGGAGCAGGAGGTCAGGGTCGAACGCGGCGCGCGGCTGGCGCGGGGGTGCCGCTGCACCATCGAGCATTATGCCGCCGTACTCCGGCGCTTTGCCGAGCAGGACCTTGCCGAGATGCGGGACGAGGATGGCCTCATCAGGGTCGATTGCGAGTTCTGTTCGCGGACATTCCCGATAAACGTTTGAATTCGGACGAATGCGGACCGGTGCAATCCATTGGGTTTGCCACAACTCGGCTGTTTTGCTAGAAATTTGGCGGGGCGAAAGGATGTCTTGTCAGGGCGGGGGAACAATGCGCTGGCTTAACCGCAGGTGGCGGCTACTGGGATTCGGGCTGGCGATCGGAGCTGGTGCGGCGGTCGCACTCGGCCAGGGCGGTCCCGCGCCGGCCCTGGCCATGCTGGACCGGATCGAGCCTGGTCGCTGGGAACTGCATGTGCGGGGCTCCGGTGGCGCGGTCGAGAGCCTGTGCGTGCCGAACGGCCGGCGGCTGATCCAGTTGCGCCATCCGGGCGTGCCCTGCGAAAGCTACATCGTCGATGATCAGCCGGAACAGGTGACGGTGCAATATACCTGCCGGGGCCGAGGCTATGGTCGCACCCATATCCGCCGCGAAAACGGCCGGCTTGTCCAGATCGAGACCCAGGGCATCGCGCAAGGTGCCCCGTTCGAACTCGCTGCCGAAGGGCGGCGGGTCGGCGCATGTGGCCTGGTCCAGCCATAAGGGCAATTGCCAGCACGCGGCTGGCACGATAGCGCGTGTTCATGGATGATGCTGCATCCCCACTCGCCCCCGTCCCCATCGCCGTCGTGCTGCTTTCCGGCGGACTCGATTCCATGGTGGTCGCGGGTCTGGCGCGCGAGGCGGGCTATTCGGTCGCGGCGCTGACCATCGACTACAACCAGCGGCACCACCGGGAAATCGATGCGGCCCGGGACATCGTCCACGCCCAGGGCATCAGCCGGCACGTCATCCTGCCGCTGGACATGCGCCGTTTCGGCGGCTCCGCCTTGACCGACGACATCGCGGTTCCGAAGGATGGGGTGGGGCAGGACATCCCGGTGACATATGTCCCGGCGCGCAACCTGGTCTTCCTGAGCCTGACACTGGCCTGGGCGGAAGCACTGGGGGCAACCGACATCTTCATTGGCGTCAATGCGCTCGATTATTCCGGCTACCCCGATTGCCGGCCGGAATTCATTGCCGCATTCGAGCATCTGGCAGGGCTGGCGACCAAGACGGGGGTCACCGGCGGGACACTCAAGATTCACGCGCCGCTGCAATACATGGGCAAGGCGGACATCGCGCGCGAGGCGGCGCGGCTAGGGCTGGATGCCGGGCTGAGCTGGTCATGCTACGATCCGCAGCCGGGCGGGCGGGCGTGCGGATTGTGCGACAGCTGCCGATTGCGCAAGGCGGGGTTCGAGCAGGCGGGGCTGATCGATCCGACAGTTTATGGTGATTAGCCAGGCATTCATGATGGGAGGCCTCGCGCAGTCACAATCATGAAAGGCAATTGCTTGTATTCGCTTACCCGTGCATTCTGCTGATTGCATAAGCTGGCAACAGGGGCCGGAAATTGCACTAAAAGCATGCGGCGAGCGCCGCGGGAACGACGAGGGGGCTTCCGATGAAGGCTGTTTGCAAGATCGCCCTTATGGGTGTGTTGTCGGCGTATGCGCTGCCGGTTTCGGCGCAATCCTTGCCGAATTACGGCAACTACCAGGCACTCGACGACAATTTCCGGATCGGCGTGCAGGCGTCGTTCAGCAATCCGGCATTTGGCAACCTTCAGCAACAGGCAGCCTTCCACCAGTCGAACATCACCGACATCACGACTTATCTCGATCCGGCGGAAATCGCCGCATATGCAACCCCGATCGTGGCACCGGCCGGCGTGGTCATTTCGGGAAACCAGATCGCCCAGTTCTTTCAGATTTCCGGCGTGTTCGACCTGCGTGGGGCGCCGGTGCTCGCCGGCTACGCGCAGAACAGCCCGATCCTCACCGTGCGCTTCCTTGACCGGGAGACCGGCGGCACGCTGATCGGCAAGGATGGCCAGCCCTGTTCGTTCACCTACAACGGGCTCAACCGCACCCAGTCGTTCAACCAGTTCGATGCCGCCACCGATCCCAACCTGTCGCCCGATACGCGGCTTTACGCCTGCCTTTCGCAAAGCTGGTCCAGCGGCTCGCCGGTCGATCCCCTCGTCGGCAACCCATGGTCGTTGCAGGGCACGATGACGCGCGACGCGCTCGATTTCACCGCCGGCGATTCGCTGGTCGAACTGGGTCCGAACGCCAACTCGGCCGGGGACCCTTGGCAGATCGGCGCGACCTACCAGACCGGCACGGCCGATCGCTTCTCGATGAGCCGGATCGACGCGCGGATCAACAAGGGCTGGCGGATCCTTGCCGGCAGTCGCGCCCGGCTCAAGCTCGACCTCCCGTTCAGCTTCACGACGATCAAGGGCGCGCAGGCCTATACCGCGCAGGTCGGCCTGGGGCTGGAAGTGCCGGTCAAGGCCAATGTCTGGTCGATCGAGCCGCGCGTCGCCTACGGCATCACCTATTCGGGCGATCAGGGCTCGCTGGGACACATCGCCCAGGGCACGATCGCCAGCCGTTACGTGATTCGCGGGCTGGGCCGGGGGCAGTTGCTGGTCGGCAATCTCTTCGGCTGGTCGGCCACACTGGCGACGCCGGGGGATTTCAACCTCAATCCGGACGTCAAGGCGTGGATGTTCCGCAACGGGCTTGCCTACGAACTCCCGCTGAAGATGCGGGTGGCGGGGCGGTCCACTTCGCTGCGGGCGAGCTATGCGTTCACCAACTACGCCGGGGCCAAGCTCTACAACAACAACTTCCACGAGATGACCCTGTCATTCGGCATTCGCGGGCGGGAGGATACCGCCAAGCAGTTCCGCGACACCGTGCGGATCAATTTCAACACGATCCAGGCTGCCCGTTTCCACACGTATACGGTGGGACTCGGGTTCAGATTCTGATAGTCCCGCAGGCTGGGGCGCCGCCAAGGGCAATGGCGGCGCGCCTGGAAACAGGGGGCAGGGGGGCATGGAGCCAGATGCGAGGACGCAGATCCGGCTGGGGCTCGGCGCCTGTGCCCTGGCGCTGCTGCTGGTCCTGGTGCTGGCGCTCGTGCCGGATCCGTTTTTCCGCCAGCACACTTACTTGACCCGGCTGGACAATGTCGCCGGGATCGAGCCCGGCGCGGACATCCGGTTTCGCGGCGCTTCGGTGGGGTCGGTACGCTCGGTCGAGCTCGATCCCGAGAGCCGCAATTTCACCGTGATCCTCGGCATTTCGCGGCAATGGCGGGCGGGAGCCTGTTCGCAGGTCGAGGTGAGTGCGGCCAATCCGTTGACCGCGCCCTCGATCACCCTGGTGGCGCTCGATGCCGGTGGGCCGGCCTGCCAGGCGGCAAGGGCCGCCAGCGGGTGCGATCCGGTGCCGCTGCCGGCGCGGCCGGGCCGGCCGGTGCTGCCCGGGTGCAGGCGACAGCCGGATCTGCTGCAGGCCGCCGCCCGCGCCGTGGACGAGGCGGCGAACGTCGCCCGGACGGCCAATGCCATGGCCCTGCAACTCAAGCAGACGCTCCAGGGGGATGCCAAGGGCGGCACGGCATCGGGCGCGGGCATGGCGGCCATCGCCGAGAAGGCGACCGGCACGATCGCCGCGCTCAATTCGCTGAGCAGCAAGCTGGACCAGAGCCTGGCACCCGGGCGCGGCGATGTCGCGATCACGCTTGCCAACTTGCGCAAGCTCAGCGGGCGGGCCTCGCAGCTCGACGTCGCCCAGGCCAACCAGATCCTCGCCGAGACCCGCAGCCTGATCGCCAGCAACCAGGCCAGCGTGGCCGAACTGCTGAAGCGCGGCGCCGGCAGTGCGGCCGAGCTGCATTCGACGCTGGAAGGCGCCTCGGCTTCGCTGGTCGAGGCGACGGCCAATCTCGACCGAATATCGGAGAACCTCGGGCAACTGTCCGAGCGGCTCTCGGCCGATCCGACTTATGTGCTGCATGGGCAGAAGTTTGCCGATCCGCCATCGCCGGGAGGTTCGAAGTGATCCGTCGCGCCCTGATCGTGATGCCGGCGCTGCTGGCACTTTCCGCCTGTGCCGCGTTCAAGGCGGCGGAGGCGCCGGTAACCTTGCGGCTTTCGCCGGCGGTCGCCGTGCCGGCCGGGCCGCGATCCGCCGAAAGTGTCGTGGTCGCGCCCCTGCGGGCGCGGGGCTTCGCCGGGCACAGCCGCTATGCCTATGTCGATCCGGCCGAGCCGGCCGCGCTGCGCGAGGCGCAGACCCTGTTCTGGGAAGAGCCGCCGGCGCAGGCGGTGGAGCGGGCGCTGGTCGATGGGTTGAGGCAACGGTTCGCCACGGTGGCGGGGACCGGGGTCTCGATTCGCGCCGACCGGCGGGTCACTGCAGTGCTGACGCGATTCGAGGAAGAAAGCGGGCCGCGCGCGCGCGCGGTCGTGGCGTTCGAGGCGACCATGCTGCGCGGCGGAACGATGCTGCGGGCCGGGTCATGGTGCGCAGCGGCGCCGATCGGCTCGGCGCGACCAACGGATCGTGCGCGCGCTTTCCAGTCGGCGATCGAGGCGGCGGTTGCCGCGTTCGTTCAGGCGGGTGAGGGGCCGGCAGGAGAGGCCATTGCAGGTACGGCCTGCTGAACCAGGCGCCCTTCTTCCAGCATCAGCACACGTTCGCACAGGCGTGCCGCGAGCGCCACATCCTGAGTGACCAGCAGCAGGGCGCGACCGCGCAGGACGATGTGGCGATGCAGCGCTTCCTCCAGTTGTTCGGCACCGGCACGGGCGCCTTCCAGCGGTTCGTCGAGCAACAGCAATTCCGGATCGCGCAGGAATGTGCGCGCCAGTTCGACGCGGCGGCGTTCCCCGGCAGAGAGCGATTCGACCGGGAGCGAACCGGCATGTTCGATGGCGAAGTCGAGCGTGATGCGGTCCAGCCGGGCCTGCAGGCGGCGGCGTGCGCGCGGACCCGTGGGCAGGCCGAGCCAGAGATTGTCCTCGACGCTGAGGCCGCCGATCAGCGAGGCCCCCTGGAAGGCGATGCCGCATCGGCTGCGCAGGAGGCGCTGGCGCTGGACGTGGGCGGAGGACAGATCCTCCCCGAACAGTGCGACCCGCCCGGAAAGCGGTGTCGCCAGGCCGGTGGCGAGACGCAACAGCAGTGACTTGCCGCCGCCGCTGCGGCCGACGATGGCGGTGCGCGATGCCGGAGCGAGCTCGAAGGAAATGCCATCGAGCAGGCGAACGGCGCCGGCGACATGGCTGACGCGATCGAATGCGAGGACGGGCTGGCTCATCCCAGAGCCACCCACAGCGCCGCAGTGGAGAACGTGGCGAGCAGGCCGACGGTGAAGGCGCGGCGGGTGCGGCGGCCGATTTCTGCCGGGCGACGGATGGGCGCGGCGCCGATGGTCGAGCCGACGGCGAAGGCCAGCCCGGCGAACACCACGGCCTTGGCGATGCCGGCGAGCAGCGCGGCGGCGACCGGCTTGGCCAAGGCCATCCGCATCAGCGCATGCCAGCCGAGGTTGGCGCCGAACGACAGCGGCAGCCCGGCACCGAGCAGCGCCGCGATGGCCGCCAGCGCCATGTGCAGCGGCGCGGCGGCGAGGATCGCCACCAGCGGCGGGCCGAGGACATGGCCGACCGGATCGTGGCCAAGGCTTTCGAGCGCGTCGATCTCGTTGGCCAGCGACATCGCTCCGAGCCGGGCGGTCAGCTCCACCGCGACGCTGCCTGAGGCGAAGATGCCGACGACCAGCGGCAGCACCTGGCGCAACAAGGTGGCATCGAGCGCGCCGACAACCACGGTATCGGCGTTGTAGACCGCCAGCACGCGGGTCACGAGAATGCCGGCGATCAGGCCGACCAGGGCCGAGAGGGCGAGCAGCGTCGGCAGGGGGGTCCAGACGAACTGGCGCACAGCCTCGGCCAGGGCGCGCACCGCCAGCGGGTCGCCGGCGAGCAGGCGGCCGGCCATGCCTTGCCCGGCTCGCCCGGTCAGCCAGACGGCATGGCCGGCGAAGCGCAGGCGATGGGCTAGCGGGACCATGGCGCCTGCGCGATCCCGCCGTCAGCGGTCAGGCGGATATAGGGGGAGGGCGGGTTGGCAGCCGCCGGACCGACGAGCGCGAGATCGGCGCGGGCCAGCAGGATGTCGCGGACGGCGGTGTCGGCGGCAAGTGCGAGGATCGTATCGGCCCGGGGTAGCAGGTCCGCCGCCATCCCGCCTGCTGGAACATGGCAATTGCCGGCGACAAGCACGCGCCAGCCCCCGGGGGCAAGGCGCTGGATGGCAGCACAGGCCGGTGCGTCGCTGGCGGCGACGGCGAGCAGCGGCAGCCGATCGGGATAGTGGACGGCGAGTTCGGCGAGCAGCGGCTCGAGGCGGGGCCAATGATGCTCACCCGGCAGCAGGGCCACGGTCAGGATGCGGACGGCGCGCTGGCCGGAGGAGCCGAGCAGGCGGGTCATGATGCGGATCTGCTCGCGATCGAGCTCCTTGATGCGTTCGCCCAGTGAATCGTATGGCACGATGTCGGGGTGGAGCTTGCGGGCGTCGTCGCGGGTTTCGCCGAAGGTCCAGCCGGTGGCCAGCTTGGCGATCATCCAGCGGTCATGCTCGGCGCGGGCGAGTTCCTCAAGCTCGTCGGCGGAGAACCGGAGCGGCGGGCCACTGCCGGGAACCAGCCGGGCGCCGATGTCGCGCAGCTTGAGCCGGTAACAATCGGCAACCATGCGGTTATCGTCGCGGAAGCGCTCGGGCAGGTCCTCCCATTCGCGCATCGAGGCGCGCGTGCCGATGGGTTCGCCTTCGGACAAGCGACCTTCGAGGTAGAATTCGTGGATGGCCCGGGCCAGGTCGTCCTGGCCTTCCTGGAGCAGGCGGGCGAGATCGGCATGGGATTCGAGACTGCCGAAGGCATGGAGCATCGGCGGCAGCGCCCCCGGCGCGCGATCCAGCCTGAGGTGGATCGGCGGGGAGGGGGTTCCGGCGGCGGCGAAACGGTCGTCCAGGGCAGTGCCCCAGGCGAGGGTGGTGGCATCGTCACCGCAATCGACCAGGCAGGCGAGACATTCGTCAGCGAGGGCGAGAACCGCCGGATCGGGACGGTCGAGCTTCGCCGCGACAAAGCGGATCGGCGCCAGGGCATCGGCACGGCCGTTGCGTGCGCGGAAGCCGGCTTCGGTTGCCACGGGATCGGCGCTGACGATGGTGATGCGGACTTTGCCGCCCTGGCGGGGATGATCGCCGATCAGCAGACGCGCCAAGGTCCGCTCGATGGCCGGGGTGAGACCGATGGCGAGGACGCCGCGCCCATCTTTGCCATCGCGAATGTAGCGATCGAGCGGGGCGAAGACGAACAGGCTTCGCGCCGCGAGATCGGGCAGCGAGACATAGCGCAGGCGGGTGGCGGGCGGCAGCGCGGTGTCGCGCCTGGCTTCATCGGCACTTCGCAAGTCGGGATCGTCGATGCGGACGATCAGGTCGAGCGGGTCGCCCGGCGCGCGCGCCGGTTCCGCGGCGGCGATGACGGCATCGGCACCGGACAGATTGGCGCGGTCGTCCGGGCCGGCGAGCAGGACCGCGCGCGCGGTCTCCAGGCCGGCGTCGGCCAGGCTGTCGGTCGTCGCGCCGGCGTGGGCGAAAGTTTCGCGCAGCCGGCCGGCGGCGCCGCTGCGCTGCCAGGCCACGACCTGCCGCCCGGCGGATATTTCTGCGGCCACGGCGATCCGCGACAGGTCGCAATCAGCGGAGATGATCATGTGGTCGCCCCGCGCACGAATCAGGCGCAGGCGGAGGGGATTGCGCAGGAACAGCCAGATGACCCCGGCGACGATCCATCCGGCAAACAGCGGGACGAGCAGGCTCGCCGCGTCGAGCAGGGCAGGAAGCGGCCGCATGGCGAGATCGGGCGGGACCGAGCCCACCAGCAAACCCGCAGTCGACAGGGCAAGCCTGGGTATTTGCACCGCGACCCCTGCCTCGTGCCACGCTTGCACCAGCCCGACCGCGCCAAGCATCATGGCCAGCGCCAGGCCTGCGAGCCGGACGGCCGGACGGGCAGGGAGCCGGGCCAGATCGCGGTTCAGGGGCCGGTCCTGAGGCGTAGCACCGCCGCGCCGACACTGCCCGGCGGGACCGTGGTCAGCCGGGCTCGCAGGGCGGTGAGGAATTCGCGCTCGGTGGCATAGTCCTTGAGCTCGTCCCCGAACAGCGGGCGATCCGACGCCAGGGCGATGACCAATTCATCGCCCAGCGGCGCGGCCACGCGGAAGCGCGCTTCCGTTTCCCCGCCGAGCCCGATGGTAACGCTGTGCCGGCCAGAACTGGGCGGGCTTGCCTGGCCGCGCCAGAGTTCCACTGCACTGCCGTCGGCCTGGAGATAGACCAGGCTCAAGAATGGCTTGCCGGCGGGAACATCGGCGGAGATGCCGAACAGTTCGCCGGCGCGCATGGCCACCGGATCGCCAGTGCGCACCCGGCCGTCAGTCGTCTGCGCGAACAGGCCGAGATTGGCCGCTTTCAGGGACGTGGCCAGGGTCAGCTCCGCCTCGCACTGGGGCCAGGGGTGATGGGCGACGGCAAAGTCTGCCGCAGGGTCGGCCGCAAGCGCAGCCTGCCGCAGTGACGCCAGCTGGGCGGCATCGCCGGCGAAGCCACGGATGGTGAGGTGATTGCCGCTGGCGGAAACGGTGGCGCTGCCGCAGGTGAGACCGTCGGCAAGCGCCTGCAGCTTTTCGCGCGGCGGCTGGGCGGGCGCAGGCGGTGGCGGGGCACGTCGGGTCGGATCGTCCAGCAGCGCGTAGGCTTCCACCGCCAGCAGACGGAAGGTCGCATAATCGACCCAGGCATAGCCATGGTCGGCCCAGCCCTCACCCCAGGAATTGATCACGCGGAACGCCTGGCGTCCTTCGTCATATCCGGTGAGCGCCATGGCGTGGAGGTTGGCCAGCGAAGGCGCGGAATGGCGGTAGATCGTGTCCCCTTGCAGATACTTGAAATCCTCCAGCGCCGGCATGATGAACACAACTGGCTGGCCCTGGTCGAGCGCGCCCTTGATGTCGTCGAGCGAAAGCGCGTTGAGGCCGCTGCGCGGGTCCCTCAGGCGCTTGACCGAGCGCCAGTCCGCCAGCCGGAAGCGTGGGGCGCCGGATTCGAGCGATGCCGGAGAGGCAAAGGCGCACCGGGTCGGATCATTGGGGAAATCGGCGAGCGCGACAGTCCCCTTGTTCTTGAGAAAGGCGAGCGCATCCGTCACGCGGATGGGCTGGGAGCAGGGGGCATTGGCGGGCTGGAGTTGGCGGAAGACGTAAGTCGGGCTCATCTGTTCGTTCGGACCCAGGGGGCGGCGGCCCAGGTCGAGCCCGCGAATGAAGCTTTGCGCGGCATATGTCGTGGCCCATGCCGTGCAACTGGGAAGCTTGCCCTGGTGGCCCGGGACCGGGAACTTGTCGCTGAGATCGACCCGCCGCGGGACGAACTGGCGGAAGGTCGGCAGCTTGGGCAGCCGGGCATATTCCTCGGGATCGAGCGCGACCGCCCCGGTCATGAATTCGTCGGCTGCAGCGGCATCCCTGGCCGGTTGCGCCACTGCCCCAGGGGCAACGAATTCGCCGGCCAGCAGGCTCGCCACTAGGCCGATGCCGGCGAGGATGGACTTTCGCATTCGATATCCCCCTGTACGCTGTTCAGTGAACCGCTTCATCCGCCGCGAGGTCGCGGGCGACACGTATTCCCAGGTCGTCGCGCTTGCGGCCCGAGGCGATGGCGAAGCGGTTGGCCAGTCGCAACTCGCCGGGCGTGCTCTCGAACGACCCCCCGCGCGCAATTCGGCTGCGGCACTGCTGGTCGGCACATCCCTGGGTCCATTCCCAGGCATTGCCGCTCATCTGGTACAGGCCGAAGGAATTGGGCGGATAGGCGTTCACCGCTTCCGGGTAGCCGCGATAGGGCGCGGTCGGCGAGCCGCGATAGCTCGCGGTCTGGTCGTAGTTGGCGTCGCTCGGGCTGATCGTCGCGCCCCACGCGAATGCATCCGCGCTGCCGGCGCGGGCGGCATATTCCCATTCGGCCTCGCTCGGCAGCCGGTAGGATTTGCCGGACTGGACCGAAAGCCATGCGACGAATGCCTGGGCATCCTCGAAGCTGATGCCGGTCGCCGGGATCAGCGGGTTGGGGTTCTCCTTCGACCAGTCGGCAATCGGCCGGCAGGCCTTGTCCTGCACGCATGCGGCCCATTCGCTGACCGTGACCTCATAGACCCCCATGGCGAACGGCCGATCGATCGGCACGGTGCGCTGAAGCGGCTCGTCCCGCCCCCGGCCGGGTTCGGCTCCGGGCGAGCCGATCAGCGCGGTGCCGCCCGGTACGACCCGCATGTACGGGCAATTGGCGCAGTCGTAGAAGCGATCCTGCCCATTCGCATCGCAGGACACGAAGCAGGGCGGCGCGCCCTGCAGGCCATAATCGAAGGTCGGCTTCTGGAAGTTCTTGCCCGTCTTCATCGCGTTCATCGCAACGCGGTCGGAAGTGCGCTTCAGCGCGTCGGCAATGCTCTGCTGGGGCCGGCGGATTTCTTCCGCGAGGACGCGCGAAAAAGTGCCGTCGTCGAAGGCCACCTGGTCCGCGCTGGTCGAGAAGGCGACGAGGTAGCCCTGGTCCGCGCGGGCGGCCCATTCCGGCTGGCGGGCGATGCGACGCAGCCCCTTGGTCCCCGGCAATTCACCGACCGCATCGCCGGCCGGCACCGTCCCGGCTTCGCCGGTGGCTGGTGGCGGTGCATCGAGGACATTGCGGCACATGTCGAGCACGAGAACGATGTTCTTCGCGCCGCTGCCCATCAGCGTGCGGGTCAGCCGGGCGCGGGTCAGTTCGGTGTTGGCGGGGCTGAGCTGCTGTGCGGCATCGACCGGCAGCAGCATGAGGTCGCCATAGCTGGCCAGCGCCGCGCCATGGCCGGAGAAATAGAGCACGCCCAGGGCCTCCGGCCCGGCGGCCTTGAGCCGCTCGCGCAGTTCGGCGACCTTGGCCTGCATCTGGGCAAGGGTCAGGTCACGATTGACCTGAACCGGGCCGGTCCCCGACGAATCGACAAAACCGGTGGCGCCGAGCGCGGCTGCAATCCGCTCGCCATCGACCCGGGTTGCATCCAGCCGGTCGAAATTGGCGTAGGCACCATTGGCGATGACCAGGGCAATGCGTGGCTCGCGCGCTCCAGCGGCAGCAGGCAGGCTCAAGCCCGCAAAGGCCGCGAGAACAGTCGCAAGCAGGCAGCGCAGGATCGTCGCCATCGGGTCAGGCGCCCGTTCGGAGACGGAACTCGACCTGAGTCACCACGCCATTGGCACCGTCGGCGTGGAGTATGGCATCATAGCCATCGACCGCATCGTAGCCCGATTGCGCTCCGCCCCCGAATACCTTGCGCAACCAGCCGAACAGGCCGCGCGGCGCTTCGCAATACTGATCGACCGAGACGATCCCGCCTTTCGCCTTTGCCTCGGTCAGCCAGGCCGAAAGAGGCGGCGGGCCTTCGGTGCCCAGGGCGAATGGATTGGCCATGTCTATCGTCACCCGGGGCGCCCTCGCCTGGAGCCGGCTGCGCAATGCCGTGTCGAACGCGGCTGGCCGGTCGGTCGGCCGCAGCGTCAGGTCGGTCCTGGCGATAGGCCGGGGGCAGGTGCGTGACGCGGGCTGGAGCGAGGGTGTCGGAGTTGGCGCCGGAGCCGGCGGCTTGGCGGTCGGCCGCAGCACTTCCACACCGCGGGTTCCCGGACTCTTTTCTGCGTAGGCTGCTTCGCCCGACGCAATCAGCAGTGCCGTCGCCAGAGCAAAAGCAATCCCCGCCCCCTGCTTCGCATGCATCGTGCTCGCACTCCCCATGGCCCCGTGGATGTCTGTTGCTGGCGTCCTCGCCTATCTAGTATGTATACGGTGAAATGCGCGCAATTCATATTTGTTGGGGGTAGGGCATGATTCGATTGCAGCGTTGCTTTTCTGCTGCATTGGCCGGCGTGGCCAGGGTAGCTTTTGCGGCAGCTTCCCTGTTGCTTGCCTCGCCTGCCCATGCGGAAACGCGCGCGTTGCTGGCCGGCGTGTGGACCTTCGGATCGCCCATGATCCCCGATCTCAAGGGCCCGGAGAACGATCTCGCGGCGATGGAGACGCTGGTGCGCAACCAGGGCGCCACCGACGTCACCGTGCTGCGCAACGACCAGGTTTCCCGCACGACGGTGGAAACGGCGCTTCATGCCCTCGGAATGCGCGCGAAGCCGGGGGACTGGATCGTCCTCTATTACTCCGGTCACGGGGCCGAGGCGGAAGCCGCTGTCAAGGGCACGCGTGATGGCGATCACGACCAGTTCCTGCCGCTCGGCCATTTCGACCTCGACGACAACGAGGTCGCGCCGGACCCCGAACGGTTCATTGTCGACAAGGATTTCTACGAGTGGCTGGCCCGCTATGTGCGGCCGGATGTCCATGTCCTGATGGTTGCCGACACCTGCCATTCGGGGACCATGAACCGCTCGGTGGATGGCCGCGCCTTCCATTTCACGCCGCGCGCCGCCTTGCGCGGACTGGCCGACGAAATGAAGCTGGCCGCCCGTCCCGCTCCACACTTCGGTTCGGTCCTGTCCTCTGCGAGCCGGGATATCGCCGCCCCGGTCGATCGGCCCGATCTGCCGAACCTGGTGTTCGTCGGCGCGGCCCAGGACGACCAGCTGGCGCTGGAATCCTCGCTGCCCGACGAAGCCGGTCTGTCGCGCGGCCTGCTGACCTATTCTCTGGAACAGGGGTTGGGCAATCGCGGTGCGGGCGGCAAGGCCCTCCTGGCCGATCTCGACGGAAACGGAACCGTCACCGTCAGCGAACTCGCAGTCTACCTCGATGGCCAGGTGCGCACGATGTCCGCCCAGCGCCAGCAGCCGCGCGTATCCTATGTTGCCGGCCGGGAAAACGATCCCCTGTTCGTTCGCACCGTCGCAAGCACACCGGTCGTCGCCGCCCCGGCAAAGGCGCAGGTCTTTGTCGCCGATGCGAAGGCTCAGGCCATGCTCGCCGGGCCGGATACGCCGTGGAAACTCGTCGCCAGCGCCGACGCCGCAGACTTTGTCTGGGATTACGCGGAGCGGACCTTGCTGCGTCGCTCGGGCGACGTTGTCGCCCAAGGAGTCGGCTCCGGCACGGCGCTGCGCGGGGTGATCGAGAAGTGGTCTGCGGTGGAAAGCCTGCGGCCGATGATCAACGAGGCGCGAGGCCATCTGGTCGTCGGCCCGCAACCGCGCGGGACGCGCTATCGTCCGGGCGCCCAGGTCTCGCTTTCCTATGAGGGCAAGGCCGGTGCTGCCGGCTACGCGACCGTGTTCGACCTCGCCAGTGACGGCACCGTTCAGGTTCTCTACCCGACAGCGGCTGAAGACGGCGATGGCAAGCTCGGCGAAAATGGCTCGCTGTCCGTCTTTCGCAGCCGGGTGGTGCCGCCATATGGTGCCGACCACGTCATCGCCCTGGTGACTCCGACCGCGCCTGCAGCCCTCCGGGCCCTGCTGCGCACGCTGGACAACCAGCGCGCACCGTTGCAGGCGGTCGATCAGCTCCGCACACTGCTCGGCGCAGCCCCCGGGCAGACCACGCTTTCGATCGCCGAAATCTACACCGGCAACTGAAGGCTCAATTGCTGAGGATCACCGCGCGGCTGGCGGCCGGGCTCTTGTTCATCACATCGACCTTGTACTGGGCCGATGCCCCCGGCGTCAGCTGGCAGACCGGCGCATAATCGTTCTGGTCGTCCAGGCAGACGATCTTGCCCTTGCCATCGACCAGCCGCATCAGCAGCGACGTGCCGACATCGCCGATCGCTCCGATCCGCAGCTTTTCCCCGCCCCTGGCCGTGACGCTGAACTGGTAGGCACCGCGCGGGGCCATGGTCTGCACGCTGCGGACGAGACCCTGGCCGAAGGCCGAGGCGGTGACCCCGCGTGGCGACTGGCCTTCCATCACCCGGATCTGGGTCAGCAAAATGGCATCGGTTCCGGCCAGGGTTTTCGCCTCGGCCAGCAGTCCGCGCGGCGTGAATGTCGCCTCGGCGGCGGACGGGTCGGCCGCGCCACTCGCGATGGGAATCTCATCGAGCAGCTTGACCGCGACCAGCATGGCGGAGGCATCCTTGTTGCGCCGTGCATAGTCCGCCACGGCGCGCGCGGCCATGGCCTGCCCGAATGGATCGGCGGTTGCCCTGGTGGCCGAAGAATCTGCCGCTTGCGTGGCGGGCGCTGCTGTGGTCACTGCGGGAGCCTGCTCACTCTGCGCAAATGCGGTGCCCGGCAGGGCAAGCAGCAATACCGCAAGCAGGCGGCCGGAAGTGCTTACGCGGGACGGGAGCTGCGACACGATGCCATCCTTCCTGAACAATGCGGTTGCCTGGGGCAAGCGTAGCCTGTTCGCAGATGGAACGCCACCGGCAGCGTCTCCGGAGGGAATCGCGCGATCGGGCACCGGCGCCGTGGCCTCCACCGGCGGTTACGCCGCCTTCATCAGCTACAGCCACCGGGATTCGGCCGAAGCCCGCTGGCTGCACAAGGCCATCGAAAACTTCCGCATACCGCGCGAAATTGCCGGAACGAATGGCGAGTATGGCCCGGTCGCCGCCCGTCTGCGGCCGGTCTTCCGGGATGAGGACGAACTGGCCAGTGCCAGCGAGCTTGGGTCCAGGCTGGAGCAGGCATTGGCCCGGTCCCGTGCCCTGGTCGTCATCTGCTCGCCGGCTGCCGCGGCGTCTGCCTGGGTGGACAAGGAAATCCGCACCTTCAAACGGCTCAATCCCGCCCGGCCCGTCCTGGCCGTGCTGGCGCGCGGCACGCCCGAGACCGCTTTCCCGGATTCATTGCGTTATTCCGTCGATGCAGCGGGCGAACTCGATCTCTCGCGGCCAGTCGAGCCGCTCGCCCCGGACCTTGCCGTGCTCGATCGCCGCGTCGTCAAGCTGAAGCTGATTGCCGGTCTCGCCGGAGTGCCCTTTTCCGCGCTGGTAAGGCGTGACCTTCGCCGGCGTCGGCGGATCGCCGCGGTTCTCGGCACTGCGGCCGTTATCCTGATCGCCGTCCTCACCGGCCTGACGATTGCCGCGCTCAAGGCCCGGGATGTCGCGTTGCACGAACGCAACCAGGCCATCGCCGCGCGCGAACTGGCGGAAAAGCGTACCTGGCTGGCCCAGCAGGCCGCCAAGGAAATCCGCAACTTCGTAGTCGGCGCCAATTGCGCTCCGAACGCGGCTTCGCCGATCGCGCGCTGATCGCAACGGCCGGCAAAAGAGCAAAAAGAAAGGCCTGCCGGATCGCCGGCAGGCCTTCTTTCGAAAGAGGTGAAGCCAGGCAAGCCAGCTTCACCGCTTCCAGTCTGGTCAGTTGCCCGAACCCGGACCGTAGGTGATCTCCACCCGGCGGTTCTGCAGTTCGCGCACGCCATCGGCGGTCGGAACGCGCGGATTGGCTTCGCCAAACGCGTGGCTGGTGATCGCCGAACCCGGGATGCCGTGCGAGGTCAGGTAACCGGTGACCGCGTCATTGCGGCGGCTGGACAGGCCAAGGTTGTACTTCGGCGTGCCCGAGCGGTCGGTGTAGCCGGCCAGCATGATCGGGATCGAGTTGCAGTTGCCATAGGCCTGGACGGCGCTGTCCAGAATGGTCGCCGCTTCCGGCGTGATGTCCGACTTATCCCAGTCGAAGAACACGATGTACGGACCCTTGTTGCACACCGGCGGGGGCGGCGGCGGCGGGGGCGGCGGGGGCGGCGGCGGGGGCGGCGGCGGGGGCGGCGGCGGTGCCGCTGCAGCAACCTGCTCCGGCGAGCCGAAGTTGTAGGTCAGCGTCGCCAGCAGCGAGTGCGAACGGAACTTGCTGCGCATGCCGACATTGAGATCGCTGCGGAACTTGTCCGCGCCGCTGGCATTGAAATAGCGATATTTCAGACCGACGTCGACATGGTCGCTCACCGGCATGCGCACGCCGGCCAGCAGTTGCCAGGCGAACCCGGTCGAATAATCCGACACGTTGAGCGCCGGGAATGCCGTGCGAACCGCTTCCTTGACGCGCGCAACGCCGACGCCGCCGCCGACGAAGCCCTGCAGGCCGTCGTCCGGCCCGAAGTCGACAAGGCCATTGGCCATGAAGCTCAGGGCCTCGCTGCCGCCGCCGAGCTGCTGCGGGTTGTTGTGGTCGAGAACCAGACCGGTGCCAGCGACGGTATACTTGTTCTCTTCGGCGCGACGATAGGACGCTTCCGTCTCGAGACGGAACATGCCGAAGTCATAGCCGACGATGCCGCCGACGTCGTAGCCCAGGCGGGTATCGAACGTGCCGATGTCCCCGCCGCCGTTCGCGGGCGTGTTCTTGAACTTCTGGTTTTCGACGATGACGCCACCGGCATCACCTTCGACATACCAGGACTTATCCCTGGCGAGGGCGGGCGAGGCCAAGGCCGTTGTGGCCATTGCCAGCCCGAGGACGAGTCTGCGCATCATGCTTTCCCCTTTTAGAAAAAATTGAGCCACCGATCAGCTCGCGGTTTATCGATATCAATTTACCGGCGCAAGCCGGCATTATCCCCGGTTGTTGCGAAAAAGCCGCAATTCCGGGGCTTTGCTAGGAAAAATTCTCCCGTGCCAGATTTGCACGCAGTCATAATGCGCTGGTGCGTCTGGCGTTCCCGTCAGGACGCAGGGAAAATACCAGCGATGCAAAGAGCGGAAATGAGTTGCAAAATTGCAACACGTGCTTCGGCGTCGATCGTCGTTCCGCCGGTCGGGGCGGCCGGAGCCGCAGGTTGCTTCCACCCGGCGAAATAGAGCATGTCCAGGCCTTTGGCCCGATCGAACACGCGCATCCCGTCGACCGGCCGGGTGAACAACCAGTTGCCGCCCTGCCAGGATGCGAGCGCCCCTCCATGTCCTGTCCATCCCCCGCTCGGCGCGGTTCCCACCAGCCATGCCTGCCCATCGACCGGATTGGCTGGCGGTGCATTCAGCGTTCCCTCGACCGCCGGATGAAGCAATGCATCGACCAGCGCGTGCGCTTCATTGACGTAGAACTCCTTCTGCGCCTGCCCGGCGAACAGCAGCGGCATGCCAAATCGCGGGCTGCTGGCGTCAAAAGCAATCGGGTCGGTCATACGCGGTGCCTCCGGTTTTGCAGTTTGGAATGCGATGACAAAGCCCCTGTCCTGGGCCTGCCGAAGGGGCCGAACCGGTTCTCGTCGACAAATCCGATAAAACAATAACATGCGGCCTGATGGCGTTCACCGGAACTCCATCGAGCTCTACGCGGCGGAAAAGACAAGCGGCGGGGAGAACGCATAAGTACCCCGCTGCCGCACGCGAAATCGGCCCTCCGGCACGGTGGCGTGCAGGCTCGTCACCTCGGCGGTGTCCAGTGTCAGTTCGGGTTCGGAGACCGTCCACCGTGCGGCAATCACGTCCGCCCGTCCAAAAGCCACCTCGTAGGCTTCGACCTGCTCGTTGAGCGGCGTCTCGACCCCGTCCCGCCATATCCACCCCCCGCGCGCACGCCGGACCCAGCGCAGCGTCAACCCGGCCGAGTTCTCGATCATCGCAGGATGGACCGGAGCGAGCGGCCGCAAGGTGGCACCCGGGTTGATGATCGGCGCCGTCACCGGTCGCACATCGGCCAGCCCGACAGCGGCGATCGCTGTCCCCGGCGCGTCCCCGACCATCGCCGGATCGAGCAGGACAGCCCTGTCATCGAGCAGGACGAAGGCCTCTCCGATGGCATGTCCGAACATCTGCTGCTCGGTTCCGCCGCGCCCGCGCAGCAGGCCCTCCAGCCGCCACACTCCGCCCCCCAATGGCACTGGTCTGGCGAACTGGACAATTTCCGTTCCGACCAGCGCGCGATTGGCACCAGCCGCGAGTTGCCGCGCCGTTGCCTCGCCCATTGCCATGCCAGCATCGATCAGCGCCACGGTGACATGGGCCGCTCGATCAAGCATGAACGGCGTTCCCGGTGCCAGAGCATCCAGGGTCCTGCCTATCGTGCTGCGCCGCCGCCCGCTCACGCCCAGCGGCACCAGGCTCCCGTCGCCCGCGTCCCGACTCAACTCGGCCCCACTCCACCCGGCCGAGGCCGACGAGACCGCCGCATAGACCCGGCGCATGTCGCCACTGCCGCTGCCGTCCCATGGCAGTTCGAATGCCACCAGCTCCGTCTGGCCGGAGGCGAGGTCGGCGGCCAGGTTGGCCCGCCCCGCGCTGGCCGTGCCATTGGCAAATGCCGGTTGTGCCGCGCGTTCGAGCGCAATTTCTATCCCGTTGTCCCGCCATTCCCATGCCACCACCCGCCAGACCCCCGGCTGGCCCGGCGCGGTGACAAGCATCCCCGGCGCAATGGCCGGATCGAGCTCGGTCGTCCGCCATTGCAGCGTCTCGCGCCGCCAGGCACCGCTGCTTGCCGCCCGGGCGATGAGCCTCTGCGCGTCGGCCGCGCCGAACGCCGCCGGGATTTCGATCGTGCGCGGCTGCCCGGCAAGCGGCTGCCCGCCCGCCCGCTGCACGCCGGTCTGGAAATCGCGCTCGGGGTCATAATAGCGGATGACCCGGGGCGGCGCTTCGTTCACCCCGCTTCGCTGGCGGACAAAGCCGGCATGTCGCCCGAAATCGCCCTGGCCCAGGGCAACCGCCGCCTCGCCGATCGCCCTCGGGGTCGCCTGAGCCAGTTCCGGCGCAATCGCAATCCGCGCGCCGGCGGCATTGCAGGCCAGCGGGTAAACCGGCGCCAGCGTCGCCAGCAGCTCGGCCGGCGTGCCATCGAGCGAAAGCCCGACCATCCCGTCCAGCGGCACCGGCGCATCGACCTCGTCGATGATCCCGTCGAACACCTGCGCCAGCGTCAGCGTCCCGTCGCCGCACAGCACCTCGAAGTTCAGCGCCGGAATGCGATTGCCGAAGTCCGCCAGCTGCAGGTTCTCGAACACGACATAGGCCGTTCCCCGCCATGCCGGACATTGCGCGCTGCCCTCGGCGGCGGCGATCAACGGATCGACCGCCTGGTCGCCGGTGCCGCGATGCAGCCGCATCGTCCCGCCGACCTTCAAGGCGCCATCCTCACCGCGCAGCAGGTTCCCATCCGCCCAGATACGGCCCACCCCCACAATCGGCCGGCTGCCCAGCGCCACTGCAAACGAACAGGAATAGCTGTAGGTCGTCACCGAAGGCTGCCCCTTCCCGCCCCCGCTGTTCTGGGACTGCTCGACGAGATCGGTCGCCCAGATCACCGTCCCCGGCACCCGCATCCGCCCGAACTGGCGGGGCAACCGGTCGCCGTAACTGGCAGTCGTCACCGCCAGCTGGCCTAGCCGCGGCCCTTCGCGGCTGCCGCCACCGGCCAGGGCCATGTCCAGCGCCCCGCCGGCCAATGCGCCGGCCGCCGCAAAGATCGGCCCACCCAGGATCGAACCCAGGGCCGTGAAAACCAGTGTCGCCATGTCAGTCCCCCGCGCTCACGCCACCCGCCAATGCCCGGCCAGCCGCCACTCGCTCGGGACCGGGCCCCGCACCACCCGCCGCAGCGAGGCATGGGCATGGACAAATTCGCCGTCACCTACGGCAATCGCCAGATGACCCTGTCCCGCACCCAGGGCGAACAGGGCCACGTCCCCGGGCCGGAACCGGTCGCTCGTCCCTATGAACCCGTTCCCGCGCGCCCAGTCGCCCACCATCGCGAGATCGCGCATCCGCAGCTGGTAATCCCCGGGCACCGCCGCCTCCAGTCCTGCCGCCCGCGCCGCACAGGCAAACACGCCGATGCAGTCGAGCCCGGTCGCCGGGTCGCGCCCGTGCAGCCGGAACCGCGAACCGACCAGCTCGCCCGCCGCCGCCGCCAGCCTCTCCCCGCTGAAACCCGGTTCCCCGTTCATTGGCCGACTCCATAGCGGGACAAGAGGTCGTTCCCCGGCACGAACGGCTCCGCCTGGAAGTTGACGGCATTGCCGAACCGCCCCGCGCAAGTCGCCAATGTCCGGTCGCACCCCTCGCGCACCTCGACCCGCGCGCCCCCCGGCACCGGTTCGTCGAGCGGCATGTCGAGCACCAGCCTGTCGCCGCTGGCCGAAACAACCGGCGCGGCGAAGCCGGCATAAGGCCCGTCCAGCCAGCGCAGCATCCCGCCGGCCAGCGCGTTGCCGGCAATCCCCGTGGCCACGTCCACGCCACTGTCGCCCGCCAAATGCGCAGCAACCACGCCCTCGTGGGTGAACCGCGCGCCCGAAAGATTGCACCCCGGCCCGCAGAACACCGCCCGGCACGAAGGGCTGACCCGCGGCACCGGGTCGCGGTGCAGTTCCGCCTTGCGCGAGAGCAACTGGGTGCTGAACGTCCCCGCCTCCTCGCTGACCGTGCCGATCGTCCCGCGATAAAGCGCCGTCCGCTCCAGGCTCTGCCAGTCGACCAGCCCGATCGTCACCCGCGCCCCGTCGAACCGCCCGCAGGAGAGGTCGCGGGCGGAGATCGCGTCATGCGCAATCGTCCCGGCGACTTCCGCGCTGTCGGCCTCGAGATCGGTCGAGCGCCGGATCGCCGAAGGCACCATCCCCGGCGCGGCGCGATGGGCAATGCCGTCGAACCACAGGTCGGCATCGTGCGTGGTAAATCCCAGCGCCACGCCGTCCCGGCGGTGAATCCGCCACCACGCCGCCATCTTCCAGCACCCAGTCGGAGAGCACCTCGCCCGCTCCCAGCACGACCCGCAGCGATCCCGCGACCGGCCGCGTGATCCGGCGGACCTGCGCCGCCTCGCCATCCTCGCCATAAAGCTTGACCAGCGGAAACCGCGATGTCGTGCCGTCGCCAAACCCCAGCAACTGGTCATCGGCGCCCGGCTCGGCCGTCATCCCGCGCGAACTGCAGTCGGTCGGATCGCGCAGGCGAAACCCCCGCGCCGGCCCCCGCCGCGCGCGAAAGAAGGCGAGCAGTTGTCCAAGCTCGGCTTCCGAACGGATGCCGGGGCCAAGGTCGAAGCGCAGCCGCGCATTGCCCCACAGGCTGCTGCGCCGCTCGAAGCCGGACGCGGTGACCGATATCGTCGTCGAAAATTCCGGCGTCACCGAAGCCGCGCTGCCCAGCGCCAGCGGATAGCTCACATCGTCGAAAGCACGCATGTCGTCGTCCTCGCCCTGCGGCAACCTGGTAAATCCGTCGCGGCAGACCTGCGGCGAAGCCCAGACGAACGTCTCGCGCCCGCCCCGCGCCAGCGCCTCGTCGATGCCCGCGTCGATCTCGGCCCACAGCCCGGCCTGGCCGGCCTCCGGCACGAACCCCGCAAGATAGTCCTGCCGCGCCGGCGGATAGTCGAGCCGCCGGTCCACCACCCGCCGCGCCACCTCGCGTCGCGCCCGCGCGCCGGCGGTCAGCCAGTCGTAGTCTTCGATCTGCAAGGCATCGAACGCCGGCCAGGCCCAGGCGGTCGGCAGGTTGGCCCGCCGGGCCTCCGGCGTCGCCGGGTCCAGCACCGTCGGCAGGAACACCAGCAGCATGATCTCGGCAGTCTGGGGCGCCACAGCCGCCCGCACCGCCTCCGCCATCGCCGCCGTCGCACTCGCCAATGCCGTCCCGGCCCGGTCCAGCACCGTCAGCTGCCCGTCGCTCACCGCCCCGCGCAGGTTGATGGCCGGCACCGCCCCGCTGCCCAGCGCCACCTGCGCGGCGGCATCGGAAAGGCAGATCCGCCCATCCCCCATGACCCACCACCACGGCTCGCCGATCTGAAACCGCACCGCCACTCCAGCAGCCGCCATCAGTCCGGCAAACGCCGCCGCTGCCGATCGCAACCAGGCCATCGCCGCGCCATGGACCGGCGAAAGCAGTGCCGAAGGCGGGCTCCACCCGGTCCGCGCCGGATCGCCATTGCCGGCCCGCTGCTGCCAGTCATCGGGGCAATGCTGCGCCAGCAACTCGAACGAGAGCGACGCGATCGGCGCCAGCCCCGCCCGCCCGCATTCGGCGAAGAACGCCCCGTGCCAGGCCCGCGCCGGCCCGCAGAGCGGATCGCCGCCGCTGCCGGCGAGAAAGGCCCCGCCGCTCGGCGCCAGCTGCATGAAGTGGCTCATGCCGCAATAATGCAGCACGCTGCCGCGATACCCCAGCCGCCGCAGTCCCCGCACGAGCCGCGCCGGGGTCTGGTTGCACTGGTCGTCATAAGCGGTGGCAATCGCCAGCCCATGCGGCGGCACCGCCACGTCGCCGATCGCCAGCATCGCCCGCTCGCCGTCACAGCGGATCGCGCTCAGCTCGACCCACCCGTCCACCGGCGCCGCCAGCGGCCCGGTCCCGCCGGGCACATAGCCCGGCGGCACCAGCGAAATGAACATCCGCTCGATCGCCGCCGGCCACACCGCCTCACCGCCCGCGACCGTCCATCCGGCCACCAGCGCCGAAAACGGCAGCACGACCTGCGCGTCCTCGCTGCTGCCGGTGGCATAGTTCCACAGCCTGACGAACCAGGTCCGCACCGCCCCGCCGGCATCTTTCCCTTCGATCGTCAGCGTCGGCCCATTGACCGCATCCAGCGGCATGACCCCCCGCGAACGCCAGCGGAAAGACAGCGTCGTGCGCGAATAGTCCCGGTCGGTCGCATAGGCGAGCAGCGGGTGGTCCAGCCTGTCCTCGCTCGCCCAGATCACCCCCGCCAGGTCGCCGGATCGCTGAAACGCCACATCCACCCGCAGCATGTCCGCCGCCGGGGTCACCACCGAAGCCATCATCGGCCGGGGAAAATCCACCGTCCAGAAGCGCGGGTCGAACCGCTGGATCCAGTCGCTGTCCTGCCCCTCGCGCCCGCTTGCCAGCCAATATGCCATGTCGATGTCCTCAGGCCTGCGCCAGCGCCCGGCGCACCGCGCTGGCCACCTGCCGGCTCGAACGCTGCAATGCCTGCGCCTGGTCGCCCCCGGCGGGCGCATTGACCGTGATCGAAACCCGCACCTCCCGCGCCGGCTGCACCGTGCCGCCATTGGCCGCGACCGACCCGGCCGAGGTCGGCACGAACAGCTCCGGCCCCCGCTCGCCGACGACATAGGCTGCCCCAGGCGACACCGGCCCGCCGGTCGCCCGCCCCGGCAACCCGCCGAGCGAACCCAGCACCGCGCCGATCCCGCCGCCGCCACTCGCCGATCCGAACAGCCCGGAAAACAACCCCTTCACCGCCTGACCGGCAATCTCGTCGATCACCCTGGTCGCCGTGGCCCGAAGATCGAGGAACCCGGCATTGCCCTTGCGGATGGCGCTGGTCAGGCTTCCCTCCAGCACTTTGCCGGCCGCGTCGAACCCGCTCGCCAGTGTCCCGTCCACGGTCCCGCGCATCGCCGCCAGGTCCGAGGCAAACGCCGCGGTGCCGGCGCGAACGTCGATCAGCATGGTCGCCACCGGATCGCCCCCGGTGCCACCTGCGCCTCCATTGCTGCTGCTACCGGCCACCATCATGCTCCATCATCCGCGCCAGTTCATCGCGCGCCAGCGGCGCCGTCCCCTGGCCCTCGTCCCACAGCAGCGCCGCCGCCAGTTCCGCCGGGGTCGCCGCCCAGAACTCAACCGGCCGCCATCCCAGCAGCCGCGCTGCCACCCCGGCCAGCCGGTGCGCAGCCGCCCCGAACCGCAGCCTCTCGCTCATCCCCCGCCCTGCAGGATCTGCCGCAACAGCGTCCGCAGCGGCGGGGCACAGGCCGCCAGCCCCGCCTCGACCACTGCCTCGCCCACCGCCTCGCGCGAAACCTCGCCGCCCAGGCAATGCCAGAACAATGCCGCCATCTCGCCCAGCCGCAGTTCCCCCGCCGCCGCCCGCTCGACCAGCGGCATCAGCGGCCCCAGCTCCTCCTCGGCCGCCACCAGCGCGGCAAATGTCGGCCGCAGCCGCCGCACCTCGCCGCACACCGGCAGCCCCGCTTCCCCCCGCCAGGGGTTCGCCGCGCTCATCCCGCCACCACCGGCCCGGAACTTTCCAGTTGCACCGTGTACGTGCGCTCGCCGTTGAAATCCCCGGCATATTCCAGCTTCTGCACCAGGAACCGCCCGGTCATCCGCGCCCCGTCCTCGAAGCTCAGCTGATAGTCGTCGATCGCGCCTCCCAGCGCATTGTTGCGCATCCGGATCTCCGCCGCGCTGCCCAGGAAAATCCCTGCCGCGCTGACCGAGACCGAACGCGCCCCCGCACCGGAAAGCAGGTCGCGCCAGCCGCCGCTGTTCTTGCTGGTGACCACCACCAGTTCGCCCGAAACCGTCATCTGCGTCGTCCGCAGCCCGGCCACCGTCTGGTAGGTCGGAGTGGCCGCGCCGTCGGAAATCTTGAGCAGGAATGCCGCGCCTGACTGTGCAGCCATCGTCGTTCTCCAGAAGAAAGGGAAAAATCAGTTCGAAATCAGCCGGAACCGGTATTCCAGCAGCACCGCCCGGCTCGCCGCGTCGCGCTGCTCGGCCCGCGCCCGCAGAAACCGCACGCTCGCCACCGCGAACCCTGCCTGCGCCCGCGGAAAGGCCTCGATCCGCCGCTCGATCGCCGCCACCAGGTCGCCGGCATCGCCGGGCCGGTCTCCCCGGCAATGCAGTTCCAGCGCCACGCGCACCTCCCGCCCCCGCTCGGTCTTGGTCCCCCAGTCGCCGCTCGCGCTCGCCACGATTCCCAGCCAGGGCAGGCTCACCCGGCGCGGCGCCTCCTCGACGAACTGGGTGATCGCCCCCGCCAGCCCGGCATCCCCGGCCAGCCAGTCCAGCAGTGCCGCGCGCAGTTGAATCTCCATCGCTTAGTCTCCCCCGAAGGTCGGCCACAGTAGCCCGGCACGCCGCCACCGCAGCGGCGGCGCCACACTGCGCGCCTGAAGCCGCGCCTCGGCCAGCGCCTTCGCCTTCGCCGCCAGCCGCGCCACCAGCCCGTCGAACGCCCGCCCCGCGTCGTTCGCGATCACAGCAGCCGCATCCGCCGCCACGGCCGCCACAGCGCCACCACGCTCGCCGGCGGGATTGCCGCCTCCGAGCCATCGTCCCGCGCCCGATACTGGTGCGCCGCCAACCGGATCAGCCCGTGCCGGATCGCGTCGGGCAGCGTGTCCCACCCCGCCGCCAGCCCGGCCATGACCTGCACCGCCAGCCGCGCCGCACCCACCGGCGCCACCAGCCGCAGCCGCCCGCTGCCATCGGCGCCGATCAGCCAGTCATAGGCCCCGGTGGCCAGCGCCGTGCGCCCGCCATCGGCCGCCACCGCGAAGACCGCCACCAGCCCCGTCACCAGCCGCGTCGCCAGCACATGGCTGTCCATCGTCGCCGGCACGATCTCCTCGCAGGTGCAGGCCAGCGGCAGTACCCCGGTAAAGTCCGCGCAGACATCCAGCGCCGCGCGCAAAAACGCACCCAGCTGTGCATCGTCCCCGCTGGTCGTCACGCCCAGCCATTGCTTGAGCTCGGCCAGCGCCGCCGGCGGCAACTCCGCCTGGGCCACGATCACCCGCATCATCGGTCTCCGCATCATCAGGAAAGAACGGGTCCGGCCAGGCAAAGGGGGCCACCCGGCCGGACCCACGGCGGCGGGATGATCGGCACCCCGCCGCCGCAACCCGCATCAGGTCGAGATCTTGATCAGCTTGATCGCATCGCTGTCGAGCACCTGCCCGCCGATCCGCCGCGTCGCATAGAAGTTGACGAACGGCTTGTTCGAATAAGGATCGCGCAGGATGCGCGTGCTGACCCGCTCGGCGATCAGATAGCCATTGGCAAAGTTGCCGAAGGCGATCGGATAGGCCCCGGCACCGACATCCGGCATGTCCGCCGCCTCGATCACCGGATAGCCCAGCAGCCTGTCCGCCTGGCCATTGGCCAGCCCCGGCTGCCACAGATAGGCACCGGTGGTGTCCTTCAGCTTGCGCAACGCCGCCAGCGTGCCCGCATTCATCACCCAGACCGCGCCCTGCCGGTGCGCCGCCTTCAGCGCCATCACCGTGTCGATCAGCTTGAGGTCCGGCGCCGCGTCGAAGCCGGTGGCATTGCCGGAAACGATATGCTGCAACGTCCCGAACGCGCGCGTCGCGTCATTGGTCAGCGCCGTCGGCGCCGCCAGGAACCCCGCCGGCTGGTTGGTGCCGGTGCCCGAAACGAACGCGGCACCTTCGGCGCGGGCAAATTCGCGGGCGATCTCGTCCGCCAGCCATGTCTCGAGGTCGAACATCGCATCGTCCAGCATCTGCTGGCTGGCCGAGGGGTTGGCATAAAGCTCACCCATCGGCGGCGCCACCTGGGCGAACTTCGGCGAAGTCGTCTCCGGCCTGAGCCCGGTCTCGGCCACCCAGCCCGAGGTCGTGTTGCCCAGCGAAACCAGCTTGCGATAGTTGGCCGTCCCGGTCTGCACCACCTGGGCGATCTGCCGGATCGGGCTCAGTGCCTTGACCCGGGTGGCGATCATCGCATCGATCTGCGTCGGCACGGCATAGCCGCCATCCGCCGCCGAGCCGATCGACATCGACTTCAGTTCGGCCTCGCGCCCCTGCCGCAGATAGCCATCGACGAACCCCTTCAGCTCCAGCGAACGGCCGATGTCGCCGCCCTCCAGCACCGGCCGCCCGCCATGGCGCACCACGCGATCCAGCCGCGACTTCACCTCCTCCACCTCCGAACGCAGCGCCCCCAGCGCCGCATCCGCCGCCTCGGCCCGCGCCACCAGGTCGAACGACTCCTTCAGGCCGTCCGCCATATTCCCGTTATCGATGTCACTCATGGGGCTCTCACCTTCCTCAAAGGCCGCCCCCAGGCGGCCCGCCTCGAACCAGAACAATCGAATGCAATTCTCGACATTCTGAAACGCTATTCTCGTCACCCTGAACTTGTTTCAGGGTCCATTTCGCCCAGAACACCGCTGCCGGCCGCGCTCACGAAGCATTCGGCAGGCACCGCTTCAAACCGCGCCTAGGCAACCATGTGCACCCGCGCACCGTGCTGCATCGGGTGGGTGACCAGGCTGACCTCGAACAGCTCGATGTCGGTCAGCTCCCGCCCCTCGCGGTCCCGCTCGAACCCGCGGGCGCGATAGCCAAAGCTCAACCCGGTCACCGTGCCGGCCTTCAGCGCCGCCGCCGCGCTCCCATCGGCATTGTCGATCTGCGCCACGACCCTCAGCCCGCGCAGATCCTCCTCGGCCTGCTCCACCCAGCCGATCCGCTGGTCCGGCCGATGCTGCCAATAAAGCGGCAACGGCCCGCGCCGTTCGCCCGCGCGCTCCGCCAGCGTCCGGGCAAACGCCCCCCGCCGGATCGTGTCCCGCCCGGAATCCCGCCGGTCGAACAGCGCCGCATAGCCGGCAAACCGCACGGCACCGCTCACCGCAGCGCCTCCATCCCGCCCATCCGCACCGCAATGCCGATCAGCAGCCCCGCCAGCAGGACCCGCACCAGCCAGGCCACCACCGCCTTCCACGCACTCCGCCGCGCATCCCGCCAGGCGTCCAGCAAGCCGCGCAACTCGCGCATGTCCCGGCTGGCCGTCGCATCGTCCAGCCCCATCCGCGCCAGCATCCGACTCGCCCCCAGTTCGCTCGCCTCCTCGACGATCGCCCGCAGCGTCACCAGGTCGGCCCCCTGGCCCACCTCCTGCGCGATCAGCCGCGCCAGCATCTCCTCGCGCGCGCTCACGCCGCACCGTCCACGGCAATGCCGAGCATCGCCCGCTTCTCGTCCGCCGTCAGGAAATCCGCCGCGCTGACCTGCGCCCACAGCGCCTGCCGGTCCTCGGCCAGCGCCGGCACCCGGTCCAGGTCCACCGCCAGCCGCTCGCCCGGCCACCAAATCGCCAGCCCCTCGGCCAGCGCCCCCAGCAGCTTCGCCGCCAGCGGCAGCAGCGTCAGCCGCCACAACGCCCGGTTCGCCTCGCGATAATTGGCATACGTCGAATCCCCCGGCAGCCCCAGCAGCATCGGCGGCACCCCGAACGCCAGAGCGATGTCCCGCGCCGCCGCCGCCTTCAGCGAAGCGAAATCCATGTCGGCCGGCGTCAGGCTCATCGCCTGCCACTTCAGCCCGCCCTCCAGCAGCATCGGCCGCCCGGCATTCCCGGTCCCGGCATAGGCGCCGGCCAGCTCTGTCCGCAGCCGCTCGAACTGGTCGGCCGAAAGGCCGCCGCCATCCTTGGGGTCGAACACCAGCGCGCCGGAAGGCCGCGCCGCATTCTCCAGCAGCGCCCGGTTCCAGGCGGCAGCGGCATTGTGAGTCGCCACCGCCTGCTCCGCCGCCGCCAGGCACCCGGCGCCATAATGATCATCGCTCGGATGAAACCCGCGCACATGGATGACGTTCGGCGTTCCGTCCGCGTCGGTCAGCGGAATGGTCATCGCCTGCTGCTCCAGCCGATAGCAGAACCCGGTCGGCCAGCCATCGCCGCCCAGGATCACCTCGACCCGCTCCGGCCGCAGCGCATAAAGCTCGATCGGCCGCCCCAGCCCGTCCTTCATCACCTGGACAAAGGCGTTGCCGTGCAGCAGCAACTGGCTCGCCAGCGTCTCCAGCAGCGCCTGCCCCGCGCTCGTCGCACCGACCAGCCCGGCCAGCGCCGGATCGCACGGCATGAGCGGCGCCCCCCCGATCGAATCCGCCACCAGCCGCACCGCCCGCTGCGCAATCGGATTGTCGAGATAAGCCGAGCGCACCGACCGCGCATAGACGAACGGCCCCCGCTCGCACCCCCCGTGAACATCGGCATGGAGCCAAGGCGAGACCCAGCTCTTTGCCAACGGCACCCGCCCATCCCCGCCCTTGAAGGCGGCAGCAATCGACTGGAAAAGCGACATGACTGCCCTTTCTAAACTCGTCACCCTGAGTTCAACACTCGTCACGCTGAACTCATCACTCGTCACCCTGAACTTGTTTCAGGGTCCATCGCGCCGCCCGCGCAGTTCCCTCAGCCCGGGCAGACCTCTCGGCGCACGCCTAAAGCCCTGTCCGAATCCGCGGCTCCGCCCGCCGCCCCAGCAACAGCTCGCCAAGCGCCCAGACCGCCGCATCCGCCCGGTCGGGAGACCGCCCCGGCCCTTCGTAGCCCCCGGCCACCATCAGCCCGCAAAGCTGGTCCTCCAGCGCGGGAAAATCCCCGCGATGCCGCACCCGCCCCGCCTCGTAGAGCGCCGCCACCGGCTCGGCCCGCGCCGCCTTGCCCTTGTGCGCCCGCACCAGCCGCACCGGCATCCCCACATCGGCGGCGCGCAACACGCTCTCGACCATCGCGCCGCCCTGGTTGGCCTCGGCGATCACCCGGTCCGCCCCCCAGGCCGCCGCCGCATCGGCCACCGCCCGCGCCCACTTTTCCGGGCTGGGCCGCGCCACCGACGCATCCGCCAGAACCCGCGCGATCCCATCCTCGCCCAGCGCGCAGACGATGATCCCGCAGGCATCGCCACCAGCCGAAGCCGGCGGGTCGACGCCGATCACCACCCGCGCCCAGGGCTCGCTTCCTCCATGATCGCCACTGGCCTCGCGCACCCGCTCCAGCAGCGCCCGGCTCCACAGCGCCCCCTCGCGGTCCAGCACCAGCTCGCCATCCAGTTCCTGCCGCGCCAGAGCCGATGTCCCGAACGTCCGCCGCACATCCCGCACGAACCGCGCCGGCAGGTGGGACAGATTGTCCTCGGTGCGCCCCCGCGTCACCACCGTCCCGCCATCCCCGGCGTCCTCCATCAGCCGCATGACCAGCGGCACCGCCCGCGGCGTCGTCGTCGCCACCACCTGCGGCCGCTCGCCCAGCCGCAATCCGAGCAGCAGGTTGTCCCAGGCCTGGCTCGCCCGGTTCCCGGCCAGGTCCCACTTGCCGATCTCGTCGCACCAGGCATGGCTATGCTGCCCGCCGCGCAAACTGTCCGGCTCGCCCGCCGAATAGATCGTCGCCACCGCGCCGTTGTCCCAGCTCAGCCGCCGCAGCGAAGGTTCGAAGCGCGGCCGGCGGTCCGGCGGGCTCACCGCCATGATCCCGCTCTCCCCCTCGATCATCACCGCCCGCACCTCCGCCAGCGAGCTGCCCACCAGCGCGATCCGCGCCGCGCCTTCGCCACAGGCCTGCTCGCGCACCCATTCCGCCCCGCACCGGGTCTTGCCGAACCCGCGCCCGGCCATCACCAGCCAGATCGCCCACTCGCCCGCCGGCGCCGTCTGGCTCGGCCGTGCCCAGAGCCGCCAGTGCCACCCCAGTTCCTTGCGCTCGTCCTCGTTGAACTGCCCGAGCAGCGCGCGCCGCTCCTCCAGCGGATGGTCCAGCAAAAATTCCAGCGCCGCCTGCAGCGCTCCATCGGCGAATGCCTCACTCATCCCCGGTTCCGGCCCCGCTCCCGGCCTTGGCCGCATCCTCGGCCCGCGCCGCCAGCTGCCGTTGCCGCATCCGTTCCAGCTTGGCGTTGATCCCGTCGAGAATCGCCTCGCTGTCGGCCTGGTCGCGCACTGCCCGCGCCCGCACCGTGCTGTCCTTGTGCGCCGCCAGCAGCCGCAGGGCGGTCGCATTGTCGAAGGTCCGCACGCCCTTCTTCGCACCCGCCGCCGGCTTGACCTCGCCGTCGCGCAGCCGCTGCAACAGCCCCATCTCCAGCAGCTCGTAACCCTCGCACAGCGCCGCCTGCCACTGCCGGTAGAACTCGCCATCCGCCCGCCGCGCCTCGTAGACGACAGAGGTGCAGACCCCCGCCTTGCGCGCCGCCGCGCTCACGTTGGAGGTCGCCGCCAGTTCCGCCAGGAACACTCGCCCCCAGCGCGCCACGCCGGAAGACCGTCGCGCCTTCGCCGCATGGGCCGGACGGAGGGCAGGCGCGCCGCCGCGCACCCGGGAGGGTTTCGCCATCGTGCTGATACTCGCTGGTCAGGACATTGGGGGAAGCCGGCGTCGCCCTTGCAGCGACTCGATCCGGCCTCGTGTTCCCGTTATGTACCAATTCTGAGGTCAATGTCAACCAAAAAGAACCAATCAGGTTTCTTCAATCCGCTTGCCGCCCCCGCGCCAGCCGGTTACCAGCTTGCGCGAAACCGGGGGATTGACCGATCATGCTGCGCCGCCTCTACGATTGGGTCATCGCCAAGGCCGCCCACCCCCACGCCATCGGCTGGCTCGCCCTGTTCGCCTTCGTCGAGGCCAGCTTCTTCCCGATCCCGCCCCACCCGCTGCTCGGCCTGATGTGCCTGGCCGAACCGAAGAAGGCGATCCGCTTCGCCATAGTCACCACGCTCGCCTCGGTCACCGGCGGCCTGCTCGGCTACGCGATCGGCCATTTCCTTTACGCCAGCGTCGGCGAGCAACTGCTGGACCTGCTCCACCTCAAGGCCAGCTTCCCCAAGGCCGCCTGCTATCTCCGGGAATACGGCGTCGAAATCATCCTGATCAAGGGCGCCACGCCCATCCCGTTCAAGCTGCTGACGATCACCGCCGGTTTCATCTCGATGCCGCTGGTCCCGTTCATCCTCGCCAGCCTCGCCTCGCGCGCCGTCAGCTTCATGCTCGTCGGCGTCCTGTTCCGCCTGTTCGGCGCCCCGATCAAGGCCTGGATCGATCGCTACCTCGGTCTCGCCACCGCCGGTTTCCTGCTCGCCGTCGTCGCCGGCTTCGCCGCCCTCACCCTCGTCGGCGGCCACGGCAACAAGCCCGATCAGGCCTGCGAACACGCCACCCTCTCCCCGACCGCCTGACCCACCCTCCCGCTCCTCCCGGGCACCCCCCTCCCGTTCGTCCCGAGCGAAGTCGAGGGACTATGCCGAGCGCCAGCGAGGCCAATCGCGGATCAGGTTTCGCCGCATCGCAGCATTGACGATCCGTTAACCATATGGGAGCATCCTCGCCTCAGCTTCAAATCCGTTTTCAGGAAGGAGCATCATGGCAAACAGGATTACCGCTTCCGAAGACTTCCGCCTCCAGATCGCCGGCTACGGCCTCGCGACGATCGAGATCCACTACTGGATGCCCGATCACCCCAGCCTGCTGCAGCAGTTCGTCCTCCAGCAATACGATCTCGCCCCGCGCTTCCCCGAGCTGAAACGCTTCCTCGATTTCTGGCGCCGCGATATCGAAGCCGTGCTCCACTCCGTCCGCATCGCCCACCAGCACCTGGTCGGCCCGGCCGAATGGCGCGCGGTGGACGGCGTCATCAGCATCCACTGACGAGCAGGCGCTCCGCTCTTCCCGTCATCCCCGACCCGGTCGGGGATCCAGTCTGCCTCTTCCGCCAGGTCAGCCCTGCGGAAGGATCCCGGCCGCGCGCCCGGCCCGCTCGAACATGCCGATGATCTGCTGCACCTGCTCGGCCGAATGCTCGGCGCATAGCGAACAGCGCAGCAGGGTCATCCCTGCGGGCGTCGCCGGCGGCCGCGCCAGGTTCACGTAAAGCCCCTCGTGCATCAGCGCTTCCCACATCGCCGCGCCTCGCTCCAGGTCTGGCATGATCACTGAAATGATCGCGCTCTGCGGCGTCTCGGTCCCCAGCTGGAACCCCTTGGCCTTGAGCCCGGCATGAAGCGTCCGGCTGTTCTCCCACAGATGCGCCCGCTTGTTCCCGGCATGCATCAGCTTGCGCACCGAAGTCGCCGCCGTCGCCACCACGCTCGGCGGCAGGCTGGCGGTGAACACGTAAGGCCGGCACACCAGCCGCATGATCTCGAACTTCGGATGGTTGGAAACGCAGAATCCCCCGACCGTCCCGACCGACTTCGAAAACGTCCCGATGACGAAATCGACGTCCTCAAGGCATCCCTGGTCCTCGGCCACCCCGCGCCCGTTCGGCCCGATGAACCCCATCGAATGGGCCTCGTCCACCAGCACCATCGCCCCATTCGCCTTGGCGATGGCGATCATCTCCTTGAGCGGCGCGATGTCTCCCATCATCGAGTAGACACCCTCGAGCACCACCAGCTTGCCGGCGCCCTCGGGTATCCGCTTCAGCCGCTTCTCCATCGCCTCGATGTCGTTGTGCTTGAACGGCACCACCTCGGCATCGCCCATCTTGCAGCCGTCCCAGATGGAAGCATGGCTGTCGATGTCGAGCACGATGTAGTCGCCCTTGCCGGCAATCGTGCTGATGATCCCCAAATTGGCCTGATAACCGGTCGAAAACACCATGGCATGGTCCATGCCATAAAACTCGCACAGCGCCGCCTCGACCGCCTTGTGCCCGGCATAAGTCCCGTTCAGCACCCGGCTCCCGGTCGTCCCCGAACCGAAATCGTCAAGCGCCCGCTTCCCCGCATCGATCACGTCCGGGTCGAACGTCATCCCCATGTAGTTGTAAGTGCCCAGCAAAATCGTCTCGCGCCCGTTGCACACGGCCACCGTCGGCGAAATCACCTTCTCCATCACCAGCCCGAACGGATCGGTGACGCCGGAAGCCAGCAACCCCTCCCGCATCGCGATCACCGGCGCAAACTTGTCGAACAGATCACCCATGCTCATTCCCCCGTCCCCACACCTCTCGCCCTGAGCCTGTCGAAGCCCGTCCTGAGCTTCGTCGAAGGGGGCCGTTGTTCTTACTGAACCGAAATCAGCCCTGCAGCTTCACCACCGCATCGACCAGCTGCCCATACGTCTCGATCTCCGCCTGCTGATTCATCGAGATGATGATGTCGAATTCGTCCTCGATCGCCGCGACGAAATCCATCACCGTCAGGCTGTCGAACTCGAGGTCCCCGGCAAACGTCGTCCCGTCGGCAATCGCCACCCCCTTCTTGTTGAACGGCGCGATCAGCTCGGCAACCCGCTGGGAAATGGCATCACGATCCATGGCAACAAACTCCGGAAATCAGGCCGGGAGCCCTTGCCCCCTGATTGCGGCGCAAAAGCGGCGCGCCAGCCCGAAGTCAAGGATTACCGCTCGACCAACGCCCGAACCGCCGCCATGAACGGCCCGATCGAAACCGGCTTGGCCAGATAGCCCTCCGCCCCGGCATCGCGAATCCGCTCCTCGTCCCCCTTGCCGGCATAAGCTGTCACCGCCAGCACGGGGATCGTCCGCAATGTCGCATCCGCCTTCGCCGCCTCGATCAGGTCCACCCCCGAAATCTCCGCCAGCTGGATGTCCATGATGATCAGGTTCGGCACGAACTGCCGCGCCCGCTCCAGCGCCTCGCGCCCGTCGGCCACCGGCTCCACGGCATAGCCCTGGCTCCTGAGGACATCGCAGAACAGCTTGCGGTTGAGATCGTTGTCCTCGACAACCAGAATGCGCTTTGCCATGCCGCGCTCCATAGAGCATTGCGACAAAAAGTGGGCACCGGTTTTTGGCAGAAGCAATGCGACCACAAACGAGCATTGCGACAAAAAGTGGGCACCGGTTTTTGGCAGAAGCAATGCGATCACAGACGAACAGCACTGGAAGGCCCTGACAATTCTCCGCGACCGCACGCCCGCCCCCGATCCACAGGCACTGGCCCTCTCCACCCTCGGCTGGCTGCTGTCGGATGAGGATCGCGCCTCCCGCTTCCTGGTGATGACCGGGCTGACGGCGGACGACCTGCGCGCCTCGCTCGACCAGCAAGCCACCCTCGTTGCCGTCCTCGACTTCCTCTGCGCCCACGAGCCGGACCTCGTCTCCGCCGCCGAAGCCCTCGACCAGCCGCCGGAATCCCTCGTCGCCGCCCGTCACACCCTCGCCGGAGAATCCTTCGAATGAGAGTCCGGAATGCCTAGACCCCTCGTCATCACCGATTGCGACGAAGTGCTGCTGCACATGATCGCCCCCTACCGGGACTGGCTGGGCGATCAGCACGATATCGCCTTCCACATGGACACCCACGATTTCTCCAAGGCCATGCGCCATCGCGCGAGCGGCGAGCCGGTCGAACCGGCGGAAATCTGGCGCCTGCTCAACCTGTTCTTCGATACCGAGATGCACCGCCAGCAGCCGATCGCCGGTTCCGTCGCCGCCATCGCCCGCCTTTCCGAACAGGCCGACGTCGTCGTCCTGACCAACCTCAACGACCACCGCCAGGAAGCCCGCACCCGCCAACTGGCCGATCACGGCATCCACTTGCGCGTCTTCACCAACCAGGGCCCCAAAGGCCCGGCCTTGCGCGGCATCCTCGACGAATACCGCCCGAGCCGCGCCGTGTTCATCGACGATATCGCCCAGCACCACGGCTCCGCCGCCGAACTGACCCCGGAACTCGGCCGGCTGCACTTCTGCGGCGAACCCCTGCTCGCCCCCCACATCGCCTGCGCCCACGCCGCCGGCCACGCCCACGCCCGCATCGACCAGTGGGACCAGGCACTGCCCTGGCTGCTGCAAAGACTTCATGATTGACGCATCGCTGAACGCCAAAAACCGGTGCCCACTTTTTGGCGCGATGCTAACCGGAGAAAACGATGACTGATGCTGTTGCCCGTCTCGCCGAACTCGGCCTGACCCTGCCGCAACCCGCCGCCCCGGTCGCCGCCTATGTGCCCGTCGTCATCGCCGGCGGCCTCGCCCACGTCTCGGGCCAACTTCCGTTTATCAACGGCGCCCTCGTCACCGGCCGCCTCGGCGAAAACGTCACGCCCGAACAGGGCCAAGCCGCCGCCCGCGCCTGCGGCCTGATGATCCTCGCCCAGCTCCAGGCCGCCCTCGGCTCGCTCGATCGCGTCGAGCGCGTCGTCAAGCTCGGTGCCTTCGTCTCCTCCACCCCTGATTTCACCGGCCAGCCGGCCGTCGCCAACGGCGCCTCCGAACTCATGGTCGCCGTGTTCGGCGAAGCCGGCCGCCACGCCCGCAGCGCCGTCGGCGTCCCCGTCCTCCCCCTCGGCGCCGCGGTCGAGGTCGATGCCATCGTCGCCCTCAAGCCCTGATCCGGCAGCCTGGCTGCGCGGTCTGGAGGTCGCCCATCGCGGCCTCCACGGCCCCGGCATCCCGGAAAATTCCCCGTCCGCCTTCGCCGCCGCCATTGCGCACGGCCTCGCCATCGAATGCGATGTCCAGCTCACCGCCGATGGCGAAGCGGTCGTCTTCCACGATTTTACCCTCGAACGCCTGACCGGCGAGACCGGCCCGGTGATCGCCCGCACCGCCGCCGAACTCCGCACGATCCCCTTGACCGGCAGTGACGACCGCATACCCTCACTCACCGATATGCTCGCCCAGGTCGCCGCCCGCACCCCCATCCTGATCGAACTGAAATCCCGCCGGCACTGGCCCGTCGCCCGCCTTTGCGCCGCCGTCGAACGCACCCTCGCCAGCTACGAGGGACCCGTCGCCGTGATGAGCTTCGACCCCCGCGTCCCCCGCTGGTTTGCCACTCATGCTCCAGCGCTGGTTCGCGGCCTCGTCCTTTCCGAATACGACCACCCCGGTCTGCTCGCCCACCTGCGCCAGAGCCTCACTGTCCACTTCTCGCGCACCCAGTTCCTCGCGGTCGATGTGCGCCGTCTCCCCGGCCCGATCGCCACTGCCGCCCGCAAGCGCGGCCTGCCCATCGCCACCTGGACCGTGCGCACCCCCACCCAGCGCGATATCGCGCTCGCCCATGCCGATGCGCCGATCGCGGAAGGGCAGGGGGTGCCATGAGCGGTACCCCGGTCACCGTCGAATTGCGCCAGTCGATCGCGTCCCTGCCGGCAGGCGAATGGGACGCGCTGACCGATGGTGACAATCCGTTCGTCTCCCACGCCTTCCTGTCGTCGCTCGAGGATTCCGGCAGCGTCGGGCCGAACGCCGGCTGGCACCCCCGCCCGCTGGTCATCTTCGGTGCCGATGGCCGCCTCGCCGCCGCCATGCCCGCCTATCTCAAGGCGCACAGCCAGGGCGAATACGTCTTCGACCACGCCTGGGCCGAAGCCTGGCACCGCGCCGGCGGTGAATACTATCCCAAGCTGCAGGTCTCGGTCCCCTTCACCCCCGCCACCGGCCCCCGCCTGCTCACCCGCGATCCATCGCTGGCGCCTGCACTCCTCTCGGCGGCCGAACAGGTCTGCGAGCGGAGCAACCTGTCCTCCGCCCATGCGACCTTCATCGAACCCGCCCAGCTCCCCCTGTTCGAGGCCGCCGGCTGGCTGACCCGGTCCGACATCCAGTTCCATTGGGAAAATCGCGGCTATGCGAGCTTCGACGATTTCCTCGCGGCGCTGTCATCCGCCAGGCGCAAGAACCTGCGCAAGGAGCGCGCCGCCGCGCAATCCGGCGTGACCATCCGCGCGCTCACCGGTGCGGACATCCGGGACCGGCACTGGGATGCTTTCTGGGATTTCTACCAGGACACCGGCGCCCGCAAATGGGGCCACCCTTACCTGACCCGTGCCGCCTTCACCCTGCTCGGCGAACGCATGGCCGACCGCATTCTGCTGGTCATGGCCTTCGACGGCGAAACCCCCGTCGCCGGCGCCCTCAATTTCATCGGCAAAAGCGCGCTCTACGGGCGATACTGGGGCGCGGCGATTGAAAAGCCGTTCCTGCACTTCGAGCTGTGCTACTATCAGGCGATCGACGCCGCCATCGCGCTCGGTCTCAATCGGGTCGAAGCCGGCGCGCAAGGCTCGCACAAGCTGGCCCGCGGCTACGAGCCGGTCCAGACCTGGTCCGCCCACCACATCGTCCACGAAGGCTTCCGCCGCGCGGTCGCGGATTATCTCGCTGCCGAAAGGCAGGGCGTCGCCGCCCAGCAACTCCACCTCGGCGCGTTCACCCCCTTCAGGAAAGGCTGAACCCCGGAGTTCGGGGGAGGGCGCTCAAGCCGCCTTGCGGCCGGTCGAGGCGATCCATTCGCGCGCCCGGCGCTGCGCCTCGGCAATCTCGCGTGCGGTCATCTCGTCGGAAATGTCGGCCCGGCAGGCCTGCGCCTCCTCATGCCCGGCGACCGCCGCCAGGTTGAACCACTTGTGCGCTTCGATCAGGTCGCACGCCACGCCGTGGCTTCCGGTCGAATAGGCAATTCCAAGGTCGAAGTAGGCGGAAATGTCGCCTTGCGCGGCCGCCGCCAGGCAGGTCGCCACCAGCATGTCCTCGCCGGCGTGTTCTTCCGCCAGCGAAAAGCCGCCGGCCTCGTCTCCATGAATCCAGTTCGCGCCCATCTCGGTGCCCCCCAAACAATGCGGCAATCTCCTGCCGGCAGGTGCACGCTCGCCGATTATGGTCAACAAAAGGTTAACGCCGCGCAATCCTTGCGACGAATGGCCAATGGGCGCCGATCCGGCACCATTGCGCTTGTGCCGCTTCGGGCGCGACACTATAGGCGCGGCGAACAGTTGGCCCCCGGCCGCCGGCTCGTCGCGCGGGCGTGGGATAGAAGGCAGCACGCGCTGCGGGAGCATTTGATGCCGTCTGGCTCGGTCGGTGACATCGATATTCTCATCAAGGCCAAGCGCCAGCTCGCGGGCGATTACGTGCCCTCCGAGTCCGAGCCTTACATGAATGAGGCCCAGCAGGACTATTTTCGCCGCCTGCTGCTCGCCTGGAAGCGCGCGATTCTCTCCGCCTCGGCCGATACCCTGCAGCAGCTGCAGGACGGCCCCCTGCGCGAGCCGGACCTGAACGACCGCGCCTCGAGCGAGACCGACTGGGGCATCGAACTGCGCACCCGCGATCGCCAGCGCAAGCTGATCGCCAAGATCGATTCGGCCTTGCGCCGGATCGAGGAAGGCGAATACGGCTATTGCGAGGTCACCGGCGAACCCATCGGCATCGGCCGCCTCACCGCCCGACCGATCGCGACGATGACAGTCGAGGCCCAGCAGGCCCACGAACGCCGCGAAAAAATCTCGCGCGACGAATAATTCGGCCAGCGTGAGTCCCGTTAAGGGGCAGAACACACGTTTTCGCCCGATTTCCGGCGACATTTACCGGTTGTTTGCCATTTCTGTCCATGATCCCGTCATTGCCGGATGCCAACTTGGGCATGCGGTTGGCAGGGCACGGTGCCCGGCGGGACATTCGAACGCGGGAATTGCGAGCAGGCCATGAGCAGGCAGGTCATGAACGAAGACGACCATCGCCAGATCGCACGCGACAGTCTGTTCGTGCTGGCCCGGCTGCGTCTCAACGGCAAGCCGGACGAACATCGCGTCCGCGTCCGCAACCTGTCCGCCGGCGGCCTGATGGCCGAAGGCCGGACTCACGTCGTGCCGGGTATGCCGCTTGAAATCGAGGTTCGCAACATCGGCTGGGTCGAAGGCACCGTCTGTTGGGTTCAGGATGATCGCTTCGGCATCGCCTTCCTGCACGAGATCGACCCGCATGTCGTACGCGCGCCAGTCCAGGGGTCGGACGCGCCGGAATTGCACGTCATGCGTTCCTACGGATCGACCACGCGTGGCGCGCCCAAGCCTGAGCAACTCCGCAAGATTTGACGTATCGCCGGTATCGCCCGGCCAGATAATCGCCTAGTTTCGGCGGGCAATGCGTCGCCTCTCCGCAATCCTAGCGCTCGCGTTTGTCTCCGGCTGCCACCCGGAGGGCGAGAACAGCGTGCGCGTCGCTGTCATCGGCGAACCCGCCGCCCTGTTCCGCACCAGCCCGGTCCTGCCGCTGCCGGCCCGCCTGCTCCGGTCCGCGACCAGCCAGGGCCTCGTCGGTTTCGATGCCGAAGGCCACATCGTCCCCGCGCTGGCTGACCGCTGGATCGTCACCGACGACGGCCAGAGCTACATCTTCCGCCTCCGCGATGGCGCCTGGGGCAACGCATCGAACCCCGGCGAGCCGGTCCGCACCGCGTTGCGAGAGGCCATCGCCGGCCAGCGCGGCACCCCGCTCGGCCAGGAACTCTCCGCGATCGACGAAATCCGCGCCATGGCCGGACGGGTGATCGAGATTCGCCTGTCCCGGCCCATGCCCGATCTCCTGCAGCTCCTCGCCCAGCCCGAACTCGGATTGCGCAAGGTCCGGGAAACCGTTCCGATGACCCTGCGTCGCGAAGGGGAGCAGGCCCTGCTCACCCCGCTGCCGCCGGAGCGTCGGGGCCTTCCGGCAGTCGAAGGCTGGAGCAGGCAGGCCCGGCCGGTGCGCCTGTCGGTCAGCCCGGCCAAGGCGGCCATCGCCGATTTCACCGCCGGCCGGGTCGACATCGTCCTGGGTGGGACCTTCGTCGATTATCCCCGCCTCAACCGCTTCGCGCTCGGTCGCGGCCGGCCGCGCTTCGATTCGGTCACCGGCCTGTTCGGCCTGCAGGTCGTTCGCGACGACGGCCTGCTCGCCGAACCTGCCCTGCGCGAGGCCTTGGCCATGGCGCTCGACCGCGATGCGCTGGCGGCCGCGCTTTCCGCCCCCGGCTGGGCCACCACCACCCGAATCGTGCCCCCGGGCGCCGAAGGCGATACCGGCCTCGTCGGTGAACGCTGGCAGGGCATGTCCATCGCTCAGCGCCAGACCGCCGCCGCCCGGGTCCTCGCCGCCCGCGCACCCGCCGGCCCCCGCACGCTCGCCGTCGCCTTGCCCGTCGGCCCCGGCGCCGATGTCCTGTTCGCCCGCCTCGCAAGGGATTTCGCCACGCTCGGCATCCGGCTGGATCGGGTCGGTCCGAATGCCCCTGCCGACCTCCGCCTGCTCGATCGCCTCGCCCGCAGCCCCCGGCCGACCTGGTTCCTCGCCCAGTTGTCGTGCGCGGTGGTGCGCGGCCCTTGCAGCCAGGCAGCGGACAGCCTCGCGAGCACCGCCGCGGCGACCGTCGATCCCGTCGCCGCCGCCGGCCTCGCCGCCCGCGCCGAGATGGCACTCGCCGCCGCCAACACCTTCATTCCGCTCGGCCTGCCGCTGCGCTGGTCGCTGGCCGCAGCCGACATGCCCGGTTTCGCGCCCAACCGCTGGGGTGTCCATCCCCTGATGGCGATTGCCACCGGCGGTTCCTGATCGCCGCCGGGCAACTCGTCGCAAGTCAAACCGCCTCGCCGCCCTTTACGTAAAATTAACCTTTAATGTTCATTAGTCCTATGGTTAATGGCGTGCAGTATCCCGGATCGCGGGATGTCCGCTCGCACCGTCGGGGCCAGAAGGGGAAACCCATGCGCGTTTTGTTGATCGAGGACGAGCCCACCACAGCACGGGCCATCGAGCTGATGCTGACGACCGAAGGGTTCAACGTCTATTCGACCGATCTCGGCGAAGAGGGTCTGGATCTCGGCAAGCTGTATGATTACGATATCATTCTGCTCGATCTCAACCTGCCCGACATGCATGGGTACGACGTGCTGAAGAAGCTCCGCGTCGCCAAGGTGCAGACCCCGGTGCTGATCCTCTCGGGCATCTCGGAAATGGATTCCAAGGTCCGCAGCTTCGGCTTCGGCGCTGACGACTACGTCACCAAGCCGTTCCACCGCGAGGAACTGATCGCCCGCATCCACGCGGTCGTCCGCCGTTCCAAGGGCCACTCGCAGTCGGTCATCCGCACCGGCAAGCTGGCGGTCAACCTCGATGCCAAGACGGTCGAGGTCGATGGCGCCCGCGTCCACCTGACCGGCAAGGAATATGCCATGCTGGAGCTGCTCTCGCTCCGCAAGGGCACCACGCTGACCAAGGAAATGTTCCTCAACCACCTCTATGGCGGCATGGACGAACCCGAACTCAAGATCATCGACGTGTTCATCTGCAAGCTGCGCAAGAAGCTCGCGCACGCCTGCGATGGTGACAACTACATCGAAACCGTCTGGGGTCGCGGCTATGTGCTGCGCGATCCGGGCGAGGAGGCCGAAGCCGCCTGATCATATCTTTTGATTGGCGCATCGCTTATCGCAAAAACCGGTATCCACTTTTTGCGCGATGCTCGACAGTTGAACAGCGCGAACGGCCCGCCCCCAAAGGCGGGCCGTTTGCGTTTGGGCTGGCGGGTGGATTGTGCCCAAGCTATGCGCCGCCGCGATGACTGCGCACAAACCCGGCGATCCCACCACGATCAACCGCCTCTATGGCCGTGCCAAGGGCAAGCCCCTGCGCACCGCCCAGCAGGGCCTGGTCGATACCCTGCTGCCGCGCATCGCCGTCCCGCTCGAAGGCGAAGTCACGGCGGAGCGCCTGTTCGGGAGCGATCGTCCGCTTCATTTCGAGATCGGCTTCGGCGGCGGCGAACACATGGCCTATCGGGCGGATATGCTGCCCGATCACGGCTTCATCGGCTGCGAACCGTTCCTCAACGGCGTCGCCCAGGCCCTGACCCACGTCGATGGCGACAACGGCCGCAACACCCCGCTCGGCAACGTCCGCATCCATCTTGGCGACGCGCTGGAAGTCCTCCGCCGTATTCCCGATCATGCGCTGACCTTCGCCTACCTGCTCCACCCCGATCCCTGGCCCAAGGCCCGCCACGCCAAGCGCCGGATGATGAACGATGGCCCGGTGGACCTGATCGCCGCCAAGCTCCGCCCCGGCGGCGAATTCCGCTTCGGCACCGATCACCCGGTCTACCTCCGCCACGCCCTGATGGTCATGCGCCGCCACCGCCACCAGTTCGAATGGCTCGCCCAGACCCCGCAGGATTTCCTCCGCCGCCCCGGCGGCTGGCCCGAAACCCGCTACGAAGCCAAGGCCCGCACCCAGGGCCACGAAGTCTGGTATATGCGATATCGCCGCCTTTAATACGCCCGAGCGAGGAATTGCCACCAGTTCTATCCTAAGCTACTATGATAAAATCGGATTTTTGGCGCAGCCGTGATTGCCCGGTGATTACTCTTGTTGAAGTGGGACACGAGGTTTTTTGCTTCTGCTCCTGAGCAGGCGTCATCCTCATCCAATCCCTGTCGACCGCGACATGACGAGGCGGGCCGCATAAATGACATGGTTGCGAACTTTTTCGCGTACCCTCTCTGGACGCAGTCCCGCCTTGACAATACAAGACGTCGATGGGGCGAAATATGTGGAAATGTGCGTTAGCTACTGTAATTGTGGCGTCACTACACGGCACGGTGCACGCGCAGGCCATGCCGGTTCCCGACCCTACAACCATTGCTGTACCTGATCTTTCGGGTTCGGCTGACCCAGTGGTCGTCAGCAACGGTTGGAAGTATTTCTTCTTCCAGCGCAATGGCGTCAGCTTTGGAGAAGCATACGCGGATTTCGCGGATTGTCACCGCTTCCTGGAACCCAATGACTGGTCGACGGTGAAGTTGGTCCGCTTCGTCCCTTGGGCCAGCGCGCCGGGCAAGAAGGCCGAATATCTGCCTAACCCCTATGGCTTGGTCGGCTCGCTGATCGTCGGGATGGCCGAAGGGACGCTGGTACGGCGCGATTATCAGGCCAAGATGCGGCGCTGCATGGAGCCACGCGGATACACGCGATACGGCGTTGCCGAAGAAATCTGGGAACACGTCTCCAAACTTCCGCTCGACCAGTGGATCGCTGTCCAAGCGAAGATCGCCTCCAGCCCCAATTTCGGTGGAAAGGTGCCGATCAAATGAGGAAGCTGATACTGGCCCTGAGTCTGGCCAGCGCCTTCGCGCCCGCTGCCTTTGCGCAATCGGACGACGAGATGACCGAGATCCGCGGCGACAAGCCGATCACGCTGCGTGGGGACCGCGCCTATTTCCTTTTCCGCTCCAATGCCAGCGTCAGCCCGGTCTTCCTGCGCATCCCCACCGATGCCGAGATGCAAGCCTATGACGCCGCCCGCCGCGAAGCCTTCACCAAGGTGGAACACGACTTGATTCGCAAGCGCCAGAGCGCGATCGCGCGCAAGGATGCCGCCGAAAAGGCCGGGCAGAAGGACGACATTGCGATTCCGCCAGTGCCGACGCTCGAGGCGTATAATTTCGTCTATGACAAGGTGAAGAACGCCCAGACGGTCAAGATGGGCCGTGCGCTCGAAACCATGGGCAAAGAGAAGGTGATGCTGATTGAGGCACTGCCAGGCGATTATGTTGTCTACGGCATTGGCTACGGCGATATCTTCCAAACCTGCCTGTGCCTCGGAACGGTGTCATTCACCGCCAAGCCCGGCCAGATCGCGGATCTTGGTACACTGCTCGTGGCGTCGGCGTCGGAGCAGTCGGACATCCCCGAACTGGTTAGCGAGACCGGCTTTGGCCCGAGCATGAACGGGCATTTGGTCACATGGTCCGCAGCGATCCGCCCCGCCAAGGCGTCGACACCGGTGCCACCGTTGCTAGCCGGCAAACCGCTGGCGTCCGCCAACTATCGCGCGACGGGCAAATTCGTTGCCGGCTTCGCGTTCGCCGTGAGCCGTCTCGCGCCAATCTCGGGCATTCTCGGCTATAACAAGGGCGACGTGCTCGATCTGGTGAATAACACCATCGCTCCGAACCAATATTAACGCCAAACATGCGCCACGACGCGCTAAATCTGCTTTTTCAGGTGATTGCCTGACGATTACTAATGCTGAGAGTATACATAATTTATCATATATAATTGAATTATAATCACTTATTGTAGATTTAATTCTATGGTCTGGGACTTTCGCTTCCGCTGCAAGCCGGACTAGAGTGCAATGACAAAAAGCCTGCCCTGAGCCTAGCGAAGGGTGGGCACCGGTTTTTGTCAATAAATCGCACGAAAACAAAAGCTACCCGGGCAACAGGGAAAACTCCACCTCCGCCTCGGTCGCCCGGAAGTTCGACAGGGTAACCCCTACCAGCCTGATGCCCAGCGCCGCCGGCAGGACAGTGGAAAGCAGGCTCCGGCACACCGCGTGCAGGTCCTCGCGCGAATCGACCGTCACCGGCGAGGTCCGGCTCCGCGTCGTCTGGCGGAAATCGGCCCATTTGATCTTGACCGTCACGGTCCGGCCCCGGGCCCCGGTCCTCTCGCACCATGCCCACACATCGTCGGCCATCGCCAGCACGGCTGCGGCAATCCGCGCGGGGTCGGTCAGGTCCTCCTCGAAGGTCGTCTCGCTGCCGGATGATTTCCGCTCCCGGGAAGGGTTCACCGGCCGGTCGTCCACCCCGCGCGCCAGCCCGAAATACCACGCGCCGGCCTTGCCGAACCGCCGCACCAGCTCTTCGCGCGGCCATTCCCGCAGGTCCGCCCCGGTGTGGATTCCCGCGGCATGCATCCGCTTCGCCGTCGCCGGGCCGACCCCGTGGAACTTCGCCACCGGCAGGCTCCCGACAAACGCCTCGCCCTCGCCCGGCTGGACGGCGAACTGGCCATTGGGCTTGCGCTGGCCGGAAGCCAGCTTGGCGAGGAACTTGTTGTAGGACACCCCGGCAGAAGCGGTCAGCCCGGTCTCTTCCAGGATGCGCGCCCGGATCGCCCGCGCCGTCGCCCAGGCGCTGTTCAGCCCGGCCATGTCGGCGGTCACGTCGAGATAGGCCTCGTCCAGCGCCAGCGGCTCGATCACCTCGGTGAACTCGGCAAACACCCCGTGAATCTGCCGCGACACCGCGCGATAGACTTCGAACCGCGGCTTGACGAACACCAGCTCCGGGCACTGCCGCAGCGCCGTTACCGATGGCAGCGCAGAGCGCACCCCGAACGCGCGCGCCTCATAGCTCGCCGCCGCCACCACCCCGCGCCGCCCGGCATGGCCCACCGCCACCGGCCGCCCGCGCAAGGCAGGGTTGTCCCGCTGCTCGACCGACGCATAGAACGCGTCCATGTCGACATGGATGATCTTGCAAACCGCCGGCGGAATCATGCCGGCAGCGTATCACCGCCAAGACAAAACGCGAACAGCTTAGCCGGCGGTCACGTCCGCCACTGCGGCGATGAACGCGCCGATGTTGCCCATGGTCAGCCCGGCGACATTGATCCGCCCCGAACCGGCCATGTAGACCCCGTGCTTTTCCCGCATCACGAGAATCTGCTCAGCCGTCAGCGGCACGATCGAAAACAGCCCGTTCTGCCGCCCCAGCGGCGCGAGATCGACGCTGCCGGCGGTGCCGGCGCCAGCCAGCCGGGCGCGGACCTGCCGCATCCGCTCGCGCATCGTGTCCAGCTCGTCGAGCCACAGCTTGACCAGCGCCGGGTCTTCCAGGATGATCCGCACCGCCGCCGCGCCATGGTCTGGCGGCATCGACCAGGCAGCCCGCGCCAGCGCATGGCCGTTGGACAGCATGGCCGCGACCTGCTCCGGCTTTTCCGCCAGGAGGTAAACGGCGCCGACCCGGTCGCGATAGAGCCCGAAGTTCTTGTCGCACGAATAGGCGACCAGCGCCTCGGGCACCAGGCCGAGCACCTTGCGCATGCCATAGGCGTCCTCTTCCATCCCGGCGCCCAGGCCCTGGTAGGCGAGGTCGAGGATCGGCAGCACGCCGGCCTTGGCCAGTAGCGGGGCGATCTCGTCCCACTGCTCGTTCGAATAGTCGATACCGGTGGGGTTGTGGCAGCAGCCGTGCAGCAGGATCGCGTCCTCGGCCTCGACCTGGTTCAGCGCGAACCGCAGCGAATCCATGTCGACGATGCCGGCCTTGGTCGCATGGACGAAGGTCTTCAGCTCCAGCCCGAGATCGGCGACGATCTGCGCATGGTTCGGCCAGCTCGGCGTGCCCATCCAGATCCGCTTGACGCCCGCCCGCTTGGCCAGCGCCAGCGCGAGGCGCACCGCGCCGGTGCCGCCCGGGGTCTGCATCCCCTCGATCCGCCCGCCCAGGGTTGGATCTTCCTTGCCGAACACATAGGGCATCAGCGCATGGACGAAGCCCATGTCGCCTTCCGGCCCGAGGTAGGCCTTGGAATCCTGCGTCTCCAGCAGCACCTTCTCCGCCGCCTTGATCGAGGCGAACACCGGCGTCGCCCCGGTGTCGGTGCGATAGACGCCGACGCCGAGGTCGATCTTGTCCGCCCGGGGGTCGGCGTTGTGGAGCTTGATCAGCGCAAGGAGCGCGTCGGCGGGCTGCTGCTGGAGGTTGGTAAGCATGGCCGCGCGCTTACCCGCGCAGGAAAGCACCGGCAACCCTGATTCCGGCGTCAAAACGCGTTCAAAACGGCAGGTAATTCAGCTTGCGCGTGATCTTCATGTAGCCGCCGTTGATCCCCAGCCTCAGCCCGACCCCCATGCGCACCGGGATCAGCACGACATTGCCGTGTCGGAGGTAACTGACGTGGAACCCGCCGACGAGATAGGCCTGCCCCTCGCCGGCGGCAAAGCGGCGGTAAAGGTCCTCCGGCTTGGTCAGGTTGTAGACCAGCACCAGGGTTTTGGCCGCGCTGGCTCCGAAATCGAACCCCAGCGATGGCCCGGTCCAGTAGACCGCGCTCTTCCCCAGCGCCTGGCTGCAGAGCAGGCCCGAGCCATAGCGCAGTCCGATGCCGATGGCCCCGCTCGCCTCCCGCCCGGCGATATAGGCATTGGGTTCGCCCTGCTTGGCCAGGATATCGCGGATCATCACCGCCAGCCCCTGCGCGCCGCTGCCGAACACTTTCTCGGCGGCGTAGATCATGTCGTCCTGGTGATAGGTCTGCCCGGCCCGGGCGGTCGCGCAGCCCTGGATGGTCGGGTTTACCATCGGCGTCGGCACCGAAGGATCGGGTTGCGCGGCGGCATAGCCGGGCTGTGCGAGCGGGTCGACGTATGTGGGGCTCGCGGGGGCAGGGGTCGCGGGCGCGGCGTGTCCGACAAGGTCGCTGTCGATCGCTGGCGCGGTCGCGGTCTGGGCGGAAGCCGCCGCGCTTATCGTCAGGGCCAGCGCGGCAGCGGCCAGCTTCGCGATCGATGTCGTTCCCCAAATCCCGGCCATGTCGTCCCCGCCTCGCAATGCCGGAATGCAGTCCCGGCCATGATCGACACTGCAGAATCCCGGGTCATCGCCGGCGCAAATGAACGGCGATGAAACGAGTCGGATTTGCGGCGAAACGAATCTCGCCGAATCCCGCAGTGCATATCATGAATGCCCTGGCTGCCTTGGCCTGTCGGGGGCCTGAACGGTCAGCCTTTCGCGCAGGTGCGGATGCCGAACAGTGTATAGGCCGGACACCAGCCGATCAGCCCCGTCGCCAGCGGCACCATGCCGATCCAACCCCATGCTGTCTGCGGCCCGACGAATACCAGCGCCAGCAACGCCAGCCCGACAACGATCCGCAGGCCGCGATCCAGTTTTCCTTCATTGCGCATGACCCAGCTCCTCCTGTTGCTGAGGGTGGCTATCAGAGCCGGCCTGCGGGTCATTGTCCGGGGTCAAGTTCCTCTCGCAGCCGTTCCCTTCTCATTTCGCCAGCCGCGAGGACGCAATCAGACTCAAACGTCGAGATTGGCGACGTTCAGCGCGTTTTCCTGGATGAATTCGCGCCGCGGCTCGACGATGTCGCCCATCAGCCGGGTGAAGATCTCATCAGTCACGTCGGCATCCTCGACCTTGACCTGCAGCAGTACCCGGTTGTCGGGGTCGAGCGTCGTTTCCCACAATTGTTCGGCGTTCATCTCGCCCAAGCCCTTGTAGCGGGCGATCGAGAGCCCCTTGCGGCCATTGGCCAGCACCGTGTCGAGCAATTGCGAAGGCCGGGTGATGGCGCCGTCGGCAGGCACCGTCATCGCCACCTCGCCATCGCCGGTTTCGTCCGTTGCCGCCGGTTCCGGCTCCGCCTCGGCGATGTCTACCGAACCTTTCACCAGCCGCGCCGCGCCGCGATAGACATCGGCCTGTTCGCCGGCCAGGCGGGCCAGTTTGCGCGCTTCTGCCGAAACCAGGAAGCTCGCCTCGATCGAGTGGTGGTCGGTCACCCCGCGCCATAGCCGCTCGACCACGATGCTGCCATCTTCGGCCAGGTGCGCCGTCCACTTCGCCTCGCCGTCGCCACGATCGAGCCAGGCCGCCGTGCGCGCAAGGGCAGCGCTGCGATCCTGGTCCGACAGGTCCTGATCCAGCGCACCGGCCAGCGCTAGAGCCTCGATCACGGTCGGGTCATACTTGCGCGGCACGAATGCCATCAGCTTGCGCAACTGCTGCGCCTGGCGAACCAGCGCCTCCAGCTCCACCCCGGCGCGCGCCCCGCCGGCCGCCTCCAGCACGCGACCGGCAATGCCCGCTTCGACCAGATAGCGGTCAAGCGCGTCGGCGTCCTTGAGATAGACCTCGGAACGGCCCTTGTTGACCTTGTAGAGAGGCGGCTGGGCGATGAACAGGTGCCCGGCCCTGATGATCTCCGGCATCTGCCGGTGGAAGAACGTCAGCAGCAGGGTGCGGATATGGGCGCCGTCGACGTCGGCGTCGGTCATGATGACGATCTTGTGGTAGCGCAGCTTGCCGAGGTTGAACTCGTCGCGGATGCCGGTGCCCATCGCCTGGATCAGCGTGCCGACCTCCTTGGACGAGATGATCCGGTCGAACCGTGCCCGCTCGACGTTGAGGATCTTGCCCTTCAGCGGCAGGATCGCCTGGAACTTGCGGTCGCGGCCCTGCTTGGCCGAACCGCCGGCCGAGTCCCCTTCGACCAGGAACAATTCGCACAGGGCAGGGTCGCGTTCCTGGCAATCGGCCAGCTTGCCGGGCAGGCTGGCGATGTCCATCGCCCCCTTGCGCCGGGTCAGCTCGCGGGCCTTGCGCGCCGCCTCGCGGGCGGCGGCGGCATCGATGATCTTCTGGACGACGACCTTGGCGTTGGCCGGGTTTTCCTCGAGCCATTCGCTCAACTTGTCGGCCATCAGGCTTTCGAGCGGCTGGCGAACCTCGGAAGAGACCAGCTTGTCCTTGGTCTGGCTGGAGAACTTCGGATCGGGCAGCTTGACCGAGACGATCGCGGTCAGCCCCTCTCGCATGTCCTCGCCCGAAAGGCTGACCTTCTCCTTCTTCAGCATGCCGCTCTTCTCGGCATAGCCATTCAGGGTGCGGGTCAGGGCAGCCCGAAACGCCGCCAGGTGCGTGCCGCCATCGCGCTGCGGGATGTTGTTGGTGAAGCACAGCACGTTTTCGTAGTACGAATCGTTCCATTCGAGCGCGACGTCGATGCCGATTCCGTCCCGCTCGGACGAAATCGCGATCGGGTCCGGCAGCAGCGCCACCTTGTTGCGATCGAGCCATTTGACGAACGCGGCGATCCCGCCCTCGTAAAAGAGGTCGTGCTCCTTGATCTCCTCGTGCCGCTTGTCCCTCAGCAGGATGCGCACGCCGGAGTTGAGGAAGGCCAGCTCGCGATAGCGGTGCTCGAGCTTCTCGAAATCGAACTCGGTGACGTTCTTGAAGGTCTCGGTCGAGGCGAGAAACGTGACCCGCGTGCCCTTCTTGCCAGCAGGGGCAGGTCCCACCACGCGCAGCGATTCCACCGCATCGCCATGGGCGAATTTCATCCAGTGCTCTTCGCCGTCGCGCCAGATGGTCAATTCCAGCCATTCGCTGAGCGCGTTGACCACGGAGACGCCGACCCCGTGCAAGCCGCCGGACACCTTGTAGGCATTGTCGTCGCTGGTGTTCTCGAACTTCCCGCCGGCATGGAGCTGGGTCATGATCACTTCGGCGGCGGAAACCCCTTCCTCGGCATGGATGCCGGTGGGAATGCCGCGGCCATTGTCCTCGACCGAGACCGAACCATCCGCGTTCAGCTCGATCAGCACCAGGTCGCAATGGCCGGCCAGCGCCTCGTCGATCGCGTTGTCCGAGACCTCGAACACCATGTGGTGCAGGCCCGAGCCATCGTCGGTATCGCCGATATACATGCCCGGCCGCTTGCGCACGGCATCGAGCCCCTTGAGCACCTTGATCGAATCGGCGCCATAGGAATTGGTGTTCGGGGTGTTTTCGTTGGTGCTTGCCATGCCCAGCATATAGGGAACAAAGGGTGGAAGCGGAACCCGTTTCGCACCCATTGTTCCACAGCCAATTTCGCCCGAAATACAACGCCGACCGTGCCCTGGAGACCCGGATGAAAGCCCCAGCCTGTGCCGTCCTCCTCGCCCTGCTCGCCGGCCCCGCAATGGCCGGAACCGTGCCCGCTCCCCGGCCGGACCAGCAGGCATTCCGCGTGCTCTACAAGGAGCTGGTCGAGACCGACACGACCCTGTCCCACGGCAGTTGCACGCTCGCGGCTTCACGCATGGCGGCGCGATTGAAGGCGGCCGGGCTTCCGGAAGCGGCAATCACCCTGTTTTCCGTGCCAGACCATCCCAAGGACGGGGGCCTTGTCGCGGTCGTCGCTGGCCGCGATCCGGGGCTGAAGCCGGTCCTGCTGCTTGCCCATATCGATGTGGTCGAAGCGCGGCGCGAGGACTGGGCTCGCGATCCGTTCACCCTGATCGAGGAGGGCGGCTATTTCTACGCGCGCGGCTCGCTCGACGACAAGGCGATGGCGGCGATCTGGACCGACGCCATGGCCCGCCTCGCCGCCGGCCCGCGGCCACGCCGCACGGTCAAGCTGGCGCTGACCTGTGGCGAGGAGACCGACGGCGCCTTCAATGGCGCGCAATGGCTGGCCCGCAATCGCCGCGAACTGATCGATGCCGCCTTCGCGCTCAACGAAGGCGGCGGCGGCCTCAGCGATGGCCATGGCAAGCTGCAGACCCTGTCGGTTCAGGTTGGCGAGAAGGCCTATGTCGATTTCGTGCTGACCACGACCAATCCCGGCGGCCATTCCAGCCAGCCGGTGCGCGACAATGCGATCTACGCCATGAGCGACGCGCTGGCCAAGCTGCGCGAGCTCGAATTTCCGCTGGAGTTCAACGCCACTACTCGCGCCTTCTTCCCTGCGTCCGGCCCGATCAAGGGCGGGGAAGTGGGGGCGGCGATGATCGCGCTCGCCGCGAACCCGGCGGACAAGGCCGCTGAGGCCGTCGTCAACCGCGACAAGCTGTATCATTCCCTGCTCCGCACCACCTGCGTGCCGACCATGATTGCCGGCGGCCACGCCAAGAACGCGTTGCCGCAGAAGGTCACGGTCAATGTGAATTGCCGGATGTTCCCCGGCCGCAGCATCGCCGAAACGCAGGCCCGGCTGGCGGCCACGATCGCCGATCCGGCCGTCGCCATCCGGCCGAACAGGCTCGACAAGCCGATCGCCGGCGTGCCGCCGATGGACCCTGCCGTGCTCGGCCCGATGCGCAAGCTGGCGGCCAGGCATTTTCCCGGCGTGCCGATCGTGCCGTTCATGTCCACGGGCGCGACCGACGGTGTCTACTTGAGTGCGGTGGGGATCCCGACTTACGGGGTGCCCGGGCTCTGGACCGATCCCGATGGCAACGGGATGCATGGTCTCAACGAGCGGATCGCGGTGCGCGCACTCATGGATGGGCGCGATTACCTGTTCGATCTGGTTCGTGCCTACGTCGAATAACCGTTGTGGCTGTTCGGGCTCAAAGCGAGTGGTGTGCGAGTGCGAATATCTGATCCAACCGGGGCAGCGCCTTGCGTGCCATCAGGGCAGGGGCTGGTCGCATGCTCCGGTCAGACAATCGAGGCCACGTTGATCTCGCCTATCAGACGAGAGTTACGGCGAAAATCAGGCTGCTGACGCCAAGAGCGGCGGCGAGCGCGACGAGATTGTGGGTGATGCGTTCCATGTTCATTGCTCCTGCAGTCGAGTGGGGGGTCGCTGCGAACCTGTCGGGTGCCCATCCACTTCGCACTTGCGGTATAACCTGACCGGTCCATTTTTGCACATGCAAAGACGACACCAACGGTTGCGGAAATTGCAACTCTGGTCCGCGGAATGAGCGCCGGCGGGACGAGGCGTTCCGGGACTGCGATCAGCACGGAACCTCCCATGCCGCATGCGGTTGCCCTTCTTGCAAGCGGCCACCGCCGCACGGATCAAGGAGACCCGCCATGCGCAAGACCCTGTTCGCCGCCGCCTCGCTCCTGCTCGGCCTCGCCCTGCCGGGTGCTCCGGCCATGGCGGCGCCCGATGGTGCTTTCCTTCAGGATGCCATTGCCGGCTCGAATGGGGAAATCGCCCTGGGTCGGCTTGCACAGGCCCGCGCCGAGGACCGGCGGGTCCGCGATTTCGGCCGCGTGCTGGTCCGCGACCACCAGGCGGCGAAGCAGCAGGCCCTGGCGATCACCCGGTCCTCCCACATCCGCGTCGATGCAAAGGCGACGACTCCCCCGGCACAGCGCGCCGAGCGGCAGCTCTCGAGAATGCGCGGCCGCGATTTCGATCGCATGTTCGTCCACCACATGGTCGAAGATCACCAGCAGGATATCGCCAGGTTCGAGCAGCAGGCCGGTAGCCGCGATCGCGCAACCGCCCGCTATGCCCGGCAGACCCTGCCGCATCTGCGCCGCCATCTCGAACTGGCGCAGTCCCTGGATCGCTAGGATTTCCTGAGCGCTGAGAGGGCGGCGAACGGCCCGCTGCCCTCCGGCTCCCCGATCCCTGCCGCCTTGCGCGCGGCCTCAGCCTGGGGTCCGGTGAGGAACGGGTCGATCGTCAGCGCCAGGCTCTGGGCAATGGCCTCGCCAAGGTCGAACCTGCCATCGCTGTATTCGATGTCGTCGATCGAGTTCGAATCGATCTCGATTTCCTCCTCGCTGGACGTAGCGGCACCGGCCGGGACGAAACGCAACGCGAGCGGTTGGTCGATGCGAACCGGCAGGTCTTCTGCCGAAACCGCACAGGCCTGCACGATCCGCGCTGCCAACCGACCGACCGCCGTCACGATCGCGCCATCGCGCACCAGTTCCACGGTCGCCACGAGTTCGGTGATTGCCACGAGGTCGAACCGCTCCGCCAGGGCGGCACACTCATCCGCCTTCGCAGTCAGCACCAGCGGCGCCAGTTCGATACCGCGGATATCGACGATGCGGCTGAATTCCGGCCGGCTGGATTCGGGTGCGGCGGTCATCAGGCGGACGCCATTCGCGCGGCAAGCAGGGTCTCGTCGTCGGTGGCCGCCAGTTCGTCGGCGAAGCCCCGGACGGCTTGGGCCAGCAACACCATGTCTGCGCTTTCCAGCAGCGACAGGTTGCGAGACAGGGCGGCTTCCAGCTCGCCATTGCCGGCAGCCGCCAATCCATCGCGATAGGCGCCGAGCCGGCCACCCAGCACGCTCATCAGGCGCCCGATATGCTTGCCGACCACCAGGTCGCCGACCCCGCTCTGGCGCAACTGGCCATCCATGTCGGTGACGAACAGTTCGGCCAGCAGGACGCAAGGCCGCGCCAGTTCCGGGCTCCGTTCCATCCGCAGCATGACCAGCGACAGCACCAAGGTCACTGCGTCGAACCGGCCGGCGACCGTGTCGGCCAGGCCCAGTTCGGCATACCAGCGCTTTTCGCGGGCGATCTCGACAATGCGATGCCACAGCGGCCGGACGGCGGCGTGGTCGTCGGTGCGGGAGCCGAACAGGCGCGAAATCAGCGACACATGCTATCCTTTCGATCGATGCCGGGCGGACCGGAGACCCGCCGTTCACCGACAATTCAACCACCGCCACGCATGGCGCCGGCACGGGTGCCCGATACTGGCGGATTGCACTGGCGCCCGCCACCGCCTAAGGCTCGGCCCACTTGACCGGAGTGGCCCGTTACGGATCCGACGAGCCGCTGGCAACTGGCACGAGAATGGCGGCGTGGAGCAAGGTTCGAGATGGCGGTTGAAATGCGGAACGGCAAGGGTTGGATGAAGCGTGCGTGCGGGCTGCTGCTGGCGTCGGCGGCACTGGCGGCCGGCGGCTGCGCGTCGATCCGCGATCATCGCGGCTACATGATCGACCAGGCGCTGGTCGATTCGATCCAGGCCGGCGTGGACAATCGCCAGTCCGTCGAACGCACGCTCGGCCGGCCGACCTTTGTCAGCCAGTTCGGCGAGCCGGTGTGGTATTACGTCGCTGTGGATACCAAGCAGGTCGCGTTCCACACTCCCAAGCCGGTCAAGGAGACGATCCTGCGCGTCCGCTTCGACGGCGCAGGCAATGTCGCCGCGGTGGACAAAGCGGGCATGGAGCATGTCGCCCGCATTCATCCCGATGGCCGCATCACGCCCACGCTCGGCAAGCACCGCACCTTCCTCGAAGACCTGTTCGGCAACATCGGCGCCGTCGGCGCGCCGGGCATGGGCGGTCCGGCTGGCGGCGGCGGTCCGGGCACCGGGCCGAACGGCAGCTGACCTGTCCGGCCCGGGGCGCTTGAACTGCGCCGTTCGCCGCATATATCGCGCCGCATGAACGATTCCAGCGCGCAGCACGGCCTGCAACAGTGGCACGGGACCACGATCATCGGGGTCAAGAAGAACGGTCGCACCGTCATCGCCGGCGATGGCCAGGTCTCGATGGGCAACACGGTGATGAAGCCCAACGCCCGCAAGGTCCGCCGGATCGGTGACGGCAAGGTCATTGGCGGGTTCGCCGGCGCCACGGCCGATGCCTTCACCCTGTTCGAGCGGCTGGAAAAGAAGCTCGAACAGCATCGTGGCCAGCTCATGCGTGCCGCAGTCGAACTCGCCAAGGACTGGCGAACCGACAAGTACCTGCGCAACCTCGAGGCGCTGATGATCGTCGCCGATGCCGAGACGATGCTGATCCTCACCGGCAATGGCGACGTGCTCGAGCCGGAGGGCGGAATCGCCGCGATCGGCTCGGGCGGCAATTACGCGCTCGCCGCCGCCCGCGCGCTGGTCGATTACGAGGACGATGCCGAGGCAATCGCCCGGCGCGCCATGCAGGTCGCTGCCGAAGTCTGTGTTTTTACCAACGACCGCGTGACGCTCGAAGCCATTTGACCCACCGTTGCCCCGATTCCCGAGCGTGTCGCTGGGTCGAAGGGCTGCCTTTCATCTCTCCCGGTCGGAACCGGCCCAGGGGATTGGGAAAATTCTGCCAATGAAAGACTCTCTCACGCCCAAGGCCATCGTCCGCGCGCTTGATGAGCACATCGTCGGCCAGGCCGAGGCCAAGCGCGCCGTCGCCGTGGCGCTGCGGAACCGCTGGAGGCGGCAGCGGCTGGCCCCGGAGCTGCGCGACGAGGTTTCGCCCAAGAACATCCTGATGATCGGCCCGACGGGCTGCGGCAAGACCGAGATCAGCCGCCGGCTGGCCAGGCTGGCCGATGCCCCGTTCGTCAAGGTCGAGGCGACCAAGTTCACCGAGGTCGGCTATGTCGGCCGCGATGTCGAGCAGATCGGCCGCGATCTCGCCGAGGAAGCGGTGCGGCTGGAAAAGGAGCGCCGGCGCGAAGCCGTGCGCGAGGCGGCCGGCAAGGCGGCGATGGACCGCCTGCTCAAGGCCCTGGTCGGCGAAGGAGCCAGCGAGGCGACCCGCGAGAGCTTTCGCCAGCGCATCATCGAGAACGCGATGAACGACGTCGAGGTCGAGATCGAGGTCGAGGACAATCCCACGATGCCGATGGAACTGCCCGGCATGGGCGGCGGCATGGGCATGATCAACCTGTCCGACATGATGGCCAAGGCGATGGGCCGCCAGCCGATGAAGCGCCGCAAGATGCGGGTCGCCGACGCCTGGGACAAGCTGGTCGACGAGGAAGCCGAAAAGCGCATGGACCAGGACGATGTCGCCCGCGTCGCGCTGGCCAATGCCGAGACCAACGGCATCGTCTTCCTCGACGAGATCGACAAGATCGCGGTGTCCGACGTGCGCGGCGGCTCGGTCAGCCGCGAGGGCGTGCAGCGGGACCTGCTGCCGCTGATCGAAGGGACGACGATCGCCACGAAATACGGCCCGATGAAGACCGACCATGTCCTGTTCATCGCCAGCGGCGCGTTCCACGTCGCCCGGCCATCGGACATGCTGCCCGAATTGCAGGGCCGCCTGCCGATCCGCGTCGAGCTCAAGGCGCTGAGCGAGGCCGATTTCGTCCGCATCCTGACGGAAACCCGGGCCAACCTGGTCGAGCAGTATCGTGCCCTGCTGGCAACCGAGCAATTGACGCTGGAATTCACCGAGGAAGCGATCGCCGAGATCGCGAAGATCGCTGCCCAGGTGAATGAAAGTGTCGAGAACATCGGTGCGCGGCGCTTGCAGACCGTGATGGAGAAGCTGGTCGAGGAGCTCTCGTTCGAGGCGGAGGACCAGGCTGGAGAGTCGGTGAAGATCGACGCCGCCTATGTGCGTGAGCGGCTGTCCGGCCTGGCGCAGGACAGCGATCTGTCCCGGTACATCCTGTGAAGCGGAGCGGCATGATGGCATACAAGACCCCGGAGGACCGCCCGATCTACCGCCTGCTCACAGGCAAGGACGACCGCGCATTCTGTGAGCGGGTGTCCGAAGCACTGGCCCAGGGCTGGCGGCTACATGGGTCGCCGACCATGTGCTGGGAGCCGAACGAAGGTTGCATGAAGGTCGGCCAGGCGGTGCTCTGGCATGAGCATGATGGCTGAACGAACCGGCTGATTTTGCTGCACAAGGTGAGCTGAGATGGCTACTCAGCAACGTTTCGTGACATTATGGACACAGTACTGCGCAATTCGGAGCGCAATCGCACACAAAATATTGTGCGATGCAACGCCGGGGGATAGCGAACCCCCATCGGCCAACCTCCCCCGTCAATGAGGGGTGGACCGCCGCTGCAGGCAGGAACCCTGAAAAGCATCTTTTTGAAAGGGCTCCGAAATGAAGATCAAGCTCCTGAGCGCCGTTGCCGTGCTCGCTACCGGCTTTGCTGCCGCCCCCGCTTTCGCCGATGAAGCTTCGCCGATCACCGTGACCGGTTCGGCTGCGATCGTTTCGCAGTACAAGTTCCGCGGCCTCACCCAGTCGGACAGCAAGCCTGCTGTCCAAGCCTCGATCACCGTCAGCCACTCGTCCGGCTTCTATGTCTCGATGTGGGGCTCCAGCGGTGCTTCTGACCGCTTCGGTCCCAACTCGGACTACATCAGCCCGAACGGCGGCACTGAAATCGACGTCTACGGCGGCTATACCAAGGCACTCGCCGGCGTGACCGTGGATGTCGGCCTCTATGGCTACATCTACCCGAACCTGACTGCTGCGAACATCTTCGAGGTTTACGGTTCGGTGGCCAAGACGTTCGGCCCGCTCACTGCCAAGGTCGGCGTGAACTGGGCGCCGAAGCAGCACTACTTCACGCAGCTTTGCGCCGGTGGCGTCTGCCCGATCACTCAATACAGCGTCTATGAATATGGCGCGCTGACTTATGCCAATGGCCCGTTCACGGTTCACGGCTCGATCGGCCACACCGGCGGCGGCCTGGACTTCCTCGGCGTCAAGCAGTACCTCGATTTCAACGCCGGCGTCTCGTACAAGTGGAAGGCGCTGACCTTCGATATCTCGGCCGTTGGCACCGACATCTCGAAGGGTGACATCGAGACGATTACCGGCTTTGCTCCCGGCACTTATGGCAACGTCAGCGCCTACCGCTACGGCAAGTTCGCGCCCGTCGCGAGCCTGACCGCCAGCTTCTGACCGAGCGCCGGACGCGGGAAGAGCCGCGCCCGGACTTGATCCAGATTCAGCAAAAGGCCTGGAGAACCTCGGGTTCCCCAGGCCTTTTCGCGTCTACTCCGCCGCTTCGCCCATCTCCTCCACCTCGGCCGCCTGCCGGTTCCACATGTCGGCATAGAGCCCGTTGAGCCGCAGCAGTGCGGCATGACCGCCGGTTTCCGCCAGCCGGCCTTCGTTGAGTACGAATATACGATCTGCGTCGGCAATCGTGGAAAGGCGATGTGCAATCGAGATGCTGGTGCGGTCAGCGGAAACCTGGTGGAGGGTCGCCAGGATGTCCTGCTCGGTACGGGTGTCGAGTGCGCTGGTTGCCTCATCAAGCACCAGGATCGGCGGGTTTTTCAGCAAAGTCCGGGCAATCGCCACCCTCTGCTTCTCGCCTCCTGAAAGCTTGAGCCCGCGCTCGCCCACTTCGGTATCGAACCGCTTGGGCAACCGGTCGATCAGCGGCATGATCGCCGCCGCACGCGCTGCCGCCTCGATCTCGCTGGCGCCCGCGCCTTCCCGGCCATAGCCGATGTTGTAGCCGATGGTCTCGTTGAACAGCACCGAATCCTGCGGGACGATGCCGAGCGCGCTGCGCAGGCTGGTCTGGGTGACTTTGCGGATGTCCTGCCCATCGATCAGAATGCGGCCCGACCACGGATCGTAGAAGCGGAACAGCAGCCGGGCGATCGTGCTCTTGCCCGCACCTGAAGGCCCGACCAGCGCCACCTGCTGACCGGCGGGAACCTCGAAGCTCAGCCCATGGAGGATCTCGCGGTCCCGGTCATACCCGAACACGACGTTTTCGAACACGACCGATGGCTGGCGGATCACCAGGGCAGGGGCGCCGGGGGCGTCCTTCACCTCGATCTCGGTGTCCATCAGCTTGAACATCGCCGCCATGTCGATCAGCCCCTGGCGGATCGTGCGATAGACCATGCCGAGCATGTCGAGCGGGCGGAACAGCTGGGTCAGGTAGGTGTTGACGAACACCAGGTCGCCGATGGTGAAATGGCCGCGCGACCAGCCCCAGACGGTGTAGCCCATGGCACCGGCCATCAGCGCGTTGACCACGAGCGCCTGGGCGATGTTGAGCAGGCCGAGCGAGTTCTCCGACTTGACCGCCGCGTCTGCATAGGCCCGCGTCGCCTGGGCATAGCGGGCACCCTCGCGCGCCTCGGCCGAGAAGTATTTCACCGTCTCGTAGTTGAGCAGCGAATCGACCGCCCGGGCCAGCGCCTGTCCGTCGAGCCGGTTCATCCGTTCGCGCAGCGAGGAACGCCATTCGGTGATGGCGCGGGTCGCCCAGCCATAGGCGACCACCGCCGCCGCCGTCGCCGCGACCAGGCCCCAGCCGAAGTGGAAATAGAAGATGATCCCCACCGCCGCCAGTTCCAGCACCGTCGGCGCAATGTTGAACAGCAGGAAGTAGAGCATCGTGTCGATGCTCTTCGTGCCCCGCTCGATGACCTTGGTCACCTCGCCGGTGCGCCGCGCCAGGTGAAAGCGCAGCGACAGGCGATGAAGGCGCGCGAAAACGTCCTCGGCCAGCGCCCGGGTGGCATCCTGGCCGACCCGTTCGAACACGATGTTGCGCAGGTTGTCGAACGCGACGCCGGAAAAGCGGCCGAGCGCGTAGGCCATGACGAAGGCGAAGGCGACGGTAAACGCCGGATCGCCGCGTACCCCGCCCATCGCGTCGACCGCGCGCTTGTAGAAGAACGGCAGGGCCAGTGTTACCGCTTTGCCGGCGAGGATCAGCACAGCCGCGCCGACGATGCGCAGCCGCAGCCCCGGATTGTCCTTCGGCCAGAGGTACGGGAGAAAGCGGGACAGCGTCTGCCAGCCATCGTGGCGGGCATCGGCATCGTTGACGGCATGGTCTGGCGGCATGGCGCCTATGTAGGCGGCCTGCCAGGATCGGCAACGCCTATCGCTGCAGCGCTGCCTGCAGGCGCGCGGGCAACAGCCGCGCGACCGGGAGATGATGGACCAGCCCGAGCAGGTCGTCGAGCGCCGGGTGGCGCACGGCGATCAGCGTCAGCATCCAGCAGGCCACGCCGGACAGCGCGGCCCCTGCCAGCACAGGGAGGGAGATATCGGCAGGGCCGGTCCAGAAATCGTAAGTCAACGCCAGCGGCACCAGCGCCATGCCGGTGGCCAGCGCACTGCGGAAGTAGATGCGCAGCAGCGCTCCCACCTCATAACCGATCAGGCCGTGCAGGAAGCGGATGTAGAGGCCGATCCAGCACAGGCCATAGACTACCCGCGAAGCCGCGGCCCCGGTCGTGCCCCATTGCCAGCTGAACACTGCCAGCAGTCCGAGCGAGATCACCGTATCGAGCAGGTTGAGCGCCAGCAGCCGGTTGAGCCGGCCCATCAGGATCGGGATATCGGTGTGCAGCGGCATCGCCACGAACAGCAGCTCGGCCCCGGCGATGATCGCCAGCATCGGCGCAACCCCATGCCAGCCCGGGCCATAGAGCAGGCGCACGACCGGCTCGGAAGCCAGTGCCAGCCCGGCCATACCCGGCCAGATGACCGCCGTGTAGCCGGCGACGACGCGCAGATAAGCCGGGCCAAGCGGCTCGCCCCGGTCGCGAATGCGGGCGAACGCCGGGTAGAACACCGAGCCGATCGCGCCGGAAATCAGCATGCGGAACTGATCCGACAGCGAGACCGCACGGCTATAGAGGCCGACCGCCAGCAACCCGAGGATCTTGCCGACCACCATGTCCGGCGTCCGGCTGCCCAGCGCGCCGCTGGCATAGAGAGTCGTCAGCCGCGAGCCGGTATGGACGATCGGCTTCACGCCTTCGAAGCGCAGGGGCCAGGGCGGGGCAGGTCTGAGCGCCTGCGCCACCAGACCACGCACGACGTTCCACGCCAGCGTCCCCCAGGCGAGCGCAAACGCCGAATAGCCGAGCCAGGCCATCACCAGCCCGACCACCGCTTGCCCCAGCGCGCCAGTGACATGAACCAGGAAATGCCCGTGGAACGACATGGTCCGCGCCATCAGCGCCATCGGCACGACCGCCAGCGGCAATACCAGGTAGCCCGAGGCGATGATCAGCATGATCGGCAGCAGGTCCGGCTGGTGATAGGCCCTGGCCATCGGCCAGGCGGCGGCGGCGATGATCCCGGCGACGACGAAGGAAAACAGCAGCGCCACCGTCGAGCACCGTTGCCGCGCCGCTGCGTCGATAGTCGGCAGTCCGGCGATATAGCGCGAAAGGCCGAAGTCCTGCAGCACCGAGGCAACCAGCGCAGCCGACAGCGCCACGGAAAACAGCCCCACCTCGCTCGGCGAAAGGAAGAACCGCGAGATGATGACCGAGGCGGTGAACTGGATGGCGAAGCTCAGGTATTGCCCCGCCATGGCCCAGACCGCCGCGCCGCGCACGCTCATGGCCGCCGGTTCGCGGCCGCCATCCTCGCTGTCGGGGAGGGGGGCTTCGTGCATCTCGCTCACGCCGCGACCGCGCTGGCGGCTACCGGAAGCGCCGTGCCTCCGGCTTTGCCTGGCAAGCTGGCAGCAAGCGCACAGGCCAGTCGCATAGCCCGCACCGGTTCGCCGATCCGTGTCAACCGGGCGACCGTCCGCCACATTCCCTCGTGTGAGCCGCCCTCCGCCAGAAATCGCAGGATCAGGTCGAAACCGTGGTCGCGCAAGCCTGCTTCGGAATACTTGAGGCTGGGCGCCACGACGGCCCTGATCTCGCGCCCGATGCCGGTGCGGCCGAACAGCGAGTCGAGTCCGTCGGTATCCGGTAGCTCGGGCAGGTGCTCGGTCGGGTCAGGCCGACCGGTCATGCGTTCGCGATAGGCCAGCTTGGCCACCGCCGCATTGGTCTGCTGGATCGTCGCATGGCGGCTCGAAACCTGGCCGGCATAGTGGCGATAGCGCAGCAGCCGATCCGGCAGGTTGCCGATCCGCGTGACCGATGCGAGGCGCAGCCACAGGTCCAGGTCCTCGCAATGGCGAAAAGCCGAATGATAGCCGCCGACCTTGAGCGCGACCTCGCGGCGCATCATCACCGAGGGATGGCATAGCAGTGGCAGGCCAAGCTCGATCGCGGCGAGGAATTCTTCGTGTGTGAGCGGATGAGCGACTGCGCGCGTCGGCCATGGACCACCGTGCTCGTCGATATCATCGCACCGACTGCCGACCACGCCGTAATCCGGATTGCCGGCGAGGAAGGCTACCTGGCGCTCGAACCGCTCGGGATAGCAGATGTCGTCCGCATCCATCCGCGCGATCAGCGGTGCCCGCGCTTCGGCCAGCAACTGGTTGAGGCTGGCAATAAGCCCCCGGTTTTCCCGGACGATCGGACGCAATCGGGAGTCCGTCGCGGCGTAGTGGGCAAGGATGTCGGCCGTAGCATCGGAAGAGCCGTCGTTGAGTGCAAGGAATTCGAAGTCATCGAATGTCTGCGCCAGCACGCTCTCCACTGCCGCCGCCAGAAACTGCTCGCCGTTGTACACGCTCATCGCCACAGTCACGGCCGGAGATGTCGCGGAAACTTGGTGGCGGCTCATCGACGGGTTCCAGAACAGATACGGCGCAACGGCATGGTGAACCAGCGGATAGCGTGCTCGCGTAAACAAACAGTGTGTCTGAATTTTGCGACCGAATGTGACCCCACCGATTCGAGCCAACGAGGACGGTGAGCAATGCGAACCACAAGCCGGAACACCTGCGCCGCACGGAAGGGGGAAATAGTCTCGACCTATCAACGTTATAGGGCGGACTGACGCAAAACTGCAAAATTGGCGTTGACCGAATCGGAACCGCCCTCTAGAGGCCCGTTCACCGGACGGGAACGCCGCTTCAAACGGCGCAAACGACCGGTCGCCAACATGGACGGACAACTTGTCCCCCGACCTTAAAAGCGGGGGGTGATCGTTGTCCGCCTGATTTTGTCGCTGCGGCGGCTGGTTGGTGGTTCTTTGACATTGTTGTTTTTAGATGAAGGGACATGTGGGCGGCGGCGCCTGGTCCGGGGGTTTTAAGGCTCCGGGTTACCAGTTAAATAGGCCGTTATGCTTGTATGTCT
>Ga0068863_100000114_pt1 | contig 85668 bp, 79 predicted proteins | sample KBSSwiS62_FD_66596 | JGI IMG/M metagenome (GOLD analysis project Ga0068863, IMG submission 66596) | Switchgrass rhizosphere microbial communities from Kellogg Biological Station, Michigan, USA - KBS Switchgrass S6-2 | ecosystem: Host-associated > Plants > Roots > Rhizosphere > Soil ... | reverse complement strand
GCTGGTGCGACCGGCGACGCCATCAATGCCATCCTCGTTGCCGCCGGCCACAATATGCGCCTGCTTATCGCATGGCTTGCAGCCCTTTGGCATGCCCTCATCACAGCGCTGCTATCAGCCTCGCAGCCAAAAAGGATCGCCGTTTAGCGCGTTACCCCATCCAGACGGGGGAGTTTTGAAACGGCATATCCACGTCAATGACGCGCTTAACCAAAACGCTATTGTTCACGGACGACAAGCTACCGTCAGCTGCCGTCCCTGGGGGACTGGCAGTTTTTATACCGGCGTGGCAGGAGTCCGCAGTCATCGGTCCGATGCTGGAAACCTCATTGCGAAAATGGGGCACCGGAAACTACCATATATTTGTCGGTACCTATCCCAATGATCCCGAAACAGCGGACATCGTCACGGCCGTTGCACGCACCGACCCAAGAATAACATCAGTAAACACGCCGTCAGACGGCCCGACGACAAAAGCCGACTGCCTCAACACCTTATGGCATGCAATGCTGCATGAAGAAGTTCGGCGTGGCGAAACCTTCAAGGCGGTAGTCCTTCACGATGCCGAAGATGTTGTCCATCACGACAGCTTGCGTGTGCTGGATCGGCTGACAGACAAGTTCGATCTGGTGCAACTGCCCGTTCTACCACTCGTCAGCCAGGAGTCTCGTTGGATATCTGGCCATTACTGTGATGAATTCGCGGAATCTCATAATAAATATCTGTGCGTTCGGGAAGCGATAGGCGCAGCCGTACCCTCTGCTGGGGTCGGCTGCGCGTTTTCCCGCAACGTGCTGGTCCAACTCGCGCAAGTACAGGGCGGCCTACCCTTTGATCCCCTTTCACTGACCGAAGATTATGAAATAGGGCTTCGCATCGCCGAACATGGCGGACGAGGCATCTTCGTTAGAATGCTCGACAATCGCCGAAAACTGATTTGCACACGCGAGCATTTTCCGGAAACGCTTGCCGAAGCCATCCAGCAAAAGGCCCGCTGGATGGTTGGGATCGCATTATCTGGATGGGACCGACTTGGCTGGCACGGCGGCATCACGGAATTCTGGATGCGCCTGCGGGATCGACGAGCCGCCCTTGCTGCGCTGGTGTTGTTCTCGGCTTATATTGCTTCCTTGTTATGGACGGGCTTGACAATCGCCGAATGGGCCGGACTGAGCGCAGTACGGCCTGTGCCGGATTTCCTTGAAAAACTGCTTTGGTTTAATTTGGGTCTGATGACATGACGCATGGCGATGCGGGCGATATTCGTCGGCCGCTTCTATGGCTTTGCCCAAGCCTTTCTTTCCATACCCCGAACATTGATAGCGAACTATATCGCTATTTTGGCTGCGGCGCGGGCGATGCGCATCTATATTGGCCTGCTCCTGGGGCAACCGCTGATATGGGATAAGACACAGCACCGTTTTCCCGCCGACCGCTGGGAATATTCGGCGTGACAAAAGCCGGGCGACCAATCCGCGCCTTCGCTCTTGTCATTTTGAGCTGGACCGTTTGCCGCATTGCCGCGACAGCAACTTTGCCAATTGGGTGGTCAGCCGCACCGTCCCCGGATCGACGGCTTTATCAGCGCCTGACATTTGACATCCCATTGAGCGCCTCCGTCGAGCGGAGAATTCATACCCAGGACAGACCTGCAACGCGCTTCGCTACACACCCGAAGGATCATTTGCACGTCATCATACCGCCCAGCCCTTCAGAACAACGAGCGGTTGCATATGCTAACAGCTTCGACGCGGCCAATGATCGCTACGCCGCATTCGAAAGGTCTGTCCAGCAGCGCCAAGTACCGGCGTCGGGATCACGTCTTGAACCAGTTCCTTTCTCAACCAGAGGAAGTAGCAGATGGTCGATGGATGCATGGACGCTGATGCGCAATGGTGGCTCGCAGAACAGCTTGGCCAGCTATGGCCAGCTTGGCGCATCGCAAGCCGGCATGCGCCTGCAATATGATCTGACACCTGGCCGGGATAAGCGGGTGGCACTCTATTCTCGCCTTTCCAGTGCGCTGGATTCTCCTCATGCGCCTGAGGCAGCTCTCGGTATATCTTATAGGCCGAGAAGAAACATGCCGTTCGACATCTCTGTCGAAAGGCGCGTCCCTTTGGGCCATGGCGCGCGGAATGCATTTGCTTTGGTCGGCACGACAGGTTTTGGACCAGCACGCATGCCCCTTGGGTTGCAAGGCGAAGGATATGCGCAAGCCGGTTTCGTTGGCGTTAAGAGCGAAGACGCCTTTGTAGATGGAAAAATTTCACTCGGCAAAAGCATGTTGGGAGATCGGGTAGCGATTGGATTAAGTGCCTCTGGCGGCGCACAACCGCATCTCTCACGCCTTGATATCGGGCCCCACATCCAGATGCGCTTCTCCACTGGCAAGATCCAATCTCGTCTCGCGGCCGAATGGCGTCAGCGTATCACAGGTCGCGCGCAACCCGGTTCCGGACCCGCCATCATCCTCGCGGCCGGCTTCTAAAGTCGTGCCTCAAATACCACGATAAGATTCCTTTATATCCACGCGCTTTGAGGTTAGGCCAATTGCGCATGGACCTTTATCTGCCCATTGCGAATCTTTCGGTTAACGCCTTCGTCATCATCGGACTGGGCGGAGTGGTTGGCATACTCTCCGGCATGTTTGGGGTCGGCGGCGGCTTCCTGACTACACCCCTGCTGATCTTTTATGGCATCCCGCCCACGGTCGCAGCTGCATCCGCGGCCTCTCAGGTAACCGGAGCAAGTGTTTCGGGCGTATTCACGCATCTGTCGCGAAAAACAGTCGATATAGACATGGGCATCGTCATGGTTGCCGGAGGCATCGTGGGCGCTCTTATCGGCACGGTGCTTTTTCGCCTCCTTCAATCCTTGGGGCAGATCGATACGGCAATCGGCATTTTATATGTTCTGATGCTGGGATCCATCGGCACTCTGATGGCCAAGGAATCCATTCAGGCGATCGTTGCCATGCGCGGCGGCATTAAGCCTGCGGCCCGCAAGCGTCGCCATCATCCGCTCGTCGCCGCCCTTCCGCTACGTTGGCGCTTTTATCGATCGGGACTTTACATTTCCCCACTGGCCCCATTTCTGTTGGGTGTTATGACCGGCATCCTCACCATGTTGCTGGGCGTAGGCGGCGGGTTCATAATGGTCCCAGCGATGCTGTATCTGCTCGGAATGACCACGCAGGTCGTCGTGGGAACTTCCCTTTTTCAGATCCTGTTCGTAACGATGGCCACGACGATGATGCACAGCCTTACGACCAAGGCTGTCGATCTCGTCCTCGCTCTTCTGCTGCTGATCGGAAGCGTAGTGGGCGCGCAGATCGGCGCGCGCATTTCCATGACGATACGTCCAGAATATCTCCGTGTTATTCTGGCTTTCGTAGTGTTGGTCGTTGCGATCCGGATGGCTCTTGGCCTGGGGTATCGACCGGATGAGATATACACGGTCCAGATCCAATGATCTGCCGTCGCATCCTGCTGTTGACCCTAATTCCCCTGCTCATGGCTGCGCGAGCGCCAATGCTTGTCCCAGACGTCTCGCAACGCGATGTGGAAATTCAATACAGCTTTACCGGCGCGGACCTGCTGCTGTTCGGCGCAATAGTATATCCGGACGGCAGGGCTCCAGAGCGGCCAGCAGACATCGTCGTCGTACTCAAAGGCCCCGATCAATCCATAGTTATGCGGGAAAAGCAGAAGGTCGCCGGCATCTGGGTGAATGCTGACAGCGCCCAATTCCGCTCAGCACCCAGCTTCTACGCCATGGCATCATCCCGCCCCATCGACAGGATCGTCGACGAACGAACCGCTGCGATATACGAACTTGGCGTAGACAAGCTCCAACTCTCCCCAGCATCCTTGAACGACAGCACTGAAATCGACCGGTTTCAGGCTGGTCTGGTGGATTTGCGGAGAAGAACAGGATTGTTTGTCGAGCGACCGGGCACGGTTGAGATAACGGACGGCGTTCTATATCGCGCCCGCCTCCCCCTGTCTGCGCGCGTCATTGTAGGGGACTATACCGCCGAAACCTTCCTGGTGCAGGACGGACGTGTCGTAGCTGCTGCCGTCCGCGACGTGACAATCCGGAAATCGGGCTTCGAACGCTTTATAGCTCTCGCCGCACAAAACTGGTCATTCCTCTACGGACTGACGGCAGTTGCCCTCGCAGTGGGTCTTGGTTGGGCCGCAGGAGCAATTGCACGGCGTATATAGCACCCGGAGCGATCCATACGGCACCGCAGATCAATGCAATATTAACCAGTCCCCTCTAATCCGGGCGGGTCCGTCGGCGGCTCGCCGGCTTCGAGTTGATCGAGTGCCGATATGAACGACATTCCAGCCGCGACGCAGTTCGCCCAGGCGCAGAACCTTCAGATGCATCCCGTACTGGGTGAAGCGATGGGCTGGGTTTTCCAGATTGCAGGATCAAGCTCGCAGATTCTTATCGATGCGCCCCGTCTCGCCAACTTCGCTCATGATCCCGATCCATGCATAGCCATGGCAGGGCAAGTGGGTAGCCAGGTCAAAATGCGCGTGGGCGCGGCATGGCTGGTTGCAAGTATCCGATCCATGGCGCTTGACCGTCGCGACCAGAATACCATCATTGCCGACATCGACTTTCTTGGCGAAGGGGATGAAGAGCGCCTGACCGGCAAAATCTATCGGTTCCGTCGCGGCGTGACACGCTATCCGACGCCCAGCACGGAAATTTTCCCGGTCTCCAGCGCCGATATGCGTCAAATCTATGCGGCCGACGACCGCGCGCATATCCAGATTGGCACTGTCTATCCTACCAAAGATACGCGGGCGGCGCTGTATGTAGACTCATTGCTGGGCAAGCATTTCGCGCTTCTCGGCTCAACCGGCACAGGCAAATCCACGTCAGCAGCCCTGATCCTTCACCGTATTTGCGATCAGTCGCCGCAAGGGCATATCGTGATGATCGATCCTCACGGGGAGTATGCCGCGTCGTTTCGCAATAATGGCGCCATTCACGATTCCACCAATCTTGCACTCCCCTACTGGCTGATGAATTTCGAAGAACATTGCGAAGTCTTCGTCACGTCGGAGGGCGCAGAGAAAACGCAAGATCGGGATATTCTGGCAAAATGCCTGCTGGCCGCCCGCGCACGCAACCGCCTGGCGGAAGGCATGGCGAGGCTGACCGTAGACTCGCCCATTCCCTATCTCCTGTCAGATTTGACGACCATATTGAGCAATGAGATGGGCAAGCTAGATAAGGGAACGGGAACGCTTCCTTATATGCGGCTGAAGTCGAAGATCGATGAGATCAAGGCCGATCCTCGTTACTCGTTCATTTTCTCCGGCATGCTTGTCGCCGACAGCATGCAGGCTTTCCTGACGAAAATCTTCCGCTTGCCCGCCGAGGGGAAGCCCATATCGATCATCGACGTGTCCGCGATGCCCTCGGACATCACTTCGGTCGTGGTTTCAGTTCTGGCGCGGCTCATCTTCGATTACGCCATCTGGGCGCGTGACGAACAGCAGCGCCCGATCCTGCTGGTCTGTGAAGAGGCGCACCGCTATATTCCAGCGACGACGAATGGGAGCGGACAAGCGGTTCGCAAGATACTCGAGCGGATTGCCAAGGAAGGCCGTAAATACGGCGTCTCCCTGGGCCTTATTACGCAGCGTCCCTCCGATCTGGCCGAAGGCGTTCTGTCGCAGTGCGGCACCATCATTTCGATGCGTCTCAACAACGACCGGGATCGCGCATTCGTCAGTGCTGCGATGCCGGAAGGGTCACGTGGTTTCGTGGAATCCATTCCGGCTCTGAGGAACCGCGAATGCATCATATGCGGCGAAGGCGTCGCCATTCCGATACGCGTTGCACTGGATAATCTGGAAGAACATAGGCGCCCAGCCTCAAACGATCTGAGCTTCGGGGATCTGTGGCAGCAACTGGGCAATGAGCCGGAAATACTGGAACGAACCATCACCCGCTGGCGCAACCAGGGACGATAACAGAGCGCGTCAGCCGGTAGGACTCATCCGGCCGGCTGGTTCAGAATCGGCATTCAGCTTCTCCCGACATTCCTCTTCATGGGGCGGAACCATAAGCCTTACCTTTTTCCATCCGCCTTGCAGATAAACCGCGCCCGCCAGCACCAGCGACGTAAGCGATCCGACCGGGAAGCTGATCCACAGGGCGTCGGCGCCGATGAGCGGATACATCCAGTGGTAGAAGCCCAGGCGGACTGGATATAATGCAATGGCTAGGATGACGAGTGGTATGACCACGACGCCATTTGCGCGCATGGTTCCGAACAACACCATCGTGAGGCCAAACAGCAGGAAGCTCCAGCTCGCCAGATATTGCATATGGCGGGCGGCTTCGATCGCGGGACTATGGCTGCCGAGAAACAGGGCCAGCGCCGGCCTGTCAAAAAGCAACAAGACCCCGATCATGCCGCCGGTGATCAGGCAGTTGAACAGCAGGCCGCTGCCGGTAATGCGCCCGACCCTGTCCCAGCGTCCCGCGCCGACATTCTGGGCCGCCATAGCACTCACGCCAGCGCCGATCGCCATGGCGGGCATCTGCAAATAGGTCCATAATTGCTGAGCAGCGCCATAGGCTGCGGTGGTCAGAAGCCCTTCTCTATTGACCAGCCCGATCATCACTAGGCCCGAGGCCGACATGACAATCATCTGCAGTCCCATGGGGAGGCCCTTGCCGATCAATATCTTCAATTGAGCCATGTCCGGACGCAGATACGCCAGTTCCGGACCGCGTAGGCGTAGGGGCAAGTCCTTGTGATAGGTGTAGGCCGTGAGCGCAATGAAGCTGACAAAGCCAGCAATCGCCGTTGCCGCCGCCGATCCCGCTATGCCCATGGCGGGGATTGGGCCAAGCCCCATGATGAACAAGGGATTCAATCCCGCATCCAGCAGCACCGTAAGGATCATAAAGCGTAGGGGCGTGACGGAGTCGCCTGCGCCACGCAGTCCCATCATCATCATGATGCCCAGCAAGCTGGCGGGCATCGCGACGAAAATCACCCGGAGATAGATCAGCGCCAAGGGATATGCCGGTTCAGGGGTCGCCAGTACGCGCAATAGGGCGGGCGTGCCGACCCATCCACCGATCGCTACGATCATCGACAGGCAGAAGCAAAATCCGACCGCCGATCCGAACGCCCTGCGGGCCCCGTCAATGTCTTTTGCCCCCACCGCCTGCCCAATCAGGACGGTTGCTGCCATACCGAACCCGAAAATGACCGAGAACATCAGAAACATGATGATGTTGGCGTTGGCAGTCGCGGCAAGGGCATTCTCGCCGAGGAAACGGCCAACCCACACGGCATTGATCGAGCCGTTCAGCGATTGGAGAATGTTCGACACCAATGTGGGGATCGTGAACAAGAGCAGGCTTTTGCCGATCGGACCGGACGTCAGGTCCGGCCGGGTAGATTTGCCCCTATCCGTCATTGCGATCCTCTCAACCGGTGTCTTATCCCAGCCGCGCCAGCGCTATACCCAGGCGTTCCGCTTCCGCCGCCTTGTCGGCATGGTCCTCGCGGGCCTTAGCGACGGCTTCCGGTTTAGCGCGTTCGATGAAGCTGGCATTGCCAAGACGACCCGCAAGCGCATCGCGCTCCTTTTCCGCCGCTTCCCGGGCCTTGGTAAGGCGCGCCTTCTCCGCAGACAGATCGATCACGCCTTCGAGTGGCAGAATGAAGGTCGCTTCCTCAACAACCACCTGAGCCGCGCCGACTTCGGACACTGTCTCGAACGATAGACTCTCAATACGGGCTAGACGCGCAAGCGCCGCCTGCTGCCGATCCAGACGTCCGCGGGTTGCATCGCTGGCATCCCGAACGAAGGCCCGCATTTTCGCGCCCGGCGGAATGTTCAGTTCGGTCCGTGCAGCGCGGATCGCTGAAACGAGGCGGATAAGCCACTCGACCTCTTCGCTCGCCTGCCTGTCTAGTGACTGCGCATCCGCTTGTGGCCAATTGGATACGATCAGGTCGGTTTGCCGGTCGCCCATGGCGTGCCACAATTCTTCCGTGATGAACGGCATGAAGGGATGCAGCATCGTCAGTATCTGGTCGAAGGCCCATCCGGCGACGGCCTTGGTTTCGTCGTCGATCTGGACCTTGATCAGTTCGAGATACCAGTCGCAGAACTGGTCCCAGACGAAGTGGTAGATCGCGTTCGCGGCCGCGTCGAAGCGCAGATCGGCCAGCGCCAATTCTATGGCCTGCGCCGTCGCGAAGGTTTCGGCGATGATCCAGCGGTTGACGGCGAAGTTTGCGGATGGCGCGTCTGCCGTCTTGCATCCGCCGATGCCATTCGCCTGGAGAAAACGACCTGCATTCCATAACTTAGTGGCGAAGTTGCGATACCCCTCCACCCTTTTCTCGTCCATCTTCACGTCGCGGCCCTGGCTTTCCATCGCGGCCATGAAGAAGCGGAGCGCATCGGCACCATAGGCGTCAATGAGGCCGAGCGGATCGACCACATTGCCCTTCGACTTGGACATCTTCTGGCCATCCGCCGCCCGGACGAGACCGTGCAGATAGAGTTTACGCCAAGGAACTTCCCCCATAAATTCAATGCCCTGCATGATCATGCGAGCATCCCAGAAGAAGAGGATGTCGAAGCCGGATATCAGCAGATCATTGGGATAGTGGCGGGAGACCATCGGGCTGTCGTCCGGCCAGCCCAGCGTGCCAAAGGGCCAGAGGGCCGACGAGAACCAGGTGTCCAACACGTCATTGTCGCGGACGAGCTTCTTGTTTCCCGCCAACGCCTGCGCGCCCGCCTCGTCCTCCGCGACATAGGGATTACCGTCCTCGTCATACCACGCCGGGATCTGGTGCCCCCACCACAGTTGGCGGGAGACGCACCATGGCTGGATATTCTCCATCCAGTTGAAATAGGTCTTTTCCCAGGTCTTGGGCACAATATCGATCTTGCCAGACGTCACCGCCTCGATCGCCGGCTTTGCGAGCGTTTCGGCATCGACATACCATTGGTCTGTCAGCCAGGGTTCGATGACAACGCCCGAACGGTCACCATAAGGCGTCTGGATCACGCGATCCTCGACCTTTTCGAGCAGACCGGCGGCATCGATGGCCTCGACCACCTTCTTGCGCGCTTCAAAGCGATCAAGCCCGAGATATTCGGCCGGGATCAAGCCATCGTCGACCTGCACGACCTGCGCATCGGCATCCAGCATGTTGAGCATGTCGCCGGCCTTGAAACCGGCCCGCTTGCCCACCTCAAAATCGTTGAAATCATGGCCCGGCGTAATCTTGACCGCGCCCGAGCCCAGTTCCGGGTCGGCATGCTCGTCGGTCACGATCGGGATCAGGCGACCCGTGATCGGCAGGCGAATATGCTTGCCGACCAGAGCGCGATATCGGTCGTCTTCTGGATTTACCGCCACGGCCATGTCGGCCAGCATCGTTTCCGGCCGCGTCGTCGCCACGGAAATGCTGCCCGAACCATCACCTAATGGGTAAGTGAAATGCCAGAACTTGCCGTTGATCTCCCGCGTCTCGACCTCAAGATCGGAGATCGCGGTGCGCAGGCCCGGGTCCCAGTTAACCAGTCGCTTGTCGCGGTAGATCAGTCCGCGTTTGTGCAATTCGACGAAGACCTTGACGACGGCCTTGGAAAAGCCGGCATCCATGGTGAAGCGCTCATTGGCCCAATCCATGGAGCAGCCCAAGCGGCGAAGCTGGCGGGTAATCTCCCCCCCGCTCTCTTCCTTCCATTCCCAGACCTTTGCGATGAACTCGTCTCGCGTGAAATCTGTGCGCTTCTGCTGATGCAGCGCCATCTGACGCTCGACGACCATCTGCGTCGCGATCCCGGCATGATCGGTGCCGACGACCCACAGGGCATCCTTGCCGCGCAGACGTTCATAACGAACGATGATGTCTTGCAGCGTGTTGTCCAGCGCATGGCCAATGTGCAACGATCCCGTGACATTGGGCGGCGGGTTCACGATGGTGAAGGGCTGCGCGTCCGGCCGCTCGGGGCGGAACAGGCCGTTCTCCTCCCAGTGCGCGTACCAGCGGGCTTCAATCTCGGCAGGGGCGAAGGTTTTGGGTAATTCTGTCATGATAAGGCGGCTTTAGCGCGTGGTGGGGCGGGATCAACCGGGAATAGCGGACAGCAGCGTTCCCCAAACGACTTCGACGCCCCGCACATAGGTGCGCAGGCGCCGAAAACCCGTCATCCGGGCATAACAGCCATGAAGGGCAAGGCGCGGGCGGTAATACGCCCGCCCGATATCCTTTTAGCGGACGCCGCCAGTGATCCGGCTGATTTCCTTGGCCACCATGCCTTCGACCAGTTCAGGAAGCTTCGCGTCCAGCCATTCCTTCAGCATCGGCTTCAGCATCGCCTTCACCATCTCCTCAAGCGTATTGCCTTCACCGCTTTCGGGCACGACAATCATCGAGGACAGGGCCGACAGCGAGTGGCGCGCAGCGACTTCGCTTTCAACAGATATCATGGACTCAGCGCCCGACAGGGCGGCATTGGATGGGCTCACGGTTTCCTCCGTATCGATCTCTTGGGTCAGTTCGAGGACTTCCGCCGCGGGGGCCGCAGTTTCCGTCTCGGCAATCTCAGCAACAGGCTCTTCAGCAATTTCGAGCGCTTCGGGTTCGGCTTCCTCGGTCGCATCGATCTCGACGATGTCCGCAACGGGTTCGTCGATCTCCTCGACAACCGGCGGCGTCAATTCGATAGGCTCTTCAACCTCGACCGCTTCCTCGATGAACGCTTCCGGTTCGGCAAGTTCTTCAGCGACTGGTTCGCTTTCCGATGCAACCTCAACAGGCGCCTCAGCTTCCGCTTCAATCTGATCGGGCGGGGTCAATTCGAGGATGTCGTCATCGAGCGCTTCGGGTTCGACGACCTCGGCTTCGGTGGGCACGACCTCTAGCCTGCCCCGCCGCGGACCGCGCGGCGTAGCCTCTTCGCCTTCCTCAGCGATGATGCGCTTAATGGAGGACAGGATCTCCTCCATCGAAGGCTCCTTGCTCATGTCACCCATAATGTTAACCATTTCCCCTTTGCGCTACTGCGCACCCGCAGCATCAACATTGGCGTTTTGGGCGGGCGAGTCAACGGTCCGCGTGGATACCGGCTTGGGGGAACGGTCAGCATCCCAGTCGTTAATCTTGTTTTTCACGCGGTCATAGTTAACCACAGGGTCGTAGAGTGCGCCGCCTTCGAGGGCCAAATCCTTCGCTTCTGCGTGGCCCATAGCCGCCAAAAGGGTGAATCCGGCGACATAGGCATTCCGCTCAGCCGACACCAATTCGACCTTCGAAATCAGGGCTTCCTGTTCTGCATTAAGAATATCGAGAATGGTGCGGCTACCGACTGTATTTTCCGCGCGCACACCCTCCAGCGAGAGGGCGGTGGCATCCACGGCCTTACGGCTTGATTCGATCGTCTGGAGCGATGCCTGCCAGCTGGCATAGGCGGCGCGCGCCTGCGATATAACTCCCCGCTCGACCGCAATTTCGCGCTCAATTGCTTGCGATTCAAGGGCTTGGTTCTGCCTGATCAACGCGCCGGGACGTCCGCCCTGATACAGAGGCACGTTAAGACTAGCCCCGATCGCGGCCTGATGCGTCGCCTGATTTACCAAGCCCGGCACCGAGCTGGTGAGCGATCCGAGATTGTCCGAATAGCTTCCCTGGGCGAAGGCCGAAAGCGTTGGCAGGCGGCTCGCTCTTGAAACCCGCACATCGTAGATCGCGGCCTCCCGATCCTTCTTTGCCGCCAAGATATCGGGGTTGTCGACCAGCGCGACCTGCACTGCAGCATCGGGGGACGACGGCAAGCCGGGAAGCGCCGGCGGCGTTTGAAGATCCTCGGGCGGCTCTCCTACAAGCGCGATATAATTTTCCCGGCTCGCGATCAGATTTGCTTCGGCCTGTTGAAGGTCGCTGCGCGCCAAAGCGAGTCGCGACTCGGACTGCGCGATGTCGGTGCGGGTAAGATCGCCAACCTCGAATCGGTCGTTCGTCGCCTGCAGGTTCACATCCAGAGCGCGGACATTGGAGTGATTGAGAGACACGATGGCGCTGTCGCGGATAACGTCCATATAGGCGGCAACGACCTGGCTGAATATCGACGCTTCAGTGCCGCGCAGGTTCGCCTGACCTGCCTCCACACGTCGCTTCGCGGCATTGATGCCATTGCGGACTGCGCCGCCAGAATAAATTGGAACAGTCAGTGTGCTGTCGGCCGACAGATTGCGGCGCGCCTGAAACTCGTTCGAACGCACCACGGATTCGGTATAATCCGCACCGGCAACCAGTCCGGGTCGTCCTGCCGCCTTCTGAATCGGTACATTTTCGTCTGTTGCGCGCTGACCAGACCGGGCACCGGTCAGGGTAGGGTTGGATTGATACGCCTTCAGCAACGCTTCGCGCAAAGTCCCCGCAGGCGCGGAGCCAGATGCCGTCAACGCGAACACAGCCACCGAAGTGGAAAGAAGGCGTCGCACGGTCATTCCATCTACCTTCAGAAAACAAACCCTTCCGGTTTTGCAAAACCAGGCAGGACAACCATTTCCATGTCGGCAAGGCTTGCCAGTCCGAAAGCCGAACCGCTCTTACGGCCGGAACACAGGCGCGTGACGCCACGTTCGACCAGACCGGTGACCAGACGCCCCCCCTCCGCCAACTGTCCAACGAGCGCGGCAGGCAACTCCTCCACCGCGCCGTCGATGACGATGACGTCATAGGGGCCTTCGCCGGGCGAGCCAGCGGCAAGCTGCGCGGATGTGATCTGGACGCCTGCAGCCGCAGCCTTTGCCGTCAGAAGGGAATCTTCCTCAACCGCCGTGACGATCGCGCCCATTTTCTGCAGCAAAACGGCAGCGTAGCCCGTGGCCGCACCGATCAACAAAACCTTGTGCCCAGCCTTCACGGCGGCTTCCGTGAGCAAGCGACCGGTTGCGAGAGGCGGATTGAGCGCCCTGCCTCCGCTCAACTGCACAGCGCGGTCGATATAGGCCATGGCTTTGCGTTCGTCAGGCAGGAAGCTTTCGCGCGGGACAGACGCCATCGCCGCAATGACGGCGGGATCAGTGACGTCGCTGGTGCGCAACTGGCTGTCCACCATAGCGCTGCGCATCGAGGAATATGTCTGTTCCGTAACCATCGTCATCCCGCTTGGCACAACTGTATTGTCAACGCAATACAGCAAATGATCATCTGGTCGTCTAAATCACATGCACGCGCGCGCCAAGCGGGTTTGCGTTGCGCACGCGAAAATCTTTGTTCTGTGGAATTTTCGCGACGCCCCGGGCCATCGCTTGACTTTGCGACCAAAGCCGCACATTGGCCACACCCCGACCACGGATGGCCCGATGGCGGAGTGGTTACGCAGAGGACTGCAAATCCTTGCACGCCGGTTCGATTCCGGCTCGGGCCTCCACTCGCCGCATTGCGTTCAGATAGTTTGGCGCAGCGGCGCCCGACGGATCGGGCACCACAGCTACGAGCGTATCTTCCGCCTATCCCTCTAGCGAAATTGCCGGTTACGCAGCTTCGGCCTCCGCATCCGCAGGCGCCAGGCGGATCATATAGTCGAAGGCCGACAGCGCCGCCGTCGATCCTGCGCCCATGGCGATCACGATCTGCTTGAACGGCACCGTCGTCGCGTCGCCGGCGGCGAAGATGCCGGGCTGCGAGGTTTCACCGCGATGGTCGATCTCTATCTCTCCGCGCGGCGAGAGGGCGATCGCGTCCTTCAGCCATTCTGTGTTCGGCACCAGCCCGATCTGGACGAAGATGCCCTCCAACTCGACCTCGTGCAGCGTATCGTGGTTGCGGTCCTTGTAGCTGAGGCCCGTCACCTTCTCGCCATCGCCATGCACATGGGTGGTCAACGCGGACGTGATGACCTTGACGTTCGGCAGGCTGGCCAGCTTGCGGTGAAGCACCGCGTCGGCGCGCAAGTCACTGTCGAATTCGATAAGGGTGACATGGGCGACAATACCGGCGAGATCAATCGCCGCCTCGACGCCGCTGTTGCCGCCACCGATCACTGCGACGCGCTTGCCCTTGAACAGCGGGCCGTCGCAATGCGGGCAATAGGCGACGCCCTTGTTCTTATACTCGTCCTCACCCGGCACGTTCATCTGCCTCCAGCGCGCGCCGGTGGACAGGATCACGGTGCGGGCCTTGAGCGACGCGCCATTTTCCAGGCGAACCTCATGCAGGCCGCCTTCGGTGCGGGCGGGGATCAGCTTCTCCGCCTTCTGCAGGTTCATGATGTCGACATCATACTCCTTGACGTGCTGCTCCAGATGCGCGGCGAGCTTGGGCCCTTCGGTGTGGGGCACGGAGATGAAATTCTCGATTCCCATCGTGTCCAGCACCTGCCCGCCGAAGCGTTCGGCGGCGATGCCGGTGCGGATGCCCTTGCGGGCCGCATAGATCGCCGCAGCGGCGCCAGCGGGGCCGCCGCCGATGACCAGCACGTCGAACGGGTCCTTAGCCTTGATCTTCTCCGCAGCGCGCGAGGACGCGCCGCTGTCGATCTTCGCGACGATCTGCTCCAACTCCATCCGGCCCTGGCCGAAGGGTTCGCCGTTCAGGAAAATGGTGGGCACGGCCATCACCTTGCGCTCGGCGACTTCGTCCTGGAACAGGCCGCCGTCGATAGCGGTGTGGGAAATACGCGGGTTGAGCACGCTCATCAGGTTCAGCGCCTGCACCACATCCGGGCAGTTCTGGCAGGAGAGCGAGAAATAGGTTTCGAAGGCGAAGTTACCGTCCAAATCCTTGACCTGCTGGATGACCTCCTGCGCGGCCTTGGACGGGTGGCCGCCGACCTGCAGCAGGGCGAGCACCAGCGAGGTGAACTCGTGGCCCATCGGGATGCCGGCGAAGCGGACGCCGATGTCGGTGCCCGTGCGGCGGATCATGAAGGACGGCGTTCGCTTGTCGTCATCCTTGCGGACGAAGGAAACCTTTTCCGACAGCGCGGCAATATCCTCGAGCAAGCCAAGAAGCTCGGTCGACTTGGCGCCATCGTCCAGGGAGGCGACCAGTTCGATCGGCTGGGTGATGTTCGCGAGATAGCCGGAAAGCTGCTGCTTGAGATTGGTGTCCAACATGATGACGATGGCTCCAGAAAATTCGGGCGCGGGGCGGCCATTACTATCCGGGACCGGCCGAAACCGGCCCCGGACAGATGCGACCCGCAAGGGTTGGGTAGTCTTTAGATCTTGCCGACGAGGTCGAGCGACGGGGCCAGCGTGGCCTCACCCTCTTCCCACTTGGCCGGGCACACTTCGCCGGGGTGGCTGACCCAGTATTGCAGAGCCTTAATCTTGCGGAGCAGTTCGGTCGCGTTGCGGCCAACGCCCTCCGGCGTGATCTCGACGAGTTGGATCGTGCCTTCCGGATCGACGACGAAAGTGCCGCGATCAGCCAGGCCGACGCCCTCACGCAGCACGTCGAAATTCTTCGTGATCGTGTGGTTCTGGTCGCCCAGCATGTAATAGTTGATCTTGCCGATGGCAGGCGAGGTGTCGTGCCAGGCCTTGTGGCTGAAATGCGTGTCGGTAGAGACCGAGAACACCTCTACGCCCAAACCCTGAAGGGTCGGATAGATGTCGGCAAGGTCCTCAAGTTCGGTCGGGCAGACGAAGGTGAAGTCGGCCGGGTAGAAGAAGAATACCGCCCACTTGCCCTTGATGTCAGCTTCCGTCACGTCGACGAACTTGCCCTGCTTAAAGGCGGTTCCGGCGAACGGCTTGATGGGTGTATTAAGTACAGACATGAACGCTCCAGTCTCTGTTGTGTGGTGCGAGCATGTATCTAGGGTAGCGGCAACCAATGCCGAAATTGTTTTTCTGGTCCGCAAAGATAGAGAAAATCGATCAGTGCGCAATCGGGGCCTTTTTCGGCGTCACCTGTCGAGCAGGTCCGAAATCCATCTACGCGTCATGTCGCACGCCTCTTCTGCCGTGAAGCTGCTGGTATCGAGACAGAGTTCGAGCCAGAAACCATCGACCAGTGCAGTGATCGCTACCGCAGTAAGCCGCGCTTTGTCCTCCTTTACCCCCGGGTCGCATGCCGCAATCAGATCCTGCATGGCATCGCGATAGGTGGCGTAGATTTCCGCATGCGCCTGCGCGATCGGCGGTGTCGATTTGACAAGGCTCCAAAAGGCGACCCAGGTGGCCAATAGGTCGGGATCTAGGACCGGGGGACGAAAGCTGGCCGTGGCATAAGCGTCCAGACGCGCGCGGGGATCATCACCGGCCTTTTCCGCCGCCGCGTCCATGGCTTCCCCCACACGGCGACCGACATCGCGATAGGTTGCGAGGATCAGCGCCTCTATGCCGTCATAATAATGGGTGAGAAGTCCGGGCGAGACACCGGCCATTGCACAGATCGCGCGCACGGATGCGCCGCCAGCGCCACGCTCGGCCAGACATTTGGCGGTGGCGTCGATCAACGCCTGCCGACGGACATCTGCTGTCTCGCGTACGAAAGATGCCCTGCCCACTCATTCCCCCAAATTGACCCAAGATGTTGCCCCGACACCATATTTAGCCAGGGTTGTGCATCGGGCAAGGGAAAGACATGATTAGTGTGAAATGCAGGATCAAAGCGCCGCTTCAGCCGTTCGCCGATGCAGAATGGAGACCATGATGACACCCACCATAAAAACGCCTCTTATCGCACTGCTGGCGCTGCCGCTTCTTCTGACCGCGTGCGGCAAAGCCGAAGCGCCGACCGGCGACAATGTGGCGGTCAACGCCGCAGCCGCGCCTGCGGATGTAACCAATATCGTCGAGGACAGCGACGCCGCGCCCGCCGGCAACAGCATTGCCGATGCGTCCGCGCTTGCAGGATGGGTCGGGCGATGGACCGGGCCAGAAGGCCTGTTCCTGGATATCAAGCCGTCGAAGGATGGCGCGGCTGGCCGGTTCGCACTGACCATCAAGGATAATCTGGATACGCAGGGCAGCTATACCGGCGTGGCGCAGGATGGCGCGATCGCGTTCGAGCGTGACGGAAAACAGGAAACCATCCGCCCCGGAACGGGACCGGAGACCGGTTTCAAATATCTGATGGACAAGAAAGACTGCCTGATCGTTCAGGAAGGCAAGGAAGGGTATTGCCGATAGCCCCTATGCCCGGAGCGTCTTCCGGGCGGGCCAGAACGCAAAATGGGGGCCGACATTGCTGCCGGTCCCCACTTCCGCTGGTTCGGTTGCTGGCGGCCCTTGCGGGTCTCCGGCGTCCTGCCCGGCGTGCCACGAGCCTTTCTCCTAAGAGCCCGGCGTCGCGTTGCAATGCCATCCCGAAAGCTGGCGATTGCTGGAAACCGCTTCAAAATAATCCGGCGTTCGCTTGCGCGCGCACTTGATCAATCTTCAGCCCGTTTCCTTGCCTTCCCCATCGTTACGGCATCTTGCGATCCCGCGCTTCAGGTTCCGGCACTATCGGGAGATTTCGCGTCCGGTTTCCCGTGTGCGACCCCGGATCGCTCCGTGGTCTTATCCGTCTTCCGATGTCTTGAAGCTGTCATGAAAACCGAGTCGGTCAAAGAGAATTCGCGTGGTTCTTCAAGAAGCTAGCTACGAAAGCTGTGGATTGATGTGGATAAGAGTTCCGCCGTTTCTGGAAACCGGGCGAGATCAAGGAGATCCCGCATCTGCGTAAATATTACACCGTGAGCCAGGCGCGCGCGTTCGCAAGGTCCGACAGGGGGAAAGTCTTCAGTTTCACCGGGAAGGCGAGCGCTGCGGTCGCGGCAAGACTGGCGAGCCAGCCTGTATCCGTAACCAACGCGACGCGGGAAAATGACCCCATGTGCCGCGACGACCAGAAAAGATCCTCCAACCAGATTTCCGGACTGATCCAGCCGATGCTGGTGATGGTTTCGAGAACCGCGATTTGGCCGTGCGCCTTAATCCCGGCCTCCATATCCCGGACCACGGCGCGATAGCTGTCGGCGTCGATACTGCCATCGACCTCAATCTCGAACACGCCCGCCTTGTCGTCCATCCGGTGTTTCAACACATGCCGTCTCCAGTTCCCTTAAAGCATATACCTGTCGGACAGCTTTTGCATCAGTCCGGCGCGCCGCCTCAACGGCCTGTCCCTTAAAAAGACGGTATTTATTTCAACCGTTTGACTCGTTGCCGCAGGTTCATGCGACCCCCGCCATGATGCATGGGTCCACTAACCGAAGTTAAGTACCAGGAAGGAGCAACCCATGCGTACTCTTATACTTTCAATCGCCGCGGCTGCGGTTGCGATACCCGCCACGTTCGCATTGCCGACGGATCAGGCGGAGGCGCGCCGCCACCGCGATCGGGAATATCGCGAATGGCGTGGCCGCGATGGTCGCGATTATTGCCGCAAGTCTGACGGAACAACCGGCCTGATCGTCGGCGGCGTAGGCGGCGCATTGGCCGGGCGCGCGATCGACACCCATGGAAACCGTACCACCGGCACCGTTCTAGGCGCTGCAGCGGGCGCTCTTCTGGGCAAGGAAATCGACAGCAAGCGCCGCTGTCGCTAATCGCCCCTTCAATAGCACAAAAAGGGGCGGTCTGGAATGGACCGCCCCCTTTTTGATTTTAGAGCCGCATTAAAGCCGGCTCAAAACGCTCAGTTGGCGCCCGCAGCAGCGCCGCGTGCTTCCTCAACGTTGAAGGCGACCTTCTGGCCAGCCGAGGTGCCGACGACCTTGCCGTCACGAACGCGCAGGCTGAACGCCTCTGCGCCGGGGTAACGGGTGCCGGAAATGGTCTGGCCCGCCTTGGCTTCCTTCACCTGATACACATAGGTGTAGCCTTCGTGCACGAAACGGCTCTTGCCAGCTTCGTCGGCGATGGCCGGCGCAGCGAGGAAAGCGGAACCGGCAGCACCGGCGAGAACAATCTTGGACAGCATTCGCATGGGTTTTTACTCCTTTGGGAATGCCGATCAAACACCCCGTCTTTTCTTTCGAGGTCGATCTATGGTGCGACGCAGCAGTGGAGCAATCGCAAAAAACGTCCGGACGATTGCACCACGCGCAATCGTCACGCCGCCGTTACGGAAACCGCGCTTATTTCTTAGATAGTTTAACGATGTGCTGGAATTCCTCAGCAGAGACAGGCGAAACGGACAGGCGGGATTGGCGAATCATCTTCATATCAGCCAGCGCCGGATCGGCTTTCATCGTTTTCAGCGACACCGGATTTGCCAATTTATCCCGCGCCGCAACATGCACGGCGATCCATTTTCCACTGTCATCCGTGCTGTCTGGCGTTGCTTCTTCCACGATCTCCATCACGCCGACGGCCTCCAGGCCGATATTGCTGTGATAGAAAAAAGACAGGTCGCCCTTCTTCATCGCCTTCATATTGAGTTGCGCCTGATGGTTGCGGACGCCGTCCCACTCCGCCTTGCCCTTCTTCACCAGATCATCCCAGGAGAAGACGTCCGGTTCCGATTTCATCAGCCAATATTGCATGCACGCATTCCTGTTTCGGGGTCAGGATCGCGGCATAGCGGGACCAGCAGAGCTTGTCCAAGATGACATTTCCGGTGCGTGACGTTAGCATAACGCTCCCCGACCAAGGAGAAATGACCCGTGCCGCAATCCGTTCTGGACGCGATCCCTGTGCTGTCGATGGCGAATAGCGGCAAAGCGGAGTTTGCGCAGGCGATCGGCGACTCCTTTCACCGCTTCGGGTTCGCCATGGTGCGCGACCATGGCATGAATCCGGCGTTGGTTCAGGACGGATGGGCAAAGGCCAAGGCGTTCTTCGCGCTGCCCGATGCAGCGAAACAAGCCTACAGCGCCGCAAGCAATGGCGGCCAGCGCGGCTATACGGCCTTCGGCACGGAGATCGCCAAGGATGCGTCGGAGAACGACCTGAAGGAATTCTGGCATGTCGGGCGCGACTTACCCAAGGGCGATCCGCTGGCCGTCGCCATGCCGCCCAATGTGTGGCCGAGCGAGATTGCGAGTTTTCGCGACACCTTCACCAGCCTTTATGCCGAGTTCGACAGGGTGGGAGGCCTGCTGTTGTCGGCGATCGCCCTCTATCTCAATCTGCCGGAAGACTGGTTTGCAGAGCCCGTCCATAACGGCAACAGCATCCTGCGCCTGCTCCACTATCCACCCGTTTCCGCCGACGCGCCTGGTGTCCGGGCAGGCGCGCATGAGGACATCAATCTCATCACCCTGTTGCTGGGCGCAGAGGAAGGCGGCCTGCAACTGCTGACGCGCGAGGGGGAATGGCTGGCCGTCACGCCGCCGGAGGGTGCGCTGGTCGTCAATGTCGGCGACATGCTGCAGCGCCTGACCAACCATGTCCTGCCGTCCACCAGCCACCGCGTTGTCAACCCGCCGCCCGAAAGGCGCGGCGTTTCCCGCTACTCCATGCCCTTTTTCCTGCATCTACGGCCGGATTTCATGATCGATGCGCTGCCGCAATGCGTGAGCGACGCCAATCCGCGACGCGATCCGCCCATCAGCGCGCACGACTATCTGCGCGAGCGACTGATACAGATCGGCCTGATCAAGGCCTGAGCGCTATTTCCGACTGCGGCACATGGTAATGCCGATATTCTCTCCGCGCTCGCTGAGCGCCAGCTTGACGATCTTGACCTCGACGCGGTCGACCTTGCCGTCCTGCAGGAACACGGTGTCGATGATATGCTCGGCAACCGCCTCGATCAGGGTGAAATGCTGGTCCGACGGAATAGCCCCCGTCGCCGCATGTTTGAGGTCCATGTAGTTTTTCGAGGCGCGCAGCGGCGTGTCCGGATCATAATGGTCCGCCATCTTGAGCCGCGCCCGGATGGAGATGCGCAGTGGCTGCGGAAGATGCGTCTCTTCCGAATAGATGCCGGTCAGCACATTGACGTCGAGATTCTCGACCTCAAGGATCAGATAGTCTTCGTTCTGCAATTCCATGATGCCATGCCCGTGATGGGGAGGCGCACGCCGACCCAATTGTTTTTACTTTTCATTTGAACGTGGGGCGCTAAAGCCCCGCGCTTCGGGGCGCTCATGCCCCTTTGCACGCGGAACAGCAAGACTTGGCAACGATTCTCCCTCTCCAGTCCCAGACGACGATCGCGATCGAGCAATTGCTCGACGCAGCCTTCGGCACGGACCGGCGAGGCCGGACCGCCTATGCCATTCGCGATGGCGTGGAATGGCTGCCGGAATTGTCCTTTGCCGCGATCGACGACAGCGGCGCGCTGGTCGGCACGCTGCAGAGTTGGCCCGTGGCGCTGCGCCGCGCGGACGGAAGCGCCGATCCGCTGGTCATGGTCGGCCCTGTCGCCGTCATGCCGGACCAGCAAGGCGGCGGATATGGCCGGGCGTTGATGGATGCCGTCGTGGCGCAGGGTCGCGCGCAGGCGAGCGCTCCGCTGATGATGATCGGCGATCCGGAATATTATGGCCGCTTCTGGGGCTTCTCGGCGGACGGCACTGGCGCCTGGACTGTGCCCGGACCAGTGGAGATGCGGCGCCTTCTGGCGCTTTCCGTAGATGGCCGACCGATACCTAGGGAGGGTATGCTCGGCCCCCGTCAGAAGGTCACGGCCTGAAACTTCCCTTTTGCGTTCGCGCGTCCGGCACCCTATCTCCCCTCCATGCCGATGGATGCCCAGCCCGACCTAGCCACGCTTTCGCTGAGCGACATTGCGCGCCTGCTGCAGGAAAAGAAGCTGCCGCCGGTCGAGCAGTGGAATCCGGATCATTGCGGCGACAGCGAGATGCGGATCGCGCGCGACGGGACGTGGTTCCACCAGGGATCGCCGATCGGGCGTGAGGCTATGGTGCGCCTTTTTTCCACCATATTGCGGCGAGAGGCCGATGGTTCCTTCGTCCTAGTGACGCCAGTGGAGAAGCTGTCGATTGAGGTGGAGGACGCGCCTTTTATCGCGGTCGAGGTCAAGCGGGAGGGCGAAGATCGCGAGGCCAGCCTAGCATTTCGCCTGAACACCGGCGACATCGTGATCGCGGGTCCCGACAATCCCCTGTCGATCCGGCAGGGAGAGGATGGGCCGCATCCCTATCTGAAAGTGCGCGGAGGGCTGGAAGCGCTGATCGCGCGGAGCGTCTATTACGAACTGGCCAATATCGCCCTTGAGGAAGAAGCAGAGACGCCCGGCGTTTGGAGCGGCGGCGCGTTCTTTCCGCTGGAAGGCGACACATGACGCTTGCAGACCGGTTGCGGACGCAGCTTGCAGCGGGCCACGCACAAGGGAATTATCTGACGCCGCAGGAAACACGCGACCCGCGCATCGATACAGATATCTCATTGGCGCCGGCAGCTGTTCTGGTGGCGATCACAGACCGGCCGGAGCCGGGGCTGATCCTCACCCAAAGATCAGCGGCGCTGCGCAAGCATCCTGGTCAGATAGCCTTTCCCGGCGGGCGTGTGGATCAAGCAGACGCAGGCGAGATCGCCGCGGCATTGCGTGAAGCGGAGGAGGAAATCGCCCTGCCCCGCGACGCCGTCGATGTCATCGGCATATCCGACCGCTATCACACCTTCACGGGTTTCGACATCGTGCCGGTTCTGGGCGTCGTGCCGCCCGACCTCCCCCTTGTCGCACAGCCCGGCGAAGTGGACAGCTGGTTCGAACTGCCGCTCTCCTTCGCGCTGGCGCCCGAGAATCGCGTGCGCAAAAGCGTGGATTTTCAGGGTTCTGCCCGGCACTATTATGAAATCATTTGGCAGGACCGCCGCATCTGGGGCATAACCGCCGCCATCCTTGCTAACCTTTCCCGACGCCTTGGCTATGACCGCGCCGACGCTGCCTGACGCGCCATGGCGACATCGGCCAGGGCTTGATCGCTTGCTCGGTGCTCTGGGCGCGCGGGACGGCGCAGCGCGGTTCGTCGGCGGGGCGGTGCGCGATACGCTGCTCGGGCTTCCCGTTGAAGACATAGATATTGCGACGATCCACGAGCCTCACGAGATCATCGCGCGGATCGAGGCGGCGGGCATCAAGGCCGTGCCGACAGGCATCGCCCACGGTACGGTGACAGCAGTCATCGAGGGCAAACCGGCGGAGGTCACTACCCTGCGCCGCGATGTGTCGACCGACGGACGGCGCGCGACCGTGGCCTTTACCACGCAATGGCAAGAGGATGCAGCCCGGCGGGACTTCACGATCAACGCGCTTTACGCTGACCCGCTCACTGGCGAGATCAGCGATTATTTCGGCGGCGTCGCTGACCTAGCCGCCCGCCATGTGCGCTTCATCGGCAAGGCTGAGGATCGGATCGCCGAGGATCATCTGCGCATACTGCGCTATTTCCGGTTTTTGGCCCGCTTCGGTAGCGGAGAGCCGGACGCCGAAGCCTATGCGGCATGTGTCGCCCAGGCCAACAGCCTGATGGCCTTGTCGCGCGAGCGCATTGCGGACGAATTGCTCAAGCTTCTGGCGACGACCGATCCCGCACCGGCCATTGCTCTCATGGTGGACGGCGGCATCCTGACGCCCGTCTTGCCCGAGGTCACGGAGGCGAGCGTCAAGCGCCTGACCGCATTGATAGACCGCGAGGAGCAGGCGGGCGTTGAAGGTTCAGCGTTACGGCGCTTATGCGCTCTGCTGCCCCTGGACGCAGCGGCGGGCGAAGTCGTGGCTGCACGGTTGAAACTCTCCAATCGGGCGCGAAAGCGGATCGCACTCGCGCTGTCATCCGAAGGCGCTGGAACAGGAACGATCGAAGCGCTCGCCTATGGCATCGGCGTCGAGGGTGCGATCGATCGCATTCTGCTGAACGAAGTGACGGACCCCGCTGGCGTGAAGGCGCTTACTGGATGGCAGCGTCCGGCATTGGGCGCGACGGGCGGTCATCTTATTGCGCGTGGGCTGACCGCTGGACCGGACATCGCCAAGGCCCTGAAAATCGTCGAGGATCAGTGGATCGCCGAGGGTTTCCCCGGCCAGGCCCGCGTCGATGAGATCGTTAGTCAGACCGTCTCGAAGTTCCAGCGCGCGCGCCAATAGTCATAGGCGGCCTGTTCCGGCATGGCTTGCGCGAAATAATAGCCCTGCCCCTGCCAGCACCGCAGCTTTTGCAGCGTCTGGGCGAGCGCCTGGGTTTCTATACCTTCCGCCGTGACATTCAAGTCAAGCGAATCGGCGAGCGAGAGGATAGCGCGGACGATGGCGTCCTTGTCCCGGTCCATGAGCATGCCGGACACGAAGCTGCGATCGATCTTGAGCGAATCGAGCGGCAGGCTCTGCAGGCTGGCGAGGTTGGAGAAGCCGGTGCCGAAATCGTCCATGGCGATCGAGACGTCCAGGCCTTTCAAGGCGCCCAGAACATGCCGCGCCTTTTCCGGATCGGCGATGATCGCGCTTTCGGTCAGTTCGATGGTCAGGCGCTTTCCCGATACACCACCGAAGCGCAGCGCTTCTTCCACGATCGAGGGCACATCATCACGAGCCATCTGGATGGCGGACAGGTTGACATTCACACCCACGGGAAGCGCTTCGCCATGGGCGCGGTCCCAGCGGGCCAGGGTCTGCACCGCCTCATACAGCGCCCAGCGGCCAAGCGGCACGATCAGGCCGGATTCCTCAGCGACGGGAATGAATTCGGTTGGCATGACCTCACCCAGTTCCGGATCTTCCCAGCGAGCAAGCGCCTCAAACCCGGTGACTTCACCGGTGCGCAGGTGGACGAGCGGCTGGAACGCGAGGGTCAGGCCGCCATTGGCCAAGGCCTCCCGCAAGCGGCTTTCCATGGTGAAGCGGTGATGCGCTTCCTTTAACGCGCCAACGCGATAGATTTCCAGCTTGCCCGTTTTCTTGGCGACCTTGACCGACGATTGCGCCTGTCGGACGATGTCGTCCGGATCATCGCCTGGCGTATTGGACAGCGCGCAGCCGATCGCGCAATCGACGCCGATCTGCAGATTGGACAGGCGGATGGGGACGGAGAGGCTATCGTTGATCCGCTGGACAATGTGCAGCGCGTCGGACAGGCCGTTGTTCAGCCGCGCGAATATCGCGAACTCATTGCCGCCGATGCGGGCGAGCACGTCCCCCTGACGCAGACTGGATTTCAGACGTTTGGCGACGGTGATGATGAGCTCGTCACCAGCCAGCGGGCCGAGCGATTCGTTGATCCGGCTGAAACGGACGAGATCGACGGCAAGGACTGCATAACCGCATTCGGGCGGCCAATGTCCATTGGACAGGCGGTCGTCGATTTCTTCGCCAAATCCGGTGCGATTGGGCAGTGCGGTGAGGCTGTCGGAGAGCAGTTCACGGCGCAGATTGCGTTCCGTCTGGCGTTCGCTGCTACGGTCTATCGCGGTGAACAGCAGGTGCACGGCACCATTGGATCCGTTCGGCAGACGGCCGAGATTGCATGCGAGGAACTCCGGACCAAGCTTGCCGTCGCGGCGTATCTCGAAGCTGTCGGACGTGCGATCCGAAGCCTGAAACTCCAATATCCGGTCGTCCCAGCTCGTATCCGTTCCGGCTATTGAGCGGCCCTTGCTCACGCCTGCATCCGGGAAAGCGGCGGCGAACAAATCATTGGATTGTTCGATATGAAAGTCGCCGTCGCGGACCGACACGATCGCCGCTGCGTGAGGCAGCGCGTCGAGCCAGCCTACCCGTTGAAAGGCAATCGCTTTTTCAGCAGGCGCATGGACAGGAGCGGCGTCGAAATCCGCGCTTTCCCCTGTCCATGATCTTACCGGCATGCCGTCCATGCAGACTAGATACGACACGAACGTAAATTTTTGTAAAATCAAAGATATGTCCGATCCGGCGTGGAAACCGGAGCGGCAAATCGTCAGCCGAAGCGGTTGTCGCGGGGGAAGCCGTTGGGGGGCATCCGGCCGGCCGCGCCGCGCGTGACACGCCACGGGGTCATGTCAGCCTCCGTGCGGGTGCGGCCGCTTTCTCCGCCCATCGCCCAGCTCAGGCCATCCTCCATGCGGAAGGTGATGGCATCGGACAGGCCGCCATCGCGGTAGCGCTGGAGTTGAACCCCCTGCCCGCGCGCCATTTCGGGCAGTTCCGAAATGCGGAACACCAGCAGCTTGCGGTTGTCGCCGATGACGGCGACGCTGTCGGCTTCCGGTACGACGGGCCGGATAATGCGAAGCTTGGCGCCGGTCCGGATGTTGACCACTTGCCGCCCCTTGCGCGTCTCAGCAATGATGTCGTCCATGGCCGCCAGAAATCCGCGCCCGTCGGAGGCCGCGAGCAGCAGCTTCCCACCCGGTTTCGCGACCATGAGCGCCAAGATTTCCGTCACATTGTCGAGGTCGATCATCAGCCGGACTGGCTCGCCGAACCCACGTCCGCCCGGCAGTTTGTCCGCGCCCAGCGTGTAGAAGCGGCCATCCGATCCCGCCAGCAGCAGCTTGTCGGTCGTCTGCGCGTGAAACGCATGGGCGGGACCGTCGCCCTCCTTGAATTTCAGCGTGTCGGCGGCGGCAAGGTCGCGATGGCCGCTCATCGCGCGTATCCAACCGCGCTGCGACAGGATGATGGTGATCGGCTCCTTCTCGATAAAGGCCTCGATCGGGATCAGCTTGGCTGGTCCAGCCTCCTCCACCAGCGAGCGGCGGCGACCCAGATCCGTTTCCGGCGCATAGCGCTTGCGCAGATCCGCCAGGTCACGCTTCAACCGGGTGCGCTGGCGGGCGGGGCTTTCGACCAGCTTCTGTAGCTCTTCCCGCTCCTTAACCAGTTCTGCATGCTCCTTGCGAAGCTCCATCTCCTCCAGCTTGCGCAAGGACCGCAGACGCATATTGAGGATGGCCTCGGCCTGACGGTCGTTAAGCGCGAATTCCTCCATCATCACCGCCTTGGGCTCATCCTCGGTCCGGATGATCTCGATGACCCGGTCGAGGTTGAGAAAGGCGATGATGTAGCCGTCGAGCAGTTCGAGGCGGGCGGCGATCTTGTCCAGCCGGTAGTTGGCCCGGCGGACGAGCACGTCGATCTGGTGCGCCAGCCATTCGGTCAGCACCTGTTTCAGGCCCATTACGCGCGGCGTATGGCTAGCGTCGAGGACGTTGAGGTTGAGGCCGAAGCGGTTTTCCAGATCGCTCATCCGGAACAGGCTGTCCATCAGCACGTCAGGATCGACGGCGCGGGTGCGCGGTTCGATGACGATGCGGATTTCGGCGTCGGATTCGTCGCGGATGTCGGCGAGGATCGGCAGTTTCCGGTCGTTTATGAGCGCTGCGATCTGTTCGATCAGCTTGGACTTGGGCACCTGGAAGGGAATTTCGGTGACGACCGCCACCCATGTTCCTCGCCCGCCCTCTTCCTTATGCCAGCGAGCGCGGACGCGGAAGGAGCCGCGGCCAGTGGCGTAGGCTTCGGAGAAAATGGCGGCGTTGTCGACCAGCACGCCGCCGGTCGGGAAGTCCGGCCCGTGAACGATCTCCATGAGCTGGGCATGTTCGGCGGCGGGATTTTCTATCAGCAGCATCGCCGCATCGATCAGTTCGGCGACATTGTGCGGCGGGATGCTGGTCGCCATGCCAACGGCGATGCCGGACGATCCGTTGGCGAGCAGGTTGGGGAAGAGACCGGGGAAAATCTCCGGCTCTTCATCCTCGCCATTATAGGTCGGGCGGTAGTCGGTGGCGCCTTCGTCCAGGCCGACCATCAGGTCCGACGCCGCCTGCGTCAGCCGCGCCTCGGTATAGCGCATGGCCGCCGCGTTATCGCCGTCGATGTTACCAAAATTGCCCTGCCCCTGCACCAAGGGCGTGCGCAGCGAAAAGTCCTGCGCCAGGCGGACCATCGCGTCGTAGACGGACTGGTCGCCATGCGGGTGATATTTGCCGATGACGTCACCGACAACGCGCGCGCATTTCTTGTACGCCGTGGTGTTGCGCGCCGGGGCGGCCGCAGCGGTTCCCGCCGCCGCATCCGCGTTGCTCGGCTCCAGCTTCAACAAGCGCATCGCCCAAAGCAGGCGTCGGTGAACCGGTTTCAGGCCATCGCGCAGGTCCGGCAGCGAGCGGGCAGTGATCGTCGAAAGCGCATAGACCAGATAGCGTTCGGACAAGGCGGCGTCGAACGGATGGTCTTTAATACTGTCGAAGGGGTCACGGAAGTCGCTCATCGTTAACGGCGATAGCAGGGGATTTCACGGGAGGCGAGAGTGCAAAGCGGATGGGCAAATACCGTCTGCCAAAGACGTCATTTTACCTCCGTTCGCTTCGAGCGTAGTCTAGAAACCAGCGCGCTTCTCGACTACGCTCGAAGCGAACGGATGTGGGTGTCCAATCAGAGAAGCATATCGCCGCTCACCCCTTAGGCAAAAACCGTCCCTCCGGATCCTTAGCGATTTCTGCGGCGAACTCGGTGCTGATCCAGTTGCGAAAGGCCTTCACCTTCGGCGTGTTGCGGGCGTGATGAGGGTTCACAACCCAATAGGCGCGGGTTTCGATGACGTCAGAAGGCACAGCCTCCACGAGCAGGCCCGCCTCGATCTCCGCCTTCCACAGATAGGTATTGAGAATGGCGATACCCTGCCCCGCAATCGCGGCACGGCCTTCCATCACCTGGGAATCGAGCGCGATCGACGGCGGGATGACGGAGGCGTCCATCTCCACGCCCATGTCGGCGAACCATTCGTGCCACCAGATGTCGTTGGGCGATAACCGCGGCAGGGCCAGCAGAGCATGCGCGTCGGCGATCGGACCGTTGGCGGAGAGGAAGCCGGGGCTGCACAGCGGCGCGAGGCGGTTATGCGAGAGCAGCCGGGCGTCGAGGCCAGGCCACTCGCCCTTCCCGCCCCGGATAGCAACGTCGATCCCGTCGCGTGCAAAATCGACCAGGGAATCCGAAGAGCTGATCCGCACGGCAAGGCCGGGCTGGCGCATCTGGAAACCGCCTATGCGCGTTGCGAGCCATAAATTGGCGAAGCTGTTGGTGCAGCTTATGGTGAGGACGGAGCTGTCCTCACCCGCCAGCGTAGCGAAGCCCTGTCGCATTTCGTCGAATGCGCGGATGATGATGGGTGCGAGCGAGCGGCCCCGCTCCGTCAGTTGGACCTTCCGCCCGGCCCGATGAAACAGGCTGACTCCCAGACGTTCTTCTAACAATTTCACCTGATAGCTGACCGCAGCCTGGGTCATGCCCAACTCCTGTCCGGCAGCCGTAAAATTCTCCAGCCGCGCGGCCGCCTCGAACACTCGAACGGCCGACAGAGGGGGGAGCACAGACATGCTCCATCGATAAATTCTCCTTATGTATTCTGTCCAGCCTTTTGTTGGCGTGCCGTTACGGCTTTCGCCATATGGGCGCTACCGGACAAGCCGGACCACACACGAAAGACAAGGATATGCATGACAATGACCACCCCATAGGCAGCAGGCTGGCCGCCGCGCTTTTTGCGCTGCTGCTCAGTTCGACGGTGCTGCTGAGCGCGATCGGCCCGGCAGGCGCAGCGAGCATCTCGCCACAGCATGCGAGCGCAAACCTCAGTTTCAGGCCAGTGCTCGCCTGACCTGAAAATCTCGATAACCATTGAAAAATGTAAGGAAATGACGATGCGTGACGAAATAGACGGCCGGATATGGGCCGACAATCACAAGGCAATCTCCGCCGGCCTTGGCGAACTGTTCAAGGCGATCATGGAGGCTTTCCGTGTCCTGAACCGGATCGAATATGCTGCCCCCTGGCGCGCAGTGGCCGGACGCGCCACCAAGTGACGGTCGATCAGCGAATTCAGACCCCGGCGTAGTCCAGGGTCCGGGTGGCACAAGCCCGGATCCTGATCTGCGCGGGGTTACATTGATAACAGCGATATGAGCCGGATGGCCGTGGCGGAGCGAGCCTAGTTCAAAGCCCGTCGATCAAATCGCGTCAGCAAGAGCGCCGCTCCGTCTGTTAAAGCAAAAGTGAAGACTAAAAACGCGATCAGGATCAATAAAATTCCGCCAAGAGCAGTATAGAAATATAGCTCAACCTGCCCAACAGGCCTTTCAACTTCCTCACCCATAGAAAACCTCTCCAATTGAAGCGATTCAACTGGTTAAAAATTATAGTTAACAATCGAATCGGTGGAGCGTGTATTAATAGCGGCGAATAATAAGAGATTCCCGACTTTGCGCCACCGGTTTCCCGACCGAAATGGTAGTGGAAAAACGAGGCACATGATTCTGAAGGACTTTATTTTACGTAAGCGATTTGGCAGCGCGTCAATGAGCCGGCTCCGAGCGAAAATCGCTTGAGGCCCGGTTAGCGCGCCGGTTCGACTTCTCTGCTTGCCTCTGCGGTTTTGCCGCTACTCGCCAGACGCCCCGTGAAGCATTTGCGCCACCAGATGACGTCCTGCTTCTCAACACTATCCATCATCTTGCGCCAGCGACGCTTGCGCTCGTCGAGCGGCATGGCCAGCGCCTTCAATATGGCGTCGGCCATTTCCTCGGGCGAATATGGGTTGATAAGCAGCGCGTCCTTGAGTTGAAGCGCAGCGCCAGCGAAGCGGGAGAGAACCAAGACCCCTGGGTCCTCCGGGTCCTGTGCCGCGACATATTCCTTGGCGACCAAGTTCATCCCGTCGCGCAGCGGCGTGACGAGGCCAATTCGGGCGGCACGGTAGATGCCTGCCAACCGGTCGCGCGGATAGCCCTGGTTCACATAACGGATCGGCGTCCAGTCGACGTCGCTATATTCCCCGTTTAACCGCCCGGCGAGGGAGTCCAACGTGGCGCGGATCTCCTGATAACTTTCCACCTCCCCACGTGAAGGCGGCGCGATCTGCAACAGCACGACATTGCGATGGCAGTCCGGATTGTCCTTAAGCAGGCGAGCATAGCCGTTGAAGCGCTCCTCTAGCCCCTTGGAATAATCGAGCCGATCGACACCTACGATCAAGGCGCGACCCTGCATCGAGGTCGCGACCTGCTCTCGCATCGTCGCGGCTTGCTCCGTATTGCTGGAAGCGACGAATTCCTGCGTGTCGATACCGATCGGGCAGGCGACGGCCTGGATCGTTCGGTCGCCTACGGTAATGAAATCGCCATCGACCGTGCCGCCCATTTCCTTTTCGACATAGTGGCGGAAAGATTCCAGCCATTCCTCCGTATGGAAACCGACAACGTCATAGGCGAACAGGGTCTCCACCAGCTTGCTATGATGGGGCAAGGAGACCAGCAAGCGCGTCGGCGGCCAAGGGATATGGAGGAAGAAGCCGATCCGGTTCTTGTGCCCCCGCGCCCGCAGCATCTCACCCAGCGGGATCATGTGATAGTCATGGACCCAGACGATGTCCTCCGGCTCGATCAGCGGGCTGGCGGTATCGGCGAAACGCTCGTTGACGCGGTTATAGCCGCCCTCAAAATCGCGGGCATATTCGGCCAGGTCGATGCGGAAGTGGAAGAGCGGCCACAGCGTCTTGTTGGCATAGCCGTTATAATATTCGTCGACATCCTGCTCTTCCAGATCGATGGTCGCGGTCTTGACGCCGAAATCCTCGTTGAATGCGATCTGCCCAGTGAACTTCTCCGTCGTCTCTCCCGACCAGCCGACCCAGATGCCCCGGCTCTCACGCAAAGCCGATGACAGGGCAACCGCAAGACCGCCCTGTTCCGCGCCAGTCCCAGGGCGTTTGACCCGGTTGGATATCACGATCAGGCGGCTCATCGGCATTCACTCCACGGCTTGCTCAGCAGGACGGCGCAGTTGATGATGCCGACGAGCGAATAGGTCTGGGGATAATTCCCCCACAACTCTCCCGTGTCTGGGTCGATGTCCTCCGAAAGGAGGCCCGCCGCCGTTCGCCGCGACAGCATTTCCTCGAACAGGGTGCGCGCCTCGGCCTTGCGCCCGGTTCTATACAAAGCCTCTATCAGCCAGAAGGTGCACACGTTGAACGCTGTAACAGGTGCGCCGAAATCATCCGGGGCTGAGTAGCGCAGCATGTTGGAGCCGCGCCGCAGGTCCTTTTCCAGCGCGACCAGCGTACCTGTGAACTTGGGATCGTCAGCGCCCAGGAAGCGCAGGTCCAGAAGCTGGAGGAGGGAGGCGTCGCGGGCGTCATCCTCGAAATTCGCCGACAGCGCATCGCTGTCCGGGCGCCAGGCGGCGGTGAGGATCGTCTCGCGCATCGTCGCTGCCCGATCGGCCCAGTAGGTTTCCCGATCGGTAAGGCCCAGCGCATTGGCCGCATGGGCAAGGCGGTCACACGCCGCCCAGCACATGACGGCGCTATAGCTATGGACGTGCAGACGCGTGCGTAATTCCCACAGGCCGGCATCGGGCTGGTCATAGACCTGCCACGCGCGCTCGCCGACGGCCTCCAGCGCTTCAAAATCCGCTTTTCCGGCCATCCGCAGCAGGCGTTCGTCGATAAACCCCTGCACGGAGGACAGAACGATCTGGCCATAGGCGTCATGCTGAACCTGGCTATATGCGGCATTACCGACACGCACTGGCCCCATGCCGCGATAGCCGGGCAGACTTTTTGCCTCCCATTCCTCCAGCGTCGCGTTGCCACGCACGTCGTAGAGCGGCTGGATATGACCACCCTTCGCGCCATCGACGATATTGCGCAGATAGGCGAGATAGCCCTCCAGCACATCGAGCGCGCCAAGGCGGTTAAGCGCCTCCACCGTATAATAGGCGTCACGGACCCAGCAGTAGCGATAGTCCCAGTTCCGTCCGCTATCGGCATGTTCGGGGATAGAGGTGGTGAGCGCGGCGACGATCGCGCCGGTTTCCTCATGCTGGCAAAGCTTGAGCGTGATGGCGGAGCGGATCACCGCCTCCTGCCATTCCGGCGGAATGGCGAGGCCACGCACCCAGAGCTGCCAGTGCTGGACGGTTTCCTCGTACATCCGCTCTACCGCAGGGCGCAGCGCGTCGGAGAAGCTCTCGTCCGGGCCAAGGAAGAAATGGGTGATATGCTCCAGCCGGAAGTAGCTTTCCTGGCTGATTAGACCAATGGGCGCGTCCGTCGTCAGGCGCATCGCCATGTAGGAAAGCACCATGCGAACATGGTTGGAGCCGTAGGTGACCGGCACCGGTTCCGCATTCCAGCTGGTGGTCGGGCGCAGCCTTATGCGGATGCGGGGTGACCCGGCGACCGGCATCACGATCCGCGCGAAGGCGACCGGGCGATACATGCGCCCCTTGTGCGGATGACGCGGGCAGAAATCGTAGGTCTCGATCGCGTTGCCGTCCTTGTCCGTCTGGCGCGTCATCAGGACAGGCGTGTTGCGGACATAGGCCTGCTCGACCTTTACGCAATTCTCCAGCTCGATCGCCCAGAAGCCGCGCGTATCCTTGTCCTCATAATCCCCCTCATCCAGCAGGGCGGAGAAGACCGGGTCGCCGTCGACGCGTGGGACGCAGGCCCAGATCATTCGGCCCGCGCGATCGATAAGCGCGGAGGCCTGGCAATTGCCGATGGGCCAGAGGTCAAGATTGCTCTGATCGACCGGCTTTTCCGGGGTCGAAGGGTCGGATTGTGCGACGCTCATCGGTCGCTCCGCGACAGATGCGCTAGGGTTATGGTTTCAGATGGGTCTTTCCAAGCGGGAACATTGGATAATGGCAAACTTCACCCCCGGGAATGGACGCAGGACTTGTGCGCCCGAACCGGTCGGTCAGGGCACTCCCGATAGATAATGCCTAACGGCCCCAACCTGTTCCAAATGCCATTGCGCACTCGTAACGCGCGCCGGGCCGACCAGAATGCCACAGCCGCCCAGCGCCTGCGCGGCCATCATCCCCTCTTCGTCGGTCAGGTCGTCGCCGACGAAAATCGGCATGCCGCCGGCCATGGGCGCGGTCTTCATGAGTTCGGCCACCGCCGTTCCCTTGTCCGCGCCGCCCGGTCGCAGTTCGTAAAGCATCTTGCCAGGCTGAATGATAAGGCCGGTGGACAAAGCCACCTCTTCCGCTAGCACGCGGCAGGCGTCGGTCCACTCCGGTGCGCGACGGAAATGCAGGCCGACGCTCAACGTCTTGCGCTCGACCAGCAGCCCAGGCTTGTCGGCGATGAAATTCGTGAAGATCGCTTCCGCCTCATCAACCGCCTTTAGCCGTTGCGGACCACGCGGCGCATTGCCCGGCTCGGCGAACTCGAGGCCGTGGGTCCCTGACAGCAGGAAATCGCCAAGGCCGAACAGGTCACGCAGGGTCGCCACCGAGCGCCCGCTGACAATCGCGAGCCGTCCGCCCAGCGCATCGCGGGCGTTAGCGAGAAGGCCAATCAGGTCAGCATCAACCTCCACAGCCTCCGGCACATCGGTCAGCGGCACCAAAGTTCCGTCAAAATCGAGGAACAGGGATGCGCCTTGAAGGAGGGATGTGGGCGGCGGAGGAAGCTGTGCAAGCTTCAGCGGGTCAGGAACAGTCACGGACGCTATGGTGGGGGGCGAAAGGGCGGAAGGCAACGGGGAAGGCAATATTTCGCTGCCGCTTCCACCATCTTCTTGGGCAGCAGTCGGATGACGGCTTGCACGTTAATGTCATAAAAGCGTAACACGCCGCCTTTCCGGCTCACAAGTGGACCAATTCCATCCGTCAGATTGCCGCCTTGCCCTATCGCACTCAGGGAAATGCGATCGATGCGCCTGTGCGCGTGATGCTCGTCACCTCCCGCGGCACGAAGCGGTGGGTGATCCCGAAGGGCAATCCCGTGGCAGGCATCGCCGCGCATACCGCCGCATCCATGGAGGCGGAGGAGGAAGCCGGCGTTCGCGGGCTGGTCTGTCCGACGCCGCTCGGCTCCTATCGCTATCGCAAGCGCCGCCAGAATGGCGCGTCCCTGATGCTGGATGTCGATGTCTTTCCCCTGGCCGTCAGCCAGGAACTTGGCATGTGGAAGGAGCAGGGTGAGCGGGAGCGCCGCTGGTTCAGCCTGGCCGATGCCGCAGCGGCCGTGGACGAGCCGGACCTGCGCGATCTCATCCGGTCCTTCGGCCCCGCCGAATTCAAGGCCGCCGCCCAGCGCAATGGGCTCCTCACCACCGTCGCCCAAAAATCAAAGGTCAGTCATATGTTCGCGTGGTTCCAGCGGCTGTTGCCCAAAACCGGCAATTTCTTCGAAATGTTCGAGGCGCATGCCGTTACCATCGTCGCCGCCGCCGATGCGATCGCCCGGCTGCTGCAGGATGGCGGGCGCGACCATATTCGCGAGGTGATCGAACGCGAGCATGACGCCGACGAAATCATTCGCGAAATGCTGCGCACGGTGCGCGAAACATTCCTGACGCCGTTCGACCGCAGCGCCATCACCAGCCTGATCGGTTCAATGGATGATGCAATCGACGAGATGCAGGCCAGCGTCCAGGCGATCGACCTCTATGAAGTCACCCATTTCGAGCGGGAGATGAAGGATATGGCGGCGATCATCGTCGACGCCGCCCGCCTGACCGCCGAGGCGATGCCGCTGCTGCGCGACGTGGGGCGCAACGGCCCCCGCCTGCACGAGCTGACCGAGCGGCTGGTGCGCATGGAAAGCCATGCCGACGAGATCCACACCGCCGGCGTGAAGCGCAGTTTCAAGGAGCATGGCGCGACCGATACGCTGCGCTTCATCGTCCAGCGGGAAATCTACAAGCATCTCGAGCGCATCGTCGATGCGTTCGAGGATGTTGCGAACGAGATTGACGGCATCGTCATCGATCATGCCTGATCGGACACAGCGCGATGTATGAACTTGCCCTGCCGCTGCTTATCGGCCTTATCGTCATCGCGCTTGCGTTCGATTTCCTCAACGGGCTGCATGACGCGGCGAACTCTATCGCGACGGTGGTGGCCACCCGGCTGCTAAAGCCCGTTCACGCCGTAATCTTCGCCGCCCTGTTCAATTTCGCAGCCTATTTTCTGACGATCGCCTATCCCGCCCTGCACAAGGTCGCGGACACAATTGGTCAGGGGCTGATCGACCGGAATTTCGTCACCCCTGCCGTCATATTCGGCGCGCTGGTCGGCGCGATGTTCTGGAACGTCCTCACCTGGCTGCGGGGCATCCCCTCCTCGAGCAGCCACGCGCTCGTCGGCGGAATGATCGGATCGGGCGTCGCTCATGCGGGCCTGACCGGTATCAAATGGGCGGGGTTGAACAAGACGCTGATCGCCATCGTCCTGTCCCCTACGCTGGGCATGATCCTGGCCATGGCCGTCATGCTGCTGACAAGCTGGCTGTTTCACCGCAGCTCCGCAGTGGGCGCGGAAAGAAGCTTTCGCATTCTCCACCTCCTGTCTTCGGGCGCCTATTCGCTCAGCCATGGACTGAATGATGCGCAAAAGACGATGGGTATCATCACCGTCCTGCTCTATTCAACCGGCCATCTGAGCGGCGCATTCGCCGTGCCGCACTGGGTGGCGATCAGCTGCTATATCGCCATTGCTCTGGGCACACTCACCGGCGGATGGAAGATCATCGAGACGATGGGATCGCGCATCACCAAGCTGTCGCAGCATCAGGGATTCAGCGCCTCGCTGGCGGGATCCATTGTCCTGTTCACTGCGTCCGCGCTCGGCATTCCCGTATCGACCACGCATACGATCACCGGGGCGATCATCGGCGCGGGAACCGCGCGCCGCGCCTCGGCCGTGCGTTGGGGCGTCGCGGGCAATGTCGTTGCCGCATGGGTCATCACCATTCCGGCGTCGGCTGCGGTCGGCGCCTGTTTTTACTGGCTGACGCTGCTGTTCTGATACGGCCTTGGGCTATGAGCGCCTCCACCCTCCGCCCCATTTGCACGCCCTCCAATATTGGTTTATGGGCCAGACCGACCAGCCCCGGTGCTCGCCAATCAATTCGTGATTCGCGTGCCGGGGCCTCTTATTTTTGCAGACAGGAACCAGAGTATGGCCCGTCGCCGCCAGATCTACGAAGGCAAGGCAAAGATCCTGTATGAGGGTCCCGAGCCTGGCACGATCATCCAGTATTTCAAGGATGACGCCACCGCGTTCAATGCCCAGAAGAAGGGCACGATTTCCGGCAAGGGCGTCCTCAATAACCGCATTTCCGAGCATATCTTCACGCTGCTCGGCCAGATCGGCGTGCCCACGCACTTCATCCGCCGCCTGAACATGCGCGAGCAGTTGGTGCGTCAGGTCGAGATCGTGCCGATCGAGGTTGTGGTGCGTAACGTCGCCGCCGGCACCCTCTCCAAGCGCCTCGGCATCGAGGAAGGCACGCAGCTTCCCCGCACGCTGATCGAATATTGCTACAAGGACGATGCGCTGGGCGACCCGCTGATCTCCGAAGAGCATATCGCCTGCTTCGGCTGGGCCAGCCAGGACGAGATGCACGACATCGCCGACATGGCGATCCGCATCAACGATTTCATGTGCGGCCTGTTCGCGGGCATCGGCATCCGCCTGATCGACTTCAAGCTGGAGTTCGGACGGTTGTGGGATGGCGATTTCGCCCGCCTGATCCTGGCCGACGAGATCAGCCCGGACGGCTGCCGCCTGTGGGACATGGAAACCAACGAGAAGCTGGACAAGGACCGTTTCCGTCGCGATCTTGGCGGTGAAGTTGAAGCTTATCAGGAAGTTGCGCGCCGTCTTGGTCTGCTGCCCGAGGGTGCGGACACGACCGTTCTGGATCTCGACACGCATCGCAAGAAGCGGGGCGGCTAAGCAAGCTACTTTCCTACATCCGTTCGCTTCGAGCGTTGTCGAGAAGCCTTGCGCTGGTTTCTCGACAAGCTCGAAACGAACGGGTGGGATTACAGTCTGACTGAGACCTTAGCTATTCGTGCGGGCGGATCGTGCGGTTCAACGTCTCGACAACTTCGGCGATCGGTTCGGTCACGGTGACGCTGCGTCCCTCGCCAAAGCGGATGCGCGTGCCATCCGTTACGGAAGATATGAAAGTGACCTGAGAGGCATTCACAGCCGTCTCAACCCGGTCGACGCCGACGAACATCACGATCATACTCGCTCTCCTATCTTATTGGGAGAGCATCCTAGCCTGCAGATTGGAATATGCGAGCGGTCAATCGCCGCCCGATCCCTATTTCGCCGCTTTTTTCGCGGCCATCGCCGCCCGGAATTTCGCGGCCCAACCGGGGATCATCGCCTGCTTGCCGCGCGCGACGGCGAGCGCATCGCCCTCTACATCCTTGGTCAGGACCGATCCCGCCCCGACGATTGCCCCGTCGCCGACCTTCACCGGCGCGACCAGCGCGCTGTTGGAGCCGATGAAGGCTCCTGCGCCAATCTCCGTCCGATACTTCAGAAAGCCGTCATAATTGCAAGTGATCGTTCCCGCGCCGATGTTAGCGCCTGCCCCAACACTGGCGTCGCCAATATAGGATAGGTGATTGGCCTTCGCCCCTTCGGCGAGAGTCGCCTTCTTGATCTCGACGAAATTGCCGACCTTCGCCTTGCGGCCAATGTCCGCGCCAGGGCGCAGCCGCGCATAGGGGCCGATCTCAGCCTGACTCCTGACGGTCGCGCCCTCGATATGGGAGAAGGCGTGGATGACGACATTGTCTTCCACGACCACACCGGGGCCGAACACGACATTGGGCTCCACTACCACATCGCGGCCAAGCATAGTGTCGTGGCTAAAGAATACCGTATCCGGCGCTACCAGCGTCGCCCCGTCGCGCATCGCCGCCAGCCGCCGCTGCGCCTGCCACGCCGCCTCGACGCCCGCCAGTTCGATCCGGCTGTTGACGCCCGCAACCTCAATCGCATCGGTCTCGATCACCGCACTCTGGCCGCCGGGCAGCATAACAATATCAGGCAAATAATATTCGCCGGCCGCATTCTCGTTTCCGATGCTGTCGAGCAGCACAAATAGGTCGGTCGAGCGCACCGCCATCAGGCCGGAATTGCACAGCGTCACGGCGCGTTCCGCCTCGCTCGCATCCTTATACTCGACCATCTTCTGGATGACGCCCTGCCCATCCGCGATGATCCGGCCATAGGCTGCGGCGTCATTAGGGCGGAAGCCCAAGACAACGGCGCGCGGTTCGTCGCCCCGGTTCAAGCGATCGACCATCGCCTTCATCGTCGCGGCGCTGACCAGGGGCACGTCGCCATAGAGGATCAGCACGTCGCCTGCGAAACCGGACAGCGCGTCATGCGCCTGCGCGACCGCATGGCCGGTGCCGAGTTGCTGTTCCTGCACCGCGACGGCAACGCCCATACCCGCGACGGCGGCCTCGACCTGATCTCGCCCCGCGCCCACGACGACCACCTGACGTTCCGGCGACAGTTCGGCGGCGCTCGCCAGCAGGTGCAGCAGCATCGGCCGCCCGGCGACGGGATGCAGCACCTTGTGGAGCGCCGTTTTCATGCGCGTGCCCTGCCCGGCGGCAAGGATGACGATGGCAAGGGGACGTTGGGGGGAAGAGGTCACTTATCCATTCCTGTTCTGCCCGCCGCACAGGGACATGAAGTCCCGAGAGGGGGAAAAAGATGCCGTCCCTCTGCCATGTTTGGCTTGCCTTTGCCACAGGGCTGAAGGCATGGGCGGCCGCATGGCGCAAATCCCTTTCAACCCAATTCCTTTCGATATCGTGGGCTTCGACCTCGATGGAACGCTGCTGGACACCAGCGGCGATCTGGCCGCAGCGGTGAACTATGCCATTGGCAAGCTGGGCCGTGCGCCCTTCCCGGTGGCGGAGATCAAGCCCTTCGTCGGCAAGGGGGCGAAGGTAATGCTGGAGCGCGCGCTGACGGCATCGGGCGGGTACACGCCGGAGATGCTGGCGGAGTCGCTGCCGGTACTGCTCGATTATTATGAGCAGAACCTCGCCATCCATACCGTGCCCTATCCCGGTTTGTTGGAAGCGATGGACGCCCTGGAAGCGGCGGGCGTGAAGCTTGCCATCTGCACCAACAAGGCAGAGCGGTTTACTGTGCCGCTGATGAAGCAGATCGGTCTTGCCGACCGCTTCGCATCGATTGTTGGCGGCGACACGGTGGGCGTGGCCAAGCCCGACCCAGCCCCGATCTATGCGATGATCGAGCGGGCGGGCGGCGGCCGCTGCATCTTCCTGGGCGACACGATCAATGACATTGCCGGCGCGCGCAATGCCGGCATTCCCAGCATCGCGGTAAGCTTCGGCTTTATCGATGGCGCGATTGAGGATCTGGGCGCGGACGCGATCATCGACCATTTCGACGAACTGGTTCCCTTGCTCGCAGGCTGGCCGCAGCCGTGACGCTGCGGATCGAGCGGGAGGGCGCGATCGCCCGGCTGCTGATCGACCGTCCCGAGCGGCGTAACGCCATGAGCCAGGCGATGTGGGATTTGCTTCCCGTTCTGGTCCACGAAGTCATGGAGGACGATGCGATCCGCGTTCTCATCGTGGGATCGGCCGCGCCGGGCATGTTCTGCGCCGGGGCCGACATCGGCGAACTTGCGGAAAAAAGCGGTGGGGAAGAATGGCGCATCGCCAATCAGGCCGCCATTCGCGCCACGCAATATGCGCTCGCCCATGCGCCCAAGCCGGTGATCGCCGCCATTGATGGCGATTGCGTGGGTGGCGGATGTGGTCTTGCCATCGCCTGCGACCTGCGGATCGCGTCACCACGGGCGCGGCTGGGCATCACGCCGGCGAAGCTCGGCATTGTCTATTCGCTGTTCGACACCAAGCTGCTCGTCGACCTCGTCGGCCCGGCCCGTGCGAAACGCATACTGTTCACCGGATCGTTGGCTTCAGCGGAAGAGGCGTTGGCCATCGGCCTGGTGGATGACGTGTCTGACGATCCAATGGCCGCAGCAACCACGCTTGCACAAACCATCGCCGGGAATGCCCAGCATTCGGTGCGGTCGTCCAAGGTGATGATCCGCCGGATAGGGGACGGTCAGTCCGATGACGACGCCGAGACGTTAGCTATGTTTCGCGATGCATTTACCAAGCCGGACTTCGCCGAAGGTGTCGCGGCGTTCAAAGCCAAGCGCAAGCCGCTCTTCTAACGTCAGGCAGGGCGATGGCCCTTGCGCCATTTCGTCCAAAGGTGCCTCGCGAGCATTATCGGGGGCATCCGCAACCAGTGCGAGCGGACGAAGAAAGCGAAGCGCAGCAGCTTGCGCGTTTCCCGGCCCCAGCCATCGCGGGCCAGAAGGCGGGCGACGAACAGGTGGTCAAACGCTGTCAGCCCTGATCGATCCTCGCGATAAAGCGCGTCGGCAAGGCGTGTGGCCCGGGCGACGGCTTTGGTCAGGCCGTGCTGCGCAGCGCGAGCTGTAAGGGCCGGCATAGATCTGCATTCCGTAAGCAAACAGTGAATGTCCCACAGGTTGCGCAATCCTCCCGCAAGATCTCCGTCCGCGAACAGATGCGCCGCCGCATGGCAGACGCGATCCTCGGGCGAGAGGACATACAGGCCGCCATCCAGCGGCACGGCGTCCGCCATCATCGCCGCCGCGTCCGGCGTCTGCCGCGCGGTGAGGGGAAGGATCGTGTGATGGATGTCGATCATCCGGTCTCGCTCCTTGTGGATCATCGGCGGCAGTTCGTGCATCCAGCGGCGGTAATACTCATCGTCATAGGGATCGGGCTTCACCCACTCCCAGCCAGCGGCGAGGATCGCGGCCTCCACGTCGTCAAGCCGGTCACGCGGCACCAATATGTCGAGATCGCCGATGAAGCGCCCCTCCCCCGCCCGCAGACCTGCCGCCGCATAGGCCGTGCCCTTCAGCAGGATAACGGGAATGCCGGTTCCCGCCAGCGCGGCGGCAGCGCGGTCGGCCTCCCACAATGCCTGCCGCGCCTCACGCGCCGCCTCATCCCGCGCATCGGCGAGTATCGGCTCGACGGAGGCCGGTACAGAGACGCCTGCGAGCCGGACGGCAAGGGTGCCGATCAATCGTTCGGCGCGCGATGCCGCAATCAGGCCGTTCCAGTCGCCCGGCGTCAAACGGGAGGCCGACGCTGGATTGCGCAGGACAGCAACCAGCAGCGCGCCGCTCACGCCAGCGTCTCCCAAAGCCGGTCGATCATGGCGATCGCCTCATCCCCGCTGGAAAAGTCGATCGCGCGGGCCGGAATGTCGGTCACGAAACGGGTCAGCGCCGTGAAGCCTCGCTCGCCCAGCGTGACATAGTTGGTCGAGGCTTGCGTGAGCCGCATAAACGCCTCGCCCTGTCCGACCTCCCGCACCTCCGGCGCAAAGCCGAAGCGCGGGAAGAGCAGCAGCGCGGGGATCGTGCCTTCGTCCATCCGCGTCACCGCCGACCGATTGGGAACAAGGTGGCGGATGTCGCCTTTGGGCGTATCGCGCATCAGCGGACCAAAACGCTCGGCTGGCGCCTCCCCCTGCATCACGGCGATGGCCTGGTTCTTGAGGCTGACGAGGCGCGGAAAGGCGAATATCTGTCCCGTCGTGGGGTCAAGCAGCGCGAACTCGTCACCCATCAGCCGCCAGCCGCGCTCGCCAAGCTGTGCCGCCAGCGTCGATTTGCCTGACCCGGACTCGCCGGTCATCACCAGCGCGCGCCCATCCTTCTCGACACAGGAGGCATGAAGCAGCAGGTGACGCCGCCAGCCGAGCGCCATCTGCATGTTCATGCCCATTTCCGCCGCCAGCAGGCCATGGGCGAGCGCCATCGGCGCGGCGTCGGCCAGCATATGGTCGCCGCCGATGAACACGGAGGGTCGGATGAAGCGTCGCCATGGCCGGGTCGGCTCCAGCCGCACAGTGAAATCGGCGATGCCGTCCTCCGGCTGAGGATAGGCGGCATAGAGCCTAGCGAGATCGACGATCGGCTGCGGCCAGGCCGAGCCGACGCGGAAGGACGCCGGGCCGATCCGCAGCATGACCTGATGCTTCATGCGACGTGTGCCAGGCCGAGCGCCACCATCTCGTCCAGATGCGTCTGCACCGCAGCCAGGGCGTCATGCGGATCACCCAGATCATAATCATGGGACAGGCGCGCGACGATCTCTGCGGTGCTGCTTATGTCGCCCGTGAGTGCCGCCAGTATTTCGGGCACGGGGCTTACGACGATATGGGTCTGGCCGGAGCGGCGATGATAGACGAGCGTCACATCATCGAGCGAACGCAGGATATAGTCCGACGCTGGTTCGGCGCGATACTGGTCTTGCGCCATTACCATCCGACCTTCCGGACGCGCCCTCAGCGGGGCATCTGCAGCGATGCGTAGCAGGTGAAGCCGCTCGTTCCCGACTGCAACCGGCGAATATAATTGAGATAGGCCTGGTTCTGCTCATAGCTGGTGCCGGGCAGATGGCGCCCGCGCAATGCAGCCTTCACTTCCTCGCCGGTGAACGGCCGACCAGCGCCGGGGACAGCGCCCTGCGTCCCAGCCGGGACCAGCGAGCCATCGGCGGCGATATGCTGGCTCGCATGGGGCGGGTCGGGCACGGGGATGCGGCAATTGAGGACCGACGCGGCCGTGCTGGCCAGCGCAGGACGGATCGACACGATCGCGGACGCGGCAACCGCTCCGCCCATCAGCAGGCGGCGTCGCGTGGGCGTCACAAGACTTTCGTCTTCGGGCGGTAAGCCCTGCGGATCGCCCGCGTTCCTGCCTTTTTCCTCGCTCATCCGATCACTGTTCCGCTTATTTCCTTGCATGGCGGTAAATACCGCAGTCCCATGCGCCAATGCATGTCGCAGCAATAGCCTGAATAATCTACGACGATAACCATGAATCGCCTCTCCCCCGCTCAGATCATCGTCGCACTGGTCATCGTGCTTACAGGCGCGGCGGCCACCATGCTGCTTGCGGGCGGCGGATGGCAGGTGGCGCTCGTGTCCGCGGCTGCGGGGTTGCTGGCGATGGTGGTCATGGCGGACCGCGCCCCGCCACCGACCGCAGCGGTCATCGCCGAACCGACGCAGGCCTATGACGACATATTGCTGAACCCGGATTTCGAAGGCTTGCTGGAGGCGGTGTCCGAACCCATGCTGGTGTCGGCGCGGGGCAAGGTCGTCCGGGCGAATCGCGCAGCGCTGCGCCTGCTGGGCGCGCATATCGTGGGCGAGGACGTGCGGATCGCCATCCGTCATCCGGCGGCGGCAGAGCGCCTTGCCAGCACCGCGCCGATGGCGGAGCCCGTGACGATCAACCTGGTCGGACTGGGCACGCGCGAACAGCATTGGGAAATGCGGATCGCGCCGCTTGCCGGGAATGGCGGGGAATCGCGCAAGCTCGTGCATCTCAGCAACCGTTCCGGCACCCATGCGGCGGAGAAGATGCGGGTCGATTTCGTCGCCAACGCCAGCCATGAACTGCGCACGCCGCTGGCCGCAATTTTGGGGTTCGTGGAAACGCTGTCAGACCCCGCCATCGGCGCGGACGAGGAGACGCGCGCCCGCTTCCTGAAGATCATGGATGGCGAGGCGCGGCGGATGCAGCGGCTGGTCGACGACCTCATGTCCCTTTCCCGCATCGAGGCGGAGAAATATCGCGCGCCCGATTCGGCCGTCGATCTGAGCGCGCTTATCGCCGAAGTTGCGGATGTGTATCGCCAGAGCCATGGCGAACGCGGGCAGGAAGTCGTCGCCACGATCGAACCGCAGGTTCCGGCTATACAGGGCGACAGGGCGCAAATATCGCAGCTGCTACACAATCTGGTCGGCAATTCGGTGAAATATGGCCGGGCCGGAACGCCCATATCGGTCGGCCTGTCACAGGGCGGCGCGCATATGGTGCGCCTGACGGTAGCGGACGAAGGCGAGGGCATCGCGCCCGATCACCTGCCCCGCCTGACCGAACGATTTTATCGCGTGGATTCGGGGCGCAGCCGGGCGATGGGCGGCACTGGCCTTGGCCTCGCCATCGTTAAGCATGTGGTCGAGCGCCACCGGGGAAGGCTGGACATTGCGAGCGTTATGGGCCGGGGAACGACTGTAACGATCCTTTTGCCCGTTGCGGAAAATGGCGAAGGATGATGCTGCCATGACCGTTCCGGGAGCATTGTCATGAAAATGAAACCAAACTGTCACACTGGCGCGATGAAGCACCGCTAGGGCCGCGCCAAGCCAAGGCCAATCGGGCGTCATCGCAAGGAGAAATTTCGTGAAATATTCGCTTCTCATCGGCGTCGCCACGCTTTCCCTTTCTCTCTCCGGTTGCGGCGATCAGGCCGGCAGCGGCGGCGGCTCCAGCGCCGCCCGCGACCAGATTCGCGCCGTCGGCTCCTCGACCGTCTATCCTTTCGCGACGGCCGTGGCCGAGCAGTTCGTGAACAGCAATCCGGGCATGAAATCGCCGATCATCGAATCGACCGGCACCGGCGGCGGCATGAAGCTGTTCTGCGCCGGCGTCGGCGCGCAATATCCCGACATCGAGGACGCCTCGCGCCGCATCAAGAAGGGCGAGTTCGAACTCTGCCAGAAGAATGGCGTCAAGGAGATCGTCGAGATCCAGGTCGGCGTCGATGGCCTTGCCTTCGCCGAATCGAAGAAGGGGCCCGGCATGAAGCTGACGCCCGTCATGATCTACAAGGCGCTGGCCGCAAATCCCTTCGGCAAGGGTCCGAACAAGGCCGAGAGCTGGAAGGATGTCGATCCTTCGCTGCCGGCGATCCCGATTTCCGTTTTCGGCCCACCATCTACCAGCGGCACGCGCGATTCGCTCGCCGAACTGATCCTGACCAAGGGCTGCGAGAGCGACCCGGCGATGGAAGAGCTCAAGAAGAAGAGCGAGGACGAGTTCAAGGCTACCTGCACCCGCATTCGCGAAGATGGCAAATATGTGGACTCGGGTGAGAACGACAATCTGATCGTGCAGAAGCTGGGCGCGAATCCCAACGCCGTCGGCATCTTCGGCTACAGCTTCCTTGAAGAGAATAAGGACACGCTGAACGATATTCCGCTGAACGGCGTGCAGGCGACCTATGAAACCGTGTCGACCGGCCAGTATCCGGGCGCTCGCCCCCTCTACATCTATGTGAAGAAGGCGCACATCGCCGCCATCCCCGGCCTGAAAGCCTATCTGGACGCCTTTGCGGCGGGCTGGGAACCAGGCGGTTACCTGACCAAGCGCGGCATGGTCGCCTCGCCCGACGCCGTCCGCAAGGCAAGCGCAGAAACCGTCAAGAACCTGACCGTGCTGGACGGCGCAAGCCTGAAATAAGCCGAGTGACCGACAGAAAACAGAACAGGGTCGCCGCGTGACAGGTCCAGCCATTTTCATGCTCCTGCTAGGGCTTGCCGTTGTCGCGTGGGTCGTGGCGCGCGCCCGCGCTACGCGCCTGCAGACAGCGGCCCCCAAGGGCGCGATGCACAGCCTGCCATCCTATCATGGCTGGTATGTCGCCCTGTGGGCGCTGTTGCCCGCATGCCTGTTTCTGGCGGTCTGGACCAACGTAATGCCGGGCCTGGTAACCAGCAGCGTGTTGCAAAGTCCGGCTGCCAAGGCATTGCCGGAGGACGATTTTTCCCGTGGCGCGATCCTGGGTGAGGCCCGCGCCATCGCCGGGGGTAATCAAGCTGCGGCCTTCAATCCCCTCGCACAGCCGTTGGTCCAACCCTATCGCGACGCCCAGTCGCGCTATGCCACCGGCGGGGTCATCCTGGCGCTGATCCTGGCTTTTGCCGGGGCCGCCTATGCCTTCACCCGGATGCGTACGGACTTTCGCGCCCGCACACGCGTCGAGCGGTTGGTCATGGGTGCGCTCCTGCTCGCCTCCCTGATCGCGATCATCACGACAGTGGGCATCGTCGCCTCGCTACTCTGGGAATCGATCCGCTTTTTCTCGATGGTCAACCCCATCGACTTCCTCTTCGGCACGAAGTGGAGTCCGCAGTCCGCTGCGCTTGGTTATGGTAATGAAAATGCCTTCGGGGCAGTACCGCTCTTCTGGGGCACCATCTTCATCGGCGCGATCATCGCCATGGTGGTCGCGATCCCGCTGGGCCTGATGAGCGCCATCTACCTTACGCAATATGCCAGCCCCAACACGCGCAAGTGGATGAAGCCGATCCTTGAGGTACTGGCGGGCGTTCCGACCGTGGTCTACGGCTATTTCGCCGCGCTCACCATTGCGCCCGCCCTGCGCGACTTCGCCGTCAGCATCGGCATCCACGGCGCATCCTCGGAAAGCGCGCTCGCCGCTGGCCTTGTCATGGGCGTCATGATCATCCCGTTCGTCTCCTCCATGGCCGACGACAGCATCGCAGCCGTGCCGCAGGCGATGCGTGACGGCAGCCTGGCCATGGGCGCGACCACCAGCGAGACGATCAAGCGCGTGCTGATCCCCGCAGCCCTTCCCGGCGTTGTCGGCGGCGTGCTGCTGGCCGTCAGCCGGGCGATCGGCGAGACGATGATCGTGGTGATGGCTGCCGGCCTTGCCGCCAACCTGACCCTCAACCCCTTCTCCAGCGTGACGACGGTCACCACCCAGATCGTCCAGCTGCTGACCGGCGATCAAGAATTCGACAGCGCCAAGACCCTTGCCGCCTTCGCGCTCGGCCTGGTCCTGTTCATCGTCACCCTGCTGCTCAACATCGTCGCGCTGCGGGTCGTGAAGAAATATCGGGAGGCCTACGAGTGACCGACATCGCCCCCCGTAATCCCACCGACTGGAAGTCGGATGTCATGCGACGCCGCATCGCGCGTCGTTATGGCGCGGAACGGCGCTTCCGCCTGCTCGGCCTTGGCGCGGTCATGCTGTCCGCCGGGTTCCTGGCCTTCCTGCTGATCAGCATGGTCGGCAACGGCATCCGTGGCTTTACCCGCACCGAAATCCTCGTGCCGATCGATTTCAGCACCGCGCCCATGCTCATCGATCCCGCCGTGCTGAAGGGGGCGAACGCCGATCAAGCGCTTGCCAATGCGGGCCTGCCCAACGTCACGAACCTGGCGGCCATCGCCGCCTTCGGACCGAAGGGCGACGAACTGCTCTCCCCCAACGCCTGGCTCTCCGTGCGCGACGCGATCAAGGCCGACCCTTCGATCCTAAGCGGCAAGAAGACGCTTTCCCTGCCCGCCGCAACGGGGATCGACCTCGCCGCCAAGAGCACGGGTTCGCCGGAGGCCGAAGCCGCCTATGACAAGCTCAAGCAGTCCGGCAGCGTCTCGACCGGCTTCAACGGATCATTCCTCACCGCCAGCGACGCCACGGACCCGACACAGGTCGGCATCTGGGGCGCGTTCAAGGGGTCGCTGCTGACCATGCTGGTGACGCTGGCGCTCAGCTTTCCGGTTGGCGTGGCAACCGCCCTCTATCTGGAGGAATATGCGCCCAAGGCCTGGTGGACCGACATTATCGAGGTGTCGATCAACAACCTGGCCGCCGTGCCCTCCATCATCTTCGGCCTGCTGGGCCTGTCGATCTTCCTCAACCTGCTGGACTTCCCGCGCTCGGCCGCGCTGGTTGGCGGTATGACGTTGGCGCTGATGACCATGCCGGTCATCGTCATCGCCGGCCGCAACGCCATCAAGGCAGTCCCGCCCAGCATCCGCGATGCGGCGCTCGGCGTCGGCGCAAGTCCGGTGCAGGTGGTGTTCCATCACGTCCTGCCGCTCGCCCTGCCCGGTATCCTGACCGGCACCATCATCGGCATGGCGCGCGCGCTCGGCGAGACCGCACCACTGCTGATGATCGGCATGCGCGCCTTCATCGCCACGCCGCCTGGCGGCGTCACCGATCCGGCGACCGTCCTGCCGGTGCAGATATTCCTCTGGTCGGACGAGGTCTCCAAGGGCTTTGTCGAGAAGACCTCGGCCGCGATCATCGTCCTTCTGGCTTTCCTGCTCGCGATGAACGGGCTGGCCATCTATCTTCGCAACAAATTCGAAAAGCGCTGGTGAACCCCTTATGCTGACTCCGGAACAACAGGCGCTCAAGCCCAACAACCCGAAGATGACGGCGCGCGACGTCAACGTCTTCTACGGCCAGAAGCAGGCGATCAACAAAGTGTCGATCGACGTCGACATGGAGAATGTGACCGCGTTCATCGGCCCGTCGGGCTGCGGCAAGTCCACCTTCCTGCGGACCATGAACCGCATGAACGACACCGTCGCCAGCGCCCGTGTCGAGGGCGAGATCACCCTGGACGGCGACAATATCTATTCCTCGTCAATGGACGTGGTGCAGTTGCGCGCCCGGGTCGGCATGGTGTTCCAGAAGCCCAACCCATTCCCCAAGTCCATCTACGAGAATATCGCCTACGGTCCCCGCATTCATGGCCTTGCCAGCGCCAAGGCCGACATGGACGTGATCGTCGAGAAATCGCTGCGCCGCGCCGGCCTGTGGGATGAAGTCAAGGATCGCCTGCAGGAAAGCGGCACGGCGCTCTCGGGTGGTCAGCAGCAGCGTCTGTGCATCGGCCGCGCCATTGCGGTCGAACCGGAAGTCATCCTGATGGACGAGCCTTGCTCGGCGCTCGACCCGATCGCAACGGCGAAGATCGAGGAACTGATCCACGAACTCCGGGGACGCTACGCGATCGTCATCGTCACGCATAATATGCAGCAGGCCGCGCGCGTGTCTCAGCGCACCGCCTTCTTCCACCTCGGCACGCTGGTCGAATATGGCGTGACATCCGATATCTTCACCAATCCGCGCCAGGAGCGCACAAAGGATTACATCACCGGACGCTACGGCTGATCCCGGCGCGCTCAGGCGAGAGGAACGACACATGGCTGAACATACCGTCAAGGCATTCGACGAGGATATCGACAAGCTTCGCGGCCTGATCGCAGAGATGGGCGGCCGCGCCGAATCCGCGCTTGAGGATGCGATGACCGCTCTGGTGCGCGAGGACAAGACGCTGGCGGCGAAGGTCGTGGCGGGCGACGCGCGCATCGACGAACTGGAAGCGGAAGTCGAGAAGCTCGCCATCCAGACGATAGCTCTGCGCGCGCCGATGGCGAACGACCTGCGTGAGGTGATCGCGGCGCTCAAGATCGTCGGCTTGGTTGAGCGGATCGGCGACTATGCCAAGAATATCGCCAAGCGCGTGCCACTGATCGCCGTCAACAAGCGGACGCTGGAGCCGGTTTCCCTGCTTCCCTCCATGGCGCAGATCGCCGGTGAGATGGTGCATGACGCGCTCAACGCCTTTTCCGCACGCGATGCGGACCTCGCCCTCGCCGTCGTCAATCGCGACACGGTGGTCGACGATTTCTACAACAGCATTTTCCGCACTCTGGTGACGTTCATGGTGGAGAATCCCAAGACGATCACTGAGTGCGCGCACCTGCTGTTCATCGCCAAGAATATCGAACGCATCGGCGACCACGCGACCAACGTCGCGGAGATGGTCTATTACGCCGCCACGGGACAGTATCTGCCGGACCGTGAGCGCGGCGAAACCCCTGAGTTGAATTGAGGTAAACGCATGGCACGCGCCAAGATGCTGCTGGTGGAAGACGATGCGGCGCTCGCAGAGCTTCTGATCTGGCATTTCAAGCGGGAGGACTTCGAAGTCGCCCACACCGTAGACGGCGAGGAAGCGCTGATCCTGGCGCAGGAGGACACACCAGACATCGTCCTGCTCGACTGGATGGTCGAAAGCCTGTCGGGCATCGAAGTCTGCCGCCGCCTGCGCCGCATGAACGGCACCGCGAACGTCCCGATCATTATGCTGACTGCGCGTGGCGAAGAAGAGGATCGCGTGCGCGGTCTTGAGACCGGCGCTGACGATTATGTGACCAAGCCCTTCTCGCCGCGCGAACTGGTGGCGCGGGTCGGAGCCGTGCTACGCCGCGTGCGTCCGGCACTGGCGGGCGAGACCCTCTCCTTCGCCGATGTCGAGATGGATACGGTCGGCCACAAGGTCCGCCGCGCCGGCCAGACCGTATCGCTTGGCCCGACGGAATTCCGTCTGCTCAAGCATTTCCTGGAGCATCCGGGTTGGGTATTCTCGCGTGAGCGACTGCTCGACAGCGTATGGGGTCAGGACAGCGATATCGAACTGCGCACTGTCGACGTCCACATCCGCCGCCTGCGCAAGGCGATTAATGCGCAGGGTGGGCAGGACATCATTCGCACTGTGCGTTCGGCCGGTTATGCGCTGGACACGGACGTGGCTGGCTAAGCCTTCTCACCGATATTACGCCCACTATCTCCGTTCGTTTCGAGCGTCGTCGAGAAACCAGCGCGAGGCTTCTCGACTACGCTCGAAGCGAACGGATGTTTGGTGCTTCAGGCCCAGATTATTTCAGCAGAACGCCGCTGACCGATCCGTTGCGCACGGAGCATACGAACGGCACATGGTCGTCGCCCCGGCCCGGATCAATCTCGCCCTCGACTTCCCAGCCGGTCGCCATGCTGTGGGTATAGGGCTTGCCGATCAGCTTTGAGCCGCGGCCAACCTGTCCAAGCGCATCGGCGGAACAGGCATCGCTGGCCTGTTTCATGGTGCGGATGGAGCCGTAACCGGGGGAGGCATAGGGCGTCCGCTTTGCATCGCGCTCCGCCTGGCGGTTGGCGGATACGTCGCTGAGGATCGCCGCATTGACCGCGTCGCGCGTGCGAATGCCGCTGCCACCATTGGGACCTGCCCCTCCATATTGCGCCATCGCAGGCGATGCGCCTGCCAACATTACCGCAACAGCTGTCAGGGCTTTCGCCCGAATCATGATCCGCATGGAAATTGTCCTCCCTGAGACAAAAGATAGAGCGAACCGCGCGATTGCGCCATCCGGCCTCTAGCTGCGCTTCTGTTCTGCGGCATAAAGCGTGAAGGTCGCGTGAAGCCCATCCACGGAGGACTGGCTGAGCCAGACATCAAAATCGCCCGGCTCGGCGATTGTCTTGCTGCCCTGCCCCACAAATTCCAGATTCCGGCGAGAGAGGGAAAAGCGCACTTCGCTGCTTTCGCCAGGCCCCAGCGTAAAGCGGCGCACACCCTTGAGTTCCCGGATCGGGCGGGTACGGCTGGCCACCTTGTCACGGATATAAAGCTGGATGACCTCGCTGCCGGTGACGGCGCCCTCATTGGTCAAGCGCGCCCGCACCTCGATCGCGCCGTCCCAGCGCAGCGCATTGTCACTGAGCTTCATGTCGGACAGGGTCAGTTTCGTGTAGCTAAGCCCATGGCCGAACGGAAAACGGGCGCTGTTGTCCGTTGTGCGGAAGCGCGCCTTATATTCGCCGTTGCCGCCATTGACCATCGGCCTTCCGGTGCTCTTACGGTCGTAGAAGAATGGCTCCTGTCCCGACTCCCATGGGAAGCTGACCGGCAGCTTGCCCGAGGGGTTGACCGTTCCGAACACGACATCGGCAATCGCGTTCCCGGTCTCACTGCCCAGGAACCAGGTCGCCAATATCGCCGATGCGTTCGCGACCGTGTCGTGCAACGCGAGCGCGCGGCCATGGCGCAGCAGGACGATGGTCGGCTTGCCGGTCGCGGCGATGGCGTCGGCCAGCGCCTGCTGGACCGGCGGGATCTCGATCGTCGTACGCGACTGCGCCTCGCCGGACATGTCCTGGCCCTCGCCGAGGGTAAGGATAACGACATCGGCAGCCTTTGCCGATTCGACCGCCTTGGCGATGCCATCCGGCAGGATGGTCTCGACTTCGCAGCCGCGCGATATGGTCAGACGCGACGGGTCCACGAGCGCGGAGCGAATGCCCGACGCGATATCCACCACCTTCTCCCGGTCGCCATAGAATGCCCATGGGCCGAGCAGATTATCCCGGTCCTCGGCGAAGGGACCGATCAGGGCGATCTTGCTTGCGCCGTCGCGCGCCAGCGGCAGGATGCCGTCATTCTGAAGCAGGACGATGGACCGCGCACCTGCCTCGCGGGAAAGCGCCCGCTTGTCCGGAGAGCCGATCCGGGCGTTCGCCGCCTTGGGATCGAGCGAGCGATACGGGTTATCGAGCAGGCCGATCGCCGTCTTCACATAGAGGATACGGCGCACCGCGACGTCCAGCGTCGCCATGGGTACGGCGCCCGACTGCACGAGGTCCGGAAGGTAACGGATGTAGAGCCCGCTCTGCATGCTCATGTCGACGCCCGCCAGCACGGCAAGACGCGTGGCTTCCCGATCATCGGCGGCATAGCCATGCGCCACCAGTTCCTCGTCAGCGGTATAGTCGGAAAAGACGAAACCCCGGAAACCCAGTTCCGTGCGCAGCATGTCGGTCAGCAACGACCCGTCGGCTGTTGCCGGCACGCCATTGATCTCGTTGAATGCCGCCATGATCGAGAGGACGCCAGCGTTGATCGCCGAGGTGAAGGGCGGCAGGTGCGTTTCCCGCAGGCTCTCATCGGAGATATCGACATTGCCATATTCGAGACCGGCGGAAACCGCGCCATAGGCGATGAAATGCTTCGCGCAGGCGAGCAGACTATCTTCACGGCGAAGATTGCGCCCCTGGAAGCCGCGAACACGGGCGGCGGCGAACAGTTCGCCCAGATAGACGTCCTCGCCCGATCCTTCCACCACGCGGCCCCAGCGCTGGTCCCGCGCCACGTCGACCATGGGAGCAAAGGTAAGGTGGAGCCCGGCGGCGGTCGCTTCCTCGGCGGCGGCGCGGGCCGTGCGTTCGGCGAGTGTTGGATCGAAACTGGCCGTTTCGGCCAGCGGCACGGGGAAGATCGTGCGAAGGCCGTGAATGACGTCGCCGGCGAACAGGATGGGAATGCCCAGCCGCGTCTCCTTGACGGCGATATCCTGCGCCCGCCGCGCGCCCGCCACGCCGATGCCGTTGAACAGGCATCCAACATGGCCCTTGCGGATTTCCGCGGCCAGCCGCCGCTCGTCCTGAATGCCGACCTGCGGGTTTGGCTGGTTGAAGGGGCGGAAGCTGTCGGCAAAGCAGCTCATCTGCCCGGCCTTTTCCTCAACCGTCATACGCGCGATCAGGTCGTCGACCCGCGCGACATCGTCAGCCGCCAAGGCGCGACCGGCATGGCCCAACAAAAAAGCGCCGGAAGCGGCGCCGACAAGGATTTCGCGGCGATTGAACGGCATGTGACGGGCATATAGGCCATCGGCCGATAAATGGAACCTGATCGAGGGGATAAGACAGGGAGCGGCAAGGCCGGGGAAAGGAAACGCAACAGAGCGGAAGCGAAAACCGCATTCGCCCTGCGGCCTGCCCTGCCCCGCGAACATGTCGCCCCGGCGACAAAGCGATTGAGTTTCCCTTATCCTGTCTTTACTGCGCTGACCCCATCTATCCTCGGCGCAATAGCGCCTTCGCCTACGGAGTTTCATGATGGCCAGTGCGCCGAGCAATTCGCTGCCGATCTTCTACAACGACCTGATTCCGCTCAACAGCCAGGACCATGGCGACTTCCGTACCCGCGCGGCCGACAGCGCGCCCTTCCTCGCCACCCAGCATGCGGTGCCGCTGACCGTGGACGAGTTCGTGGTGGCGCAGCGCTTCCTGCCCATCATCTTTTCCGCCGGCCCCGACCCCGTGCCCCTGGCGCTGATGGGCCTGAACGAAGGCGTGAACATCTTCCTGGAGGATGACGGCCGCCTGAAGGGCCGCGCCTATGTGCCAGCCTATGTCCGCCGTTACCCCTGGCTTCTCGCCAAGCTGCGCCCGGACAGTGACGAGATGTCGCTATGCTTCGACCCGACCAGCGAACTGATCGGAGCATATCCCGACGGCGACGCCCTGATCGAAGATGGTCAGCCTACCGAGATCACCAAGAACATCCTCAGCTTCTGCGAAGAATTCGAGCAGGCGGCGCAGCGCACCGGTCAGTTCGTCAAGGACTTGAAGGAACTGGACCTGCTGATGGACGGCGAAGTCAGCATTCAGACGCCCGATCGTGAAGAGCCCTTCGTCTATCGCGGCTTCCAGATGGTGAACGAGGAAAAGCTGCGCGACATGCGCGGCGACCAGCTGCGCAAGATCATGCAGAACGGCATGCTTCCGCTGCTCCACGCGCACCTGTTTTCGCTGCAGCTGATGCGCGAACTGTTCCAGCAGCAGATCGAACAGGGCAAGATGCCGGACGTTACGCTTCTGTCACAACCCGCATAATTCGGCGGTTTTCAAGGGTCTGCGCGAAAAATCTGCGCAGACCCAACCGGAATAGTCCTTTCGGTGCTTGAAACCGGAGGCACTCTACCTTAAATCCTGAATTGCAACGCACCTGCCCCCCTTTCGGGTGTGTTGCATGGGCGCCTCCCCCTTTGGAGGCGTCTCCTCCCTGAACCTTGGCCACCCCATGCTTGCATGGGGTGGTTTTTTCTTGTGGAAGGCCGGAGCCGCCTACTCCGCCGCCTGCGCGAAGGCGGTGGGAAGTTCGATGCCAAGCGCGTCGACAAGTTCCGCGACCAGCCCCTGCATCCGGGACAGGCCCGGCCCCGGACGGTCCTGCACCGGATCAAGATAGAGGCTGCGGTCGATTTCAAGCTGCAGCGCATGAAAGCCCAGTTCTGGCCGGCCATGCCGTTCCAGCAGATAGCTGCCGGGATAGGGATGATTTTGGGCGCTCACGAGTCCGTGACCCGCGCAAAGATCAGCAGCGAGCGCGATCAGGCGCGTGGAGGCGCTGCGTCCGAAGCGGTCGCCTAGAACTATCTGCGCCGGCGGCATACCCGCCGTGAGCGACGGCATGGAATGGAGGTCAAGCAGAATGGCATGGCCATGGGCTTCCCGGGCGCGCACCATCATCCGGGCGAGCGCATCGTGATAGGGGGAATGAACCTGCCTGATCCGCATGGACACATCAGCCCAGTCGATCGGAACCATCCACAGATCGCCAATGCCCTGAAGGCGTCGGGGCACCAGACCAAGGCCTCCGCGCATCTTTGCGCTGACCATAAGCGGCTGGTCGCGGGGCAGGCCGCGCACCATGGCGGGATCGATTTCCCGCACATCCCGATTGAGGTCGATCAACGCGCGCGGCGCGCGGGCAACGAACACGCTGTGACCGAGCGCAATCAGCCGGTGGGTCAGCAGGTCGGCATAACGATCCTCAAGCCGACGCAGACTCGTGAGGGTGCAGCGCGCATTGCCCAGCAACGAAGGCGGGTAATCCCTCCCCGCATGCGGCACCGAAATGATCACAGGACTGCGCGGTACATCCGGGCCGTAACGGTCGTAGGCGGGCGTACACTCGACCGGCGGGTGGGGAGGCAGCATCTCCGGTGCGGGCGTTACGGGCATTTTTGTGCGGAGAACCCTTTGAACGGCTGGAAAATGTTAAAGCCTTGTCGCATAAGGTTGCCGGAATTGTCACCCCCATGATTGGAGATTCGTGGGCGGGTGATTCTTTGGGTTATCCGGGGCAGCGCAAACTGGCGCAACATGCCGCAGATTTCCGGAAGGTCGGCAAGGCGGTGAAAATGCGTTTCGCCGGTGACAGGCGGCAACAAGGGGTAGCGACACAATGGTCCGGATTTTGCTGGCGGAAGACGATGACGCGATGCGCCAGTATCTTTCGCGCGCACTGGAAAAATCCGGCTATGACGTCGTCGCCGTGGATCGTGGTACCGCTGCGCTCCCGCTGATCGAATCGGACCGCTTCGACCTCCTGCTGACCGACATCGTGATGCCGGAGATGGACGGGATCGAACTTGCCCAGCATGCCGCCAGCGTTGCGCCGGAAATGCGCGTCATGTTCATCACTGGCTTTGCGGCCGTCACGCTGAAGGCCGGCAAGGCCGTGCCGCAAGCCAAGGTTCTGTCGAAGCCCTTCCACCTGCGGGATCTGGTGTTTGAGGTTGACCGGATGTTCGACACCACGGCTGCCAGCGAACTGAACTAAGCGGGAACGCAAGCGCCACTCCATTCGCGGGGGTCTGTGGACTCGCTAAAGAAGCAGCGTGCTCCTGCGAAAGCAGGAGCCCAGTCCCGCCGTCTGAACTGGGTTCCTGCGTTCGCAGGAACACGCGGTCGAAACAGGCCCGCCTTAAATCACCTGCTGCGTATCCGGCATGGCTGGCAAGGGCTGACCGGCCATCGCCGCATTCAGCCGCTCCCGGTCCAGACCGCCTTCCCATGCCGATACGACCACCGTGGCCACGGCGTTGCCGATAAAATTGGTCAGGCTGCGGCATTCGCTCATGAAGCGGTCGACACCCAGGATGAGGGCCATGCCTGCAACGGGCACCGACGGCACGATAGACAGCGTAGCCGCTAGCGTGATGAAGCCTGCGCCGGTGACGCCCGCAGCGCCTTTCGAGCTGATCATCGCGACCAGCAGCAGCAGCAGCTGTTCTTCCAGTGAGAGGTGCACATTGGTCGCCTGGGCGATGAACAGGGCAGCCAGCGTCATGTAGATGTTCGTGCCGTCAAGGTTGAAGGAATAGCCGGTCGGGACGACCAGCCCGACGATCGATTTGCGGCACCCCGCCCGTTCCATCTTCTCTATGAGGCTTGGCAAAGCCGCCTCTGAAGACGACGTCCCGAGCACCAGCAGCAGTTCCGCCTTGAGATAGCGGATGAGCTTCAGGATATTGAATCCCGCGAACCATGCGACAGTGCCCAGTACGACAAGGATGAAGATCAGCGACGTCAGATAGAAGGTCGCGACCAACCCGGCGAGGTTCGCCAGCGTGCCGACGCCATATTTTCCGATCGTGAAGGCCATCGCGCCGAATGCGCCGATGGGGGCGGCCTTCATCAGGATCGACACCAACCGGAAGATCGCATGGCTGGCGGAGTTCAGCACATCCATCAGCGGCTTTCCGCGATCGCCGATCAACGTCATCGCAATGCCGAACAATATCGCGACGAACAGCGTCTGGAGGATATTGTCCTCAGCCACCGCCGACACCAGCGTGTCCGGAATGATGTTCAGCAGGAAGTCCGTCAGCGTACGATCATGCGCCTTGTGGGCGAAATCCGCCACCTTGCTGCCGTCCAGCGTGGCGGGATCGATATTCAGTCCCTCGCCCGGCCGGATCACGTTAGCGACCAACAGGCCAACGAACAGCGCCAGCGTCGAGAAGGTCAGGAAATAGGCAAAGGCCTTGCCCGCCACCCGGCCGATCGTGCCGACGCCCTGCATGCCGGCGATGCCCGTCACGATCGTCAGGAAGATGACCGGAGCGATGATCATCTTCACCAGCTTGATGAAGGCATCGCCCAGCGGCTTAAGCGCAGCGCCCGTTTCCGGCCACAAATGCCCCACCGCCACACCCAGCGCGATGGCGACCAGGACCTGCACATAGAGGTGCCGGTAGAATGGCGTCGGCTGTACCGGCGTCTGGTCGTCCAAGGTTGGCTGCATTGCGTAATTTCCCCTTTGACCAAACTACTTATGGAGGTTCGCGGCGCTGTCCAGCATCTTGCGCCAAATTATCGTGATTCCCGCTTGCGCGCCTTCGCCACCCCCGCTAATGGCTCCACTCCCGTGGGCGTGTAGCTCAGTGGTAGAGCACTGTGTTGACATCGCAGGGGTCGCAAGTTCAATCCTTGCCACGCCCACCATGAAAAACCCCGCAGAGATGCGGGGTTTTTTGTTGCCCGAGACGGTCGCAGACTTGCGATGGATTCCCACTGCCCACCCATCTCGCGCCATCTTTAATCGTAGGCAAGCGCCCACGTCCGCGCTGCCGAAATCGACAAGAATGTCTGCGTCTCTTCACGTCCGGCGATTCGCCGAATCTGCCCTTTTGCCAAGCTGGAATCCACGACCAGTGCAACCCGGTCGCCGCTTCGCAGGACATGATCATATGTATGCAAAAGCAATTCATGCACGCCCGCACCGAATATGGGCATGCTGCTCCGATCCACGATGGCGCGAAGAAACGGACTGGCCAATCTCAACTCGGCAATGATCCGTATGATATCGCGAGCGTAGGCTTCTGCAGTCTCAATGTCCCAAACACCTTGAGCATCGATCCGCAGAACCGGGCCGTCCATCCATACCCGATAGATATCGGCCTTTTCTCCCAGCCGCCTGAACGACGCGCCTATGTGCGGATTATCGGAAATGAGCGCGGCCTCCTGCATTTCATGTAGCATAGGTGCCGCCACAGGAAAATCCGCAGGCAGGCTGGAGCCGAAACCCCAATCACGCAACGGGTTGTCCATCGCCGAGCGAAATACTATCGGATTTTTAAGGCACTTGTGGGGAAAGTGGAGCAATGGCGACGGCGACAAAGGACGAGGGCAAGAAAAGGCGATCGGTCGTCACCGCAGCGACACGGATAAAGATCATGGAAGCCGCCGAGCGCCTGTTTGCCGATCGGGGGATAGACGGCGTGGCCCTACGGGAAATCGCAGCAGCCGCGGGGCAAGGCAACAACACTGCCGTCCAATATCATTTCGGCACCAAGGAACGGCTGGTCTACGATATCTTCGACTATCGCACGAACCTGTTCGAGCCCTTGCGCCAGAAGATGCTGGATCAGGCCGAGGAAGCGGGGCAGCTGAGAAACGCCCGGGTGCTGCTCGAAGTCATGTGCCTGCCGCATCTGAGCATTGCCGACGAAAATGGCGCCCATCCCTATTCGGCGTTCCTGGCGCAATATCTTACCCGATCGCGGGCGGAGGGCATCAAGCATCCTTATGACGATCCAGAGGTTCCGGTCCCGGCCTTGCGGCGGGTGCGGCGGTTGATCGTGGAGCGTGTCAGCTATGTGCCGCCGGACGTGCTGCGGCTGCGGGTCGGCCTGTGCAAGCTGATGTTCCTCAACATGCTGATGCGGCGCGACAGCGGGTTCCCGATGCCCGATCAGGATATCTCGCTACCGTCGCTGGTGGACGACACGCTTGAACAGATGACGGCTGCGCTCACCGCGCCGTGCCGCCATGATGGGCTCAACCTGTTCGACGGCCTGTCGCTGCCGCAACTCAGCGTGCAGCCAGAAGCTGCCGATAGGATTTAAGCGCGCGCCACAGGAAGAAGGCCGACAGCAGGGCCGCACCCGCGCAGGTCACCGACAGCGATTCCCCTACCCGCTTCTCGTCGCCGAAGACGTGGTCGGTCAGCATCGCGACGATCGTCGGCGCGGCGCCCAGGCCGGTGACGCTCACGACGAACACATAGACCGCCGACGCAATGCCGCGCATCCGGTTCGGCGTCGCCAGTTGCAGCGCCGATGAGGCAAGCGCCTGCGGCATGCTGTAGATGAAGCTGGCCGCGGTGGCGACAGCGAGCGCCGATGCGTAGCTATTGGTGAAGCCAAGCGCGATCGACACGACGATGAGGCCAAGCGCGGAGCAGAACGGCAGGAGCATCAGGGCCTCCACCTTGCCGCGCTTTTCGAGCATGCGCGCAAGCCAAGGCCCCGCCAGCACGCCCATCGACCCGGTGACCAGCACAAGCGCGCCATATTGCACGCCAACCGTCGATGCCGCAGCGTCGAAGCGCCGGATCAGCACCGTCGGCATCCATGCCGGGAAGGCGTAGAGGCACACGACAAGGGACGACATGCCCGCATAGAAATTGCCATAGAAGCCGCGATGATCGACAAACACGCGCCAGACGTCGGCCATCGCCATCTGGCCCTTGTCCTCGGCAAGGCGGCTGGCGTGTCGCGCCGGTTCCTTCACGAAGAACATCAATGCGACGATCAGCAGGCCCGGAAGACCGGCGGCGAGAAAGACGACCTGCCAGGGCTTCATGGCGCCGATGAGCGGGACTGCCGACAGATCCCAATGCGACGCGCTGTCCAGCAACAGCCCGCCGAAGATGAGCGCCAGACCGCCACCCAGATAGGGGCCCATCATGAAGATGCTGAACGCGCGCGGGATCATCCGCTCCGGAAAGCTGTCGGCGATTATCGACCAGGCGGCCGGCGTCAGGCACGCCTCCGACCCGCCGACGCCGAAACGCGCCATGAACAGTTGCCAATAGGTGCGCGACAGACCGCACAGGCTTGTACCGATGCTCCAGATCGCGACGCCGAAGATCAGGATGCCGCGCCGGCTGCCCGTATCGGCGAGGCGACCAAAGAGCGGACTGAAGAGGATATAAGCGACGGTGAACGCCACGCCCTGCAGCAGGCTGAGCTTGGTGTCGTCGAGGCCGAAATCGGCTTTCAGCGGTCCTACAAGCAGGTTCAGCACCTGCCGGTCGATGAAGCTGGCCGTGTAGGCCAGCGTCAGCACGCCGATCAGATACCAGGCGGCGAAACCGGGTTTCGGCTCGTCATGCGCGGCGGCGCTCATGCGCCTTTCCGGGTGTAGGACGCCACGTCGATCATACCCACGGGTTCGAAGGCCTGACGCAGTTCGAATTTCTGCACCTTGGTGGCGCTCATCGGCCAGTCCTGAACGAAGCGGACATAGCGCGGAATCTTGTAGCTCGCGATCGCGCCGACACAATGCCGCACCACATCATCCTCCGTCATCGAAGCTCCGGGATTGAGCTCGATATAGGCGGCGGCGACCTCCATCAGGCGGTCGTCCGGCACGCCCACGACCTGCGCCATGCGGATGTCGGGATGCGTCATGAGGAAGCTCTCCAGCTCCACGGCCGCGACATTCTCGCCACCGATCTTGAGCATGTCCTTCAGCCGGCCATCATAGATCAGCCGACCGCCCGGGCCGATCCGGCCAAGATCGCCGGTGTGCAGCCAGCCATCGGGCGTCACGGCAGACGCAGTTGCCTGCGGATCATCATAATAGCCCGCGAAGATACCGAAGCCACGCAGGCATATCTCGCCGGGCATGCCGTCCGCGACCAGTGTCCCGTCCTCGTCCACGATACGCGCCTCCATGCCCTCGAACAGGGCGCCGCTCGTTTCGTAGAGCAGTTCCTCTGGATCATCGAGCGCGCTGTAGCAGGGCACACCTGTCGCTTCCGTCAGGCCATAGCTGTTGACCGCAACCGCGCCCGGGAAAAGCCCCGCATAGCGCCGCAACAGATCGGGCGGGCCGACCACATGGTTGATGCGCAGGCGCGACTGGTCGTAGCTGTCAAAGTCCGGATGCGTGACCAGCGCCGAAATGATCGTCGGAAAGCCCGCATAATGCACCGTCGGCCGTTCCGCGATCAGCAGCGCCATGGCGCTGTCTCCGTCGAAATGGCCCATGCCGATGAAACAGGCCCCGGCGGCGCGGCATGCGGCCATCGGCAGCATCGTCGACATATGGAACAGCGGCAGCGGGTCCCACAGGCGGTCCTGCGGCGTCAGCGCAAAACGCCCGGCAACCGCGCTGCCCATCTGGCAGAGCGACAGATGCGTGAGCATGCACGCCTTGGGCCGCGACGTGGTGCCGGAGCTGAAGATCATCATACCGATGTCTTCGGGCGCGACAGCGCCGGCGGCGGCAAGCACGTCGTCGCGAGACACGTTGGCGGCAGCGCGATCGACAACCGCATCGTTCGGCCATGCACCTTCGCGAGGATCGCCCAATTCGATCAGTTGATAAAGTGCAGGCGCGTCCTCCAGCGCCAGCGCGCCGCCGGACCAGTCCGCAAGCGCAGGGAACACTTCGGTCAGCATCAGCCGATAATCGCAATGCCGATATGCATGACCGCCGATGAACAGATGGCGTATCTTCGCCTTGGGAATGACATAGGCGAGATCATCCGGGCGATAGCGGGCATTGAGCAGAACGGCCCGCGCGCCGATCAGGTTGATCGCATAATAGAGGACCACATAGTCCCAGCAATTGGGCATCAACACACCGACATGATCGTCCGGCCTGACGCCCAGCCCGATCAGCCCCCGCGCGCGATCAATCGCATGCTCCAGAAGCTGCGCATAGGTTGCCCTGCGCCCGTCATAGACAAGGGCATCGCAGTCGGCGAACCGCTCCGCCGCGTCGAACAATGTTCCGCCAACGGTGAACGTATTGATCGGCGGTGAAACGACCGGGTCACTGGACATGGGAAGGGTCAACGGCTTCTCCGACGGGAGGGGGCAAATTCATGGGCGAAAGCGCGTCGGCCGACACGAGACGCAGGTCCTGCACAAAAGATGCCGGCCGGTGGCCTGTGCCCCCGGCCGGCGGTATCCGCATTCCATACATCCGGCGCGGTGACGCATGTCAGGGCATGCGCCACGTCAGTTGCAGCGCGACCGTGCGCGGCATCGACACGAAGCCGACCTGATCCGCCGTGCGCCCGGCGGCCGTGCCGGTGCCTGCGCCCGATCCGCTGGCGTCGGTGACGCCGGTCACGACGAACTGGTTGGTCAGGTTCTTGCCGAGCAGGGCGATTTCCCAACGCTCATCCTCCGCCCGCAGCCGGATCGACGCGTCGAGATTCACATATTTATTCTGCCGGGAAAGCGGCGTGCCGAAGGACGATGTCAGGTAGCTGGAGCTGTACCGGCTGTCGATCGACAGACCCAGAACCATCCCTTCGGTAACCGGCGTTTCATAGCGGGTGCCGAGCGACAGGGTCCACAGTGGCGCATCCGAAGTCGGCAGACCGTCAAGATCCTGACCCGGCGTGCCCGCGCGCGCCGGCGTCGTCGGCGTTGCGGCGACCGGCGCCACCAGCAGACCGGGGAAACAGCCGTTCGCCGGGGTCTGACCGCCATAACAGGGCGCGATCGAAGAGCCGTAGCGCGCCTTGTTATAGTTCGCGCTGCCGTTCAGCTCGAAACCCTCGATCCCGCGGGGCGCATAGGTGAAGTCCATCTCCACGCCCTTGGTCCGCACGCTGCCCGCATTGACCGAGTTGTAGGAGAGCGCCGCAGAGTCGAGATAGGTCACCTGCAAATCGGTAAATTTGTAGCTGTAGACGCCGACGTTCAGGCGAAGCTGACGGTCGAACAGCGTAGTCTTGACGCCGCCCTCGAAGCCCTTCGCGCGCTCCGGATCGAAGGTGAAGAAGTCGGCCGGGGTCGTGGTCGTCAGGATCGAGCTGTTGGAGAAGCCGCCAGACTTGTAGGCCGTCTTGTAAGCGCCATAGACCGTGATGTCGCGGCTCGGCTTCCAGGTCAGCGATGCTTCGGGCGACCAGTTGTTGAACGTCTGGTCGGCGGTGATGGTCTGGCCCACCGCATAGGTGATCCCTGCAAAGCGCGGGTTGGCATAGGGCTGGACGAAATAGCTGTCCTTCGTCTCATGGATGTAGCGCACGCCGCCGGCCGCCTCGACCGTGGGAATGACCTTCCAGATCACCTGGCCGTAGACCGACATGGTCTCACCATCAGTGCCCGAATCCTTCGCATAGGTGACATAGCGATAGCCGTCCGGCGCCGCGCTGTTTTCCGACGCGTTGTTCAGGACGACCTGTTCGAATCCGCGCTTCGTCTTCTGATAATAGCCGCCCAGCAGGAAGTTGACCGGCGATTCGAACTTGCTGAGCAGGCGCAGCTCGGTCGAGTAAGCATGATATTTGCTGACTTCCGCGCCCCAGATATTGACCGTGGGCGACGACTGATAGTCGATGTCGTTCGACCAGTGGTTCTTGTTCCAGTTATAATTGCTGACCGACGAGATGGCGAGATTGTCGAGGTCATAGTCCAGCGACAGCGTGGTGCCCCAGGACTTGTAATTGTTGAAGTTCAGGCCGTCCGGACGGGCAAAGCGCGTTTCCGCTGCGATGTCGGCGGGCAGGTTGTTCACGCGGCCCGCAAAATCGCGAACACACGGGGTGCCAGGTGAGGTCGTGCTCGTGCCGCCCTGACAGGCGAAGACCGCATAGTTCCAGGTGCCCGGGCGCGTTTTGTTGAGGCCGTAATTCGCCTTCAATGTCGCCGAGAAATTGTCGGTCGGTTCCCAGTGCAGGGTGGCGCGGGTCAGGATTTCGCGCTCATTGGGGCCGTCATCCGGGCTTGCGCCTGCGGTATGCGGCGTGTTGGGCGCTACGGTCGCCGCCGTCGGCGTGTTGCGCGTATTATAGGTAATCGGGCCGGCCAGATTGTCGAACAGGCTGCCATAATCCTTCGACGCGCGGACGGCGACGCGGAAGCCCAGCGTATCGCTGAGCGGCCCGGAAACCACGCCCTCCATCGACACCTTTTGCGCGTTGAATTCATAACCACCGCGCAGGCTGGCCGTGAAATGATCGCTCGGGTTGGCGGTGGTGATGGAAATCACGCCGGCCGTGGCGTTCTTGCCATAGAAGAGCGACTGCGGCCCTTTCAGGATTTCAATCCCGCCAAGGTCGAAAAAGCCCTCGTTGATGGTGCGGCCCTGTCCGTAATAGACGCCGTCGACGATGACAGCGATCGACTGCTCGGTGCCGATCGACAGCGAATTGGAGCCGACGCCGCGCAGGGTAAGCTGCGCGCCGGAACCGGTCGCGTTGCGGCCGATGGCCAGTTGCGGCGTCGCTGCGGCGAGACGCTCCAGGGTGCTGAGGTCACGGTTCTGGATTTCCACCGCCGAAATGGCGGTGACCGAGACAGGCACGTCCTGAACGCTTTCCACGCGCTTACGCGCTGTAACGACAATGTCCTGAAGCCCGCCTTCCGCCTGAGCGGCCGGCTCAGCGGCGCCAGCCTGTTCCGCCGGAGCGGTCTGCGCCTGGGCGGACGCGGCAGCGCCAACGAGCAGGATGGCGCTGCTGCCAAGCAGCATCCGGTGAAGAATGTTCAGGCGGCTTGCGCTTGCATGGTGGAAGCTCTGCATCAGTAATCCCCTCAACTATGGTCTTTTTTTGTCCGGCCCAGCGGGCTGGCTTCATGGCAATCAGACAGGCGGCGGCCCGCCATGGCTGTCGATGAGGGCAATCTATCGTCGGCTTATATTTAAGGCAAGTGCCTTTATAATTTTCTCGAGCCAGAGTGTCGATCTTTGAAATTTCGCGGAAATTAGCCAGATTTTGAGCAGCGCCTCTCAATAATGCTGCATCGCAATAATCAATTTGCTTATTTTTATCGCCTTCATAGCGTTCGAGGGTTGCGGATTGCCGCTGCAATACATTAAGTCATCTGCACCAACAAATCGCTGCAGATGATGCGGCGCGCCCCTGCCCAATTACGACGATGCGCAGGACATAAGGCCGGGAGAGACATATGGACGCCACGAACAAGCGGCTCGAGGATTTCAGCCTGCTGGACCCGCAGACCCAGGACGATCCCTTCGCCATGTATGAGGCGATGCAGGAGTTTCCGGGCATTTATCAGATGCCGGAAACCGGCTTCTTCATCATCTCCCGCTATACCGACCTGCGCGCAGTGCTGACCGACCCGGTGACCTTCTCCAACGATGTGGATCGCGCATCGCTGCAGGGGCCGGAACTGTCGGAGAAGCACCAGCATTATCTGAGCGAGCATGGCTGGCCGCATATCCAGACATTACAGCGCACGGACGCTCCGGCGCACAGCCGATACCGCAAGCTTGTCGACCGGGTGTTCACTGTGGGCCGCGTGCGCGAGATGACCCCGCATATAGAGGGCGTCGCGAACAGCCTGATCGACAGTTTCGCCGGACGCGGTGAATGCGAGTTCATCTCCGAATTCGCCATGCTGCTGCCGGGCATCGTGCTTGCCGAGCAGATGGGTTTGGCGCCCAGCGAGGTCGCCACGTTCAAGCGCTGGGCCGACGCTATGCTCGCGCCTGCCTCCCGCCAGATGAGCGAAGAGGAATTGCAGGCCGTTGCCGACATAGAGCTGGAGGCGCAGCATCATCTGGCGCGCATGTTCGAGGACAGGCGCGCCAATCCGCAGCCCGACCTGATTTCCGGACTGGTCCACGCCCATGCGGAGGGCGAAGACCCCCTGTCCATGGCGGAATTGCAGAGCGTGATGAGCCAGCTGATCGGCGGCGGATTCGAATCGACGATGACGGCGATCGGCCACGCCATGCTGCAACTCATCCGCCACCCGGAGCAGATGCAGGAACTGCGCGACAATCCCGCGCTCATCAAGGACTTCGTCGAGGAGGTTATCCGCATTGAGAGCCCTACCCAAGGCCTGCGCCGCCGGGCGACTCGCGATGTGGAGCTGAGCGGGACGCTGATCCCGGAGGGGTCGGTTGTCGTCGTCCGCTATGGCGCGGCCAACCGCGATCCGGCGAAGTTCGCCTGCCCCCATCAATTCGACATGAAGCGCTCCAATGCCGGCACGCACCTGGCCTTTGGTGCAGGCGCGCATTTCTGCGTGGGCGCGGTACTGGCGCGGCAGGAGATCGCCACCGGCATCCTGACCGTCCTGTCGCGCCTGGACGACATCGCCCTGGCGCGGCCACTGACCGAGCCGATCCACCGCCCGAATTTCCTGACCCTCCCGCTGCGCGAACTGCCCATCCGCTTCACAGCCAGGGCATGACGCGCAGCTCCTGAAGCGGATTTCCTTCCCCCAAAGGGAAATCCGCTTCGTTTTTTTCAGCGAGGCACGCCCCCTCCGTTCGGGCTGAGCCTGTCGAAGCCCTGTCCTTCTTGAAGAAAAGTGCAGCCCTTCGACAAGCTCAGGGCGAACGGAGTTTGATCCGCCGTTTCGCCGCTAATCCAATCTCGCCAGCTGCTCCCGGCTGAACGCGCGCAATTCGGCTTCGTCCCCTTCACGCACAAGGTTCGCCCAGTCCGGATTGGCGATCATTGCACGGCCCACGGCGATCATGTCGAACTCGCCATCGGCGATCAGGCGCGCGACGGTCTCGACATCCTTGGTGCGGGGCGCGCTTTCAGCGATACCGCCAGTCTCTTCCGACAGGCTTTCCTTGAAATCGGCCTCCAGAGTCACTGAACCCACGGCGATCACCGGCACACCCGCCAATTTGCGCGCCCAGCCCGCCAGCGTGCGCGGATTGCCGGCAAAGCCTGGTTCCCAGAAACGCCGGGTGGAGCAATGGAAGGCGTCGACGCCAGCGTCGGCCAGCGGCTGGAGGATGGCCGCCAGTTCGTCCGGCGTCTCGGCCAGCCGCGCGTCATAATCGAACGTCTTCCATTGCGAGAAGCGCAGGATGAAGGGGAAATCGCTGCCGCCCACCGCCTTGCACGCCTTGATCAACTCCACGACGAAACGGGTGCGGTCGGCGGCGATGCCGTATCCGTCCGTCCGCCGGTTGGTGCGCGGCCAGAGGAACTGGTCGGGCAGATAGCCATGCGCGCCGTGGATCTCCACGCCGTCAAACCCCGCATCACGCGCCGCGCGCGTCGCCCGGGCGAAATCAGCGATGGTGTCGGCGATGCTATTGTCATCCAGCGTATCGCCGCCAAGGTCGCCCGTGCCCAGTAGACCCGACGGACCGACGCGGCGCGGCTTCTGCTTGACGGTCGTCGGGTTCACCTCGGTGGGCGAATCCTGCACTCCGACATGCCAGAGCTGCGGCACGATTTTCCCGCCGGCGGCATGCACGGCCCCGGCGATCGCTGCCGATGCGCGCACTGTTTCCTCCTGGAAGAAGAGCGGGATCGGGCCGTCATGCGCGCCTGCCGCGTTCACGGCCATGCCCTCCGTGATGATAAGCCCCACGCCACCTTCGGCCCGTCGCCGGTAATAGTCGACGACATCCCCACCCGGAATGCCGTCCGGCGAGAATTCGCGCGTCATCGGGGCCATGGCGATGCGGTTTGGAACCTCCATCGCGCCGATTTTCACCGGCTGGAACAGGATATCGGCGCTCATACTGCAGTCTCCGAAGCCTTGGCCTTCGCCCATTGCGCGCCCTCCGGCGACGCCACCCAGCGCAGGGCGTTGCTGAGCAGAAGACGATAATTCTCATCGGCATAAGTGGCGGCGCTGTCACCCGGCTGCAGATATACCAGCGGACTGTTGCGCGCCGCCTTGGCCCAGCCGAGAAGGGGGTTGAGCGTCGGACGCTCCCATGGCGCTTCCGCGTCGGTCAGGCCGCGTACGGCGTGAAGCGCGGAATGGAAACGCCCGGCGTCCACGGGCGTATCGAGATAGAGTAGCGGCTCGATCCCCGCCTGCGCGTGAATTTCGCCCAGATAGAGTTCGTCGGTCAGGTCGAACGTTTCGGGCAATCCGGCAAGCACCGGATGATCGCCCTCGGCCCTGCGCGCGGTATAGCTGACATCACCCAGATAGCCCGATTCCGGGCGACTGCGGCCCAATATCTCGGTGGGCTTGTAGAGGAAGATGCCGCCCAGCACCTCGTTATAGAAGGGCCAGGCGGGCCAGCCGGCGATTGCATGATGCATCATCACCATGCCTTTCCCCTGATCCAGCAGCGCCTGGAACCCCGCCTTGAACGCAGGCTCAGGCTCCACGAAATGCGGGCGCTCCGCCGCTGGGGCGCGGAAGTCGAGGCCCGGCATGTCGTAGAATAATATCGCGTCATAGCGCGCCATCGCGTCGGGATTAAGCAGCGCGGCGGCGGCGGGCTGGTCGACGATCGTCGGCTCCATGCCCATGCCAACGACCATCGCCTCAAGCGCGTTGCGATCGAAGGGATGCCCCTTCACCGCCACGAAGATTTCCAGACGTTTCGCCATGCTTCCTATCCCTGCCTGTTTTGCGGCCCGGCTTCGTCGACATAGTCGGAAGCCTTGGCATAATAATCGGTATCGAGCCGGCATGCGGTCAGCCCGGCGTCGAGCGTCAGAACCTGCCCGGTGATGTTCCGCCCATCGGGACCGGCGAGATAGGCGAAAGCGCCCGCAACCTCGTCGACCTCCATCACGCGACGCAGCGGATTGCGCGCGGCGCTGGCCCTGCGCATCTCCTCCTCGCCGCCATAGGCGAGCGCCGTCATCTTGCTCGGCGCATTACCCGGCGCGACGGCATTTACGCGAATGCCGAACCCGGCCAATTCCGAGGCGACAGACCGCGTGAGGCCGATCACCCCATGCTTGGCGGCGGTGTAGGCATGGGGGCCCAGGGCGACGACCCCGGCCACGCTCGACGTGGAGAGGATGCAGCCATCCTTCTGCGCCTTCATGATGCGCCCGGCATGCTTCATGCCGTAGAAGACGCTGCTCATCAGGATGGCGATCGTGCGGTCCCAGGCGTCGCCGGAAATCTCCGTGATGCTGCCGATCGCGCCAAGCTGCCCGGCATTGTTGATCATGCAGTCGAGCCGGCCATGCTTCGCCACGGCGAGGTCAACCAGCGCGGCGACATCGCTTTCCCGGGTCACGTCGCAACGCTGGAAATCACATCCCAGCTCTACCGCGAGCGCCCTACCCTGCGTCTCCTGAATATCTCCAAGGATCAGCTTTGCGCCACCATCCGCGAACCGGCGCGCCGTCGCCTCGCCAATGCCGCTCGCTGCGCCCGTAATGGCGACGACAAGCCCCTGCAGCCCGGCCATCAGTGCGTGACCACCGGCGTGGGAAGGCGCGTGGAGCCGCCATCCGCCAGCCAGCCGCCATCGGCAACCAGTTCAGCGCCAGTGACGAAGCTTGCGTCGTCGCTCGCCAGAAAGGCGACACAGGCGGCTATCTCCTGCGCCGTGCCCATACGCCCTACCGGCTGAAGCAAGTCCATAGAGGCCCGCGCGGCGTCCCTGTCCTCCGCGCCGGACAAGCGCGGTTCGTGAATCGGCGTATCGATCGCGCCGGGGTGAAGGGAATTGCAGCGGATGCCGCGATATTCGGTAGCGCAGCGGACGGCGACCGACTTGGTGAGCAGGCGCACCCCGCCCTTCGTCGCATTATATCCGGGGGCCTGCGCCATGCCGATCATGCCCGCCATGGACGACATGTTGATGATAGACCCGGATGGACCGCCCGGATTGTCGCGCATCGCCAGCACGCCATGCTTGCACCCGAGCATCGTGCCGGTCAGGTTGATGCCCAGCATGCGGTTCCAGTCCTCAAGCGAGGCCTCCTCGATCGGCTGGCGAAAGGTGATGCCTGCATTGTTCACAAGCACATCGAGCCGCCCATAACGCTCCAGCGTAGTCGCGATGGCGGCGATCCAGTCATCCTCGTCAGCGACATCATGCCGCAGGCAGAGTGCGGCGTCGGAGCGTTCTTCATCCTGCGGCGCGATGTCGGTCGATACGACGAAGGCGCCCTCATCCACCAGACGGGCCACACACGCCGCGCCGATACCGGATGCTCCGCCCGTGACCAGCGCCACGCGCCCATTAAGCTTTCCGCTGCTCAACAATCCGCTCACGATCCGCTCCTGCCATCACCGACTCTCGCGGCCGGCCGGATGACCGTAACGGATCATTTTTTTAAGGCAAGCGCCTGATAAAATTTCAGACGCTTGCCGGTGAAGGATCAGGCCGCGTCGTTGCGATCCAGTTCCTCGATCAATTCCTTTTGAAGGCGGAATTTCTGGATCTTGGACGTCGACATCGGCCATGACGCGACGGGCCGGACATGGCGGGGGATCTTGAAGCTCGCCAGCTTGCCCTTGCAATGCTGGATCAGTTCCTGCTCGCTCGCGCTTTGGCCCTCGGCAAATTCCACGAAGGCGGCCGGCACCTCGACATAACGATTGTCGGGGATGCCGACGACCTGCGCCAGCTTCACCGCCGGATGAGTCTGAAGCATCGCCTCGATCTCGGCAGCCGCGACATTCTCACCACCGACCTTCAGCATATCCTTGGTCCGGCCATGGAACATCACCTGCCCGTCCGCATCGATGGAGCCGATGTCGCCGGTGTAGAACCAGCCGTCGCGAATGACCGCAGCCGTCTTTTCCGGCGCATTATAATAGCCGCGCAGCATGTTGGGGCCGCGAATGACGATTTCGCCCCGCTCGTCCACGCCGACATCCTCGCCCGTCTCGATATCGACGATCCGCACTTCCCACTCATCCAACGGCACGCCGCACCGCCCGGTGCGCTGCTCAAAACTGTTGCTGAGGCGGCTGGTGGATACCGTGCCAGCGCCCTCGGTCAGGCCATAAGTGCCGACCTGCGTGGTGTGTGGCATCGCCGCCGTCACTGCGTCCTTAATCCAGGCCGGCTGTACCGCGAAGTTGGAGTTCATCACGCGCAGGCTCGACAGGTCCGTATCCTTGAAGGTGGGATGCGTGATCAGGTCCTGCATGATCGTGACGAAACTGGGATAGGCGATTGTCGCCTTTTCGCGGCCCAGCATCTCCAGCGCCACGCCTGCATCGAAATGCGGCACCGTCATATAGGCGCCGCCCAGATCGAGGATCATCGTCATCGGCAAGATACCGGCGATGTGGAAGATGGGCAGCGGCGACCAAACCCGATCGCTTGCGGTGACCTCATAGCGGATGCCCAGATTGCGGCTGTTGCCGACCTGCCCGCGATGACTGATCAGCGCGCCCTTTGGATTGGCGGTCGTGCCGGACGTGTAGAGGATCATCGCAATGTCCTCCGCATCCACGGCATCGATCCGCGCATCGACTGCGGCGTCCGCGACATCCTGGCCGAGCGCAAGAGCCTGCGCCGCGTCCATCAGATAGGACGGCGACGGCGGGTCGAGACAGATGATCGACCGCAGCATCGGCGCTTCATCCAGAGCAAGCGCTGACGCATCCTTCTGGTCTTTCAGCGACGGCAACGCGGCCACAAGCCGCTCACCGAAATCGAGGCTGTCGGCGACACGGCCGGTGGTCACCAGCAGAACGAGATCGGCGTCGCGGACCAGAAAGTTGAGTTCGCTCGCCTGATACCGGGCATTGACGGGCACAGCGATCCCGCCGGCCATTTCGATGCCATAGAATATCTCAATGAAATCCGGGCGCGTCGTCAGGAGGATGCCGACATTCTGGCCGGGCTGGACGCCCATGGCGATAAACGTCTTCGCCCAGGCGCGCGCCGAATCGTTCAATGCCCGATAGGTCAGCTGGCGGTCGGGAAATATGAGCGCCGGCGATTCCGCAAACTGCGCAGCGGACCTCCGCAGCATCGCGCCCATCGTGTAAATCACTTCCTTCACCGCCATCATCCTCTCCCGGCAAGCCTGTCGTCCAAGCCGCGCCGACACCGCTTTTCGCGTTGTGTCTTTCGGTAAGGGCGCTGCTTATCGGCGAAGCTTATCACCGGCCCAATAAAAAACAATCTTTCATGTCTTTTTTATCTCGCTTCCCTTCGCGCCTGCGCTATCAGGATCGCGATAGCGCCGCCTTTAGGTCGCAGAAGGAGAGTAGGCATGGGTAAGCTGAACGGGAAAGTCGCCGTCGTGATCGGCGCAGCCGGAAAAGACAATATGGGCCAGGTCATCGCCCGCCGACTGGCGTCGGAGGGCGCAAAACTGGTCGTTGCCGGACGCGACACAGAATCGATCGCGGACTTCGCACAGGAATTGGGTGGCATCGGCGTCGCGTGCGACATCACCAACGAAGCCGATCTCGCAGCGCTTGCCCAGGCGGCGGTCGACAAGTTTGGCGGATTGGATATCGCACTAAACGCGACCGGTTGGGGCCTGCTCAAGCCTTTCCTCGAAACGACCAAGGAAGAGATTGAGAAGATCACCGCCCTGCAGTTTACCGGCGCAATCCTCTTCTATCAGGCGATGTTGCGGGCCATGCGGGATGGCGGATCGCTGATCCAGATCTCCTCGGCGACCGCGTCCATCATGCTGGAGGACCATGCCGCCTATATGGGGACGAAGGCGGGGACCGATCATGTCATCCGCTGCGTCGCCAACGAGTTCGGTCATCGCGGCATCCGCGCCAACTCGATCGCGCCGGGCTTCACGGTCACGCCGATGACGGCCCGGGCCGCCAAGAACCAGGCGATCATCGATACCTTCTCGAAAGAATATCCACTCGGTCGCGTCGGCACGAGCGAGGACATTGCTGAGGCGGCCGTCTGGCTGGCCTGCGACGACTGCTTCATGTCAGGTCAGGTGTTGCAGGTGAATGGTGGGCTCACCCTGCGCCGCAACCCGACCAATGCGGAAATCGGCGCGGCGGTGAAAGCTGCGCGGGCTGCGCAGGCTGGGTAAATTTTCCTCCGTTCGCCCTGAGCCTGTCGAATGGCTGTCTTTTTCTTGAAGGGAAAGGCAGGGCTTCGACAGGCTCAGCCCGAACGGATTAAAAGTCAGCACTAATTGCTTTCAGCCGCGTGTCCTACATCCGCCCTTCAATGCTAGCCTGCTGTTCCCCCCAGAACAGCGGGAGCATCGGGTCATGACGTACAGAAAACGCTTGAGAACACCGGGCGACGCCACCCTTTTTGCCATCCGCATCCCACAACAAACCCCCTGCTCGCGGCGAAGTTGCGGATCACAATGGCAACCCGCAACTTCCGCAACTTCGTAGGATTTGCGCCTTGTTCTCCGGGAGCTACTACCCCGCCGCGGCGATATGCGGCGCCGTCACCGATCGCGTCGCTTCCATGGACCGGCGGGCGCGCTCTAAGGCGCTGCACCCGGCCTTCTTTGCCTGATATTGCGGAATTTCCGCCTCAATGATGATGTCGCCGGACAGCGGCGCAAGGATGGCGTCCAGCGGGAAGGCCCCCTGCCCCGGCAGCGCCCGTTCCTTGATCGCCTCGCGCCACATCTGGTCGGGATCGATCTCCAATGGGCCGTCGGACAGCTGCACCAGCGAGACAAGATCGGCATTCTCCGCAATCGCATCGACCTGCGCGCCGTTGCGCATCAGGTGCAGCACGTCGAGCACCAGCGTGCCGCATCCGGCATCCCTGACGATGGCCGCAGCGCTGCGCAGATCCTTGACGGCGGAGAAGGCATGGAACTCCAGTCCGGGCACGATGCCATATTCCGCCGCGAGTCCGCAAAAACGTTTAAAACGGTCAACCGCGATATCATGATCGTCAACAGCATGAAGATGCGTTGTCGCCCGCTTGGCTCCGATGATCTGCCCAACTTCGAGTCCTTCGATCAGGTGTGCATAATCACTGTCGTCCTCCAATCCAAAAACCTCCAGATTTCCAACGGTTACGCCTGTTCCGGCCATGGCTTCCAGGAACGCGTCGACATCCTTGCGCTCCAGCAGGGGGTAAAGGCCCTTCGCATCCTCTGGGATATAGGTGAAAATCGTGACATGGCTGCACTCCAGGTCTCCCGCTATCTTCACCAGCTCGACCGGAGGCGTTTCGAGCGCGTTCAACGGATGCAACGAAAAGCGCGGCTGGATCATGGGACCTCTCCTTAATAAAAGACATTCATGATTGTTTTTATCTTTGGCTATGCTAGTAGACGTCAATCAGGAGTGGCACAATGGAATTGAACGCATTCTCGGTTGATCGGGTCAACGAGACCATGGAATATGAGCGCTCGCGCAAGGCGCCCCCCGAAAACTTCCCGTCGATGCCCGATATTCCGGGCGCGCGCTATGTCGACAAGGACTTCCTGGCGCTCGAGCGTGAGCGCATGTGGGGCCGCGCCTGGCTCTATGCCGGCCATGTCGATCAGTTGCCGAACAAGGGAAGCTGGTTCCTCTCCCGCAACACCGGCTCGCCCATTTTGGTGGTGCGGGACATGCAAGGCGACGTGCGCGCCTTCTACAACACCTGCCAACATCGCGGCGCGCCATTGGTCACCGAAAACGCCGGAGAGTCGCGCGGCTTCGTGTGCGGCTATCATGGCTGGAGCTACACGCTGGACGGCAAGCTGACCGCCGTCCGCGACAAGCGCGATTTCGTCGATCTCGATTTCTCCTGCCGCTCGCTGGTGTCGGTGCGCTGCGAATTGCTGGGCAGCCTCATCTTCCTGAACGAGGACCCGGACGCCCAGCCGCTGATGGAACATCTGGGGCCGATGGCGAAGGAGCTTGAGCAATATAAGCTCGAGGACCTGCGTCTCGTCGATTCACGCCGCTACGATGTTGGCTGCAACGTGAAAATCCTGCTCGACGCGTTCCTTGAGGTCTATCACATCAAGTCGATCCACCAGCATACGGTGGATCGCTTCCTCGACCATCGGGGCATGATCGTCACGCTCTGGCCGCAGGGACACAGCCGCATGCTGACGCCCAACAGCCGGCCCGACTGGAAAGATCCGGGCACGTTGGGCATGCCGAAGATCCCGACGATCACGGAAGTGCCGGCCAATAACAATGTGAGCTATCACATCTATCCGAATTTCGTGATGCCCGCGTCCGACAGCGGCATTCCGCTGCTGCAGTTCTGGCCGACGTCGGACACGACCTGCCAGGTGGTGTCGAGCTGGATCGCGCCAGACTATGATCCTGACGTGCCAAGCGCGCTGTGGGATACGCGCCTCTCCAACTGGGAACGCATCCTCTACGAGGATCTCCAGTTCGCGCCGCAGATCCAGGAATCGCTTGAGAGCAAGGGCTTCCGGGGCATGCCGCTCAACTATCAGGAGCGCCGCATCTATCACTGGCATGAGGAATTGGATCGCCGGATCGGCCTCAACCAGGTGCCGCCCGAGGCACGGGTCGAGCAGGTGCTGCACGATCAGGTCGTGCACGCCTGAGTCGCGATGGATTTGCAGTTCAGGACCTGACACAGGACGTCATGGCCGATATCGTCAGTTATGCAAACGATCCCGCCGTCGAGCGGGACATGCTGTTCGCGTTCGACGAGGTTGCGCCGGATCATTATCGCGCGCAGCCGATACCCAGCCATCTGCTGCGCCTTTACGGCGGGCAGGTGGTCGCTCAGGCAGTGGCGGCCATTCAGAAGACCGCGCTGCCCGACCGGACGATCAACAGCTGCCACGCCTATTTTGTGCGTCCGGGCAGGATAGACCGCTCGATCGACTTCATCGTCAGCCGTGACCGCGATGGCCAGAGCTTCTCCGCCCGCCGGGTCGTCGTGGAACAGGACGGGCAGATCATCCTGACCATGAGCGCGTCGCTCCACGTCCATGAGGACGGCCTGCGCCATCAATTGCCCATGCCGGAAGTTCCCGGCCCGGAAGGCCTGCGTCCGATGAGCGGCTATGTCGCTGAGGTCGGCGATGCCCTTCCCGTCAGGCACTGGCCCTTCTGGCGCAGGGAACATCTGTTCGACTGGCGCCCAGTGCAGCCTCTTCGCATTTTCAGCGCCAATCCTGAATCGAGCGTTCGCCATGTCTGGTTCCGGTTCAACGGGACATTGGGCGACGATCTGGCGGAACATCAGCGTTTCTTTTCCTTTGCGTCGGATCTCCACATCCTCCACGCCGGTCTTGTGCCACTTGGCCTCGGGTGGGCGGACAACTATCTCCAGACGGCAAGCCTGGATCATGCCATCTGGTTCCACGACCAGTTTCGCGTTGACGAATGGCTGCTCTATACTCTCGACAGCCCTGCAGCAGCGGGCGCGCGCACCTTGGGTCGCGGCGTGGTCCACACCGCCGACGGCCGCCTCATTGCGTCCGTTGCGCAGGAGGGGCTGATCCGCATACTGGATGTTCCCCGGAGCGATATACTTTGAGCCTTAGCAAGAAATGAGAAGCCGTTGAACGACACCACACCCTTCGTCGCCATCAAGCCTTACCGGGCGTTCGAGGATTTGACAGTCGGCGAGTTCCGCACCTCGCGGGAGCGGTTGGTGACGCAGGAGCAGATACTGGCTTTTGCCCGCGATTATGACCCGCAATGGTTCCACAGCGATGCGGAGTTGGCCAAGGAATCCGTCTTTGGGGAACTGGTCGCAAGCGGTATTCATGTGCTCGCCATGTGGCGGCAACTGGATCATGAGATCAATTCGGATATCGACTTTGTCTGCGGCATCGGCTGGGACGAATTGCGCCTGCGTCGCGCGATCCGCGCCGGAGACGTCATTCATGTGACCTCGGAGATCATCGAGCTTCGTCCGTCAGAAACCCGCACGGACCGGGGTACGGCCCTTACGCGCTATGCCGTGGTGACGCAAACCGGCGAGGAGGCGGTGACCTTCACCAGCATCAATCTCGTCTACACCCGCTCCGGACGGGAAAGAGCGGCGGCGAGCGCATCCGCCTCTTCATAGCCGCGCCGCATCGCATTCTCGACATCGTCGGCCGTACCGTAAGTCGGCCGGATATCGACTGTGCGGATATCGGTCACGCCGATGAAGCCCAGCCAGCTCTTCATGAACGCCATTTGGTGATCCAGCGCCGCCATCGGCCCGTCCGCCCGGATATCGAGCGCGCCGGACCCGACAATGATCGCCGTGCGCCCGGCGGCAAGCCCCACGACCCCAGTCTCATCGACCGTAAAGGTCATACCTGGATGCGTTATCAGATCGACATAGTGCTTCAGCGGATAGGGAATACCGAAATTCCACATCGGCACGCTGAACAGCCAGGCGTCGAACGACAGGAAATGGTCGATCCGCGCACGGATCGCTTCCCACTGGGCAACCACGTCTGGCGACACTGCCTCCCCCGCGATCAGCGCATAGCGCCCCTCCATGACGGGTCCGTCAAAGGGCGGTAGCCCTGCGTCGAACAGGTTCAGGGTCTCGACCGTTCCCGGCGCGATCCTGTCGATCAAACGCCGGGCGACATCGGACGAGCGCGATCGCGGACCGCGCGGGCTCGCTTCGACATGCAGAAGCCGTGCGAACCCGCCCATCCTAGCGGCGCTGGTCGAAGCGACGGCCGAGCATCGCGCCGGCGATGTTGACCTTCTGAATGTCGATGGCGCCGCCGGCGATGCCCCAGCCCCAGCTGTCGCGCAGACGGCGTTCCATCGGGAATTCCTTGGAATAGCCATAGGCGCCCATCAATTGCATCGCCTCACCCGTCACCTCGCGTGAAATAGTGTTGGCGAAGCATTTGCCGGTGGAGCTGTTCAGTACGGAGGGCAGACCATCCTGCGCGTTGACCGCCGCGCGCCAGATCAGCAGACGCGCCGCCTCACACTTCATATGCATTTCCGCCAGCTTGATCTGAACGGCCTGGAACTCGGCGATCGGCTTGCCGAACTGCTTGCGCTCCAGCACATATTGCGAGACATCCTCCAGCGCGCCGGACGCCTGGCCTAGAGACATGGTGGCGTTGCCGCAGCGCTCCAGATCGAATGCCTCCATCAGCTGCTTGAAGCCGCCGGCCGGCACGATGATATTGTCGACCGGCACTTCGCAATCGTCGAAGTTGAGGTCCGACGAAGGCACGCCGCGAAAGCCCATAAGCTGTTCGTTGGGGCCGAAGCTGAGGCCCGGCCTGTCCTTCTCGACCAGAACCGCGCCGATCGCCTTCGCGCCGGCGTCGTCCGACAGACGGCAATAGACGACATAAGCGTCAGCATGACCGCCGCCGGAACACCAGCGTTTGGTGCCGTTGATGATAACCTTGTCGCCCTTGACCACACCCTTGGTCTTAAGGTCCGTGAGCGCGCTGCCCGCGTCGGGTTCGGACATAGAGACCGCAACGACCATCTCGCCGCGGCAAACGGCGGGGACGATCCGCTTCTTCAGGCTGTCCGACGCGAAATATTCAATCGCGCGCACCGGGCCGACAGAGGATTCGAAGATGGGGAAGGCAATGGCGGAAGAAATCTTGGCGAATTCCTCCAGCACGATCAGCGCTTCGATATTGCCAAGGCCAAGGCCGCCCAGATCGGACGACACATTGATGCCCAGGAAGCCCATCTCGGCATAGCGCTTCACCAGATCATGGCTTGGCGGCTTGTTGTCGCGTTCCAGTTCGGCGGCGATTGCGGGCAGTTCCGCACGCGCAAAATCGCGGGCCGCGGCGCGCAGTTCTTCCTGATCCGGGGTCAACGAGAAATTCACTTCATCCTCCCTTTGCGCCTATTGCGCCAATATATGTCTAGAGCAGTTCCGGATGCTCGATCAGGTTCGCAAGCGCCGCCATGAAACGGCCGCCGTCGGCTCCGTCAATCGCGCGATGATCGCAGGACAGCGACAGATGGAAAACCGGCACGATGCGGAACGCCCCGTCGTCGTCGATCGGCTCCGGCCGCGCCGTGCCCACCGCAAGGATGGCGCCCTGCGGCGGATTGATAATCGCATCGAATTGCTCGACCCCGAACCCGCCAAGATTGGACAGCGAGAAGCTGCCGCCGGAAAACTCCTCGGGCTTTAGCTTGCCCGACTTGGCCCGTTGGGCGAGACCCGCCATCACGGTGGAAATATCGGAAACGCTGCGATGGTCGGCGCCCGTCACGATCGGCGTAACGAGGCCCTTCTCGGTCGCCACGGCAACGGCAATGTCCGCATTGTCATATTCGTGGATATCATTGCCATGCACCTGGATATTCACCTGCGGTACTTCCATCAGCGCCAGTGCGCAGGCCTTGATCAGATAGTCGTTCACGCTGGGCTTCTGTCCCTGCACCGCAGCGCGCAAGGCAAGCAGGCGATCCGCGCGAACCCGGCGACGCACATAGAAATGCGGGATGGTGCTTTTCGATTCCGTGAGGCGGCGCGCAATCGTGCGACGCATGGAGGACATCGGCTTGACGGTCACGCCCCCGCCCGGAATCACGACCGACGCTGGCGCGGCGGCGGCTGATGGTGGTGGTGGGGCAGTTACAGGTGCCGGCGCGGGTTCAGGCGCAGGCGGCACGACGCGCGCCAGCACATCGGCCTTGCGGATGCGGCCGCGCGGCCCGGACCCTTCTATTCCTGAAAGCGCAACATTATGGATGACCGACAACCGCTTCGCCATCGGCGACGCGAATGCGCCGCTCTCTGGCGTCAGCGGAAACTGTCCGGCCAGCGCGGCAGCCGACGCGGGCCTGGCCGCCTGATCGATGTCCTGCGCGGTAATGCGCCCGCCACGACCCGATCCCTGGAGGGTGGCGACATCGACGCCCGACGCCAACGCACGATCGCGCGCAACCGGGCTGATCAGCGTGCCATCGGGAATGGGGACCTGCGCGGGTGGCGGAGGGGAAGCAACCGCAGCCATAGGCGCGGGAGCAGGGGCATCCTCCTTGTCACCGAAACTCGTGTCGGCCTGCTTGAAGGTGCCGATGATCGCATCGATCTCGGCTGCACTCGCGTCTCCGCCATCGCTCAATACGGCAAGCAACGCCCCAACGGCATAAGTGCCACCCGCCTCAGCCATGATGCGGACGAAGCGGCCGGGGGCTTCCGCCTCTACCTCATTGGTGATCTTGTCGGTCTCGATCAGGGCAAGTACCGCGCCTTTCTCGAACGGCGCATTTTCCGCAACCATCCATTCGGCGATCGTGCCTTCGCTCATCTCGATGCCCCATTTGGGCATGGTGAACAGTTTGAGATTGGCCATTGCGGTTCTCCTCAGCGGAAGGCGAGAAGTTGGCGAACCGCGTCCTCGATCTTCTGAGGCGAAGGAATCCATGCCCGCTCCAGCTCACGGGCGAACGGGATCGGCGAATGCGGACCAGTGATCATCGCGGGCGGCGCCTTCAGGCTGGTGAACGCCTTGGACGCGACGATCGCGGAAATATCTGCAGCCAAGCTGCAGCGGGGCGGACTCTCGTCCACCACCACAATACGCCCGGTAGACTCGACGGAATCCAGGATCGCCTCTTCGTCCAGCGGACTGGTGGTGCGCAAGTCGATCAGGTCGACGCCAATGCCGTCAGCGGCCAGCTTGTCAGCCGCCTTCTCGCCAAAGCCGACCATGCGGCCGCAGGTGACGATCGTGACGTCGCCGCCTTCGCGGACCATGCGCGCCTCACCGAAACGCTGGCGATATTCGCCGTCCGGCACTTCGCCCTTCACGCCATAGAGCGCCTTGTGCTCAAAAAACATCACCGGGTCGTCGCCGCGCAAGGCCTCGGTCAGCAGGCCCTTGGCATCGGCAGGCGTCGCGGGAAGCACGACCTTCAGGCCGGGCATCGCCGTGAGCATCGCATAAACCGACTGGCTGTGCTGCGCCGCTGCGTTCATGCCCGCGCCGTAGATCAGGCGGACAACGGCTGGGCATTTGGTCTTGCCGCCGAACATGTAGCGAAACTTCGCCATCTGGTTCCAGAGCTGGTCTAGGCTGACGCCCACGAAGTCGGCAAACATCAGTTCCGCCACCGGGCGTTTACCCGCAAGCGCCGCGCCCGCCGCCGCGCCGATGATGGCGCTTTCGGAAATGGGCGTGTCGATGACGCGATCCGCGCCGAACTTGGCGTACAGCCCGGGCGTCGTGCCCCAGATCCCGCCAATTGCTTCCTGCCCGCCGGCCGTGCCAGCACCGCCGACCACATCCTCGCCAAGCACGATAATATTGGAATCGCGCTCCATCTCATCCATCAGCGTCTTGTTGATCGCCTCGCGGATATTCATGACTGCCATGTGTCCGCTTCCTCTCAATAATCGACGTAAACATCTTCGGCGACATGCGCCGGGTCCGGCGGCGGCGCAGCACGCGCTTCGCTCACCGCTTCCTCGATAAGCTGCGCGACCTCTGCATCGACATCGTCGAGCAGCTTGATATCCAGCAGCTTCGCCTCGCCGACCTTCGCACGGAACGCCTTCAGGCAATCGCGTTCTTCCCAAAGCCGATCGAGTTCGCCCTTGCCGCGATAGCGCTGCGGATCGCCTTCGAAATGGCCGTAGAAACGCTCGGTATCCAGTTCGATCGCAGCCGGTCCGTTGCCCGCGCGAACATACTCAAGCAGCTCGCGCATCGTCTCATAGGTGTCGAAATAATCGCAGCCATTGGCGCGCCACGCCTTCATGCCAAAGGCTTCGGCGCGGCTGGCGATGTCCTTGTTGGTGCCGACGGCATAATCGACGCCGGTATGTTCGGAATAATGGTTGTTCTCGAACACGAAGATCGCAGGCGCCTTGACCACGACAGCGAGGTTCATCGCCTCGAACGTCGTGCCCTGGTTGCACGCGCCATCGCCCGAGAAAGCGATGGCCACATTGCCCTTGCCGTCCAGCTTGGCGGCGATTGCTGCGCCCACAGCCTGCGGCGCGCCCGCGCCCACAATGCCGTTCGCGCCGAGCATGCCGACGGACAGGTCCGCGATATGCATGGAGCCGCCCCGCCCTTTGCACAGGCCATCACGGCGTCCGTAAATCTCCTTCATCATGCCCTTCACATCGCATCCCTTGGCGATGCAATGACCATGGCCGCGATGGGTGGAGACGATAAGGTCTTCCGCGCTCAGATGATCGCACACGCCCACGGCGGCCGCTTCCTGGCCGCAATAGAGATGCGTGAAGCCAGCGATCTCGCCGGTTTTGATCTCATCGTGCAGGCGCTCCTCGAACTTGCGGATGATCGCCATCCGCCGGTACGCGCCCACAAGATCGTCTCTGGAAAGCTGCATGAAACTCGCCTGTCCTCCTAAAATTCTTTACGCGCCACCGGTCGGTCAGATGTCGCCGGGGGCCTTCTTCCCGGGGCCGTAGACAAAATCGTCGATCACCTTGTGGAAATGCCGGATGCGCAATTCCTGGTCACCGATCCAAAGCCCTTTGAAGGAATCTGAATGCATGCCCTTCTGCACGGTCGGCAGATTGAAGGCATCCTGATCAAGCACCTGGCCGATGCTGCGGTCGCCATGCTTGAAATGCCTGTGCTTCGGACGATCGGGCCATTCTTCGCCTTCGGGCACCAGCTCGAACATCCAGATGTCGTAGAACATCTTGTTGGGATTGGTCGGATGCGGCCGCTGACGGAACATCATGATGTCGTCGGCATGGACGTTCATCGAGACGTTCGGGAAGATCGAATAGTGATAATCGTCGGTCAGCTGATCGTCGTTGAGCGCCGAATAGTCCTTGCCCTGCGCCTTACCATGCTTGCGCTTGAATAGTTGCACATCACGGCGGATGTCGCTGACACGGCCTTCATATTCGGCCGGGTCCATGCCCGCCTTGACCATGATGTCGTAAATGGCCGGCGGAATGGCTGAGGGCAACGCCACACGCGCGCTGATCGTCGCGAAGGGCACCAGATAGCGGCTATGCCGCTCATACACATCGACCTGCGCATTGGTGTCGTCCAGATACCATTGCAGCTGCGGGTGGATGCCCTGCACATGATAGACTTCGCTAAAGGCATCGACACTCGCCTTCCAGTTGCAGTCCCATTCAACTGTAACGTCGCGCGTCCACGCCATCCGGTCCATATTATACGGACCCAGATGCTCCTGCATTGGCGAGAGAAAGTCAGCGAGCGAGCCTACGTCCGGATTGAGCGAGAACCAGACGAAGCTGCCCCATTCCTCGCACGGATAGCTGGCCAATGCCGCGCCCGGCGGGCAGCCCTGCGGGAAGGTGTCGAGGTCGGGAATGCGCGTGATCGCGCCCTGCAAGTCGTAGGTCCAGTGATGATACATGCACTGGAAATTCTCGGCATTTCCAAGACCTTCAGGACGCAGCTTATTGCCGCGATGCAAGCAGACGTTCGGGAACGCGCGGACCGAGCCATCCAGTTGCCGAACGATCAGCACGGATTCCTTGCCGATTTCCGTGCAGATATAGTCGCCCGGTTCCTTGATGTCGTCGGACCGGCCGCCAAGGAGCCAGACCTTCGACCAGATCTTGTCCCATTCCAGCTTCATGAACGCTTCGCCATAATAGCGTTCAGCCGGAATGATGTCATAGCCCAGGTCCGGGTCCTCCTCCTTCTGGACGGGAGTTCCATGTGGCCAGTCCTGTGGATTGACCCGGATGATGTCGACCTTGCGTTTTACGTCCATTGCCGTTCCGTCCCTTGCGGGGCCTGCTCTTAAGTGAGAATGCGCTTAGAAATGCGTGCGGTTGGTGAAGCCGCCATCGACCACCAGATGCGATCCGTTGCACCAGCTTGCCGCAGGACTTGCGAGGAAGACGATGCAGCGCGCCACTTCTTCCGGTGTGCCAAGGCGGCCGGTCGGTTGCTGACGCAGTTGGGAATTATAGAATTTTTCCATCGTTCCTTTAATCATATCCCAGTTGCCGCCCTCGAACTCGATGGGGCCAGGCGACACGACATTCACGCGGATACCGTTCTTGCCATGGAACAGCGCAAGCTGCTTGCCATAGGTCAGGAGCGATGCCTTCAATGCGTTATACGCCTGCGGCCCACCCATCGCTTCGCCCGTGGAGGTGGTGGCGATCAGAATGATCGAACCGGACTGCTTCTCGGTCATGGTCGGGATGACGGCCTCAACTGCGCGCACTGGGCCCATCACATCGACTTCGAAGGCGTTGCTCCAATATTTCTCGCTGCCCATGCCGCCGCCTGCCGAGGTGATCGGGATCATGATGTCGCATCCGCCCAGATCCTCGACGGCCCATTCCAGCCACGCCTTGTAGTCATCCGCCTTCTTGACATTGACGGGTTTGCCTATGACGCGCGTGCCATATTTGGAAAGTTCGGCGATCGCATCCTTGACGCTGTCTTCCGACCGCGCGGTGATCGCCAGGTCGCAGCCCTCGCGCGCCAATATTTCCGCGACAGCCATGCCGATGCCGCGCGCTGCGCCGACGAGAATGGCCTTTTTGCCCTGTAGTCCGAGATCCACCTGTCCGCTCCTTAAGTTTCAAGCCTGAAGTTCGTCGGCGCGCGGCAGGCGCAGCAATTGCGCCCCGCCGCTCACCTGCATGATTTCGCCGGTCGTGAAACAATCCGGCGCTGCAAGATAGGACACCGCTGACGCCACTTCGTGCGGTTCGGTCAGCTTGCCCATAGCCGTCTCCCGGCTGTAAAGCTCCTGGAAGCTCCCTTTGCCAAGAAACACCTCGGTCATGGGCGTCCGTGAGAAACCTGGCGCCACAGCATTGACCCGGATACCCATGGGTCCGAATTCCAGAGCCGCGATACGCACCACATGGTCGAGCGCGGCTTTCGCTGCCCCATAGGCGGTCAGACCGAACCCAGGCACTTTCGCCACGACGGACGAAAACAACACGATGCTGCCGCCGCGCGGCATGATCGCGCCGAAATGCTTTAACAGCAGGACATTGGCTGTAACATGCATCGCAAGTTGCGGCTCGATCTCCTCCCGCGTGATTTTGAGTATGCGCCGACTCTGTGTCGTTCCCGCAGCATTCACCAGCACATCTACGGGCCCAACCTCACGCACCAGACTGGCGATCGAAGTCTCGTCCAGCAGATCGCAGGTAAAGGCCTGCACACTCAGATCAGCCGCCAGCGCATCCAGCCTAACCCGATTACGGCCCGCCAGAAACACAGTGCAGCCATCAGCAACAAGACGCCGCGCAGTTGCTTCGCCAAGACCTCCTTCACTCGAGGCGCCGATGATCAGAGCGGTTCTTTCCACCATGCATATTCTTTGAACGAGCTTTTCGCCGATCGCAAGTAAGAAACAAGCATGAATGTTTTTT
>Ga0068863_100000112_pt1 | contig 86195 bp, 57 predicted proteins | sample KBSSwiS62_FD_66596 | JGI IMG/M metagenome (GOLD analysis project Ga0068863, IMG submission 66596) | Switchgrass rhizosphere microbial communities from Kellogg Biological Station, Michigan, USA - KBS Switchgrass S6-2 | ecosystem: Host-associated > Plants > Roots > Rhizosphere > Soil ... | reverse complement strand
GATCGAGCGAGACACCCGCGGTGCGGAGATCCTTCATTCCGCCAACGGTGCTGAGGGCTTCGCTGGTGGCTCAGTGGACAAGCTGCGCCGCGCGAAGACGGTCATCGTCGGCCATGAGATCACCTGGTTCGGGGAGATGCTCTGGGTACAGGAGGACGGCATCTTCGAGTACGACGAGATCCTGGTCATCAAGTTCGTACGGTTCACCAGCGACATCGCCGCCAAGCTGGACGCTCTGCGGATCACCGCGCTGTCACGCCGGGTGCCGGTGACAGAAGCCATCCCGATGCCCACCGAGACCGAGGTCGCCGAGATCTGGCGGGAAGGCCGGCCTGCGTGGTCGTCGCTGGTCCTCAAGGCTGAATCCGGCCGGGTGCTGCTGGAGGAGGAGAAGAGCTACCTTGATGCGCTCGACTGGTACCTGCGCTACCAGCGCGCGCTGCTGACCGCCCGCACGTATGCCTACGTATTGGAACCTCTTCAGAAGCCCGGGCGCGCGGTGCTGCGTTGGGAGCAGGCCACCGACATGGCGCGCACGCTGGGCGACCCATTGCAGCGCAAGATGGTCCAGGACACTCGCCGTCTCGGCCTGGCGGACTTCGTGGCTGGCGGTGGCGAGCAGGCTGGTTCCGACGGCGGGACCGCGGTCCGTGTGTCCCTCTCCGAGTCCCCTGACGACTTCCGGTCCGCGCGGGGGCCGTTCACAGTTCTGGACACAGTCGGCACCTACGCGGTGGAGATCGACACCTCCCATCGGCGGGAGTTGCCCAAGCGCGGCTGGCTCCGGCTGGAGTCCGACCGGGGTACCGTGCCGCAGATCAACAGGCAGGCCGAAGCGCGCGTGGAGCTCGAAACACAGCGTGCACTGCTTGGCCAGCTCATCAATCCGCGGGCGCGGCCGCTCCTGGAGAGCCGGTGGGCCGCCGCAGGCGGAAGCCTGTCTGGCGAAGGTCGCAGCGCCGTCAGGGAGATGCTCACGCATGGCGCCCTGTTCGCGCTGCAGGGGCCGCCGGGAACCGGAAAGACCGAGGTCACCGCGCAGGCGGTCGCCGAGTACGTGACGGCGAAGCCGCGCGCCCGGGTGCTCGTGTCTGCCCAGTCCCACGACGCGCTGGATAATCTTGCCGGCCGGATCCTCGACAAGCTCGGAATGACGGATTCTGGCGGGTCACCGGCCCGACTTGACCGGCTGGCGTTGCGGCTCGAGCCCAGCAGGGAGCGCGACCGGCTCGATGCCCGAGTCGCTGCATTCCAACCTGGCCGCTTGGCCGACGGGGTGATCGCCTACAGCAGGTCCCGTGCCCAGCACTGGCTGACGTCGCGTCGAACCGAGCACCCCCCGCTCACCCCCGTGGTCCAGGAATGGCTCAGCGCGCTGCGCACGAGTCGGCTCGAACTGAGCCGGCGGGCGCGGGCAGCGGCCAACGTCGTATTCGCAACGACCGGCGCAGCCACGCTGGAGAATCTGGTCAATAACAGCACGGACGAGCCGTTTCACTGGGTGCTCGTCGAGGAAGCGGCACGGGCGTGGCCCACGGAGCTGGCCATGCCGCTGGTGCGGGGCACCCGGTGGACGCTGATCGGCGACCACGCGCAGATCGGCGCTTTCTCCAAAGCCGACATCGAGCGGTTTCTGATGGAATGCAAGGATCACCCCGCGCCGGAGATCCACGCGATGTACCTCGCACGGGACAGCTATGCGCACGCCTTCGGCACCTTCGCCGAGCTGTTCGACAGCGGCAAGCGGGACGTGCCGCGCATGACGCTCAGGCAGCAGTACCGGATGGACGAGCAGATCTCGGAGCTTGTCGGCGCGGTCTTCTACGCCGATAGCGGCGGCCTCGAGGCCTGTCGGGAGCCTGCGCCGTTCCCGCTGGCGGGGCCGGATTACCTGCTCGGGTCCCGCCGGCTCATCTGGATCGATACCGGTGAGGCGGAACGCGCCACCGGCTTCTGGGCCAATGACAACGAGGCGGACCTCTGCGCCCGCGTCGTTCGGGACATGGAGCCCGCTTTGGGCACGGCAGGCAGGCCTGGGCTGGCCGTGCTCACGCCATACCGCAAGCAAGTTTCGCTCATCCAACAGCGGCTGAGCGAACACGTGTCTCGGGTGTTCACGATCGACGGCTTCCAGGGCCGCGAGGCGGACATCGTCGTGGCATCCCTGGTCCGGGATGTGATCGCGCGGGACGGCACACCGAGTGCCACGGTCGGGCACGTCGCCTCCCCCTCTCGGACAAACGTACTGCTGAGCCGGGCGCGTGACCTGTTGGTTCTGGTGGGGCGCTTGGAGGTCTACGCCCATCATGCTGGTCCGAAGTGGCGCGAGGTCGCCGAACACTTCCACACGCATGGGTTGATCGTCCGTGCGGATCAGGTGCGGCCGTCATGACCAGCGAGCTGGTTGTGTGGGCGCAGGCGGACGTGCTGACGGTACGCACCAGGCTGGTGCCCGTCGGGCAGGCGAGCGCCCTGGAAACACTGGTGCTCAGGGCGATCCAAGCCGGCGCCAACCGAGCTGACGCAATCTGCGACGTCTTCGGCCTGGCGCCGCGCCTCGTTGAAGACATGCTCGGGGACCTGTGGCGGGCCGGGCGGATCAGCATCGACCTCGGGACCGAGCAGGAAGGGATCACGCTGACCAGCTCCGCGAGGCTGTATCTGAAGAGCCTCGCGGACGGCGCGGACCCGCAGAGCGCAGCGGTCCGCCTCGGCTCCGAGCAGGTGGCACATGACCGGCTCACCGGGAGAGCACTGCCGCTGCATGTGACGCGGTCTTTCCCCGGTGACCGCAGCCTCGTAGTGCCGACGATGGCAGACGACCCGCAGGCAGCTGGTATACGCGAGGCGGAGTTGGCGGACGCGGTCACCCGCACCCTGACACGCCGGTCAGCGGCAGACACACCGACCGGCGCCGCCGGCCCAGGCGCAGACGGGTCCGTAGGCGCGCTCGAGGGCATGCGGATCGACGCGGTCTACCTAGCCGTCGCCCCGCTGCACCAGAGTACGCAACGCCGCTACGTACCGCTGCGTGTACAAGCGATCGAAGACGCCACCGGAGCACTCACCGTACGCGTGATCGATGACACGCTGCCACTGCGAGTACAGGAGGTGGCTGCGCGGCGACTGCAGGGACTCATCGCTGATCGGTCCACCGCGCGCTTCGTCACTCGCCTTCGCTCCGTCGCGCAGCGTGCGCCACTGCACAACCGCGACCTAAGCCAGATGATCGCGGAGCTCCGCCGTGCTGTGGATGCGCTGCCCACCTGCCCGCCCTCGAACCGGCAGCGGGCGCACGACCAGGCAGCCCATTTGACCCAGACCATCCTCGCGTACGTCCGCGCCGTTGCATTCACCGAGATGGATGCCGAGGTGATCACGACGGCAGCACAGCATCGCGAGGTGCTCGCCGGGATCCTCGGGCGGGCGCGCCGACAAGTCGTTATCGCCGCGCCATGGCTACGCCAAGCCGGCGTGCACGGCATCCGAGACGCACTGATCGCCGCGGTCGAGCGGGGCGTCCAGGTCACGGTGCTGTGGGGGATCAACTCAGAGGCAGAGCCACTGGACCCCAATGTGTTGGCAATGTTCGACGAGATTGAGCAGCACGCACGCCGCGCTGACCGGGGCGGGGCGCTGCGATATCACCGTGAGCGGGGAGCGCGCAGCCACGCCAAGGTTGCGGTCGGCGACGACCGGGAGCTGCTGATCACCAGCAAGAACTTCCTCAGCGGCAGCAGCCACATCGAGGCCGGCGTGCTGCTGCGAGTCCCGGCGACCAACGACGATGGCACCTCCCCTCTGGCCAGCCCAGTGATCGAAAAGGTACTGGAGTTCCTCTATAACCACACTCCGGACCCGGCCACCGCGTTCCAGATGATCCGCACCCGGGGCGGGTTCGGGCCGCGGCGGGAAGAGCCTCACGTTCCCGCCATTCCGATGCCCCGACTCACCGCAGCGGTCATCGACGCGGCGGGGGCCCCGGAGCATGCGGCGGCCTGGGCAGCCGAATGGCAGGAGACTGCGCGGGCGCTAGACGTGCTCATGGCGAATCGCCGACCCGCCGTTGAGGTGATCACGGACGGCCAGCATGCCGCACTGGTAAGAGAGGCTCTCGAGGATGCGCGACAGCGAGTTTTGATCACATCGGACCACGTCGCCACGCAGGCCCTCACCGCGGAGGTGTGCTCGCTAGCTCAAGCGCGGGCCGCGCGCGGCCTCGACATCGGGCTGCTGTACGGCGAGGTGAAGGACGAGGCGTCCGATGAGCGGCTGGCCAAGCTGCCGGCCGTCGCCACGGGGCTTCCACCGGACGTGCGGCACCGTCCCGGCATGCACGCGAAGGTGGTCGTGCGTGACGAGACCACGGTGCTCGGTTCCTTCAACCACCTGTCGGTAAATGCCGGTGTACGCGGGCTGCGCGCCACCGGTGAACTGAGCGTGCGGATCTCCTCAGCTGCGGTCGCCGAGCGAGTCTGGCAGGCATTGCTCGGCCGGCCTGTGCGCGGGCAGCAGCGGGGAGCGGCCTCCGACGCGCTCACGGTCACCGTGGACGGTACGCCGCCAGGCCCAGCCGAGGTGATCTCGCCGCAGCTGCTGCTGGGCCTGCTGGCCCCGCCAGCAGGCCCGCCCAAGATCGACGCGCTCGTCGCGGTGGTACTTGCCAACGGTCCGGCGCGTGTGCTCGCTACCGTGCGACACCTCCAGCTGGGCGCCGACGCTGAGCGGCAGGTCCTCGCCGCTGCGGCGCTGCCGATGCTCGCAGCCGGTGGCACGGAGCGGGACGAGCGGCTGGCCACGGTCCTAGGGGCCGTCTGGGAGACGGGCGCATGGGCCTGTGCCGAGGTGCTGCGCCGTGACATCCGCGACCCCGATCTAGCCCCACGCACCCCGCTTGTGTCCGCCATGGCGGACTCGGAAGGCCGCGCCGCAGCCGTCCTTGGCGCATCAGTTGGGGAGCCGGAGTTCACCGCCGCGGAGGGCGAGGCGCTGGCTGTGTCTACCAGCACAGGCCTGCTGCTCGGCGAGCTCGGTGCACCCGAGCTGGTAGACCTGCTCCACGGCTGGGAGCGGCCACCCGCGCCTACCGATGAGCTCGTCGCCGCCGCCCTCGACTACTGGGCCCGGTACGGCCCACTCCCCGCAGCGGTACCTGACGCCGCCATCAGGCGGGGCTCCGTAGACTTGGGCGGCCTACGGGAGGCAGTGGAGACGGCCGTCGAATCGCTGCGCCGTTACGACACGCACTCGCATAGCGGCGATGCCGTCCGCGACTACCTGTTCAGCCCGAAAGGCGAGATGTCCGGGCTGATGACCGCGCTCTCCGCAGCCGACTACCCGAGCCTGCGCGCGTGGGCGGAGATGTACGCCGATGCCAACGACTCACGCTGGCTGACCAAGGTGACCAAAGCTGCCAACCAGCCGCCGATCAAGGACGGGCGTCAGGTCAGTTTCGTCGCGAAGCACCGTGCGATCCGAGGCGCGCTGCGCGCTCTCAATGACGCGGCTGCCAGCGAGGAGAAGCGGCGGGAAGAGGAGGTGCGGCTCCCGGCGGACCAGGCCGCGCAAGTCCGCCGCCTCGACAAGCTGGCCGCCCTCGCCGCGCCTAGCCCGGCGCCCAGGCACGCGCCCGAACAGGTCGTCGTGACGCTGGCCATCTCCCGCCTGCGTGCGCGGATCGCCGGGCGTGCCAGCGCAAACCGGCCAGTGCCGGCGGCGGTACTTCAGTCCTGGGCACTGCCCCAAACTCGCCTGGCCGTCCTGTCCGCAAGCCCAGGCACGGCGCCGGCGGCGGGCCTGCTGGCCGCCGTCTGCCGAGATCTGGCTGCCGGCTGGAGCGGGCCGCAGGCGGTGCGGTACCTGCTGGATGAGGGGGAGTTCGGGCTCGCGGCAGACAGCATTGCGCAGTTGCATTCCGAGAGCCGGATCGATGCCGAGGGCGCGGATGAGCTACGGCAGGAACTGAGCGCGGCCCGGGCCCGCGCTGCGGACATGCTGGACGCCCGCGCGCGGGCGATGCGGCTCCGCTGTGAGCGGGTGGGCCTAGACAGCTCTGAAGCCCGCTGGCAGGGCCCCGGGGAGATGGGCGACCGACTGGCCGAGGCGCTCGCGCGGTCGCGGGAGAGCGACGCTCAGCTGGAAATCGAGATCCAGGTGCGCAGGGAGGCGCTGGAGAGGCAGCTTGCCGCGTGTCGCAGCCAGCTCCGATCAGAGTGGGCAGCGCACGTCGAAAGCCTCCTTGAGGCGGAAGAGCTGTCTGCGGCGGCGCTCGCGCTCACCCCTGATCACCGCGACAGCAAAAACCTGCTGCCCCAGCCCGTCCAGCTGTCAGCATGGTCCTGGCGTGGGTACAACCTCGCGCAGGTGGCCGCCTGGTTCGACCCTGGCGCTAGCGTGCGGCCCCGAGGCATTCAGCAGTTCGTCCCGGAGCCACTCGACACCGAAGCGGCCGGCGTTGTCGCAGCCCTGCGCGAGCTGGCCGCTGGTTCCCCGCAGGCGCCCGCCAGCTGGCTGGCTGCAGTGCAGGCACTCGTGGCGGAAACCGACACGCCGCCGGATGTCCAGATGCTGGACGAGGGCGGCGCCACAGCAGGCTTCGTACTGCCCTATGACGTCCGACTGCCGCGGCTGCGGTGGGTCGGACTCGCGCGACAGAAGATCACGATTGGTGCGGCCGAAAGGCGCGCGGCGCTGCACTTCTCGCTGGAGCTGAGCGACCACCGGGCAGGCACAGCCATCGTCAGCGTGGCGGACGTGCTGTCCCTGCTCGGCCGGGACCCCGATGGCCGCCCGGCATCGCAGACAACGCGAGCCCTACGCTTTCTCAGCATCGTTTGCAGCCAGCTGCCGCTGGCACAGGTGATCGCGGCGGAAGACACACCAGCCGAGCTTGCCCTCGATCGGCGGATGACCCTCGCATGGCTGCTGCACATCCTTGGGTTCACTGTCACCGCGGCGGATCTAGACAGGTTGCGGGTCCTGGGCGGAGGGCACCAGGTGCCGCTCTGGTATCTGATCGACGCGGCCCGGGAAGATCCGGTGAACGGGATCGGCCGGCTGTGGGAACGCCCGGACCGCGACGAGATCCTGCGCGCCGGACTCGCGGCTGACCTGGACAGCGAGACCGACCTGCTGGTGCTGTCCACGCTGCTCGCGATGGAAGCCTGCGACCGGGCGAGCCTGGCGGAGGCGCTCGAGCTTGTGTGGACCGATGCCGACGCCTCGCAGACGACCCTGGCAGAGGTCGATCTCGACGCTGCGGTCGCTCGATTGATTGCGAAGGGCTACATCGTCAGCGACGCCGATGGCAGGCTGCACAGCTGCTCCTGCCCGGTTGTGCGCGCCCAGCACCGACGGCCGGACCTCGCTGACGAGATTCAGCGCTTGGTCCGACGCATGCACGCCGCGCTGGATGTCCGTAACCTGATGTACCGCGATCTGCTCGCCTACGCGGCCCTGCATGCCGACCAGGCGGAATCAGAACTGCGATCTGCCGAGGACCGGCAGGCCACGGCTCGGCGCACGACCGATGCGCGCATGTCCGACCGCACACCGTTCGACCTGCGCCCGATCTGCGCGAAGGAGGCGCAGCGAGCCGATGTGATGCGGGAGAACGTGGACGTCTACTGGGACAGCCCGGACGGCAAGCCGGTGTGGGTAGCAGGTCCGGAGGCCCCCTACACCTACCTGGTCCGCGAACTGCTCACCAATGCGATCAGCGCGGTCGACACGTTGGAGGACGGCCAGCCGCGCAATGTGTGGCTCTCCTTGGAGACTGGTGGCGATACGGCCACGGCGACCCTGATGGTCCGCGACAACGGGCCGGGACTCCCTGACGACTTCCTGGAAGCGTTCGAACAGCGCCGGCCGCTGGTCCGCAGGGACCGGCCGACCCGCGGCAACGGCTTCCACAGGCTGCGGATGTACATGGAAGGCAACGGCGCGCACTACGAGCTCGGCGAAAGCGACGAGGGCGGCGCAATGGTGGCGGTCCGCCTGCCCCTGGTGGCAGATCCGGGCTTGGGGAGCATGTAATGATCGAGATCGAGCTGCTGAACGGCCGGGTTGACGTCGTGCGGAATGGCCAGGACCGAACGACGATCGGAGGCGACGACGAGTGGCTTCTCGCGGCGCTGGTACTGGCCCCGCAGACCGGGCTCCAGGCTGTCACTATCAGAGATAGCCTGCGGGTCGACATCAGGTCCGGAGCACTGCGCAAGCGTATCGAGCGGCTGAGAACCCGCACCGGGCTGACGATCACCTCGCAGGATGTGAAGTCCGACAAGATCTACCACCTCGACATGACTGGCGTCCGCGTTGACGCGCATCGCTACCTTGAGCTGGCGGACGAGTTCCGCCGTACTGGCGGCACGGGCGGCGACGGCGCGCTCGAGGTAGCACGGTCGCTGTGGAAGGCAGGACCGCCGCGCTTTACCCGGTTGGCCAACCCCGCACCCGAGGCTTACGACCGGCTGTATCAGGCGCGCGATTACCTCGAGGACCTAGGCCGGCGTATCCTCATCGTGGACGATCAGGTGGGTGACCTGCTCGCCGAGCGCTTGGGCGTGGAGCGCTGCACGGTCGCGCACGACTTTAAAGAGTTCGAAACGATCAAGCCGGACCTGGATCGTTTCGACCTCGCTGTGGTCGACTTGCACCTCACGCGGTCCTACGCAGACGCCGCCGGGGACACGATCGTTCGGCAGATCAACTCGATGGGCATCGCGCTGCCGGTTGTCATGATTACCTTGCGACCCCCGGAGAACCGGTCGGTCCCAGAATGGATCAGGTCCCTCGGCCTGGTCGAGGTCATCTTCAAAGCCGGTGATGAGCCCGCGACGGATATGGCGTTCGTAGCGCAGCGCGTCAATGACCTTCTCCGGGAGGGGCCGGCAGCACTCGCCTGCGACCAGTTGACGCAGCGAGTACAGAAGCTGCGCCGCAAGGCGCGACAGCGTCTGCGCGCGGGCCGGTCCGAAGCCGAGTACCGACAAGCGGTCGAGCGCATGGACCACGACGCCGACAAGATTGGGCGGCTGGCCTCGGAAAACTCCCTAGCCGCAGCCCGGGTCGAGACCGAGCGGTTCATTGCGGCATACGGCGAGTGACCTGACTTGGCTCATGTTGATCGCTTCAGCAAGATCGTAGGTCTGTGACCTGTGGTGTTGTCTCGTTGGGTGGTGAAAAGTCCGCACTAACATGCCGGCTCTAGGCTGGCTGGTTGTCTCCGTATGTGCGGACGGTGAAGACGAAGTCCGGGGCGCGGGCGGTGCAGATCGTGTACTCGTCGCGTGGGGGCTCGCTGGAGCTGGAGCACATCGGCTCGGCGCACGACGACGCGGCGCTCGAGGCATTGAAGGCGGTCGCGCGGCAACGACTGGCCCGCGGCCAAGGCGAGCTTGACCTGGGCCTGGACGACGCGCCGCCTGCGGGTGGGCCGCTGCCGATCACGTCGACGCGGTCCGCCGCGCTGTGGGACGCGCTGGGCCGTGCCTACGACCTGCTGGGGTTCGGCGAGGCGGCCGAGGGCGACGAGGTGTTCCGCCAGCTCGTGCTGGCGCGGATCATCGAGCCGACGTCCAAGCAGGACAGCCTGCGGGTCCTGGAGGAGACCGGGATCGAGCCGGCCTCCTATGCGACGGTCAAGCGGCGGCTGCCGGTCTACGGGACCGACGCCTGGTGTCGGTCACTGTCGCGTCGGGCCGCGGCGCACGCCGCGCTGGGACCAGCCAGTCTGGTCCTCTACGACGTCTCCACGCTCTACTTCGAGACCGACGAGGGCGACGGGTTCCGCGAGCCGGGCTATTCGAAGGAACGCCGCCTGGAACCGCAGATCACGATCGGGCTGCTCACCGACGTATCAGGCTTCCCGCTCATGGTCGACGCGTTCGAGGGGAACAAGGCCGAGACCCACACGATGCTGCCCGTGATCCGGGCGTTCAAGACCGCCCACCAACTGGCTGATGTCACCGTCGTCGCCGACGCCGGCATGATCTCCGAGGCGAACCGCAAGGCGATCGAGGCCGAGGGCCTCTCCTTCATCTTCGGCATGAAGATCCCAGAGGTTCCCTACGTCGTCGCCGCGTGGCGGCGCGACCATCCCGGCGAGGACACCCCCGACGGCCACATCTTCACCCAGCCCTGGCCCGCCGGCGCGACCGACCAGCGCCGTGACCAGGTCATCTACTACCAGTACAAGGCCGACCGTGCCCGGCGGACCCTGCGCGGTATCAACGAGCAGGTCGCCAAGGCCGAGAAGGCCGTCGCCGGGAAGATCCCGATCAAGCGCAACCGGTTCGTTCGCCTCACCGGCGCGGACAAGTCCGTCAACCGAACCCTCGAAACCCGGGCACGGGCCCTGGCCGGGTTCAAGGGCTACATCACCAACCTGCCCGACCCGACGCCCGAGTTCGTCCTCGGCTCCTACCACCGGCTCTACAACATCGAGAAAAGTTTCCGGATGTCGAAGAGCGACCTCGCCGCCCGGCCTATCTACCACCACAAACGCGAGTCGATTGAGGCCCACCTGACGATCGTGTTCGCCGCTCTCGCGGTCTCCCGCCTCGTCGAGCAGGCCACCGGCTGGTCGATCCGCCGGTTCGTCCGCACCACACGTCGCTACCGCACCATCGAGATCCAGGCCGGCGAACACACCCTCACCGCCGCCGACCCGCTACCCGACGACCTCCGCGACGCCCTCGACAAGATCAACCAGTGGTCGGGAAAACCGCACTAACTTGAGCCAAGTCAGGGTTCATTGCGGCATACGGCGAGTGACGTCCACGTGTGGCGTACTCCGAGTGTCCGATCCTGCGCGGTGGTCTGGTGGTAGGTGGGAAGGTCTGTTCGGGCGTTGAGGACGGGGACGGTCGGCTGACCGTGTCCGTTCCAAGTGACGGTGACGGCGGCAACCCGGTCACTGCCGTCGGCTGGTAATAGGTGCCGGCTGGCGATGCGGGGCGTAGCCAGCTACGCCCCCCGCGCAGTTCATCGCGGGCGCTCCTGACCGAGTGCCCCGCCCCAGGGGGCGGCAGGGCGCACATCAGGTCGACGGGGACCGTGCTGGGTGCGAGATCTGGCCGCATCCCTCACTCGTCGGCAACAGATTCGTACTGCGCTGCGTGGCCCTCGAGTCCGCCCTCGCGCGAATGTTAGCTCGCGGAACTCGTCGATCCAGTTCGGTCTCGCCGCGATCTTCGGGGCCAGAGTTCGCTCACCTCGCGTGAGCGCCGCATTCGGTCTGGTAGGGGACGCCGTTGACATAACGTTTCCAGTCTTGTCGGCTGAGGCCTGTGCGCACAAGAGTGCATGCCGTTGACTGGGGTTTTTCCTGTACGGCGAAGGCGGGACGAGGATCCCACAGGCGCATCGTTCCATCTTGTCCCGCCGAGACCAAGGCGGAACCGTCGGAACTGAAACCGACCGAGTAGACCGCGCCAAGGTGGCCGGTCAGCGGCGCTCCGAAGGATCTCGGCTGCGCGGGGTCCGAAAGGTCCCATAGCCGCACGGTTCCGTCTCCGCTGGCGGCGGCGAGGAGCTTCCCGCCGGGGCTGAACTGGACTGCGTACAGTGGCCCCGCGTTGGCGATCAGTGGGGCGCCCCGCGTGGTCAGTACTGAGCGGTCGGCGGTATTCCACAGTCGGACGGTGCCGTCATACGCGGCAGCAGCGAGGGTGTCGCCGTCCGGGCTGAAGGCGAGGCCATTGACGTCGTTGCCGGATCCGGGCATGGCGTTGGTCAGCGCTTCCAATTTGGACGAAGTGTCGACATGCCATAGTCTGACAGTGCCGTCGTGCCCTCCGGATGCGAGAGTCCGGCTGTCTGGAGCGAATACCACCGAGTCAACGATGGATCCCTGTCCGGCTGCCCGGGCGTCGAGCTGGATGGGATGGGCGCGGTCGGCGACGTTCCACAATCGCAGCTTTCCATCCTCACCCGCCGAGGCGAGCAGTTGGCCGCTCGGGCTGAACGCTGTCGAATACACCATTGACGTCGGCTCATAGGTGATGTCTCGAGCGACGAGCGGCGCCCCGAGGAGTCTCGGCGAGGCGGGGTCGGAGACGTCCCAGAGTCGCAGTTTGCCGTCGTCTCCGCCCGTCACTACAGTTTTCCCATCCGGACTGCCGGCGACGGTCCCGACATTACCGCCGGGTACCGCGAGCACTGCGGCGCGGGCCACCGGATGTACTCGATTTGCCGTGTCCCAGATCCGCAGCATGCCGCCGTCGTCCCCGCTGTAGAGCGTTCGTCCGTTCGGGGAGAAGACGGCCGCTCGGACCTGGTCGGCTCCGGTCGCGAACTGTGAGCCCCAGGAGGTGGGTTGCGCTGGATCAGTGACGTCCCACAGGCGCAGCATGCCGGCGTCGGCGGACACGATGAGGTGTCCGTTCGGGCTGAAGCGGGCCATCCAGACGAGGTCTCGGTGGCCGGCGAGCGGTGCGCCGAGGGCTACCCCATGAGCTGGGTCAGTGATGTCCCAGAGCCGGACCGCGTCGTCTTCGCCGCTGGAGACAATTTTCGTGCCGTCGGGGCTGAATGCGACCGACGCGACCGCATCCGTGCTCCCGATCAGGGGCGTGCCGACGGCTGCCGGCTCGGCAGGGTCGGTGATGTTCCAGAGCCGTACGTCCCCACCCACGGTGGCCATGAGGCGGCCGTTGGGGCTGAAAGCCAGGGCGTTCACCGCATCGCGAACCGAAAAGTTGGTGACCTCCGCCCTCGGGTCGGCGGGCTTTTCTACGTCCCACAACGAGAACGTAGCATTCCCTGCTACCGCGAGCGTCTTCCCGTCGGGGCTGAATTGGACCACGCGTGCTGACTGTTCCGCTGACATATCTCCTACGACGCGTGGCTGTGCGCGGTCGGTGACGTCTACTAGGCTGACCGGTCCGGCGTTGTTACCGATCGCGAGGAACCGGCCGTTGGGGCTCAACGCGGCGGTGTAGGGGGAGCCTGGTCCGGGAAGTGACTGGATACTCCGGACCACAGGGCGATGTTGATCAGAGATGTCCCAGATCCATACGGTGCGCGTCTCGCCGATCGCAAAAAGCGTGTGGCCATCCGGACTGAAATTCACGAAGCGCATGTAGTTATTCTGACTGGTTGAGGTCGTCGCCAGAAGGGTCGGGTGCGCGGGCTGCTCGATACTCCACAGGCGGACGGTTCCGTCCTCGGATGCTGTGGCGACGGTTCTGCCGTCGGGGCTGATACCGAACGCGTTTAGCGAGCCACCGGGAACCTGGAGCGGCGAGCCGACAGGGAGGCCGTGGGTTGCACCGATGTCGGCGATCAGCTCGCTGGTCGTCTCGGGGCTGTCATGGAGGCGGTGCGCGGTTTCGGCGAGTTGAAGCGCGCGCACGGGTTCGCTGGGGCGCAGCGCCTCTGCCTGGGCGAGGAGGCTGCGCGCGGCCGCCAGGCGCTGCGCCGATCGTGTCTGGGCCTGTCGTTGCGCGATGAGTGGCACGGAGATCGAAGCAGCGGCCAGCAGAGTGACAACGAAAGCAGCGGTGGCGGCGAGGAACCGGCGATCCCAGCGAGTCCGAGCCTTGCGGACCGCGTCCGCGACCGTGCTGGCGTACACGATCCGCAAAATGTCGGGCTGGGCGGCATGGGCCGCGTCGAAGTCGGTGCGCAGGTCGCGCTTGTCCGCGGTCGGCGCGACGAGCTGCCGCACGTCAGCCCGAACCGCAGCCTTGATCTTGGCCTCGGCGCCTCCGACCGGCGTGAGGTGGCGCGCGGTCTTGTCTATCCCGCCAGTGACCGCCGTGCGCTCGTCCAGCCTGCGAGGTGGAAGCCATCGCCGTCGGAGGCTGGCCCGGCGGTCCAATTCGTGGAGTCCGACGGCGAAGGCAGCACCAAGTGAGCCACCCTTAATGTCACGGCAGGGATCACCGCGGTCGAGCAACGACCAGGTCACACATCGCTGCTGGCCCGCGAGGGGCGAGGCGAGCCACGCTCGCCGCAGCGACTCGGCACAGTCCTCGTCCGCCACCAGGAAGCACATGGCCGACGGGTCGGGATGCAGCCCTGGCGGGCCATCGGGCCTAATCTGCAGCCGCAGCACGCCCGACGCGCCGTCGTCGTGGCCGAGCCCCACGCGGTCGAACACGACACCCACCTTCACGTCGTGGCGCAGGGCGGGTAGCGGGCAATCGACGAGAGTCCGGGCGAGCAGCGCGACAAACCCGCGGAACCGCGGGTCTACTCGGACCGCGACCGTAGTCAGGAAGTGACGGGTGACGTCGTCGACGCCCGTGAAAAGGCCGGCCGGGAACGACCCGCCGTCGACCGCGGGCAGGCCGGCCGCCTCCCAGTGGGAAGTTGCACTGTCGAGCGCTTGATGTAGCTCCTCGCCCGCGGCGAAGGCTCCGGCGAGGGCCCCCGCGACCGTTGCCATGGCCTCGGCCGCAGACAGGTCCGGGCCAATCCGGCCAGTCGCGTGGCCGGCTCGCGCAGGCACGCCCTCCCGCCCGGCACTGTTGCCGGTCCGGCCGCTGTTCCACCACAACCGTGGTGAGTCGGCCAGTGCCGCAAGGTCTCGGCTTCCGGCCCGGTGTAGTTCCTGGGGCACGTCGCCGCCAGCCCGGCGCGCCGCGACACACTGTGCCAGCCACTCCTGAGCGCCACCGGTGAGTTTCGTCCGGCGACTGGATAGGTCCGACTCCCGACGGGCAGCCTCCCCTGCGTTGACACGGCGTGGCCGAGCGACGTCGTCCGATCCCATCCCGGCGCCTCCGGAAGGGCGTGGCTCCGCCTTCATCACTGCCAGCCTTCACTGATCGCGATTCGTACGGCATCGTCGACCGGGCGGGCGGCAGCGATCGCCAGCCATGCCTGCCGGACCTGCCTCGACCCCGCGACGGCGACCGAGCGGCGAACGGCGGGGACATCGTCGCGGGTCAGGTCGGCCGCAGGGAATGGCTCGGCGGCGATCCTGACGTTGAGTCCCGTTCCCGCGACCCGGATCTCGATCGACCCGAGGGCGACGCCAGAACCTGTGGAGTCCAGTGGAAGGAGATATAGCGGACCGTCGTGTTCGGACGGCACGGTAAGCGCGACCAAGGAATCCGGCGCGGCTTGATCGGTCTCGATAGTAATGCCGACCCGCGCGCTGTCCAGAGTCTGGATGATGACCGTCAGGCCCGCGAGCTCATACTCCTCGACGTGGCCGGCATCGCCGGCGCTGAGTACCAGGCCGCGGTCGAAGGTGATGGTGGACAGGAAGCGTCGCATCGCGCCGGCCAGCGGTCCATCACCTGTCACAATCCTCGCGGCCTGCGCCGCGTCCTGGCGCGCTTCAGCATCGGGCCCATGGCTCGTCCGATCGTCCGGCGGGGTGATTCCGGTCCTGTCGGCCACGCCGGCGGACCGCTGCCCGATGTCGGCCGGGACGTTGTCCAGAGGATGATCCCCATGCCCGCGGAGACGGGCGATTCCCTCCAACGCCTGGCGGAGCCGCTCCAGCGGGGCCGCCGTCGCCGCTGGCCCGGCCTGGCTGAGCGCATCGAACTCCCTGCGCAGGATCTCAACCTGTCGCACCTCGTCCTCGGTCAGCTGCCACCCCGAGATCAGAGCAAAAAGTTGAGCGATCGCCTGCCGATTCTCTCCCGGATCGACGCGCGAGCCTTCGCGACCCGACCGGCGCCGCCGAGCAAATCCGCCCATGCGGCGAGATGTTACTCAGCAGCCCGTGCGCCCGCCTCATGACCCGAATTGCCCCGATAGACGTGGAATACGTTAAGGTTATGTCATCTCGCCATCACTCTGGCCGTCCACCGTCAGCCCGTAGCGGCGCGCGAGAGGGCGAAACGTCCGATTGGTTGGGAAAAGCCTGACGGCCTCGGTGAGCAGGTGCCGGTATACCGGCACGGAATCGCCGTTCTCGACGATGTCGGGGAGGGCTCCGAGCTCGATGAGGCGAAAGACCTCGCGCCACCACGCCTCCATGGTGGAGCCGGTTGTCGGCGGCTGGCGTCTTCGCCGCAGGCCGACACGCTCCATCAACTGCACCGCCACGGCAGGCTCGGTCACCGTCTCCAGGAGCGCCTCCTGCAGCATCGAACTATCGCTGAGCGCGAGGCCAAGGTCCGCCTCCTGCCGTGTGCCAAGCCCGTGGCGATCGGCAACGGCTACCGCCGCCTGGACTCGTGCGTCCAGAGTCGTGAGGAAATGCAGCTCGTCGTCGACCTGCCTCTCCAGGCCGCGAGCCAGTTCCTGGTCGTCCGCGAACAGATGCGGGCCGCAGGTCTCGTCGAGGGCGCCAATCTCACCGCGGACGGCCGCGGTCATGTTCGACGCCGCGATTTCGACTTCCCGGCCGAGATCACGCGCTGACGTTGCGACTGTGACCAGGTGGAACTGCTCAGCCCGCAGCTGGGACGCCAGCTCGCGGAGCTTCTCGTCGCCGGGCCGGTGATCCGGCGAGGCCAGGCCAAGTAGGCCTGCCTCGCCGAGCGCGCTTGCCAACGCCGTCGCTCGGCCGTCGACCCGCAGTCGGAACCGCCGAACCGCGCCGCCGCTGTCCCAGACCCGGGCCAGCTGACGGAGCCGCGTGGCGTGTTCGAAATATCGGCCAACGGGCGGCACGCCCGTGGGTCCGCCGGTCCAGGTCCAGATGCTCAGTCTCTCCTCGGCGTCCGCTGGCGCGAGTACCAGAACGCGCCGTTCTCGTAGCCGGTCTCGAACCGCCCCTGGTTCCCAGACCGCAAATCCTGACCGCGTGGCCGCGCCACGCTGTTCCCAACCGTCCGACCACTCAAGCTCGGGAAGATCCTCTGCGCACGTGGCCGCCAACTGCGGCCCAGGCGCTATCGGATCGGCCCAGGTGGTCTTGTCTAGGGCGGCATCGTCTTGGACCCGGGCCTGATACATCCGCACGCCGCCGAACAAAGAAGCGGACATGTCAGTCGCCACGGCCGACCACGCGGCGTCGAGCGCCTTCCAGGTCACCGTCGGCCGCGCGAGGGCAACACCGAGACACACTGTCAGCAGGTCGCGGCGCATCACCGCCTCCGCGCCACCAGCGCCATGCCGCCGCATGGCAAGGAGACCTACGGAACCCTCCCGGCTCGGGGCGGCAGGCGGCGTCCCACCGATCCTTGTCCCAGGTATCGGCTCATCGAGAACGAACTCCTCCACGCACCGGTGCCACAGCGCCAGCAGATCCTCGTACGACTGGCGCGCCCGAGGTCCATCAGCGGGCCCGTACAGAAAGGCGATCAGTTCCTCACCGACCAGACGGACTGTCATCGCGCACCCACGGCACCGATCCTGCCGACTCGGGTCAACCGCCGCAATGGCCTCGTCAGGCAGGTGTACAGCTACGCGGAGACGAGAAACGGACGACCTGCGTGAGAACGATCCGGGCGGAGTTGGTTGCACGGTTGAGATCGTTGGCGTTCTCGACGGCGTGCACCTCGTCGCGCACGAGCATGATCGCGAATATGAGAAGTCCCAGCCGATCCCACCACCAGCTCCAGGCTCGCGTCGCATCTAGCACTGTCTCGCCGGCAAGGACTGCGTAGCCAATGGCTGGTGATCAGCACCGCCATGAAGGCGCTGAGGAGAATGCGGGTCGGCTCTGCCACTCGCGGGTCCCGGGTCGCCGATGCCGGCACCAGGGCCAATTTCAGCCTGACCAAGGCCATCACGGTCGAGAAGCCGAAACCCGCGAGCACGCCACCGACCTGCGAATCAAAGCCAGCAGCCGTCGGAAACCGAACTGCAGCTCGACACACTTCGACATCCGATCTGCACCCGACGGCGAGAGTAGCAGAGGTGCGTTGCGCTTGACGGAAAGCAATCGCCTCCCGGCCGCCTGCCCTCCCGCCTGGCGCCGCGCGAGTCCACCGGTTCACCGTTCCTTCCGTCCCTGGGCGCGAGGTTGCATACTTCCCAGACGCCGGATGCGGCGGTCGAGTAGGCGAGAGCACGGGGGAGATCCGATGGCTGCTGCTGTAGCCCTGACAGCTGGCGCGAATATGCCGGTTCGTACCGGACCGGTGCGGCTGACCCTCGACCTACGCGGTGGGCCGGATGTCGATGTGTGCGCGGTTCTGCTGGGCAGCGCCGGCCGTGTCCGGTCAGACTCGGACTTCGTCTTCTTCAACCAGCCCGTCCATCCGTCGGGCGCCGTACGGATCAGCGCCAGCTCGTTCTCAGCAGTGCTGCCCGACGTCGAGCCCGACATCGAGGTGATTGTGCTCGCGGGCTCGGTCGACGGCGGAACCTTCCGCGACATCGCCGAACTGCGGGTCGGTGTCTCGGAGGAAGCAGGTGGCTCGCTGGCCTCCTTCGTCCCGGACCGTGCCCAGCCCGTGACCACGATGGTCTTCGGTGAGTTCTACCGCCGGGGCGGCGGCTGGAAATTCCGGGCGATCGGTCAGGGCTGGGACAGCGGCCTCGCGGGATTGGCCATGAACTACGGCATCCAGGTCGACGACAAGCCCGCCGGTGAGCAGGATGCCCCAGGCGATCGAGTGGCCAGCCACCGCGCCCCGGTCTCCGCACCCGTCCCGTCCGCATCTGGTAGGCCAGTTCCAGCGGTTCCGGCCGGCGTCACAACCTCCGCCCCGCGGCCCGACTGGCATCCAGACCAGGCCGACCCGGCCTTCCTCCGATGGTGGGACGGAGCCGCGTGGACCGAGCACCGCGTCCAGGCCTGGAGGGAGACAGAGAACACCTGCGGCGGGTGCGGTGCCATCAAACGCAAACGGCTCTTCGCCGGCACAGCGCCCTGCGAGGCATGCGAGTCACGAATACGCGGCGTACTCGGGCAGTGGCAGCATCGCCTCACCGACGTGTTCGCCCGGGAGGGCGCGTCCAGGAACGCGATCGACCTGCTGTGGACCGAACTCCGTTTTCAACGGGTCCCCGAGTCCCGTGCGTATGAGATCTACCGCCGGGTCGGCCTCGACTACCTCGAGCGGGTCGTCGCCTTCGCGTTCGCGGACGACGTGATCGAGGAACAGGAGCTGGGCGGGTTCAACGCAGCCGCCGCGGCGTTGAACATTCACGACCCGGCCGTGGACCACATGCGCGCACGGATGGAACGAGGCAGGGCGCTCGCGCGCTTCCGCGACGGCGACCTGCCCCGCATCCAAAGCCCCACGCTGCATCTCGAACTCGACGAACTCCTGTACCTCGACGTCCCAGCGACCCACGTCCGCTACCTCGCCAGCGGGCCACGACACACCCCCGGGCGACTCGTCGCCTCCAACAAGAAGCTACGGTTCGTTGCCGGCAGCGGGGGATCCGAGATCGCCTGGTCAAAGATCCACTCGGTTCTGCCGGACCGTGGCGGCGTGGAAGTATCCACCACGGCCCGCGGAGGCGGCCTCTACCTGTTGGCAGACCCGGAGTACGCAGCGGCAGTGCTCGCAGGAACGCTTCGGGTGGCGAAGCGCCTCGTGCTTGTCCCCGGTCAGCGCGACACCCGAACGGTCCCGCCCGAGGTCAAGGCGGCGGTCTGGCAACGCGACGGAGGCGCCTGCGTCCAGTGCCGGGCAAACCATGTCCTCGAACTCGACCACATCATCCCGCGCAGCCTCGGCGGCGCCACCAGCATCGAAAACCTCCAGGTGCTATGCCGCCCCTGCAACCAGGAAAAGGGCGCACGAATCTGACCCCGGACGGTTCGGTGAGATGAAGGCCGAGCCGTCACCGCCAAAGCAACAGTTCAGCGAGCGGACTTCCGGTGTGCCATTGGTGCCGTCACCACCCCGGCCGCCTCTGCTGCATCAAACTGCCAGCGGTTCGGTACGGCCGGTGCAGGCCGTACCGCATGCCCACCGTACGGCCCGCCACTGATCAATCGATGCCCTCTGCGACCAAGGCAGCTCGCTCGGTAGGTACCACTGGCGAGGCAGGCGTCGACCTGGTCGAAGATCGCGTCTGCGGTCTCGGCGGACGGCCGCTCCTCGACGCCAGAGACCTCGGCGAGCTCCGCGTCCAGCTCAAGAGATCACAGGCGTGCCACGAAGACGTGCCGGTACGCGCAAACTTCTCCATGTCGGAGCCCATCAGAGGCGGCGTGGGGTCCATTCGAGAGGGTCTGGCCGCCGGCAAATGGAAACTTAACGGTCATTTCGGGTAGACCGCTCCATGCGATGTCACTCCTATTGCTCACGGTAAATTGTCGGCTACCTGGAGGGAGTGGTGGGTGGCAAAGGTTTTCGTCAGCTATGCCCATGCTGATCATGAGCTTGCGGACAGTATTCGCACGTGGCTCGCGGCCGAGGGTCACGACGTCTTCCTCGATGTGTCGCCTGAGAATGGTCTGACCGTCGGTGAGGCGTGGGAGCGGGAGCTGTTCGGGCGGCTGCGGTGGGCTGACGCGGTGGTCTTCGTCGTGACGACGGCGTTCGCGCGGTCGGTCTGGTGCTCGGCTGAGATCGGCGTGGCCCGGGGCTGGGGCAGCCGCCTGTTGCCTCTGCTGTGCGAGCCGGGGGTCGACCATCCGTTGCTGCGGTCCCGGCAGGGTCTGGACTACGCCACCGATCCGGCCGGGGCCCGGGCCGAGGCAGTCATCCAGCTGCGGCGTCTCGACGCCGCCGGGGGGCCGGGCTGGCCGGATGACCGCAGCCCGTTTCCCGGCCTGCGACCATTCGGGGCTGATCTGCATCGGGTGTTCTTCGGCCGGGCTGAGGACACCCGCGCTCTGGTGGATCTTCTCCGGTCGCCGGCGGGCCGCCGGGATCCAGGTATCACTCTGGTAGTCGGCTCGTCGGGCTGCGGGAAGTCGTCTCTGTTGCGGGCGGGCGTCTGCCCGGCGATCGCCGCGTCGCCCGGCTGGGTGGTGGTGGCGCCGTTCGAGCCGGACGCCGATCCGGTGGCATCGCTGGCGCGGGTTTGCACGCAGGCCGCCCGCGCGGCCGGGCTGGACTGGACAGCAGAAGAGACCCATTCCCGCATTGCCACGGGCCGCGGGCGGGGCCTGGCCGGGGTCGCGCAGGATCTACTTGGCGCAGGGCCGGCGGGCAGCAGCCGGCTCCTGCTGGCCGTGGACCAGTTCGAGGAGTTGCTGACAGTCGCCGACCCGGCGGCGAAGGCCGCGTTCGCCGCCGGGCTGCGAGCCGCCCTCGCCGGCCCGGTCAGCGTTGTGGCGACCGTGCGCCCAGAGTTCCTCGCGGCGGTTGAAGCGGACCCGGACCTGGCCGGCGTCACGAGTCGGACTCCGTTCACGGTGAAGCCGCTGCGGTCTGAGGCGCTGGCGACCGTGATCACCGAGCCGGCGCGGATGGCGGGCATCGGGATTGACCCGCAGCTGACGGCTCTGCTGGTCGATGACACCGGCGGCGGAGACGCGCTTCCCCTGTTGGCCTTCACCCTCGCCCAGCTTGCCGAGGGCGTGCATCGCGGCGGCCGGCTGTCCTTGGACGCCTACCGGCGGCTCGGCGGCGTCCGAGGCGCGCTGACCGGCCAGGCCCAGGCTGCCCTCGACGAGGCGAGCGCCGGTCGCGGCCGCGACGCTGTTCTGGCGACGCTGCTGCGGCTTGTCACGACCGACGAGCAGGGCCTTCCGGTCCGCCAGCGGATCGCGCGCGATGACCTAAGTGACGCCGAGTACGCCGACCTGGAGCCCTTCCTCACCCGCCGTCTGCTGGTCACGTCGCGGGAAGGCACCAGCCGGGTGACGATCGGCCTCGCCCACGAGGCGTTCGTCTCGGCCTGGCGCCCGCTCGCTCAGCTCGTCGAGGCCGAACGGCTGGCCCTGCGGGCGCGGCGCGCCGTCGAGCAGGCCGCCGGCGAGTGGGCCGCCCAGGGTCGTCCGCCGGCGCAGCTGTGGGAACGAAGCCAACTGGCCGCCGCTCTCGCCAGCACCGGCGCCGACCAGGAACACACCCGGCGGCGTTGGCCGTGGCCCCGGCACCGGGGCGGGACACGACCGGTTGTGCTAGGCGCGGACGCGCGCGCATTCCTACGTGCCTCGGTCCGCCGCGACCGGCGGCGGCGGCGCCGGTCGACCAGCGTCCTAGCCACGTTGCTCGTCCTCGCTCTCACCGCGGCCGGTATTGCGCAGGCCGAACGCAGCCAGGCGGACGGCCGGGGCGCCCGCGCGATGTCCCGTATGTTCGCCGCGGAGCTCCCACAGGACCACACAGGGGATCCCCGGGTCAGCATGATGCTCGCCCTCGCCGCGTGGCGGTCAGCGCCGACGGCCGAGGCACGCTCGGCGCTACTCACCGAGCAGGCCATCGCCTACCAGGGGCCGCTCACGACCCCGGCGACCGACAAGGCCCCGCTGTTCTCCGCCGCGATCAGCCACGACAACCGCCTGATCGCGACGGGCGGCCAGGACGGCACGATCCGCCTCTTTGATGCAGTGACCCGCCGCCAACTCGGCGCACCGATGAAGGCCAACGGCTCCGTTCACAGGCTCGCGTTCACGCCGGACGGGCGGGACCTGATCAGCGGCGCTATCACCACCCGAGACCCCATCCAGGTGTGGAGCCTCACCGCCCGCAAGGCGACCGCCTGGCCCGAACCCGGCGGGTCCCTCGCGCTCAGCCCGGACGGCCGCACCCTCGCGCTCTTCGAACCGGACCGGGCGATCCACCTGTGGGACGTGGCCACCCGCCGCCAGATCGGCCTCCTCGGACCAGCGACGCCCGGCCGCTCGATCGACCTGACGCTCGCCTTCAGCCCGGACGCGACGATGCTCGCCAGCGGGGGCAACGACGGGACGGTGCAGCTGTGGCATTTGCCCGACCGCCGGCTGGTCGCCAGCCACACTGAGGACGCCAGTGCCGTCAACGGCGTTGCGTTCAGCCCGGACGGAACCCAGCTCGCCACCGGCGGCCTCGACCAGACGATCCGGATCTGGGACGCCCACACCGGCGATGCCGTTCACACACTCGCCACGGGAACCCCCATCAACACAGTCGGCTACACCCCCAACGGCCATGACCTGCTGGCGGGCGGAAACCATCTGCTTCTTTGGGAGGCGCGCAGTCTCACGTTCGACGGCGCCCTCCTCGGCGATCCCACCGGGGTCTTCGCCCTCGCGGTCAGCCCCGACGGCCACAGCGTCGTCACCACAGATCTCGACGGCACAGCAGTGCTCTGGTCCTTCCTACGCTCCAGCGAGCAGATGAGCGACACCTTCCTACCCGGTGAGGCGCTCAGCCCCGACGGCCACACACTGGCCGTGGCGGTGACCGACGGGACCATCCATCTCTGGAACCCGCGCACCGGCGACGACACGGGCACACTGCACGTCCCAGGTGGGCCTCTCGTCCTCGGCGTCGACTACAGCCCCGACGGGAGGACCATCGCCAGCACCGGCTCCGACGGACATGTCCGGCTGCTCAACGCGGCGACCGGCCAGCAGTACGCCGACCTGCCGACCGACACCTGCCCGCCCGGAACACCCGGCCGCACGATCGCGGGCGTCGTCCACTTCAGCCCCGACGGCCGCACCCTCGCCGTCGTCACCTACGCGGCAGAGCCCACCGTCTCAATGGCCGAAGCCGCGACCTGCCACGACCGGATCCGCCTCTGGGACGCTCACACGCTCCACGCGTTGCCGCTGCCACCGACCGACGGATCCGATGACCTATCCGACGTCGTCTTCACACCCGACAGCACGATGCTCATCGGCACCGACGGCACGAAGCTGCGCCTCTGGCGACTACCAACCAGGTCCACGCCCTCCGGGCCAAGCACAGTCGCCGACCTCCCGACCACGACCGGCGTCGGCACCGTCACACTCAGCCCCGACGGCCGGCTGCTCGCCGCAGGCGGCGACGACGGCACCGTCGATCTCTGGGACCTTCCCACCCGCCGCCTGCTCGGCACGATGCCCATGAACGCCACGATCATCGTCAGGGACCTCGCCTTCAGCCCCGACGGTCGAACCCTCGCAGCCGTGGACGCGGGCGGCGCCCTCACCCTCTGGACCACCACCAAGCGGACCGTCTTCGCGACCCTCCAACTAGATTCGGACCCGCTGCGAGAAGCCGTCTTCACCCCCGACGGCCGCAGCGTGATCACCACAAACGAAAAGGGCAGAGTCGTCCGCTGGGACCTGAACACCGACACCGCCTACCAGAGTATCTGTTCCGCCCTACGCGGGCCCTGGCTCACGAAAGCCTGGAAGAACCTCGCAGGCGCGCCCAGCAACCTTCGCCGCACCCCTCCGTGCTAGCAGGCCGCAGCCCCACGGGGCTCCCCTGCACCGGTTGCACAGCTACGGTGCGCGAAATCGCGGCGAACAATGGACCGCGCGCAGTACCTCCGCGCCAATGACAAGAACCTCTTCATTCCGGCGCCCGGTCTCACCGGAAAGCTTGCGCAAAGCCGCTCTCCTCGAGAGCGGTGGCCCTTCTCCAGCGCAGCGGCGGATGGAGTCTGGTCGCCGTCACCGCCGCGCGGGCGCGCTGCTCCTGCACGACGCACGTCCCCGCGTAGCCGGCCGCGTAGCGGTCGTCAGACGCTGATCTGCGAGTTCGCCGCCCGATCCTTCAGTTGGTGGGCCGAGAGGTCGCGGACGGCTGGCAGACGCGCCCAGTGGTGGCGCGCGGTGAGCTGGCGGTGCAGGCCGGCGGCGCGGTTTACCGTCCGGGTGTCGCTGTTGCCTCGCGTGGCAGCAATCGCCGCCTGAATGGCCGCAGCGGCCTGTTCGGGGTCCGGATTCGGGCGGTGGATGAAGGCGCGGGCGAGGGCGAGTTGGGTGCCGGCGATTTGGACGTAGCGTCCGCTGTCGGCGAGCAGGGCGAGGGAGGCGCGGGCGTGTGTCTCGGCCTCGTCGCCGCGGCCTAGGTAGCCGAGGACCACGGCGCTGAAGGCCCGGTAGGCCTCCTCGTCGCCGGGTTCGCAGCCGGGCAGTTGCGGGCCGGTCCAGACCGCGTCGTGCATCGTCCGCAACGCGTTGAGCGCACCGTCAGCGTCCCCGATCTGCGCGAGCGCCCGGGCCAGCGAGCTAGCCAGCACGGGCACGACGTACGGATGGGCTCCGAGTTGGGCCTTGTGGGCGATGGCTGCGGCAGTGGTGAACTCGCCCGCAAAAAATGCGATCATCGCCCGGATCACGGCGACCGACCCGGCCAGCAGAGTGTCGCCTGCGGCCTCGGCGTGCTGGCCCGCGAGAACGAGGAACGTCAGGGCGGTCCGGTCGTCACCCTGATCGACCGCGAGCCGGCCGCGGTAGAAGGCATATCGGCCAGCGATGAGTTCGAGGTCGGTGCGGTTCGGTCCGGTGACGCGGGTGTCGAGGAGGGCTTCGGCGGTGGTCCAGGCGTGCTCGACCGGGGCGACGAGCTCGGCGTGCGGGGTGAGGGCGTAGCGGGTGGTGAGCTGGTGGATGCCGTGCTGAAGCTGGGCCAGCGTCAGGGGGTCGGGGACGGCGGCGGCCATGGCGCGCGAGATCCGGGCCGCCTGGTCGACCGGGCCGAGCGCGGTTGCGGTGGTGGTGAGCAGCAGGCCGGTGGCCAGTAGGTCGCGGCGGTCCATCGGACTCACCTCCTCGTCGTGGGTGACCGTTTCATCGTCACCCCCGCTTCGGCCCGGGGTCAGCTCTTCCTCGTGACTCGCCTCGTCCTCTCCAGGTCCGCCGGGTGGCGCCAGAAGGTCCGCGGCCGCCGTGCCGAACATCGCCTCCAGGACACGGCAGGACGCCGGGTGCGGCAGCGCGGACAGCCGGCCGGCGGTCCAACGGGTCGCCTGCCGGCGGCTGATCACATGGTCGCGGCGATCCGGGCCAGACCGACGACCGGCACGGTTGAACTGGCGAACGAACTCCTCGACGGTCCAGTGCTCGTCGGCGAGCCGCTGAGCAAGCAAGGTCCGAGGGACAGTGGCCGAGCGCATGCGGCACCTCCGCAGGACAGGCAGAACCGGACAACCCGCATGATCCGAACCCCGTGGCCCGCTGTCACGTCTCCACCGGCCCGGCGCGCCGCGCCGTCACCGAGAAGGCCCGAGGACGTCCCAAGGACGGCACCGAAAGGGCCTCCGAGGGCTGCGTCGACACCAGAACGCCACCGGCCGGGGCCGAGCTGCGAGATGACGCCGGCCTGTCCGCATACGGCGTCGACGAGGCGCTGGGAAGGGCCCGCTCGTTCGGTGAAGGTGACCGCGACCAGACAGGCGCCCAGGCCTCTACCCAGGCCGGGCGAGATGATCGGAGATGCGCCGCCATGGACACCACGATCGCCCTCGACGGCGGGCCCGGCGAGCTCGTGACCGTCACCTTGGACTCGTTCACGCTGCCGCCCTACGAGGGCGTTCTGCTTCCGTCGACGCCTAGCCCAGATAATCCTGACGGGCTGACCTTCGTCCGATCGTCTCCCTACCCGCCCGAACACGCCGCCCGGGTCCTGACCCAGAGATACCGCATGCCGGTCCTCGTGCTCTGCCCCCGGAGTACCTCCCCCGGCCGGACCCGGCTGGCGCTCGCGGTCGCCCGGCTGCTCGCCGACCACCGCCCCGCCGACCCGGCACCTGTAATCACCAGCGCCGTGCGGCCGGCCTGTGCGTGGGAATCCGGCGTCGTCGTCCTCCCCCACCTGGTCTCGGTCGTCACCGACCCCGAGGTCCAGACACGCATCATCTGGCAGCTCCTCGACCCCCTTCACGCAGTTCACTGGCACGACACCGCCAGCCTCAACCGCGTCGCGCCCACGATGGACGCCGCGTGACCCCGACCGCCGCGGACGAAGATTGGCCGATGGTCGCCCGCGCGATCACAGACCGGATGCGCGAACTGCGCCTAAGCCAGCAGCAGCTCGCCGCCCGAGCCGGAATCTCGACAGCGACCATCCGCGTCCTGCAACGCGGGGGTCGTCGCGCCCATGACGAGACCCTCGCGGCGCTGTCGCGAGCGCTCGGCTGGCCCGACGACTACCTCCTCGCCATGCTTCTCGGCCGCCCTGTCCCTGCGGCTTCGCAGGAAACGCGGACCGGCGTCTCGAACCTAAGCGACCAAGTTGATCCGGCCGCCCGGGTCTACGCCGTCGTCACCGGCTCCTGCCCCGCCCTCGCCGGGCCCCGCACGGCCGTCGTCTACGTCGCCTTTGAGTCACCTGCCGCCGCACAGACGTTCGCCCGCCGCCGGGGCCTGGACGACTTCCTCGTCAGCCCACTCGTCTTCGACACCTCAACCGAGGATGCCGACGCCTCGGCGCCCCCGGCCGTCGGGCCGTCCGTGGGGCGTTCCGCTGAACCCGCCCATTCAACCCGCAGCGCTCGACGGCGTCGCCCGGCCGCGTGATCTCCAGCCCTAAAGAAGTCAACTGCCTCGGCGATGCGCACGCTGTCCGTGGCCGGCGATGGGACGCACGTGGGCCGCGCTCAGCCGGTCCGTTCGATTGCCTCGTACTCGCGGACGGTCAGGGCGAGCGGGGTCGTGGTGACGAGCGGGTCGAGGGTGCCGGTTTGGCCGTTGCTAGCGACCCAGGTGACCTGCCAGCGGACGGACAGCGCCGCCTGCCAGTGCTGTCCGTCCGGCGCCGCCGTCGAAGCGTCGCGGTAGGTGTACGAGCAGGCTGGAGGTGTCGAGGGCACGGCCGCTCCCGGCACGAACGTCGGACCTGGCCCAGCGCAGCTGACTGGTGTGGCCCCGTCGCCCGGGTCGAAGGTCAAAGTGTCCGGGGTCGCGGTCACCGTGACCGACTCCCCCAGCGCCGTCGCGGTGCCCCGAACCGGCGCCCACTGCGTGGCCGGCACCGCGAACCAGGTCGCGACCCGCACGACCAGCCCGGAAGCCGGATCCGGCGAAAGCACCGGTTGGGGCGCGGGAAGCCGGCGGCGCACGTCATCACGGGCCGCCGCCACCGCGGTTGCCTGGTCCGCCACCCGGAACCACTGCCAGCCGTCGACCGTCCCGTCTGCGCACGCCCGCGCGTAGAGCACCAGACCGGACCCCGGGCCGTCGGGGAGGTTCATGCCACCGGCCTGCGTGATGATCAGGGATGCCGAGACCTGCGCCCACGGCTTCCAAACACATGTCGGCGCCGAACCGGCAGAAATGCTGGTCGGTCCGGTGTTGTCATCTGCGGTCGTCACTGACGCAAGGATCTGTTGCCGGTCTTGATCCGTCTCGACCTGGCCGTCGGCCTGCATTCCGACGTCGTTTGCCCAGCTGAGTGGGACCGGGCTGCTGGCCATAGCCCCTGTCGGGACGGCTGCGAGGGTGGCGAGCGCGAAGAACGCGGCCGCCATCCCCATCACGATCCGGCGGGTCGCGGCGGGCATCGGTTCTCGCCTTGCCAGCTGTCGACGACTACGCCGCCGTCAAGTTTCCACGTACCGTCTGACTGCTGCAGCCAGGTCGTTCGTGTTCGGACGCTACTGGGCGTATTGCTGACGATGATGTCCTTCCCGTCCGGCGCGCGGTTCGCTGCGTCTACGACGATGTCGGTGTCGTAGCCGCACACGGTCGCTTCCGCGCGGCCCGCCGGCGGTAGGACGTCGACCGCTATGTTCTCGATGACGTAATAGGACCCGGGCTCCGGGCGCACGGCGTACTTTTGGTCAGCGAACCATCTGATCCGGTCCTTGATCGCGTCGCCCGACACCGACTGGGTGGTGTAGACGGCGCGCAACGCGCCGATGAGGGCCTGGTTGGAGGGATCAGCGGCGGCGGCGCGGTAGGCGTCGTAGTAGCGCTTCTGCGCCGCGGTTACGGCGGCGCGGACTGCGGCGACCGGGTCGGCCGCCGTCGGCGAGGTCGTTGTCGGACGGCTCGTCGTGACGGGGGTCGGTGTGCCGCCGCCGCTGGCGCCGGAGCATCCGGTCGCTGCCAGGCAGGAACCGAGCACGATGGTCGCCGCCGCAGCGCGGATGCGGTCGTGCGGCGGTCTTCTGACGTCCCGCGGGGACGGCAGCGGCTGTTTCTCCCGGTGTAGCGCCGCGCGTGCCCTGAACACGGCATCCAAGCATGGGGCCGGGTTAGGCAGCTGCCGTTGCGTCCTGGCGCGGGGGCGCATGGGACCTCCTCTTGGACGTGGTCTGCGTGCAGGCGACGTTCGGCGTCCATCGGCGTAGCCATAAGGCCGCGGGGCAACAAGACAGCGGATCGGCGCGGTTGTTGCCGCCGGGCCGCGGCGCTCAATGCGTTGCCGGATTCGTGGCCGGTTGACGCGGCCAGGTGGGGAGATCGTCGACGTGGAACGGTCAGAACAGGTCGGGTCGGAGTTTCTCAAGGCGGTGTTACCACAGGAATTCGGCGTCGGGTAGCCGGCCGGGGCCGCTCCGAGCGCGTTGTCGGGCCTGTCGGGGGCCGCACGCCGTTGACCTCGATGTACCGCGCTTAGTGGGGTGGCGGCGTCTCCGCCTGCGAGTTTCGGCATGTCCCTTGATCCGCCTTGCGTTATCGGGTGGCCCGGCCGGTTGGGGCTGGGGTGCCTTTTCGTCGGGTGGTGAGGTGGCGGTGGAGGTGGGCGAGGTCGGGGTCGGTGTCGCCGTTCCAGTCGGGGTCGGCTTGTTCGGCGCGCAGGTAGGCGTGGTATTCGGCGGTGACGGCGGCTGGGTCGTCTGCGGCGGCGTGCGCACGGAGACGGAGGGCGAACAGGCCGGGGTGGGCGGGGTAGATCGCGAGGCCGTGCAGGGTGACGGCGAGGGCTTGGTCGGGGTCGTCGCGGGCGAGGTGGAGTTCGGCGAGCAGCATGGCGGCGCGGATGGCGGTGGTGGTGAGCGCGGAGCCGAGTTCGGCTTCGAGCCAGGGGTAGGTCGCCGGGGTGCCGGTGACCAGGTCGAGGGCGTCGGTGAGGACCGGGATGGCGGCGTCGGGGTGGGTGCGGTGGGCCAGTGCCCAGGTGAGCCGGTGGTCGAGGAGGGTGTGGTCGGTGGTGACGGCCGGGTCGAGGCGCAGGACGGCGCGGCCGGTCGGGAGCCAGGCGCGGGCGTGGTCGCCGGCGAGCTGGACGAGCAGGCGCCGGACGATGCTGAGCTGGTTGTTCAGGGATCGGGGTGCCAGCCGGCTGTTCCAGAGGGCGGTTTCGAGGGCGTCGCGGGTCTGCGCGCGGTGGGTGGTGAGCCAGGCGAGGACTTCGAGGGTGCGTTCGCGGCTGAGCTCGGGGGCCGGTGGGGTACCGGTGCGGCTGGTGACGGTGGGCGGACCGTAGAGGTGGATCATGACCTGCCAGTCGGGCTCCTGGTACGTCGGCGGCTGGGGTGCTGTGTGTCCGTTCGGGCTCGGCGTCGCCGCCTGGCCGTAGCCGGCTGACGGCGGGTCTGCCGGCTCTGCCGGGGGTGGGATGACGGGAGTCCAGGGCTCGGGACGGCTGGGCTCGGGTCCGGACGGCGGGCTGTCGGTGTCGGTTTCGCCGGGCGGTGGGAACGGGGGGCGGGCGGGAATCGGGGGCCGAGCCGCGTCGGCGAGCAGGTCGCAGAGCGCGGCCAGTTCGGCGGCGGCCAGCGTCGTCGGTGTCAGCACCAGGCCGAGTGGGTCAAGACGCCACCGTGGCGTGACGCTGCCGGGCGCCCACCAGGGGTCGACGGCGTGCCAGTCCATCCCACCGTGCCCACGGCCCCCGGCGGAGCCGTTGCCTACGAGGGTGCCATCAGTGCTGTTGGCCTGGTCGTCGTCGAGGCCGGAGTCATCGAGGAAGGCGCCGCCGGCATCTGGATATGCCGCAGGCGGTGAGCTCCAGCTGTTTCGCTCGCCCGCTAGGGCGCCGGAGCTGGTGGGCCCGTCGAGCAGGGTGAGGCGCCAGTCGGCGGGGACGGCCGGGTGGGCGGGCTGGACGACGGCGAGGCCGCCGCCCGGAACTGCGAGCAGGGCCAGGTCGCTGAGCTGGTCGGTTTCGGTGTCGCTGGTCGGCGGGGTCGCGACGAGGGTGATGGTCGGATCCCAGTTGTCGGTCGGGATGGTCGCGCGGGCCGCGAAGGTGGTGTCCGCGCCTGTGGCGTTGAGGTCGGCGCGTAGCTGGGCGACGTCCGCCGCGGTCGCGACCAGCAGGTCGTCGAGATCGCCGGCGGGGTGGATGCGGTCCTCGGCGGCGAGGCCGCCCGCGGGGACGCCGTGGCTTCGGATGATTGGCGCGGCCGCGAGGGGGCTGAGCGCGAGGCCGGCGAGCAGGGCGCGGGCGAGGCCGGGGAGCCGGTCGGAACCGTGGTCGGCGGGGTCGAGGGCGAGGGTGCCGAGTGCTTCGAGGTCGACGTAGACCGCGGCGTCGTCGGGCTGGGTACCGAGCTGGACGAGTGCCGGGCACGGTGGTGGCAGGCCGAGGTCGACCGTGGGCAGGGTGGCATCGGCGGGCAGTGTCCAAATCTGGCCGTGCGCCTCTGCTTCCCAGGGCGCGGGCGGGTCGGGGATGGCGTCGCGGAGGAAGACGTCGAGGGTTCCGGACGGGCGGGCGAGCAGAACCTGCGGCAACGGTCCGCCCCCGCCGGGGTGGGTGTGCAGGGCGGCGAGCGCGCGTAGCGCGTGGTCAAGGCGGGCCGCCGGCTGTAGCGATGTGCTTGCGAGCAAGGCGGTGTGGACCGCGGCGGACTCGGGGGTGGGCGGTGGCGGGGCGGTGTCGACGGTGACGGTCGCGTCGCGGCGGCGCCGGCGGGCCGCGACACTGGCGACGATCGCCGCCGCCAGCAGGCCGCCGCTGAGTGCGATGGCCAGCCCGGTCCCGAGCCGGAATGGCCCGTTGGGAGCGTCGGTGACGGGCCTTGCGGGTGGGACGCCGGTGGTGGGTGTCGGCCTCGGGAGCGCAGGCGGCGTCGGAGCCGGGGGCGACGGCGCTGGGCTGTCCGGCGCGGACGCGGAGGGGACGGTGGTGGGCGCGCCGGCGGGTTGTGACGCGGGTGCGGCGGTGGCCGGCGGGGTCGCTGGCGCGCCTCCGGTTGGTGGCGGCATGCCGGCCGGAGCGTCTGTAGCCGGTGGGCCCGGCGGTTGGTCGCCGGTTGGGAGCTGCTTCGGAGCGTTTGGCGTGGTGGCGCTGGGCGCGGTGAGAGTGACGGTGGGAAGGGTGAGCACCATGCCGGGATTGATCAGCTCGGGGTGCAGGAGCCTGCGGCCCGCGGGGTCGGGGGTGCCGTAGTTGGTGGTGAAAATCCTGTCAACGAGGGTGGGCAGCTGGGTCAGGGTCGCCCGGGGATAGGCGTCGACGGCGATGGACCAGAGGGACTGGCCCGGCTGGACGGTCCAGCGCGGAGCCGTCGGTTGCAGTGAGGTCGTGGACGGCGGGTCGGGGCTGCTCGTCATGGTCGCGACTATTGGCGGAGGGTTCGGGGACCAGGTGAAGTAGGCGTCCACGGCCGGACTGGCGGGATCGGTGGGGGCCGAGCTTGCGGTCGCGGCGGCAATCGTCTGGGCGCCGGCTGGCGGGGTGGTGGGGGTGGCGGCGAGTGCGGCGCGGCCGGACAGCAGGGTGATGACGACGCTGGCGGTCGCGACCCAGCGCGCCGCGCCGCGGCGTACAGCCCGCGGCGCCGGTGCCTGAGCACGCCGACCGGACCGGACCGCACGCCCGCCTCTCGACGAGGCGGGCCTCCCGGACACGGGCGGCCGCTGGCCCTTGGCCGGCCGGGCCTGAGCGGCGGCCGACGATTGGCGGGTAGCGGCCGGGTCGGGGTGGCGGGGCCGGTGGGCGGTGGCCTGGTTGACGGTTTCCCAGGCGAGGCAGAGCGCGAGCCAGGCCCACAGCAGCCAGGCGGCGGCGGCGATCGTGTTCGGCAGGACGTCAGGGTGGATGTAGCCGGCGAGCAAAAGCCCCCACCAGCGGCCGGGTTCGAAGGTGGTGGGCAGCGGCCAGCCGCGCCACGCCCACAGCAGCACCGGGACGCCGCCGACGAATCCGACGAGGGCCGCCAGGGCGAGCAGGCTCACGAGGACCTGGGTGGCGCGTGGCCGGGGCCGGCGTACGGACCGGGCCGGCGCGGGTCGTGGCCGGCCGCGGGACGGTGGGGCGGGGGCGCCGCGGGACATCGAGGCCGCCTTTTCTGTGCTGGGGGCGGTCAGGGACCGGTGGTGGCGGTGGCCGTGCGGGTCTGGGTGACGGTCGTGTGGTCACGGCCGCTGATCACGAGAAGGCGGTAGTCGACGCGTTCGGTGACCGTGACGGTGACCGTCAGGCCGTCGACGTCGATCGCGGCCGGGCGGACCTCCGGGTGACGGGCGAGGTAGGCGCGGGCGTCGGTGGCCGCGCGGGTGGGGTCGAGGGTGGGGTGGCCGGCGCGCAGGCTGGTCTCGTCGAGGGCCTGGGCGCCGGCGCGGGCCGCGGCGGCGGCCAGGTCGGAGGCGTGGCCAGCGGCGTTCAGGACCCGGCCGGCGTCGAACACGAGCCCAGCCAGCAGCAGCGCTCCGGCGAACAGGATCGCCAGCGTCGTACTCACCGTCCCGGCGTCCCTCCCAGCACGCGGCCCGCGGCGGGTCGGAGCCGGTCGCGCTGGGCGTTGCGCGCGGCCCTGCGGCGGGTGACAGTGCGCCGTCATGGTGGGCCGGGGCCGGCGCGGTAGCGGTCGAGGACAGCGTCGCCGGCCGCCTGGATGGTGCGGGTGGCGATCAGGCCGTTGAGCTGGCAGCGCACGACCACGGTGACCAGGGTCAGGTCGCCGGACGTCGCCAGCGCGGTGTCGACCTGGGTGGCCCGGCACAGTCCGGCGCGCAGGTTGCCGCGGGCGGTCGTGTCCGCGACGGTCTGGACGGCTCCTGGGCTGGTGGTCAGGGAGGCGGCGCGGGCGGCCTGGCGGACGGCGCGGGCGGCCTGCGCGGTGGCCGTCGCGTCGATGGCGGCGACCGCGACGACGAGCAGTGCCAGCAGCAGCACCGGCACGGCGACCGCGAACTCGACCGCATACGACCCCTCATCCCGACGACCGGTTGCGGGCGCGGTCATGGCGCACCGGCCGGGGCGGTTTCCGGCAGGAATCTGATCTCGGGGCCGGTCGCCGTGCGGGTGACGGACCCACCGAGCAGCGCGGTCACAGTGACGCCGACGGCGACCGTCGTCGCATCGCGGTGCACGGTGACGTGCACGGTGGTGATCGCGCCGCTGGAGCGGGCGATCCCGTCGGCGACCGTGGTCGCGGCGCTGTCGGTGCCGCCGGCGGCCTGGGCGGTCTCGAGGGCGCGCTGGGCGGCGGCGTCGGCGGCCTGCGCGGCCAGCCACCGCATCCCGAGCAGCAGGATCAGCGCGAACAGCGCCAGCACGCCGGCTATCACGAGCGCGAGTTCCACAGCGCCGGCGCCCCTGTCCCCGTCTGGGCGCCGACGGCCGCCGCCGAGCTTCACCGGCAGTTGGTCCCGTCGGCCTGGGTGCAAATGTTGTTGGCGACGCCTTCGGCCTTGGTCCTCACGATCGCGAGGACAGCGATCGCGATCGCGATCGCGACCATGCCTACCGTGATGATCGCTACCGTGACTGGGCTTTCGCCCCGGTCATCACGGGTGAGGCGACGTGCCGTGGCGGCGATCCAGCCGCCGGTCCGGGCCGGCAACGCGGTCAGCCACAGGCCGGCGAGCGTGACAAGGACGGTCAGTCGGTGCATGGGAGTGCCTCCGCATCGCAGGGGGTGTTAGGGGGTGAGGCCGGAGGTGGACAGCGCGGCGAGCAGCGGGTAGGTCAGGAACAGGACGAACACCAGCGCGACCGCGGCGGCGGGCAGTTCCAGCTCGGCGTCAGCCGTCGCGGCGTCGGCACGGGCGGTCGCGGCTTCGGCGGCCCGCAGGTGAACGGCTTTGGAGTCCATCGCCTCGACCGGCGACGCCCCGCGCAGCGCCGACGTCACCGTGAGTCGCAGCTCCCGCCACTCCGCCAGCGGAATCCGCCGCGCGAGCGCCTCGAAGCCGACGTCGGGTGGCTGCTGGCGGGCCGCCGCGCCCTCCAGGGCGCCGCGGATTTGGCTGAACGCCCAGCCGTGGCCGGCGTCTGCGGCCAGCCGAAGGACGGCATGCAGTGGCAGGCCGCTGGCGAGCAGCACCCGCGCGAGGTCCAGGTAGGCCGCGACCGCCAGCTGCGTTTCCTGGCGTCGCCGGTGCGCGAGCTGGCGGACCGGCCGGTCGGCGAGCGCCACCCCGACCAGCCCGGCGAGCACCACTGCGACCGGCGTCGCCAACGCCACCGAATTCGGCAGCGCGTACGCCGTCCCGATGGCCGCGACGAGGGCGAGACCGAGGGCGGCGCCGAGCCGGACGGCGGTGTGGATGTCCTGGTCGCGGCCTGCGATCGCCAGGTCGTCGGCGAGCAGCAGGCGCCGGGCCCGCGCCGGCCCGGCCACCGCGGCGACCTGCCCGTTCAGCCAGGCGCCGCCGGCCCGCGGCCAGCGCGCCGGCCGGTCCGGCGTCGGCGAACCGGCGAGCGCCGCCCGCGCGGTCAGGAACACGCCAAGGCCGGCGACCGCGCCGCACAGCCCGGTCAGCAGCCCGGACGCCGCCAGCGCGTTCATCGCGCTCCCCCGGAGCCCGCGGGTCGGGCCTGGCGGGTCATGGTGCCTCCCGGAAGAAATCGGGGACGGCCGGTGGGCGGGAGCGGACGAGCAGGGCGTGCACCGCTACGCCGACGGCGACCAGCAGGCCGGCCAGGACAAGCTGGCCGCCGGCGGAGCGGTAGGGGCCGAGGACCGCGGGCCAGGCGGCCAGCAGCACCGCCGTGGTCACGGCGAACAGGCCGAGCAGCAGCGTCATCGACCGGCGGTAGCGGGCCCGGCCCGCGTGCAGGTCACGCAGCACCGCGACCCGGTGGCGCGTCGTCTCGACCTGGCCGGCCATCAGCCGCCCTACGCTGCCCGCGCCATGCCTGTAGGCCAGGCTGAGCGCGGCGACGACCTGGCCAACAGCCGGATGGTCGACCTCGCCGTGAAACGCGGCGAGCGCGACCGGCAGCGGCTGATGCGCCTCCAGCCGCCGCGCCAGGCCGGCCAGCGGGGCGGCGAGGGGCCGCGGCGGGATGAGGCAGGAGGCGGTGACCGCGGCCAGCAGCGGCTGGCCGGCGTCGAGCTCCTGGCGGACGGTCTCACACCAGCTCGCGACCGCATCGCCCAGCTCGTGGACCTCCGGCGCTGCCCGCAGTGTCCGGGCCTGCCCGCCCAGCCACACCAGCCCTCCCGCGGCGACCGCGAGCGCCGGCAACCCGACCAGCGCACCCACCAGCAGCCCGGCGACTCCCGCTGCCAACGCCGATCCGACACCTGGGGGCAGCAGAGAAGATCCGGTGGATCTCGCCGGCCGTCCGTGACGACCTGCGGGTCGCCTCGGCGGCTGAGCGCCGCGTCCGAGGAGGCCTCGCGCCGTAACCCAGAGCCCCGCTCCGCCGACAGCGCCAGCGCAGGCCAGCGCGATCAGCCGCAGGCCGCCGCTCATCGGCCACCGCACAGAACGGAGACGCCGCCTGCGCGTCGGCGCGGCCGGCCGCCGTCGGCACCGACCCCGGCTGGCCGGACGGGCTCGACGCGTGCCCGATCGGCGTCGAGCCATCCATCGGACGTGGGGCTCGACGGGCGCGCGGCGGCCGGTGGGGCCTGCGGCCTGCCTGTACTCGCCGGACCGGCGACCTCGACGGCAAGACCCGGCCGGGTGCCGGTCATGGCAGACCCGCAGGGAGACGGGCCGCCCCGAACGGCCTCGGGTCGGTGACCGTCCCGAGTTTGTCCCGCAGCGTCGGCGACATCTCGATCTCCGTGCGGACCGCCCGGCCCGCGCCGGGATGCCACGCCCACAGCTGCGCGGAGGTGACCATCCCCGCCTGGTAGTCGCCGATCTCGCGGATCTCGGTGACCGCACGGCGGGAGCCGACGTGGGCGACGTGCACGACCAGGTCGATCGCGCGGGCGATCGTCGCCAGCACCACCGGCTCGGCGACCGTCCGCGAGCCGAACGCCGCGTAGGTCTGCAGCCGGGCGACGACGTCCGCCGCCGACAGGGCATGGATCGTCGTCGCGATACCCTGCCCGATCCCCTGCCCCGCGCCCAACAGCAGCGGCAGCACCCCGCCGTCGGGCTTCAGCTCCCCGAGCAGGACCCGGCTGGGTGTCTGGCGGCGCAGGTCCGCGGTCAGGTAGCGCTCCATCGAGTACTCGCCACGGCCGTCGACGTTCGACTCCCGGGTCTCGAACTCCACGAGGTTGCGGAACCGGGCCCGGTCCAGGAACAGCTCCGCCTCGTCCTCGACCGTCACCACCCGCTCCAGCGCCCGGTCCGCCGGCGTCGCGTTCGCCCACGCCCGCAGCAGCGTCGTCTTCCCCGCACCGGTCCCCCCGGAGATGACCAGGCCGAACGGGACCCGCAGCGCCGCGGTCGCGGCCAGCAGCGCGGCCACATCCGGCCCGCACATCGCCGCCGACGCCAAATCCGCCAGCGAGTCCAGCCGCGGGGTGAACAGCCGGCAATCCAGGTGCGTCACCGACGTCACCCGGCCCAGCGCGTGGACCCGCACCCCGTTCGGCAGCCGGAAACGCACCGACGGGTTCGCCTCGTCGAACCGCCGCCCCGCCAGCGCCGCCCTTGACGCCGCCCACTCCCACACGGCGGCATCAGAGTCGAACGGTGACGGTGCCTCCAGACGCCGGCCGGTCAGCCGTTCGGTGCAGACCATGTTCACCGCGCCGTTGACCTCGACATCGCTGAACCGATGCGCCGCCGTCAACACCGGCCCCAGCACGCCGAGATCCGCGCCCGCCGCCTGCGCACGGCCACGGACCAGCTCCTCGACGGCCACGCTCGGCGGGGCGACGCCATCCTCGGCCGCGTCCTGGCGGGCATCTGCCAGCACCAGGGCCACCGCCTCCTCGACCAGCGCCAGCCGGTCGGTCGGCGCGAGCGTCATGCCGGCGCGGCGGGCCTGCGCGAGCCGGGCCTCGACCACCGCTGCGACCTCGGCCACCAGCCCAGCGACCAGCTCCTCATCGACCCCGCCGCCTGGCCCGCTGGCCAGCGTCACCGCCTCGACCAGCGCCGCCGCCGGACGCGGGCCCGGCCTCGCGACGCGAGCCATCAGCCACCACCTCCGACCGACCCGCCGGCGCCACCGGCCACGGTCCCGGGTGGTGTCGGATTTCCACGGCTCCGCGCCGGGGAGGTCACCTCGGTCGCTGATGGCTCGGCCGCCGGCGAGGCCGTCACGGTCCCGGCCGCGGGCGTCGTTGTGGCCGCCATTCCGCTGGCGGTCGTCGGGCCGATGGACGCCGCCGTGCTGTCCGGGAGCTCAGGCGTCGTCTGCGCGGTGACGCCAAGAAGGCGGACACCCGGGTCCTGCGCGGCGGCGGCCGCGACCTGCGGAGCCACCTGGGCGTCGACCGCCAGGTAGACCACCGTCGTCCCGTCGCCGGTCGCGCCGCTCGCGCGCCGCACCTCGGTGACCGTGACCGTCGACGCCAACGTCACCGGCGCCTTCGACACTGGATCGACCCCGACCACGTCGACCAGGTCACCGGGACGCAGCCCTGACGACGGCAGCCCCGCCGGGTCGACGGTGACGCCGAGCGTCACCGTCCCCGCCGGACCTGCCACCGAGCCGACCAGCTCCGGCGTCAGCAACGTCCCCGCCGGCAGGTCGATAAGCGCCTGGTGGCCAACGAGTGCCACGCGGGCCGCGGCCGGCGACGCCAGCCGCACCTGCCCCCCGTCCGCCGCGACCCGCACCACCGCCAGATCCCCGGCCTCGATGACCTGGCCGCGGTCCACCGCCCGGGCCAGCGCCACGACGTCGACCATCTGGGTTCGCCCGGACCCCAGCCACAGCGCCCCGCCGGCGCCGAGCAACGCCAGCAGCAGCCCCGCCAGCACTCCGCCCCACCGGACCGAGCCCCGGGCACCACCAGCCGGCTCGTCCGCGTAGTCGGCGTCCTCGTCCGGCACATCCCACCGGCGCGGCTCGACATACGTCACCGCCGAACACCCCCGCCCCGGCCGGCCGCGAGACCCGGCGGGAACCGGGCAGCAAGGCGCGCGCCACCCTGCCGGACGTAGCGGCGGCGCGGTCCGAGAGCCAACCGGTGATGGCCGACGGCCGTGGCAGCCGGCCTCTGCGCCCGGAAACGTACAGTCCATGGCCGCTTGCCGAAATCACATGACCGGAACCGGACATCGCGTGGCGGATATCCGCCATATCGTGTCCGGAACAGGGCGACATGGCGCGGCACAGAACGCCACGCGACGCATTGTTGCCGAGAACTCGGAGTCATAGATACTCCCGTCTGACGTCGCCGCCGCACGGCGAAACCGGCACAAGCAAAGGGCCACACCGAGGCGGTCGGCGCAGCATCCCGGCAGGTCAACGCGGGTCTGAAGCACGCAGCCGACAGCGCCGCACCAGGGGCGCGCGCCTGTCAGACGCTACAAACCGACGCCAGCGGTCAAGTGGATTCGAAAGTGAAGGACAGGTCGGAGGAACGTTCGAACACGTGGTATCACAAGATACCGCCCGTGAATAGCCAAGGCCCTACCAGCCACGAGAGAACACTCGACAATGCCCACAACAGCCAGTGACCAGGACCGCCAGCAGAAGATGGCATCGTCAGCGGCAACCCGCGACAGGCTCCCGACGCCTCCGCGAGTTGCGGCCTCTCCCGCGGACCGGCGCGCGCACGATCCGACGCTCCCGCGTGATGCCGTTCCATGCCGGCCGGTGCCGCGCACTCCCGCGCCGGGTCGCACCGGCCGCGCGACCAGCGCGGCCAGCAGAAATAGGAATCGCCCAGGCACCCCGGCCGCCACCAGACGACGGTCGCCACCCAAGGCCGCGAGGCCGCAACACGCCCAGTGAAGGCTGACCGGCAGCCAGCCAGGAAACAACTACAATGTGTACAAAATGTGATTAATTTCATATCTCGGCACATCCAGTCTCCGCCGCACGCACCCCTGGGCAGGCAGCCATGACCCTCGCACCCACCGACACCGCACCCCGCCACGAGACGCGCAACGTCCGGACGCTGCACCCGACCGGCCCTCGAGAACAGCGAACCGCGCCCCGACACCGCGCCCGCCGACCACGACGTGCGCCTCGCCCCGATGGCCACCGGACACCATCAACCGCCGAGCAGACCAAGGACCGGCTTCGCGACGGCGCCGCTGCGCCGGCATCGGGGTTGGCGCGTGACATCGCGAGCGACGCCCCGCCAGCCGGCGCGAACGGGACCGGTGCCGGCGAGCCGATCCACGAAGACGGGCAGTTTCCGGCAGCCGGCCCGTGGAGCATTGGCCTCGCGCGTGACACCGGGCTCGGGCTCCTCACTGGTCCTGGCGGGGCCCGGCCCGACCGGCCCGACGCTCACCGGCTCCCGGCAGAAATCCGACAGCCGGCGGACCGGCCGACCCCGAGGCACTCGCGGCGGTGGAGCGACGCCGACGTCTGGATCCGGCTCGCCACCATCGCCGCCGTCCTCACGGTCGCTGCCATCGCCGCCGCCGTCTCCTACCGCCACATGCGCGGCGTCGCCCTCGACCACGGCGAAGACGCCACCGCGGCCGCGATCATCCCGATCTCCGTCGACGGCCTCATCGTCGCCGCCTCCATGACCCTGCTCGCCGACAGCCGCGCCGGCCGCCGCCGCACCTGGCTCTCCTACACCCTGCTTGTCCTCAGCTCCGCCGCGTCCATCGCCGCCAACGTCATGCACGCGCAGCCTGACCTGGCCGCACGACTGATCTCAGCCTGGCCGAGCGCAGCCCTCATCGGCACCTATGAGCTCCTCATGGGCCAAATCCGCGCCACCACCCGACCCCGTGCCCGCGACGGCGCAAGCACCAGCGCCCGGCGGGACACGCCCCGGCTCAGCAACGCCAGCCAGTCGTCACCGGGGTCCGGGGCGGACGCGAACCTCGCGACGAACTCCCGCCGCTCAGCGCCGACCAACGAGTGGCCGCACGTCCCGACGTCGCAGCAGACATCGACGCACCGCCCAGAGCCATCCACTCTGGAGGAACCAGCCAGAGGCCGAGCCGAGGAGGGACCCGAGCCCAAGCCGATCGCTCTCGGCGCCTGGCACCGCACGGCGGACCCATCCTCGACGACAACTGAACGACATCCAGCAGGCAGCGCAGACACCACGACGCTGTCCGAGGCACCCCCTGCGGATCAGGGCGACATGGCCGCCTCTGCGGCCCGAGGTCCCTCCGCATCGGGAACTACCGGAACAAAGCCCTCCGAAACGCCGGCCAGCCCCACCCACACGACCGCGCCGTTGACCATCAAGCCAGGCACAAAGCGCGCCGATCTCGCCGCCCTTCTCGCCACAATCGCCCCCGACGACCCCCGCACCGACTACGCCCTCGCCCAACACCTCGGCCCCGCCGTCAACCTCCACATCAGCACCGCCCGCCGCTACATCGTCGAGCTCCGCTCAACCCGGCGTCCCGCCGCCGCGGCCTGAAGGCCCGAACCTTCGCCGCCAACCGCCCTCCGCGGAGAACGTGTAACGCCACGCCATATCAGCGTCCACCTGTCCGTGCCCAGACCCGCGCCCGCGCCGCCCGCCCGCCGACGTCCGGTTTAGTTCAGACGGTGACCCGCATACCGCCAGCCTTCACAGCCCTGACCTTGGACCGCGAGGGCGACGCCGGCCGCCGCTGGCTCGAAAGCCTCCCCGCCCTCATCGCCGACCTGCTCGCCAGCTGGCACCTGGAACCGGCCGGCGGCCCGATGCACGGCCAGGTCGCCCTCGTGCTGCCCGTCCGGCGGCACACCGGCGAAGACTGCATGCTGAAAATCTCCTGGCCCGACGAGGAAACCCGCCACGAACCAACCGCCCTCCACACCTGGGCGGTCCACGGCGCGGTCATGCTCCTGGCTGTCGACCATCAACGCGGCGCCATGCTCCTCGAACGCCTCGACGCCTCCACCAGCCTGCAATACCAGCCGATCGCCCACGCTGCCGGACCCGACCCGTCGTCAACAGGACGGCGAGTTCGGCGCGGTCTGCGGCGTTCCCAGGTTCGCTTGAGCTGTCGCATGGCGGCGGTGTCCCGGGCACGGGTCAGGGAGCCCGGATCGGGCTGTCGGCGCAGGCGGGAGGTCCACTTTGCCGGCCCACTTTGTAATCGTCGGGCTCAGGCGTCGCCCGCGCTGCCGAGGCCGCGGCTCGCGGCGCACCAGTCCAACAGGGAAGCTCAAGATAGTTACACGAAGCATGAAGCCGACCAACTCGTCGTTGAGCGCAGCGACGCCGGTGTCGGCGACGCTCACAACGCCCTCATCGGCTCGGGTAGCTGTCCGGGGGCGGGGCGTTTGGCCGGACGAACTCCTATCAGTCGATCATGGCGGCTGACCGCACAGCCCCCACCCGCGATCGAACAGCGGGTGTGATGGTCCCCTCGTCGACTCGCGGTGGCACAATGACAGCCATGGGGCGCGATGGCGGCACAGATCCCGCCCGGCAGGACTTCTTTATCTCCTACGCCGTCGAAGACCGGGCATGGGCCGAATGGATCGGATGGCAGCTCGAATCGGCAGGTTACAAGGTATTGATACAAGCATGGGATTTTAGTGCCGGCGCGAGGCATGGGTCATGGATTAACGAGGGTATCGACCGTGCGGAGAGCGTCATCGTGGTGCTTTCTTCAGCCTACGCCCGATCGGTTTTCGGTGAGGCCGAATGGCAGGCTGCCTGGACCGCGAGCAGCGCGCGTCCTGGAACTCGGAGGATTATCCCTGTAAAAGTGGACCACTCGGCATCGCCGCCGGGTCTGCTTGCAACTCTAATATATCTGGACTTGACAGGCGTCGATGAGGACGCGGCTAGGGAAAGGCTGCTGTCGGGGGTGGAGGGAAAAGAGAAGCCAAGGGCGGCGCCAGGTTTCCCTGATTCACGGCAGTCGTTGCCGGGAAGAAGGAAGCCTACCTCTGAACCGGAATTTCCGCTTGATTCCCCGCGGCAGCAAGCATCGGAATTCGAGGCGATACCTCTCGAAGATGTCTTCCAGCCGGCTGGCGTACCGAAGCTGACTTTTGTCGCCCCTAGTGAGTATATTCCCTTCCGACTCGCGCTTCGGCAAAGGGGCCTGTGCGTGGTGCTTGAAGGCCCCTCCGGAATCGGTAAAACGACTCTCCTCGATTGGGCAGTCAGCCAGGACTTGGCCCGCCTCGGGGCGGTCACCACTTATACCGCGCGCAGAGTTTCTGACATCGAACTCATCTCGAGACTGCCGGATGTGGGCCACACGGGCATAGTCGCCATTGATGACTTCCATCGCCTCTCGCAGGAGCTTCAACATCGGCTGGTGGACTACCTAAAGCGAATCGCCGACGACCCGAACCCGTCTGGCAAACTCGTCATAGTTGGAATTCCCGAGACGGCGGCGTCACTGGTTACAGCCAGTTTTGACGTCGCAAGCCGACTGCGCGTCTTCAGTCTCGGCCCCGCAACCAGGGAACAGATCACCGAATTGATCTCCAAAGGGGAAGCGGCGCTCAACATCGCGTTCAGCAGCAGGCACCAGATCATCGAGGCTTCTGCCGGTAGCCTCATCACCGCCCAGTCGCTGTGCGCGCATCTCGCCGCGCTAGCGGGCATCGAGGGAACCATGCTGGAGCCAACCGTCGTCCAGACGGACGTGCATGAAGCCCGGGCCCAAGTCACGAAGCAACTAAAGATCAACTTTTGGACAGCGGTGAACGAGTTCGCGGCAATGGACGGCCCAGACGAGGTCAAGTGCGTCGACCTGCTTCTTGAGCTTGCCCGAACGAACGACGGTATCGTCGCTCTCGACGAATCCCGGCTGCAGTCGCCGTCACTCATGGCGGCGCTTGAGAAAATCAGCCCGGAATCCTCCGAGCGAGTTCGCGCCGCTGAGACCCCATTGACCCGGCACTTCTTCTACGACTCCCGCGGAAAGCGGATCATCGCGGACGACCCGCAACTCCTCTTCTACCTGCGGCATCTCGATCGCGCGACCCTCCTATCCGCCGCAGGCAAACGACTGCCCATACCCCGTAGCCATGCGTTCGTCTGCTACAGCCACGCAGACACCCGCTGGCTGGAACGTCTGCTAGTACACCTCGACCCCGTCGCTCGTGCCGGTGTCCTCGATGTCTGGTCAGACAAGAAGATCGAGATCGGCGACGACTGGGACTGGGAGATCAGCAAGGCTCTTGGACGCGCCCGCTTCGCGGTCCTGCTCGTCAGCGCCGACTTCCTTGCTTCCGACTATATCCGCCGAGTGGAATTGCCAACTCTCCTCGCTGCGGCGGCTGGGGACGGCTGTCGAATAGTACCAATCTTGGTGCGCGCGAGCACCTTCAATGAGACGCCCGAGCTGTCTCGCTTTCAGCACGCGAATCCGGGTAGCAGGACTCTAGCATCACTTTCCGAAGAGGAGGCTGAACAGGTGCTCGCGAAGGTCGCAAAATGGATACTTTCTCTGATCAAAAAGGACGCCGAGTAATATTTGGGCGTCGCAGCCGAGAGCGTCCCAGCCGAAGAACACCCGTCCCACCAGCGACCGGTCGAGCGTCTGGGTCAGGGAGAACTCGGCCTGCAGGACCGAGACGTCGTAGGCGTAGCCGGCGTCCCGGTCGGCCTGGGGGAACGGGTGCGGCAGGATGTCCAGGTCAGGTGAGGGCCCAGAGGCCGATGGTGGCGTCGCCGCTGGCGCTGGCGAGGATGCGGCCGTCCGGGGAAAAGGCCACGGACCAGACCGAGTCACGGTGGCCTGGTGGCGGGAGGAGGCCGAGTTGGCGGGGAGTATTCGGGTGGGTGACATCCCACAGCCGGACTTTGCTGTCGTTCCCACCCTCGGCGAGGGTTGTGCCGGCCGGAGAGAAGGCCAGCGCGGAAATGCGGTTGTCGGTGTGGCCGGTAAGCGGACTGCCGATTAGCTGGGGCGCGGTCGGGTCGGTGACGTTCCACAATCGTAGGGCGCGGTCATCGCCGCCGCTGGCCAGAATGTGCCCGTGCGGGGAGTAAGCGACTGTCCAGACAGCGTTGCCGTGGGCGAGGGGCGCGGTGTCGAACGGCTGCGGGTGGTTCAGGTCGTCGAGATTCCACAACCGCACGGTGTGGTCGTCCGCGGCGCTGACCAGGGTCTTCCCGTCCGGAGAGAACGCGAGAGCCCGAATGACGTCGTCGTGTCCGGTCAGTTGCTGGCCGAGCAGCCGTGGTGCCGAGGGGTGCGTGACGTCCCAGAGCCGTATCGACAGATCGTTCCCGGCCGTGGCCAGGATCGTCCCGTCCGGGGAAAACACCACTGCGTTGAGGGGGTTGGCGGGGTCGGTCAGGGGTTGGTCAGGTTCGTCGAGGAGTTTCGGGGCTTTCGGTGTGGTGACGTCCCACAGTACGGCCGCCCCGTCGTACCCGCCGCCGGCCAGGAGCGACCGGTGGGCAGCGAACGCCACCGAGGTCACCTCAGCGGTGTGCTCCGCAAGCGGTAGGCCGATCATGGAAGGGGCGGTCGGATGGTGCATGTCCCAGAGTCGTACGGTCCGATCGGCGCTGCCGCTGGCGAGCGTCGTGCCGTCTGAGGAGAACGCGACCGAGAAGACCGTGTCGCGGTGCCCGTGCAGCGGCGGGGCCAGCGCGCGGGCGCCGTGCACGGGTCCTCGCCAGACGTCGATACCTGCCGTCTTGACCTCAGAGTCACCGCGGTCGATGAAGGCTACGGCGCTGACGACCGCGCCCACAGTCACGGGTGCGGCTAGGAACAGAAGGTTTCGCCGAGTCAGGAGAGCAGCGGGGCGTCCCTCGGTCGTCCTTTTCCGCGGGGTGTCGGTCGCTGCCTCGCGTCGTGGAGTCGACTGCGCCGTACCCTGCGCCGCCTGCTGCTCGGAAGGTGTCGGCTCGGGCGCCGTGGACTGTGCTTCCGTGTGGGTGGGTTCGGTCGCCGTCTTCGGCCCGGTCTCGGCCTGCACCGTCCTCGGCTCAGGTCGATCGGGTGGCGTCGAGGGACGGGCTTCAGGTAGCGCCGGCGGAGCCGGAGAGCCGGCCTCGTCGAAGGCGGACGTCCGGCCTGGCGATGACCCGCCCGCCGGCGCCGTGGCTGTGGGCCATGGCGCTGGCGAACTCTCCGAGGAGCCGCCGGGCGCGCGGTTCGAAAGCGCGGTGTGCACGGCCGGCTCGGTCCCTTGCCTGGTGTCAGGAGTTGGGATGCTTGTCAACTGGGCGCCGCCGCCGTCGCCGAATACTGGGTTGGCGGGGTACCTCACGCGCAGGGTCGCGAGCAGCCGTTCTCGGCCGGCGACGGCGATCCCGTGCTCGAGCTGCTCCGACAGTGCAGTCCAGAAAATCCGCGGAAAGAACGGGCTCCACGGCAGGTCACTCGTGGGGATTCCCGTGCCCTCAAGCAGTTGGCGCGTTGGCAGCGCTTCGGGGAACAACCGGGCAGCCTCGGTGATCTCCGATCGCGTCAGTCCCGAACTCACACACCACCCCCGTGGCCGAACCTCACGCATCCGGCCCAGGCCGTCGCGTCGCCCACATCTTTCCATCGCCCGACTTGTACACCAGCACCAGCACGGATTGTGAACACGCGGCGGACGACCGACCCCAACCACCTCGCGAGATCCCGAGATGCGGGCTGGGGGATGTCGCGCGGCGGAGTGGGGCCGTTGGCGGGGAAGGACGACGATCGGACTGATCGGAAGGAGGACCATCGGCTCGACCTCGGCCCGGCCGGCTGACGGTCGCGGCAGCCTCCGGCGGTGGCACGGCTGTTTGGTGGCTGTCACGCAGGAACACAGTGCTGATGCTGCCTGTCATGGCGGCCAGTCCACACCCCGACCGGGGGGCCGTGATCTGCGCGCCTGTGAAAAGGGTTGGGCGAGCGCGAGGGCCGGCAGCCTACGGGGGGAAGACTGCCGGCCGCGCCGTACCTGTCGCAGTATGGGATTCACCGGATGATGCCGTCAATCACAGCCATCTCGAGGCGGTCGTCTCCTACCAGTGGAGCTGGTCGAGGAGGATGTCGGCCGGGCAGAGGTCGGGCCGGAGCCTGACGAACCGGGCCGGGTGGCGCAGATATGCGGTGTCGATCGCGGTGTCGATGAGGAACTCGGCGATCACAGGCTCCACCGGCCGGACCAGAACAGGCTCGGCGGTTTCGGGCATGCCTGAGAGGTAGCGGTGTCGAGCGGGCCCGGTCGCGACGAGCGCGGCGGCGAGTGCAGTCCTGGCCGCCCGGTTCAGGGTGCTGCTGGAGCCCACGGTGATCAGCCGGCCGGTGTGCGTGTCGGTGGCGGCGAGATGCAGCGCGATGGGCCTGCGCAGGGGCCCGGTCACGCCGACGACGATGAGATCGGCGGTGTGGTGGGCGCGGACCTTCCACCAGCCGCGGACGCCGGGCAGATACGGCTGATCGGCACGCTTGACCACGACTCCTTCCAGGCCGGCGACGGTCTGCTCGGCCAGCCACTGTTCGGCCAGCGCGAGCTGGTCAGTCTGCGGACTCAGCGCGACCAGCGGGGGCATGGCCAGCCCGGCGAGCCGTGCGCGGCGTTCGGTCAGCGGCAGCGGCCGTAGATCCATGTCGTCGTCGGCCAGGAGGTCGAAGCACGAGATGCGCGGGGTGGGCCGTGGTCCATGCCAGGAGGCGTCGGCCGGCGGTCAGCCGCCGGGACAGCGCCGCTCTCCGGGGGACGATGCGGAAATGCGGTTTGGTTGCCGCTATTTCTGCAGGTCAGCGGCCGTCTCCGCCGAGACTAGCCTGGGCCACATCTGTAGCTCAACGTCGCCTGTCAGTGCAGTGACCTTGCCGTAGTGCGGTGTCGGCTGCCCAGCAGACCAGGTGAGGTCTTCAGAAGAGGAAATCGAGGGGTCGCCGTAGCATCCGCCGAAAATCGGGCGAATATGGCTGGCCTGCGCTGATCCGGTGAGGGGACTGCGTGAAGAGCAGCGAAGTCGGCGTGGCGGTCAGGGGTTCTTGCGCCAAGGTGCGCTGGGGTCTGCAGGGTGTCGAGGACGATCTGGTACCAGGTGAAGGGTGGCGTTGACCGCGAAGGTGGGTGTGTCGGAAGCCCAGGCCTGCCCGAGGGGTCCGTACAGCCGTTGGCGGTAACGACGATCTAGAAGCGGTGCGCGCGATCATGCTGGACGCGACCGACGAGGCGCCAGCTCGCGGTCTGGTACGCCGGCGGCTACCGCACCGCCACCGCCGCCACCCTGGCCGGAGTGGACGGCACCCGCGAAGCGGTCACCGCGCTGGTCGCCTTGACCTGCGACCGCGAGCCGTGGCTGACCGAATACTTCTGACCACCCAGCACCCCGGCGCTCGGGCGCACCCCGTGCCCGCCGCCCCGCTTGCAGCGTTGACAGTCCAGACCCGGACCCACCGGGCCGCCGCCGTCCCCGACCAGCACCCTTGGAGACCCTGTTGACCCCCACCGCGCCGATCCCCGAGGACCTGCACCGCTGGGCCGAGCAGCACCTGCCCGGCACCACCCGGGCCACCGACACCTCCTGGCCGCGCAGCACCTCCCAGGTCTGGCGCGTGGACGGCGAGAGCACCAGCGTCTATGTCAAGATCAGCCCCTCACGCCGCGCCTTCGAGCGGGAGATCCACGCCCACCGCCACGCCAGGGCGGCACTGCCCCCCACCGCGGCCCCCCGCCTGATCGCCTACGACACCCGCACCCTCGCCCTGCTGACCACCGCGGTCCCCGGCGCCGTGGTGCGCGGGCTGCCGCTGGACCCGGAAATCGAGACCCGGGTCCACCACCTGGGTGGCACCCTGCTGCGGGGCTGGCACGACCACCCCGAGGCGCAACCCGAGGGCGCCCGCGAGGCGGTCACCGCCTCGATGACCGCGCAGGCGGCCGAGGCGGCACTGTGCCTGAAGGCCACCGAAGAACTGCTGCACCCCGACGAGCGGGAACTGGTCGCCGAGGTCGCCCACGACCTCGTCGCCCTGGCCGCCGGCCTCCCGCTGGTCTACCTCCACGGCGACGCCGCACCGCGCAACTGGCTCTGGGACCAGGTCACCACCACCCTGGCCCTGATCGACTTCGAGACCGCCGAACACGGCCTCGCCGTCCAGGACATGATCTGGCTCTGCGGCGCCATGTGGCCTAGCCAGCCGCACCTGCGCGAGGCGTACCTCGACGGCTACGGCCGCCCTCTGACCGAAGATGAGCAGCGGCTGCTGCTGCTGCTGACCGCCCGGCTGGCCGTGTCCTACCTGACCACCGGCCTGCGCAACCAGGACCAGGTGCTCATCGACCGCGGTCGCACCGCCCTCGGCGACCTGGTCCGCACCCACGCCTGACAGTGCCCGCCTTTCGAGCACCTGACCGTCGCCTTCCCTCGTGGAGAGGAGCGCAGCCATGCCCTCGTCGCACCTGATACCCGACCCGCCTGGCCGGCCCCCGGCCGGGCCCCGGCCGGGCCGCCGGGCAGCCGGACGCGCCGGCGCCCCGCATCGCCCGCCGCGACATCGCGCGGCTGATGTCCGCCGCCTGCCGCCACCAAGGCGTCCCGGCGGAGCAGATCGGCGCCGTGGTCGCGCACTACCTGGAGGGCGAGTTACGCGGCAAGCCCTCACACGGCGTCGCGAAGTTCTGCTTCGAGTCGCAGTTCTTCCACCTACGCCAGGGCCGGGCCTTGACTGGCAGAGTCACGTGTTCAAGTGACCTGTATTCGCAAGATCGAAATGGTGATCATTACCCTCGGTGATGGCGATCGTCACGTGACGGCCGGGGTCAGACCTGAGCCTGGGGTCCGAGACTGGCAGGGCAGGTTCTACTCGGGCAGGAGATCGCGTGGCGGTCGCTGGATGCCGGCGGTCCGCAGGACCTGTTCGACGAAGTCGTTCTTGGCGTTGGTGTAGGCGTTGCGGTTGTTCCGATGCTCGACGGCGAGGCGCCTCTTGAGGTCCGCGTAGTCCTCGCGGAGGCTGGGGTCGGCGCGCAGCGTGTCCCGGAACGCGAGCAACGCCGTGGCGTGGGGGCGGTTGTGCTCGACCACGTGCAGATGGTGGGTGCGCGCGTCGGGCCGCGGCCGGAGGAACCAGAGCCGGTAATGCCGGCACGGATCCTCCGGCCAGAACAGCCACCCGTCTGCTTCCAGCGTCGGCACCGCGGCCTGTGCCTCGTCGAGCGAGCGCACCGGGGCGAGAACGTCGACGACGGGCTTGGCGGGCAGGCCGGCAACCGCGGTAGACCCGATGTGTTCGACCGCGGCGGCCAGCCAGGGCGCCAGGACGGTCGAGAGCCGGTCTCGCTGCTCGGCGAACCGCGCGGGCCATGCCGGGTCGTAGGCGACAACGTGAACGGGCTGGTCAGCGGGCATGTGAATGGTCTCCCGGGGCGTAGTGGGTCCAGGTTCCACCGGCGTCGGCGCGGTGTCGCTGGGTAGTGATCGGGTGATAGCCGAGCGCCTGGGCGACGACCGGGGCCGGGGCCTGTAGGACGAGCTGGCGCAGTGCGGCGGTGCGGGCGGCCTGGATCGGGATCCCGAGCGCGCGGATCTGGTCGAGCAGGCTGCCGGGGTGCATCGGCTGGCCGGCGCGGCGGCCGGGGAACAGCCAGCGGCTGTCCGGGTTCGTGGCGGTGGTCATGTTGTCCCGCCGGTCCGCCGCGGCCAGCAGAAGAGAGGCGAACGGTTCGGGCACCGGGACGGGCGGGTCACCGAGCCGCAGCAGGACCTGGTCGCCGTCGCGGGTGATGTCGTCGACGGTGAGGCGCACGATGCGGCTGGCGGGCTGGGCGTAGAGCAGCATCAGGCAGGCCGCCGCGCGGGTCGGCGGCGAGCCGGTCTCGACGGTCAGGACGGCCTTCACCAGGTCGAGACGACGTCGCTGGGTGAGCGGTTCGGCGCGCGGGATCTGGAGGCGGGGCAGGTCGAGGCGGGGCAGTTGGCCGGTGCCCATCGCCCAGGTCAGGAACGCCCGCAGGGAACGTTTCGAGTGGTCGAGGTGGGTGGCGTGCCAGTCGTCGACGTCGGCCTGCGTAAGGGCGTCTGGCGCCCGGCCGCGTTCGTCGAGCCAGGTCAGGAAGAGTCGGGCCTGGGTGAACTGCTCTGCGGCCGTCTTGCGGCTGTGCGTGGTCAGCGGGCGCGCCGCCGCCCGGTGACGGAGCCGGGGAAGTTGCGACCGGTCGCGAACTGGCGCAGCAGCCGGGCGTGGGGCTGGCCGTCGATCTCGGCGAGCTGGTGGTGCAGCCAGGTCTCGTGGTGCAGCAGCTGCTTGTCGATGGTGGGCAGCGTTCCGCAGGCCATCAGCAGGTCGCGGAGGTAGGCGACGGTCCGCCAGTTCGGCAGCGGGTGCAGCGCCTCGTGCGTCACCGGGATCCGCCCGACAGCGAGGCCGGCGAGCAGCTCGAGGACCCGGGGGTTGCGCAACCAGCGCAGCCCGGACTTCGGCTTCGGCATCGCGCGCAGCGCGTCGAACAGTGGCACCAGCGGCGGGCTGACGTTCCCGGTGCCGTCGTCAAGGGCGACGGCGAGTTGCTCAGTGAGGGTGCAGCGTTCACAGAGCCGGCGGCCGAGGAGCAGGCCCTCGAAGCCGCAGCGGGAGCAGAAGAAGTCGCGGGTGATGCCGGCGCAGTCGCAGCAGAGCGCCGCCCCGTCGCCGCGCCGACCGGGCAGAAGCCGTTCGGCCACGCAGCCCGGGCAGCGGCCGTAGGTCCGGGCGGCCCGGTCGTAGCAACTGCGGCAGATCGGCCCGTCCGACCAGTTCGCCGCCAGCCCGGCCTTCCGGCCGCAGCGCGCGCAGACGCGGATGTGCCAGCGTTCGTACTGCTCAGGGGTGTATCGGCCGGTCAGCGGCGTCACTCGGGGCGCAGCCGGGCCCGTTTCGGCCGGATCTCGCCGGCCAGGTCGACCGGCGCCGGGACGTCGCCGGCGGCCGCCCGCCGCGGCGCGGCGTTGACCGCGCGGGTCGCGATGAGTTCGGCCGGGGTGACCTCCAGGATGTCGCAGAGCGCGGCGAGCACCGGCAGTGAGAGCCGTTCCGGGGTGCCGGTGACGATCCGGTGGACCTGCGAGGCCGACAGGGTGATGCCCCGTTCGGCCAGCAGCGGGACGAGGTCGGTGATGGTGAACAGGCCGCGGGTGGCCATCACCTCGCGCAGCCGCCACTGGTAGCTGACCTGGCGTCTGATCGTCATCGCGCCTTCTCCGTCGGCGTCAGGGCCGCGGCCAGGGTCTGGTCGAGCGCGCGGCGCAGGGTGCGGGTCCTAAAGTCCGAGGACACGCAGGTATAGATCGCGGTCGTGGAGGCGTGCTCGTGACCGACCTGCTGCTGAACGAACAGCGCGTCGTAGCCGTCCTCGATCAGATGGGTCACATAGGAACGGCGCAGCGAGTGGACGTCGAGCGCCGGGTCCAGGCCGAGGGCATCGCGGTAGGCGGCGAACCTGGCGTTGATCTGCGTGAGCGCGACCCGCGGGGCCCGCTCCGACGGCCAGAGCGCCGGGCAGTTCGGTGGGGCGAGCAGCGGCCGGAACTCCTCCACCCACTCGGCGAGGATCTCCGGGGTCCAGGTCCAGACGGTCAGCACGCTGCGCCGTTTCGGCGGTGAGCCCTTCGAGGCCTTGCCGAAGCGGACCTGGCAGACGCCGTAGTCGCCGAACTCGGGGCCGTGCGGGTTGCGGCCGAAGTCGGCGAGGTCGAGCATCCGGACCTCGCGGCGGCGCAGCCCGTAGGCGTAGGCGACCTTGAACAGCACCGCGTCGCGGAACGCCGGCAGCCAGCCCTTGCGCCCGGCCGCGCGGATCCGGCTGACCTGCTCGTCGGCGTGGTCGAAGAACGCCTGCAGCTCATCGAGCGTGAACGCCCGCTTGCCGGGGTCGCTCTCGGCCTGCTGGGCGTGCACCGCGGTGTTCCACTCGTGGCAGACCTGGACCGGGTGCGTGCCGAACTCCTGGTCGCACCGCTGCGACCAGCCGTAGGCGGAATCGGTCGCGTAGGCGCAGAACAGCCGGAGCGCCTCCTGGTAGTTCCGCAGCGTCGACCGGCGCAGGTTCTTCACCGCCCGAAGATCAGTGCACCAGTCGTCGACCAGCGCCGCCGTCCAGGCCCAGGGGAACGCCTCCGCGTGCCGGGCGAACGCCCGCACCGCGCGGACCCGTCCCTCGACAGTGCCGGCCGCGAGGTTGCGGGCCGCCTGCTGGCTCGCCCAGCCCTCCAACATCGCCGCGAACACCTGCTCGTCCGCCCGCAACAGCGGCACCCCAGCCACCAGGTACAGCCCCGCCGCCCCCGCCACCGACTCCCGATCCGCCACCTACCGTGACCCCCAACCCGTCCACATCCGATGCAGAATTTTTGCATCTGATGCGAAACGGCTGATCAGGGGGCCCCGCACGCACCGCGCGGCGCGCCGTGAGACGATGATCCTCCGCGTTCGAGACCCACGAAAGCCCAGGTCACGACTCCTCAACGCCGGCTCGTATGCAGAGTGGCGCGTATTCGTATCCGATGCGATTCGCGCTAGTTGCAGCAATGGAACGGCCAGTGGCGTTAGCGGGCCGATGCAGCCGTGTTACCGCCATCCCAGCGTTCCGATGTGGGGACGGCGTCGTCGTCCCATTCGGGTCGGCCGTCGTCGAGGTCCGGGTCGGCGGTCAGCAGCACGCCGCCGGCGGCGTCGAGGACGGACACCAGGTCCCGGCCGCCGACCTCGTCGCGGTCCGCCAGGACCAGGACGGCGGCCGCCGGGCAGGTGGCGCGGACCGTCGTCCACCGAGTCCAGCACGCAGACGCCACCCCCGCCGGTCGACAAGATCCCGTTGTGGCTGGCGCTGGCCGCGGCTGTCTCCGCGATCGCGGCGCTGCTCGCGGGAATGCTCGCCCGCGTCGACGACGTGAGCCTCGCCGGCGCCGTCCTCGCCGCCGGCGCCGCGTTCGCCACCGCCCTCGGGCTGGCCGTCGTCGTCCTCCAAGCCGCCCGGAAGCTCTAGATCATCGCTAGCGCCAACGGCTGAACGGCTCCTCCTCAGACCCCGACTATGCGGCTCACTACCAGCGCAGCGCCAACATGTATGTCGTCGGGTTCGCCCTCGACCTCGACGGGTCCAGCAAACTCGCTGTTCACGATCACGATCTGGCGATCTTCCTCGAAAATAGGGACGGATACAGCGGGTACCGCCCGATCGAGGAGATCACCGAGGAACGGCACGCCGCCCGCGACCCCGACCGCACCGGCTGCGCCGCCGCCCGGGCAGTCATCGAACAGCGCGTCCAGCAGTACGCCACCTCGCAGGCCGGAGCCCTCCAACGCTGGCACGACGTCCAAAACCTCGACCAGGCGTTCATCGCCGTCTGACTGGCATCGCCGCGACGGGACGTCACGCCCAGCTACCTGTCACTTCCTGACGTCGACCCGAGCGCCGGGCCTCGACAGGCGGATCAGCGGCGCCGAGCGAACCAGACCTCCTCGGCGGGCCAGCGCCGGACCCACTCGTGCGGAAACTCCGGAAAGTCAATGTTGGTGGCCCCCGGCGGCACCTCAACCTCGATCAGGTCCTCCACGACGAGGCCGCATCCAGCCATGAGCCGGATCCATTCCCCGTGCGGCAGCGTGAACTGCCGGTACTCGTTGCCCGACCCGCCGCGCCGCACCAGTCGGTGCAGTCCGAACAGGTCGTGCACCAGCCGGTCGGTGACCGTTCCCTGCTCGGGCATGCACAGGCGCGCCACGACGGAGTGCGTCAGGAACACCAGCCGGCCGCCGGGCCGCAGCAGCCGGGCCGCCTCCGGGATCCAGCGGTAGGGATCGCACCAGACCGCCGCGCCGTACTCGTTGATCACCAGGTCGGTGCAGCCGTCAGTCAGCGGCACCCGCTCGGCGTCCCCGTGGACCAGCGGGAAGCGCAGCCCGAACTCGTCCTGCAGACGGCGCGCGGTGGCCAGCTGCCGGGCCGAGACATCCACACCGACCGGATGCGCGCCGCGACGGGCCAGCCACGCCGATACATAGGCGCTGCCGCAGCCCAGCTCGACCGCCGCGGCACCAGCCACGTCCGCCGGCAGAACCGGCAGCTGCGCCTGGGGGACACACCACATGCCCCAGAACGGCTCGTCCGCGGCCCAGCGACAATCCGCATACCGGTCGAACCAGGCCGACAGGTGCTCGTCCCACTGCCGCCGGGTCTCCGGTATGTGAGCACCGGCCTCATCCCCCATGCCGATGATCGTAAGACATCTCGAGCGCCGGTTGATCTTTGGCGGCCGAGCCTCACTCTCGGTTACGATCTACGGCTTCGGTTCCACGAATACAGGACGCTTGAACACGCGACTCTGCCAGTTTCGACCCGACGATGGCCTGATCGTGTAGCGGTTCGATAGCTCTGCGCTCCGCGGTGGCGGGTTGTCCCGGATTGCGCCGTATGCCGGTGGAGTTCCTGACGGATGACGAGCGGCGTACGGCCGGTACGCGGGGGCACCTTCGCGGGCTGACCTGGAGCGCGTGTTCTTCCTTGATGACGAGGATCGGGTGCTGGTCGACCGTCATCGCGGCGAGCACATGAGGCTCGGGTTCAGTCTCCAGCTCGTGACGGTCCGCTGGGTGGGGATATTCCTGGGGACCCGCTCGATGTCCCGACTGCGGTGCTGGACTTCATGGCCGAGCAGCTTGGCGTCGCTGATCCATCGTGTGTCAAGCGGTATACCGAGCGGGCCAAGACCAAGTTCGACCATCAGTGGGAGATCCGGCGCGAGCGCGGGCTGCAGGAGTTCACCACCGCCGAGGAGGAGCTGCGGGCCTGGGTCGCGGCCCGGTCGTGGACGTCGCGGGAGCACTCGATCGCAGACCTGGCCGAGTTGTTCGAGGTGTCCCGGGCCACGGTGTACCGGGTCATCGAGCGCGCCGGGGCCAACAGTCCCGAGATCGACGTCTGATGTCAGTTCCCTCAACCGAACTCCGTGGCCTCGGGAAACCGGATCACGGAGGAATGGAACGGTCACGTACGCGACCTCTTGGTACCGTCAGCTCTCCATTGGCCGGCCGCGCGCATGGCGAGGTCCTGTACTACTTCGGGAAGGAGGAGGTGCTCGGCCTTGAGGACTCGCTGCGAGAGCCTCTCCACGGTGTCATCCGGCTCGACGGCGACTACGCGCCGCCCGATGACAGGGCCGTCGTCGTACTCCGCCGTGACGACGTGGACCGAAACGCCGGACACGTGATCATCGGACGCCAGTACGGCCTCATGCACCGCGCGGCCGTACATACCTTTCCCGCCGTGTCGCGGGAGCAGGGATGGGTGCACGTTGATGATCCGATCGGCGTAGGATTCCAGCGTGCGCGGGCCGATCTTCTTCATATAGCCAGCCGTAACGATCAGATTGATCTCATGATTGTCCAGATGGGAGCATATCGCAGCGTCAAGCTGGACAGGATCGGGATGCGTTACGCCGGACATGTGCGCGAAAGGTATGGAACAGGCTCGCGCGTAGGCGAGAGCCCCAGACTCCCGGTTGTTGCTCACCACCAAGGAGATGCGGAACGCGGCATCTGTTTCAAGGGAGGCATGGTGCAGTGCCCGCAGGTTGGTGCCAGTGTGCGAAGCGAACACCGCGACGCGAAAATAAGTCACCCGTAGTACCTCGTCGACTCGGTCGTGGCCTGTATCCAAAGATGCATCAGAACGAATCATGGTAGCGACTCGCTACCGGTACCGCGGACGGAGAGAGATCGACTTCGATGGTTGAGCGCGCGACCCGAGCGAACAGGCCGGTAAACGCAGCACTCCAACAGCCTCGGAGGATCGCCGCGTCTCGGCCCGGGAGCCCCCCCAGCCCACCAGGTCAGCCCAGCGGCGAGAGCCAGATCCAGCCCCGTTCTCGCCTACGCAGCGAGCGGCGTGACGCATGATCTCTCCTATGGTCGTCCTGGTCTTGGTCCGTCACGCCGTGTCGGTCGCACCGACCCTCGATGGCCCCGACGAGCACCATCGGCCGCTCACCGAGGCGGGCCACGAACAAGCTGTCGCCCTTGCGGTGGCCCTCACTGGATTCGGCGCCTCACAGGTCGTGTCCAGCTCGTACCTTCGCGCGGTCCAGACAATCGAACCCGCCGCCCAGGCCCTGGGCCTGCCCATATGCCACCGTGACGATCTCCGCGAGTGGCGGTCAGGCCTGGCCCCGACCCCAGACTGGCAAGCCCACCACGAGCAGAGCTGGACTCGGCCCGATCTCGCCATCGGCGCAGGCGAGACGCTCACCGATCTCACCAACCGCGCGAGGATCGCCGTTCGTGATCTCGTGGCGTCCACCGCGCCCACGACGACAATCCTGGCCGCCACGCACGGCACCTGGATTGCCCGCGCGCTCCTCGTCCTGGGTCTTTCGATCGACTGCGCCTTCTGGCTGTCGATGCCGATGCCCGCGATATACAAGCTCAGCTTCCACGGTCCTCACCTGCACAGCGCCCTCGGCCCGGGCCTCAACCAGGTGCATCCAAACAGCCAGTCTCGCTAAAACACCCGCACACCGGCCGCTACCGGAGCTCTTCGTTCCACTGCTCCTCGCGCACCGAGACAACCAGACGATGCGGAGATTCCGGGAGCCATGCTGCCGTGGCTACCGGTGGCGTAATGGTTCCCAGTGGCATGGGCGCGGTGCCAGCGGCTGGTGGTCGGGCATTGGCGGGTTCAGCGTCGGGCCTCACCTGCCATTCATGTGCGAGAACGCTGTATAGGTCTGAGTCGCGCCAGCCGTCGCGGATCAGCATCGTCTCGCGCATCCGGCCCTCGTAACTCATCCCGAGCCGCCGCAGGAGAGCGGCCGACGCGATGTTACGCGGGTCGCACGTGGCGAATACACGGTGCAGGTTGTGTTCCTCGAACCCGAGCTGGACGAGCTGGCTGGCGGCATCGGTGGCCAGCCCCTTTCCCCAGTAGTCAGGGTGCATCCCGTAGCTGATTTCCCCTTGATCCTGGCCGTGAAGCTTCAGCTCGCAATTCCCGACAACGTATTCGTCGAGGGCGATCGCGTAGACGAACCTTGTCCGGGGAGAGGAAGTCCACGCTTTCGCGGCCTCCCGTACGAACTCACGTGTCTGCTCCGTCGTGTTCGGACCCCACGCCTGGTAACGGCAGACCCGCTCCTGGCTCGCCCAAGCATGGACCGCCAGCCAGTCGCCTTCCTCGATCGGCCTGAGCAGCACGTCTCCCGACCTCGGACCCGCCATGCGTGGACTATGCCACCCGCCGCGCCGGCCCGACTCCCGATCCCGCCGCCGACCGTGAACCTCAACCCGCTCAGATCCGATGTGATTCGCGCTCTAGGTGCCACCCGAACGGCCCAGCCTCGCTAAGCCACCCGCAGGCCAGCGCTAACGCCACTGGCCGTTCGGTTGCTGCTCACGCCCCGTCACGCCACCGGCGGCAACGAGCCGGTCACCGCGGGTTCTTCCCGAACCGTTCAACCGCTTCCATGATCGCGTCTTGCGTCGCGGGACTGCCCGTGTGACCCGAGTCGTCGATCACCTTCAGTTCCGCGTCTGGCCACGCCTTGGCGAGTTCCCACGCGGTCGTGAGTGGGCCGGCGAGGTCGAGTCGGCCGTGAATCAGCACCGCCGGGATCCCGGCCAGCCGATGCGCGTCGCGTAGCAACTGCCCGTCCTCCAGCCAGGCGTTGTTCGCGAAATAGTGTGTGCAGATCCGGACGAAGGCCATCCGCGCAGCTTCGGGCTTGGCGCTGTACTGGCCCGGCCTACCGAGTGCCTCGTGGGCGATGACAGCGTCCTCCCAGGCGCACCAGGCCCGCGCCACCTTCACCCGGACTGCCTCCTCGGGGCTATTCACCAGCCGGTTGTAGGCGGTCACGAGATTGCCATCCCGATCCCCCTCGGGCAGCGCGTCGCGGAACGTCTCCCAAGGGCCGGGCAGTAGGCGGCCGACGCCCCGGTAAAGCCAGTCGATTTCTTCGGGCCGGGTCATGGTGACTCCGACGATGACGACCTCGCAGACCCGCTCGGGGTAACGCTCGGCATAGGCGAGGATCAGCGTCGAGCCCCACGAGCCGCCGTAAAGGAGCCACCGCTCGATACCCAGGTGCTCCCGGAGCCGCTCCATATCGGCGATCAGGTGCTCGGTGGTGTTGTGCTCCAGACTGACAGCCGGGTCGGAGGCGTGCGGTCGGCTCTGTCCGCAGCCGCGCTGGTCGAACAGGACGATCCGGTAGACCTCGGGGTTGAACATCTGCCGGCTGCCACGGCGTCCGCCGCTGCCAGGACCGCCGTGCACACACAACGCTGCCTTCCCGTCCGGGTTGCCGCTGGTCTCCCAGTAGATCTGGTTGCCCTCACCGACATCGAGAAGGCCATGCGCATACGGCTCTATGGGTGAGAACAGATGCACCATGGCCGATCCTTCCGAAGGCGAGACGGGCAGGCCCTGGAAGGCTATCGGCGCTCAAGCGACGGCACCCTGATGACGAGCTGGCCGCAGTGACGGAGGCGTTCGAGCTCACCGATGTTCCGAAGGCCTCCGAAGAGGACCTGGTGCTCGAGCGCCCTCACAGGCTGTGATCGTGACGGAGTCAAGGGGCCGCCGCTTATCGAGTATTCAGGCGGGTCATGAGCTCGCGGTTCGCGGCGCGGGCAGCATCAAGGTCGTCGTCGCGTTCGGCGAGCTGGCGGCGCAGCTCGACTGTCTGTTGTTCGAGTTCGGTGACGCGGGCGGTGAGCTGGCCGACGTCGTCGGGCGCGCCGAGGCCGGACTCGCGCCAGGCTTGCTGGCCCAGTGCTTCGGAGAGTCGGTCGCGCAGGTGGGTGTTCTCGCGGGTGAGTCGGCTGATCCGGTCGTGGGCGCCGGCGAGGTCAGCGAGCAGCGATGCGCGGCTGACGTGGCGTCCGCCGCCGTCCGTGGCCGCGGATGGCGGTTCGGCGGCGCGGGCGAGGACGAGGGCGTGCAGATCGCGGTGGCGGTAGAACAGGCTGCGATCGACTCCGGCCCTGCGGGCGACCGCGGAGATGCCGCTCTCCTCGCCGGCAGCGACCGCGGCGTCGAGGGCGGCCAGGACACGCCGGCGGCAGCGGTCGCTGTGCGCCCGGCGGGCGGCGACGATCCCGGTGGTGGTCATGGCCGTTCCAGACGCAGGTCGGGGCGCGGCGGGCGGATCTGCGGCATGCCCAGATGGGTCAGCTGGCGGGCGCGGCGCACGACCGTCACGGCCTCGTCGAGGGCGGCGCGTTCAGCGTCGGACAGGTCGTCGAGGTGATCTCGGACCCGGTGGATGAGGTCCTTGACCTTGCTGATCTCCGCTTCGGACGGGAGGGCGTCGGCGCGGGCCCAGTCGTCCAGACCGCCGGTGGCCAGGCCGACGCCGCAGGGTGGCGGGCAGCGACATTCGATATCGCGCAGACCACCGATCTCATACGGCAGCATTCGGCGCCGCGCGGATTTCGGGGGCACCGGGAGGGCCGGTGTCATGTGCGATGACACCGATGGTGCGTGTGACGGACGTGATGACCTCGCTGAGGACGTTCGTGGTGTCGGTCATGGTGACCTGGCCGGTCAGCGTCCAAGCGTTCGACGTCGGTTGGCGACGTCCGTCCGGGACCCGGGAGATGGCATGGCAGCGCTCGGTTTGTCGCTGCCCCGGGCAGCGGCCCTCGGCATTGCGCTGATCCGGGCGCGCGGACCAGCCACGCTCCGCTTGCCGATGGCGGCACCCAGATGATCGCGACGGTCCGGGTGCTGCGGGTGCGGGCGGCGGGCCCCGGCGACGTGGTGCGGGCCGCGCGGGCGGTGGTCGCCTATGTCCAGGGTGGGCAGCCGTCGGCGTCCGAGCCGTTGACGACGTACTACGCGCGGGCGCAGACGCAGGGTCGCTCGCGCGGTGCCGCCGCCCGGCTCGTCGGGCTGGGCGCGGAGGTGTCGCCGGTGGCGTTGGAGCGGCTGCTTCGCGGGCGGCATGCGGTGAGCGGACGGCCGTTGCTGTCGGCCATCGGATCAGCCGGCCGGGTCCCACGGCGCCACACCATCGACGCGGGTGCATCGTCCGGGGACTTTCTGACGTTGGCGCAGGCGGCTGAGGTCGCCGGTGTCGGCGTGAGCTACTTGCGGCGTCTGGTCGGCCGCGCCGCCAAGGCGTGCGGCGACGCTCCCGGCGTGGCGGCCGGCGCGTGCACCAGCGGGCCTCAGCCCGGCAACGCCGCCACCTCATCAGCGGACGGCACCGGGCAGGGCGGGTCCACCGCCGATGGCGTGCTGGCGGGGGTTCGAGGGCCGAAAGGCGAGTGGCTGGTGCGGCGGGGTGAGTTGGAGCGGTGGTGTGCGCGGCGGGTGCCGCCGGCGGTGGTGCTGGGCTACGACCTGGTCTGCGCGGCGCCGAAGTCGGTCAGCCTGTTGTGGGCGTTCGGCGACGAGGCACTGCGTGCCGATGTAGGGGCCGCGTTGGACGCCGCGGTCGACGCGACGATCGGCTACCTGGAGCGGCACGCCGTCTTCGGGCGGATCCGCGAGGAGAGCCGCCCGGCCCTCGGGCTGGCGGTCGCGTCCTACCTGCATGACGTGTCGCGCAGCGACGAAGCCCATCTCCATGTCCACAACGTGATCCCCAACGCGGTTGTCGTCACCACCGAGGCCGAGCTGCCGGGTGGTGCGGGTGGGTGGGAGTGGCGGGCGATCGACGGCGAGGCGTTGCTCGCCGAGATCAAGACCGCGGGCTATGTGGGCGCGGCGGTGCTGCGTCACGACCTGTCCGCGCGCCGTGCGGTCGACTGGTTGCCGGCGCGGAACGGGGTCGCGGAGATCGCCGGGTTCCCGGCGGATCTGCTGGCCGCGTTCTCGACCCGGCATGCCGAGGTCGTCGCCGAGTTCGCGCAGCTGGTCGCGGCCGGTCTCGAGCCTTCCGGGGCGACCGCGGAGGCGGCGCAGCGCGGCTCGCGCGCGCCGAAACGGGTCCTCGCCGACGCGCAGGTCGACGCGTTGCAGCGCGACCGGCTCACCGCGGCCGGCTGGACCGTCAACGCCGTCCGCCAGCTCGCCCCCGCCACAGAGAAGCCAGTGGCGGAAGGCGCGGCGCTGGCGGTCGCCGGTGTGGACGCGGGGGCGGTTGGTGAGTTGTTTGACGAGTTGGCCGGGGTGTTCGGGCTGACGGCGCGGGCGACGACGTTCACCCGCCGTGATGTCCTGCAGCACGTCGCCGCCTGGAGCGCCGACCGGCTCGGGGCCGAGGCGATCGAACGGCTCACCGACCGGTTTCTCGCCGACCGGCGGGTCGTGCTGCTCCACGACACCAGCCGCCGGCGGCGCCGCCACCAGCCCGAACGGCTCTACACCGTCGAAGGGCTCCTCGCCACCGAGGACACCCTGCTCACCCTGTGCCGCCAAGGCCAGGTCAGTTCCGGTGCGGCCCCCCGCCTCCTGGTGGACCGGGACCTGCTCGACGCCGAGCTCGCCGCCGCGACCGCACCGTGCACCGGCAGCCCGATCTCGGCAGACGGCCAGGCCCCGGCCGACGGCCAAGCGGCCGAGGACATCCCCACGGGCACGGCAGGCGGGAGCCTCCACGGCCAGACCGTCCCTGTCACGTCTTCCGTCAGCGGGGTAGAGGGCGCGCGAGCGGCGGCCGGGGTGCGGCTGACGGACGAGCAGGGCGAGCTGGTACGTCGGCTGCTGACCAGCGGCGATCTGGTCCGGCCCGCGGTCGGGCCCGCCGGCACGGGAAAGACCGAGGCGATGCGCGTCCTGACCGCCATCCTGCACACGGCGGGCCGAACGGTGCTCGCCACCGCCCATGGTGGCCGGCAGGCCGAGGAGCTCGCCGACCGGATCGGCATCCCCGCGCGGGTCGTGACCAGCTGGCTGACCCTGCTCGACCATACGGACGACCCGGCCGCCGTCTGGCCGCCCGGGTCGGTCCTCATCGTCGATGAGGCGACCCAGGTCCCGACCCGCGACGCCGAACGCCTCCTGCGCTACGCGACCCGCACCGGCACGGTCGTCCTCCTGCTCGGCGACCCGGCCCAGCTCGGATCGGTCTCGGCCGGCGGCTGGTTCTCCCACCTCGTCGACCACACCCCCGACATTCCGGCGCTGGCCACGGTGCACCGCCAGGCCGGGCCGCAGATGGCATCGGTCCGTGCCGCGCTCGCCGCGCTGCGCACCGACACCGCGCCCGCGACCCGCGCCGCGCTGGCCCGGCTCGCGGACCTCGGCCGCATCCACCTGACCGACGACGCCGGCGCGCTGCTCGACCGGGCTGTCAGCGACTGGTACGCCGAGCGGCGCCAAGCCCTACAGGCCGCCAGCGGCACGTCATCCCGGCCCGAGGCCGGCCAGGCCCGAGCCGAGCCAAGTCAGGCCGAGACCGGCCGGCCGTCTGCGTCCCCCGTCCCTCTCCCCCGGCAGCGTCAGGCCGAGCCAGAGCTCCCGGAGCCGGTGTCCGTGTCCGCCGTCCATGGCTGCGAGCCGTCGGAAGCCGAGCCGAACGCTGTGAGCGGCTCGGCTAACTCCAGGCCGGTCCAAGTCCCGGCTCCGTCGACCGTCGTGCCGAGCTCGGGCCACCGGGCCGGCCAGGTTCGGCGGGAACCGGGCGAGGCCGGGCCGGGCCAGCCGCTCGGGGTCCAGATGATGGCCCAGTACCAGCGCGACGTGGACCTGCTGAACACCGCCGCGCGCGCCCTGCTCACCGCCGACGGAACCCTGACCGGCCCCGCGCTCGCGGTCGCGGGCCGGGAGTTCCGCGCTGGCGATGAGGTCATCACCCTGACCCAGGCCGGGCACACCCTCATCCCCGTGGGCCGTCCCGACTCTGCTTACATCCGCACCGGCACCATCGGCATCATCACCGCTATCCACACCCACGACATCACCGCTGAACAGGCCGTCGAGGTGTACTTCCCGTCGAAGGGCACCGTCCGTGTGCCCTGGGATTACCTGACCTACCGGTTCGAGGACGGCCGTGATGGCGGCCTCGCCCACGCCTACGCGATCACCGCGGCCAAAGCCCAGGGCGCCACGATGGACACCGCCCGCGCCGTCGTCCCCGACGACACGACCCGCGCCGGCCTCTACGTCATGCTCTCGCGCGCCCGCACCGACCTGGCGGCCTACCTGCTGCGCCGCGATCAGCTCCGCGACCACGACGACGACGAATCCTGGCTGCCCGCCCTCGAAGCCGACCCCACCGACGGCGACCCGCTCGACCAGCTCGCCGAGCGGCTCGCCCGGTCCCGCGACGAGCGGCTCGCCACCGACCACGACCCCCACGCCACCACCATCCACCAGCTCCGCCGCAGCCACACCCTTGCCCAGCTGACCGCGCGACGGCTCGGCGCCACCCCGCCGAGCCGCGACGAGCCGCCGCCCGCAAGCCCGAGCGCCAGCAGTCCAGCCACCGCCAGCCAGCCAGCGGCCACCCCCACCCGGCGCGCCTCAGCGGCGGCGTCAGGAGCCGAGGGCGGCACCCCCGCCGTGTCCGCGGCCAGGTGCTGGCCGTTCCGCGAGCCGAGCCAAGCCACGCCACCGGCCACCCACGCCCTCCCCGCGACCGAGCCACAGGCCGAGCCGGGCTCCACGACCGCCCGCCCACGCCCCGAACCGGACGCCGACACGGCACGCGCCGAGCCGACCGCCGGTCTGCCCCGGCAGGTCCTGCTACGGCGCGCCGAACTCGCCGCCGAAGCTGCGATCCACGCGGCCGCCCTCGCCGACCCACCGGACGCACTCGTCGCCCGGATCGGCCCCCGCCCGGCCATCGGCGCCGGCCGGGCAGGCTGGGACGACGCCGTCGCCGCGCTGGCGATCTACCACGCCCGCCACCAGCCAGCAACGCCCACCCACGACCTCGGCCCGCCACCCCTCACCGGTCCCGAGCCACGCGGCCGCGACCCGTGGCTGCGCTGCCGCGACGAGGCGACGCGCCTCGCCGCCGCCTGGGCCGCCCGGCTACCCGAGCGGGCGCGGTCCCACTTCCATCACCCCGGCGAAGCCATCCCCCGCGGTCGCGCCATCGCCGGCCTCCACGCGCTCCTCGACCACGGCCATCGCGCCGACCGGCTCGCCGCCGCCCTCCAGGCCACACCTGTCGGCGACGTCCGTACGGGTGCCGCTGTCCTCGCCCATCGCGTTGCCGACCTCTACGACAAGGCAGGCCTCGATCCGGCCCTCTACGAGCTCCCCAGCCCGACCACCGCCCAGCACGAGTGGACCCGCGCCTTCCAGCTTCTCCACGCCGCCGAGGTCAACCACCTCGCGAACCAGGCGACCGAGGCGCTTGTCGCCGAGCGCCACACGCTCAACCACCAGCTCCACCAGCCTGCAGCCGGCGCCGCCGCTACCGAGCGCGGCCAGATCCAGGCACGGCTCGACCGGCTCGACGCGGCTCTGGACCGCCAGGCCCACCACGCGGTCCACCAGGCAGCGCATCAACCGCCCGGCTACCTGGTAGGGCTCCTCGGCCCGCGTCCCGAAGGCCCAGCCTCCACAGCGTGGGACGACGCCGCCTACCGCGTCGAGCGCTACCGACACCACACCCTCGGCCTCCCTGCCGGACACCCAGCCCTCCCCGACGACCCCGACCCGACCCGCCACGCCTTCGGTCCCCGTCCCGCCGATCCCACCGCCGCGCGGACCTACGACGAGGCCCTGCGCCCCGAATCAGCCCTCGACCCCCATCTCCCGCTGTAGACCCGCCCACAGCCAACCCGTCCGCATCCCCACATCGCCGCGGCCCAGCCTCCCGGCTGCCCCCAGCAAACCCGCGCGGCATCGCCCGCCGGTCCTGCGGAGAAGCCGGCGACGCGCACAGCCTCCGATCCGGCAGACCCCGCGCGACCCTGAACGGCGGCTGCGCACGTGGTCCAGCCAGCGGCTGTTGCACCCACATGGCGGGTTTTGGCGGTACTCGGCCACGCCAGGAGAAACATGGCCAGAGCTGGCCACGTGTTACGCCTTCTCGGCTCGTCCGGGTTCGGATAACTTGCGAGGCAAATCGATGGCGGCCCGCCGCTTCACGCTTGTCCCCGGGGGGCGGAGGCCAGCCACATCGGTGACCTATCCGTGCCGCTGCCGAGGCAATCGGCGATCTCCCCCTGCCTCGATCCGATGCGCGACGCGGTTCGCGCTCTCGCGGGAGACAGGAAAGCCACGTGCCAGGACACCCAGCAAATGGCGACGCCACTCCCCAGAACGCCGACACCCCGACGTCGCCCACGGCTGAACAACGACACCTCGAAGCGCTCCAAGGAGCATTCGGACTCGCAGCAACCACGGCCACCGTCTTCGCCGCAGCCGTCGGCCACACCAGCGCCGACATCGCCACCATCGCCCGCCTCGCAGGCCAGCCCCTCGCGCAAACCCGCGCCGAACTGGCCCGCCTGCAACGCCGAGGCCTCCTACACGACATCGCCGGCGTCTGGGAACCCACCGACCCGGACTCGGCACTGCGAGCCGAGCAGGCACACCAGGACGCGCTGATCGCCGCACAATGGGCAGCCACCCTCACCCGACGCGCCGAGCAGTACCAAGCAGCCCTCCTCGGCGACACCACCAGCGGCGACGCCAGCGAGCTGACCCTCCTCGACCCGCAGCAAAGCCTCACCCACATCAGACAGCTCATCGACAACGCCGAAACCCAGGTCCTCTGCCTCATCGGCGGACCACCGCTTCCCGACGACGTCGACAAACAACTGCTCGGCGCACTGCTGGACGCAGCCGACCGCGGCATCGCCATCGCATCGGTCTGGACACCCGACAGCCTCGCCGCCGCCTACACCTACGACGCCGGCCCCCGGCTCCGCACCGCGACCTGGATCCGCGAGAACCCGAACATCCACCTGCGGATGATCTCCGTCGACCAGCAGACAGCCGTCGTCCCCCTCGACGCCGACGACCCCACGAAAGGCGCCATCAGCATCCAAGCCCCTACCCTGCGCCAGCTGATCGCGAATCTGATCGAACAGATCTACCACGACAACCCACCACCAGCAGCCACCGCGGGCGAGCGGCGTAAACCCGCCAAGAGAAACCGCAAAGCCGACGTCCTGACGCTCCTGAACGAAGGACTCACCGAAGAAGCAGTCGCCACCCGACTACGCGTCCACGAGCGCACAGTCCGACGCATCATCGCCGACCTACGAGGCGATCTTCGAGTCGCCACAAACTTTCAGCTTGGCGCCGCCGCATACCACCACGGCCTGATCCCACCTCCAGCCCGATCCCACCCTCCGCGACTTCGGTAGAACCCTTGGCCCCGTCGAACCAACCGCGGCGGCGGAAAAGCAAACCCCCCTTGGGCCACCAAACCCCCACGGCAAACCCCCCTTGGGCCACCAAACCCCCACGGCACACGTGCAGGTGGCGCTTCGCGCCACCAGCCAGGAAAACCCGCAGGCCATCGTGTGCCGTGCGAAGCCACAGCGTTTTTCGACGCGTGCTCCCCGGCCGCGGTCACAGACCGAGGTCGAGGCCCGCCGGCGGGCCGGTCGCATCCGCATCCAGCCCCAGGCCCGGGGCTGAGGCTGGGCCAGGCGGCTGTGGGGTGTCCGTGGCGCTGGCGAGCGCGGATACTTGCTGGGGAGCAAGGCGTGCCGCGAGGGCTGCGAGGGTCGGACGTGACTCGGTCCCGGTCAGGTTCAGCCGGACAGCGTGGGGCCGGAGCAGCTCCCACAGCTGCCGGTCCGGCTGGCGCAACGCCCGTTCGAACAGGCCGGCGTCGCAGGTCAGCACTCCCAGCCGCGGGTCCTGCAGACAGACGTCCTGTCCTGGTGGAGTCGGCTGCGCGGCCACAACGGGCCGCGGGCTGCGGGCGGCGACGGTGAGCGTGGGGAGTTGGGGATCCGCGAGCAGGGCCGCGCGGCCGGGAAGCGGCTGCGGTCCTGGCAGCGCCGCACACGCACTGACCAGGTGTCTGGAGGCCTCGACCGCCTCGGCGCAGGCCTCCGCCAGCAGCGTGGCGCCCGCATGCGCCACCGTGCCGGTCGCAGTCGTCCACTGGCCTTCGGCGGCGAGCCGGCGGGAGGCATACGCGGTGGCGGCGGCGAGCTCCGGCAGCAGAAGGACAACCCGGCGGACATCGTGCAACCCCGCGGGCAACGCCGCCGCGTTCACGCTCGCGCGTGCCCGCGCCTCAACGCCTCGATAGACCTGATCAGCCGCCTCTGTTACGTCCCGGCCGTGGAAACCCAGCGACCGCAAGGGGCGCAGCCGCACATCGACTGTCTGCCAGGCGGCCAACGCCTGCCCGGCGGTCCTGGCAGCCCGGGTGAACAGCACCCGCCTTGGCGGATCATGGACCGCCGCGTAGCGGCTGACCAGGTCGACCGACCAGCCACTGACCGCGACGCCGAGCGCGGCCAAAGCCACCAGCGGACGGTGATGGGGGCGGTGTCCCGGATAGGTCAGCGTGTGGACAGCATGACGTAGCCGTTCCAGGTCCAGCTCGAAGCTGGGCAGGCCCCGATCGCCTAGCAGCGGGATGACCTCGTCGAGGACCGGCAGCCGTCCCGGTGCGCCGCATCGTGATTCGATCGCCCACAGCGGCGCGCGCAGCCACCCGAGCCGGTCCAACGCCTGCGCCGTCCGCAGCAGCGCCCGCGGCCCCTCGCTGTACGGCCGCTTCGCACCCTCCTCCGGCCCGGCGCCGGCAGCGGCGTCCAACAGGTGCTCACGCAGATAGCCAGCGCGCCGCTCCGCGGTCTCGAGCACAACCCAGACCACCCCGACCAGCCGCCCCACGGCCGCGGTCACCGCCGCCGGATGCCGCAGCGCCACCGCGTCCGGCCCTCGCGGTTCCCCACGCGGGCCCAGTTGCGCGGCCAGCAGGTCATGGGCGGCGCCCAACGTCCTGGCAGCAGGCATCCACCTACCCGCCCGCCCCACGGTGACCTCCGGCAGCAGCGGCCGCACAGCCACCAACACCGTCTCGACCCGGTGATGCAACGCCGAAGCGACATTGCCTCGTCCGGCGTTCTGACCCAGAAACCGCGCATGCCTGCCGATCAAAGCCAGCAACGCCACCAGCCCAACCGCGTCACGGATCGCTCCGTCACCGTCCTCGGCAACCCGGTGTGACGCCGCCAACGCCTGCCGGCGGCCGGCTTCCGCGAGCCGGCCGTAGGTGATCGGCTCAGCCGTCATCCACGGCCGCCAACGCGTCCCCGACGTACATCACCGCCCGCGCCGTCGCCGCCGGATCCGGCGCCGTCCGCACGCAGTCACTCAAAACCTCGCCCGCAGACTCCAGAACTGCCCGCAGATCCGCCCACCCAATCGGAGCGCTCCCCGCGTCCAACGCAGGAGCGGGCAACCGCGGCACCCGCAGACCAGCGAACTCCAACTCCGCCGTCGCCGCCACGACAGCCGCGTGCAACCTCACCGCGCGGATCTCCGACGCCATCGGTTCGAACGACAACCCAGCGCGCACGTGCTCCAGCAGCGACCACGCCCACTCCCAGCACGGCCGCCCGCGCCCGTCCAGCAGAGCGGCCGTCCTGCCTCGCCACACCGCCGGATCCGAGCCCTGAGCCGAATCCTTGTCCTCGAATGATCCTGCTGAGGTTGCCGTCACCTGCGTCTCTCCGCTCCTCGTCAATTCTCGCCGCCGTGATGCTGTGTCTATCCGGCTGGCCCACCCACCAGCCCGCCGTAGGGCACCCGACCGGCACCCCCCAGACCTGGCCATCGCTACACCGCCAACGCCGCCCGAAGGGCCACCAGGGCGTACGCCACCGGAACGGCATCCGCCGTCGTCACCAGACCCGCGGCCAATCGGACCGCCGCCCCCTCCAGAATCGGCCGCACCTCACCCACGTGGACACCACGAACGTCATCGCCGGTATCACCCGGCAGAGATCCAACGAGACGCCTTGAGTAGCCGGGCATACTCGATCTTGTCGGCGGGGTGGGCGACGGCCAGCCGAGCCGGCTGTCCCCGCACGAGGGTGTCGTCGTGTCGACGACGAGCGGGCATTCTCCGTCCGCCCGCCCCGCCCGCGACGGGAGTCACCACGCCAGCGCATGAGCACGGACTGCCCTCTCGGTGAGCAAGGCGCCGACGTGGGGGCCACCGGCAAGCCGGAAGATCCGACGCCGTGATCTATCACAGAGCCCCGGAGCCGGTGAGTAGTGTCGACGAAGCCCCAGGTAGCGGCGCATGCAATGACGCAGATTTTGATGAGCTAAGGTCGCTGCGGTCGGCATGGAACGTTCAGCAGCTCAACACTCGGCCTCGGTTCGACAACGGCAGAGCTGTCGGAGGCCCGCACTACAGTCGGTGTTCCGACGGATCCCGGGGGGGTTGATGGCGCAGCCCAAACACAGGCCGCAGCGTTCTCGTGGGGATGTCCACAACGCGCCTGATCATCGACGGCCGACCCCGACGGGCTGGCCAACCGGGCGACAGATCGCGCTGGAACTCGATCTCGATCCTATCGCGGCGTACGCCGTGCGGCGGATGTCCGCCGACGACGTGCTCGCGGCGCTGCGGCTCACGCCTCCTCGTGTCCGGGACGCGGTGGTGTCGAATGCGCTAAGCATGCGGCGGGTCGCCGCCGTGAACCGCGGCATGGCGGCCCAAGTGCTCAACCGCCTGCAGGCGGACGGCCGCGTGGCACGCTCCGACCTCCTCCACAACCTGACCGCCCCCCTCGTGTCCGCGTTCCAGCAGCACACCGACCCCGCGGTGTGGGCCGCCGTGCTCGGCAACAGCGACGAGGCAGCGCTCCGCACCTTTGCCAGACACCCCGGTCTCGGCCCGCTCCTGAACTACGCCGGAGAATTCGGCCCCGACCTCGCGACCGCCGCCTTCGTCTCGGCCATCGCGCAGGACAGCGCGGCTTCCGCCGCCGCCTTGTCTATCGTCGCGGTCGACGACGAAGCCGCCCGAACGGCGCACGAGGCGTTGCGGGTCAGCTTCCCCGAACTGCCGGAGATCCCAGCCATGAGCGCAGCGCGCCTCACTCCGAAGGCTCGGCTGGCCGCCGTTGACTCGACCAGCCTCGCCGACTTCGACGAGGACGAATTCGAGGAAGACGAGCTCGGCGACTACCTCGATGACGACTTCACACCGACCCCGGCAAGCGACGGGGCGCACGGGCTCGACGGCGCCCAACTCGTCGCCTTCGACGACGAACTGCCGGAGGGACGGGGGGAGCCGAGGCACGACGCGGGCCTGCGCGATGTCGAACAGGCGCTGGAGCAGTGGGACTGGGTGGTCGAGGCGTCGCAGTCGATCGCCGACTCACTCCGGACGGGTGAGCTGCCCGATCCGGACCTGATCGACGATGTGGCCGAGCACGCCGAGGCGGCCGCCGAAGCGGTGATCTGGCTATCCGGCCAGCTGGGCATGGACGTGCCCGAAAGTAGGGAGGGGATCCGCGACGCCGCGGACGACCTCGCCGCGCGGACGGAGCGGGCCACCGCGGAGACCGTCTGGCTCCGCCGTCTCACGCTAATCGAAGGCCCCGCCGAGCTCTCCGATCTGACCGCCGAGGTTCGGACCGCGGCCGACTCCGCTCTTGAGGATCCCAGCCACTCCCGGGAAGCGCTGACCGCGCTGTGGAGGTTCGTCGAGCTGACCTCCGACAGACGAGCCGGCCTGAAGATCGCCTATGCCACTCTGGCTGACGCGCGGTCGGCTGTCGCGAGCGCCTGGTCGGGCATCGAGCCGTTGCTCGACGCACTCTCGTTCGGCGACATCGTGGTGCCCGCCGCGACGGGCGCGCAGGACGGTCCGTCGGCGCCGCTCGGTCCTCCAATCGCGCGGGAAGCCCCAGCCGACGCGGTCGTCGTACCCGAGTCACGACTGCTGGAGTTGGACGACCTGTCCCCCGACGGCGAGCAGCGCACGCTCGAGGAAGCCGTCGACCAGCGGGAAGATCTCGAGCAGATCGTGGCAGACCGGCCGGCGGAGGAGGAGCCGGTCGAAGACCTCGCCAGCCTCGCCACCCTGTTGGACGGCGGTGTGGGCGCGGCTCTCGAGGCCATCAGCAACCCGGGCCGGCGAGTCGAGGTTCCGGCGCCCCGGGCCACCCCGGACGAGGGAGACGCCTCGGCGGAGGCCGTGAACCCCGAGCCGCTAGACGCGGCGGCGGAGACGGCGCGCGTCGCCGACGCGCTCCTGGCACGGGACCGCTTCGGACTGGCGGCCGATCTCCTGGAGGCCAGCGGTGCGCCGGCCGCCAGCGGGGCCGCCCGGCGGCTGGCGGCCTACGCCGCCATGCTGCGCGCGCCGGCCGGCCCGCTGGCGTCTGCGTTCGCCGATCTCGAGCCGGCTGTCAGCCGCGAGACGCTGGCCGACGACCGTGCCGGCCAGCTCATCGCTCTGATGGCCGCAGCGCGGATCGCGCTACTGGCCCCCTCTGCCGGTCCTGCCAAGGTGCTCAGCAAGCTCCTGGCGTGCGCAGGCGACCAGCCCAACCTCTCTGAGGCGCTCAACGCACTGGTGGAGGCAAGCCGGTCAGGCGTCGTCGTGCTCGCTGAGGCCGCGGACGCCGTGGGCACGCTGGCCGCGGTCGAGACCCGCGCGCACGAGGCCGCCGCGCGCGCGGCGGAACTGCGCTCCGGAGCCACTCGACGCAGTTTCAAGTACGTCCCCGCTGCCGGGGTCTACCAGGCGTGGATGAGTGCGGAGGGCGAACTCGGCCGACTTCTAGCCCTGGTGGAGTCAAACAATCCAGAGAACGCACCCGAGGTGCGGAACCGAGTGGTAGCGCTCCGCGGCAGAGCGAACAAGGCGATCGACACCACGTTCGCCGGGCAGCGCCGCAACAACTCGAACCGGATCGTCGCCGGAGCCCGGAGCAACCTGATCGGTCGCTGGGACGAGGTCATCGACTGTGCAAACCTGTGGGCCGAATGGGCGGAACGCGTCGCCGAGCGCCGAGAGACGGCGATCGGCGACTGGCACGCGGCCGCACTCACCAAGCTGCGCACCCGGCTGAGGGATGTCCGTCGAGGCGCGCTGGACGAGCTGAACCACATCAGCGGCGAGCCCGCCACCGTCGGCGCGGTCAGGCGGCTGTTCACCGAGACGCTCGCAATCTGCGACGGCAACGTGCCCGACTTCGAGGAACCAGCGGCCGTCTATGCCGCGCACGGCGAACTGCTCGCGTCGTCGCTCCCGCTCGACGCCACCACGCTGCTTCCCGATGGTGGTCTGGCTGAGGACCATCTGCCAGAGCTCCACCGCCTCGCGGAGCGGGAGCAGCCCTCGCCCGAGGAGGTCTACGACCAACGGTCCGCGCGCGGCGATCACGACCTGACCGCGGTGCTGATCAAGGGTGTGCGCCCGGCAGACCCGGAGCTGGCGGCGGAGCTTGAGCGGCGGCGCAGCGCTGACATCCAGCACCAGTCCGTCGAGGTCGGCAAGCTTCTCGACGAGCTGGCCGACCGCATCGCGACGCGCCGTCTCGACGGCACCCTCGATGACCAACCGTGGGCCGCGTTGGCTGCCCGGGTGGAGGCGCTCAAGGACTCCGCGCGTCAGGACTTCGGTCGGGTCCGCGCCGCGATCGCCGACATCGGCACCGACCTCGACATCCAGCGGGACCGCGCGGTCGAGCGCACAGTCGAGCGGATCCAGGCACGGGCCAAGAAGTATCCAAGCGTCGCGCAGGTCGCCGAGACCCTCCTCGACTGGGCTCGTCGCGGTGACGTCGCGAGCGCCGAGGAGTCGCTCGAGATGGTGACCAACGGCGGTGGGCTTCCGTCGCGCCCGCGCGGCGTCAATCACCTTGCAGCCTTCTTCCCCTCCGTGCCCCAAGCGCTCGCGGACCGGCCCCGGCTGCTCGACGAGATGCACATGGCGCTCGCCGGCCCGTCGGACGCCGGCGACCGACGGCTGGCGGAAGTCGGGCTCGACCTCACAGGTCTGTCCCCAGCTCGGCGGGAGGCCGGGCGCCGGGCACTGGACGCTTGGAAGGCTCTCACTGACGGAGCGAGCGAACGCAACCAGCGGCGGGGCGACATCACGACGGCGCTGCGACCCGTGCTCGCGCAGGCCGGCCTCGAGTTCGGCGACGCACGCATCGACCGGACCGTCGCCCGGCAGAAGGGGCGGGAGTGGGTCGTCCTCAAGAACGTCAGCGGGACAGGCAATGCGGTCACCCCGGCGTTTGGGTCGGCCATGAGTCCGGATGGTTCGACTCTGCGGGTCGTACTCGTCTCGAGTGCCCCGACGCCCGCCACCCTAATTGAGTGGATGGCGGGTGAGCCGCAGGACCAGACGGTGCTCGCGGTGTGGCTGGCCGGGGCCTTGTCTCCGGCGGACCGGCGGGCGATCGCCAACGCGGCCCGCAGCCGGCCCAAGCCGCCGCTGCTCCTGCTCGACGCGGCCTGCCTGGCATATCTCATCTGTCAGAACGAGCCGCGGCGGAGCACGTTCGCCGCCACCGCGCTGCCGTTCACCGGGGCGAGCCCATACCGGGACACCCCCGGAGACACGGCCCCGGAGATGTTCTACGGGCGCGTCGACGAACTCGACGCGGTGCTCGACCCGCGCGGCTCGTCGTTCGTGTCCGGCGGTCGCCAATTGGGCAAGTCGGCGCTGCTGCGCACGGCTGCGCGCCGGTTCGAGAGCGACCGGCCGGGAAACGTTGCCGTCCTCATCAGTCTCTACAACACGGTCGGCGCGGACGGGCGGCCGGAGCTGCTCTGGGGCGCGCTCTGGCCAAAGCTGGCGGACCTGCGCATCGTGGAGAAGGACGCGCCGCCAGCGCCGGAACTTGCGAAGGCCACAGTCAACGCGATCCTCACCTGGCTGCGCGCGGACCAGTCCCGGGCGTTGCTGATCCTCGTCGACGAGGCAGATGCCTTCCTCGACGCAGACGCGGCCGGTAACCGGTTCACCCACGTCGACTGGTGCCGGCAACTCATGCTTGAGTCCGACCGGAGGGCCAAGGTCGTCTTCGCGGGGCTGCACCGCACCGCGCGTTTCGAGTCGCTACCGAACCAGCCGCTGTCCCACCTCGGCCGGCCGATCAGCATCGGCCCGCTGCGTCCACAGCACGCCCACGAACTGCTGACCGAGCCCCTCGCGGCCCTCGGCTTCACCTTCGCCGATGAGTCCACGCTGCCTGCCCGCATTCTGGCGATGGCGAACAACTTGCCCGCACTCCTCCAGCTGTTTGGCGAGGCCCTAGTCCGCCATCTGACCTCGAAGGAGGTCCCGCCAGGCGGACCACCGCAGGTGATAACCGCCGAGGATGTCGATGACGTGTTCAGCGACCAGGCGCTGCTCGCCGAGTTCCGCGGGAAGTACGTGCTGACGCTGAACCTAGACCACCGATACCTGGTGATCGCCTACACGGTCGCCGAGGCCGCGCACAACAACGGCATCGATGCAAGTCTGAGCCTGACCGAACTGTCCGCGATCGCGCGCGGCCACTGGCCGGCGGGCTTTAGCGGGGTGGGGGCCGACGACTTCAAAAGCCTGGTCACCGAGTGCGTCGACCTCGGCGTGCTCGCCTTGGACGGCGGCCGATACCGTCTGCGGACCCCTATGGTGCTCCGTCTACTGGGCACCGAGGACGAGGTGCTGGATGCCCTCACCACGTCCGAGCTCGTCGTGCCCTCGGCCTCCGACGCGGCCTCCTACCGGCGCCGGATCGGCGAAACCTCCTGCTCTCCGCTGACCGAGCGGCAGGTTGGCAGGATCCTCGACGCACGCCGAACGGTGCTCACGCTCGTCGGATCCCCTGCGCTCCAGGTCGACCGGGTAGCCCTCGCGCTTGAGAAGGCCAGCCAGGAAACCGCTGGACTCATCCGTGAGGTCCAACGATGCACCACGCTGACGCCGGACGGCATTCGGCACGCGGTCTCCAAGGCACCCGATGCGACCCTGATCGTCATCGACGCACGGGCGGAGGGCGCGGCGAAGCTTTCGCCGCTGCTCACAGCCGCTGAGGAGGCAGTCGCCACAGCCCGGCTCGACGTCACCGTGGCGTTCGTGACCTCACCCGCCAACGGCGCAGCCTGGGTCGTCCACCCGAATCGGGTGGAACTAGCACGTGTGGACGAGCCGGGCTTGCGCCTGTGGTGCGACGAACACGATCTCCCGTTCCGGGACGAACAGGCCCGGTCCCGACTGCTCGCCGCCAGCGGCGGCTGGCCGCTCGTGCTGGAGTACGTCACGCGGAAGGCCGCCAACGTCGGATCCGCCGCCGGGTACGGGGAACTGCTGGCCGACCTCAGGGAATGGCTGGCCGGTAAGGGCCGCCGTGAGCTGGTCAACGCCGCCGGTCTGGGCGCTGGGGGCGAGGCATTGGCCGTGGCGTTCCGAGACACGATCGGGCTCTGCGGTCCCGAAGGTGAGGAGCCAGCCGCCCTGGCCGAGGTGCTCGAACTCGTCCCAGACCTGGCCACGTATGCGGCCACAGCCGGCTACAAGTCGATGGACGACGTCGTCGCGGCACTGGTTTCGCTGGGGTGTCTCGCCTCCGATGACGCTGGGCGGCTCCATCCCGAACCTCTCCTGGCCAACCTCGTCCCCACCGTGCTGGAGACAGATAGATGACCGCAGCCCCGGAGGCCGCAGCTGGTCATCTGCTGGCCACGATCCTCGAAGCCCTTCGGGCCGCGGCTGTGGTTCTCGCCGAGTCCAGCCCTCGCGCCATTCACCCGGATCGCGTGGTCGCCGACCAGGACGGCATCGCGAAGCTTCTTGGCCTGCTGGAGCAGTCCCCTCAGCTCCGGTCAGCGACCGCAGCCCGGCTGACACCGATGCACCTGCGGGCCGAGACTCCAGACGACGAGGGACTACCCACGCTCCCGCCGGTGGTCGCGGCGCTCACGAGCCCGGACGCCAAGGCGGCAAGCAAGGCCGTGGCCGACATTCACAAACTGCTCGACGAGCAGCGGCGGGCAACTCGCCGTGCCCGCCGGCAGCAGGAGCGGGCCGCCCGGCCGCCGGTCGACCAGCGCCGCGATGACCGGGCACAGAGCCGGCTCTCCAAACTCCGGGAGGCGCGTGACCAGGCCCGGCGACGAGCGAACCTAGCCGAAGCCGAGGCTCAGGACCTGCGGGCACGCATCACCGAACTCGGCGACGATCTCGCCGCGCTGTCTGCCCGGACGGAGGCGGCCGAAGCCCAGCTTGAGGTCGCCCGGAGCGCCGCCGCCAACCCACTGCGCCTCGCGGCCGCGCTGGCCGCTGTGCTCCAGCCGGAGGAGCAACGGGTCGCGCCACGCGACAGCCGTGGTCGCGGACCCGGCGAGCCCGTTCAGGTGGACCCCGGCCGGCGCGTGGGTGCGACGGTGGACCTCGCCCGGCTGAGGGCCGCCGCTGGCGCTGCGGGGCTCCCCCCGGTGCTGGCCGAGACCGTGTCGGCCTGGCTGCCGACGCTGCTAAGCACCTTCGTCGAGCCACCGCGGCCGGTCGCCCACGTGTACGAGCGTGAGCTGCAGGTCGACGTACTCGGTGGCGGAACGGAGATCGGGGGATCTTGCGTCCTCATCACAGCGGGCGACACGAGGATTCTCGTGGACGCCGGCTCGCGGCCCGGTGGGCGCACGCCCGACGAGCTCGCACCACCCCGGATCGCAGAGGCCCTCGCCGGTCCGCTGCACGGCATCGTCATCACCCACGCCCACAACGACCACGCCGGCTGGGTACCCGCGGTGCTGCTCCGCAGCCGCCAGACCCCCGTCCTGACGACCGACGCCACCGCGGCGTTGCTGGCGACGATGTGGTTCGACTCCGCGAAGGTCCTCGCCCGCCGCGGCGACGCGGACGGTCCCGCTTCCGTGCCCTACGGACGAGAGGACGTGCAGCACGCGCTGCGGCAGACGCACACGGTGCCCTTCGGCCGCCGGCACCGGCTCGGCGAGTTCGAGGTCGAGCTCTTCCCCGCCGGCCACGTGGTTGGCGCCGCGGGCGTGGTCGTGCACGTCGGCAATCGCAGGATCGTCGTCTCCGGTGACGTGTCGCGCTCCCGGCAGCGCACCGTCGGCGGTATCGCGGTGCCGGACTCGGCGAAGAACGCGGACCTGCTGCTGCTGGAGTCCACCTACGCTGGCGCGGGACGGCTGACGCCGCGCGACGTCACAGTTACCGCGCTGGCGACCAGCGTGGCCGCGATCACCAGCGCGGGTGGCCGGGTCCTGATCCCGGCGTTCGCTCTCGGTCGTGCCCAGGAGGTCGCGCTGACCCTCACCGAGCAGCTGTCCGACGTCGACATTCGGATCGACGGGCTCGCCCGGGACGTCAGTTCGGTCTACGAACAGCAACCCGGGCCGGACGGCGCGCCGCTGCGCATCTTCGGCCCTCGGATACGGGCGGTGCCACCCGGCGGGACCCACGAGGCTATCGGGAGCCTCCGCAGCGGCGTTGTGATCGCCACCTCCGGGATGCTGACCGCCGGGCCGGCCGTCAGTTGGGCCCGGGCGCTGCTGCCCGACCCGCGTGCCGGCCTGATGGTCGTCGGCTACCAGGATGAGGACTCCCCCGGTGGCCGCCTGCTCGCCCTCGCGGAGGCGGGCGGTGGGTACTTCGAGCTGCCGACGGCGGACGGCCCGCCGAGCAAGGTGCGGGTCGCGGCGCAGGTCGGCCGATTCGGGCTCGGCGCACACGCCACCGCCGACGAACTGGTCGCGATCACGACAGAGGTCGCCGCAGGGCAGGTGATGCTCGTCCACGGCGAGCCCGCCAGCCAGGAGAAGTTCGCCGAGCGGCTCCGGCTGCGGAGTCAAGCAACCACCGAGACCGGCGCCTGGACCGCGTGAGCCGGCGGTTCGAGGGGATTCCATGATCGCTTTCGCAGGCCTTCCGCAGTGGTGCGGCGCCGCGACCTTCGGCTCCGCGTCGGTTCGCGGCGGACTTGCCGACCAAGCCGTCCCCGGCGGTCCGTGTGATCGGCGGGTGGGATGCGCTCGGTCTCGGAGTTCACCCCGCGCCGTATGGCGACCGGGGAGAGCCGGGTCGTGAGGGTCAACTGCCCGCGCCCCGCGGTCTGCTCCGGACGGATGACCCTCGCCGACGTCCAACAGCAGATCGCCACCAACTGGATCGCCCTCGGCCACACCTCGGCGTCACCGGCATCCCAGCTATGAGCAGCGTAACCGGGTAATGATCGGGCAGAAACGATCCCCGGCTCTTCCGGGAAGAGCCGTTTTAGGAGGTGAGGATCGCGCCGGCGACGAGGCATAGCGCAGCGGGTGTGTCGATCCAGGGCAAGGTGTTTCCTGGTGGGGGCCAGGAGTTGGTGAGCCGGTTGACGTCGGCGATGAGCGCGGTGGTGCCCCATACTTTGGCGAGTTCGCGGGCCCGCCTGGTCGCCTCGTCGGTTGGTCGGTCCTGGATGAAGGTGGTGGCGTCGTGCGCGAGGATCTCGGCTATCGCGTGGCTGCCGATCTCACCCGGGGTGGCGTCCGGGATGCGGGTGACCGTGTGATCGAGGTGGGTTGCGAGTTCGTGCAAGGTCTGGACGAGCGCGTGGCCGTGCACGGGTTGTTCGGCAGCAAGCGTGATCTGGTGTCCGAGTGCGACCCAGGCCAACCGGTGGAGGTCGGCGGCGAGGATCTCAGCGGGGTCCTCGTCCGGATTTAGTTCATCGATTGCTGTTTCGACGGCGCTCTCCCAGTCGCGCTGTTGAGCGGGGTCGGGGAAACGGCCGGTCAGGGGTGGGGACATCTCGGCGATTTCGGCTGCTCGGATCGTCAGTTCGTCGAGCCCCATGCCTTCAAGGATCCGCCGCTGGGCTTCCATGAACCTGTGCGCTGTGAGGGGTCGCGGCGTCTCGGCGTCGGGATCGAAGTAGATCGTCTCGTCGGGGCGTGGGGGCCGGCCGAACTTCTCCTCGAACGCCGTGACCTGGCTTCTGAGGAGCGCGGTGCCAGCGGGATCCAGGCGACGGACCGTTTGGGTGGCCGTGGCGAGTACCTGGTTAGCGCCGGCGGCGAGAGCGAGACGTACGAACGCGACGCCGGTCCGGCCACGGAACTCCCGGTCGGCGGGTGGAATCGCTGCGGTCAGGTCGTCCAGTGGCAGGATGCGCGCGAGGAGGTCGGCGGCGCTGACCTCAAGGGTGGTCGACGCGATCAGCAGGATGTCCGTCAGCCTGATCATAGGCGAGCCGGCGGAAAGACCCATCGCCCAGGAATATGCCTCGTGAACAGCCTGGCCGGCGGGGGCCCCGCCGCCGGCCAGACCCAGCCGCAAGGCGGGAAGGAGCACCACGCCGGGTAGCTGGTGCATAAGGTCGATGGCCGCGGCGGGGGCCGCGGCGACGGCCTGGTGTGGATGGTCCAGGGTCTCCAGGGCGAGATCGATGCGAGTGGCCGCGTCGGCGCTGCGAGCCGCGTCTCCGGATTCGGACGGGTCGTCGTCGGCGTCATGCATCGGCCCCGACGCGCCTGCAAGATCTTCGAGGGCCACGGCGCCGGTCAGCAGACCGGCGGTGAGGCGGGTCAGCCCGGTCCGCAGGGCGTCACCGACGGTGCCGTCTGGTTCGAGTCCGCTTCCCATCAGTGCGACGTAGCGTTCGAGTTGCGCGGCCGAATCAGGTGGGAGGGCAGGTATCTCCGTAGTAGCTGGGGGCCCGTACACCGCGCGGAGTCCATCAAGGGCCCGAGCGGGCATCAGGCGCGTCGCCAGTGGCTGCGTACCGATGCCCGCCTGGTCCATCCGCAAGGCAAGCGCCTGGAGGAGATCCCCGTCGTCGAGCGGCAGCTGAAGCTCCTCGGACGTCGCAACGCCGGCCGCGACCAACCGTGCGACCTCGTGCCCATGTCGAGTTCCGGCCAGGCACTCCAGCCACGCATCTCGGGCGTGCCCGAACTCGACCGGGTCTCGTAGCTTCCCTGGCCAGCACGCGCCGAAAAACAGCACATCGAGGGGGTCGATCGGGATCTCGATGCGCCGCAACCAGTACGGAACATCGGGTGCTTCCCCTTGCGACGCCATGCCGAGAAAGCCGTATCCGAGCGCGTAGCAGCCCGCCAGCGACCGACTCGCACCTGATACCGGCGGCATCATCCGCCTGAGCGCTTCACCTGCGGTCTCGAGCAGCACCTGCCCAGAGGGCAGCGGAGGCAGGACCCGCGGCGACCACACCTGCCGTTCGGGTTGCGTCGGGTCGCGCCCCAGCAGCGTCGCCACCCGCTGCGCGGTCGAGACGGCGTCGGGTTCGGGGCGAGATCGGGAGGGGCGGCGTGCGGGCTGAGACCGTGCAACCTTGCGGGACTTGGCCATGGTCACCCCGAAACGGCCGTTGATCAGATCGCCCTCAACAATAGCCCGGGGCACCCACGCACCGCGCAATGTGGCCTGCGTCAGACCCCATTGTGTTAACCCCGCGGCCTCGACAGTCTCAGGCGGTGACCCGGGGCCTTGGCCAGTGCGGCGGCCGTCGCACGAAGTGGGCGGTGATAACAGCGATGCTCGTGCAGATGACCCCCGTGATGAACCACCCCCTCGCGAGGGCTTCGGCGGTGAGCCACAGGATGATAGTCGCGATGTCGCCCGTGGGGACCGTGCCCTGTCATGGCCCTCACTGCACGTATTCCCGCCGACAGACGCGGCCAACAGTCCCCGCCCAGCAAGACGTCCGACCGCCCGAACCAGCGCCCTCAGCGCGCCAGGACTCGGCGGGTCGGCTGGTGAAGGGGCGTGTGTTCAAACGGTGCTACTGCACGGACCCCATCACGAGGAAGGAACTCGGGAAGCGCTGCCCCGCGTTGGCGCGATCCGACCACGGTTCCTGGTGGTTCGTGCACGACATCCCACCCGGGCCGGACGGGAAACGCCGCCGCACGTCCTTCGGCCCCTACGGGACAAAGACCGAGGCCGAGCAGGCACTGGCGACCTCCCTGACCGAACTCAACCCCGGCGCAGGTCCAGCACCCGACAACCGGGACCTGACCTTCGGCCACTACCTCGACTGGTGGATCGAGAACAGGGCCGGGCTGAAGCCGACGACCCGACGCGGTTACGCCAAGCACGTACGGCTCTACCTGAAACCCGGCCTGGGGCATCTGAAGCTGACCGAACTGCGCGACGACCACTTCGACGAGCTCTACAAGGCAATGCGCCAGATCGGCCGCGACCTGAAAGGCAAGCGGCCCTCGTTCCTGCTCCAACGACTACTGGAAGTCCGTAAGGACGACCCCGCGCGGCGCCGCCCGCTCAGCGCGGCCACCATCGCCCGCGTGCACGCGACCGGACGGAAGGCACTCAACGATGCGGTCCGCCGGCCCAGCATGCCGATCAAAGCCAACCCGTCAGTACACGCCGAACGACCCAAACCCCGCCGCCGCACGGCGCTGCTGTGGACCGCGCCGCGGGTCGCGGCCTGGGAACGGACCGGCCGCATACCGTCGCCGGTGATGGTCTGGACGCCTGCCCAGACCGGGGCGTTTCTGGACTTCGCCGCCGCCGACCGCCTCTACCCGCTGTGGCACCTGGTCGCCCACCGCGGCCCGCGGCGCGGCGAGACAGTCGGCCTCGGCTGGCCCGAGGTCGACCTGGCCGCCGCCACCGCGTTCATCCACGACAACGAGCCCGGCGTCGACGACCAGTACGACGACTTCGACGACGGCGAGAACAACGAGACGAAGAGCCCCGCCAGTCGTCGCCTGATCGCCCTCGACCGGAACACCGTGACCGTCCTGACGACCTGGAAACTCCGTCAGGACCTCGAACGGGCCGCACACGGGGAGAAATGGATCGACTGCGGCAGAGTCTTCACCCACCCCGACGGCCGGGAACTCACCCCAGACGGCGTCAGCCAACGCTTCGACCGCCTTGTCAACCGCTTCACTACCGTCCGCCGCGAACACACCGAACTCGGCTGGGACATCGCCTACCTCGCCCGACGCCACCGAATGCCCGAAACCTCGATACGCGCCGCCCTCGACCACGGCCCGCTGCCACCCATTCGGTTTCACGACCTACGCCACAATGCCGCCAGCCTCACCTACCACGCCACCCGCGACATGAAGGCCGTCCAGAACCTCCTCGGCCACGCCTCCATCCAGATCACCGCCGACATCTACACCACCCTGTTCGAAGAGGCCGACCGCGACGCCGCCGAAGCAGCCGCCCGCCTCGTCCCCCGCAGCAACGTCCCCGACGGCTGGGGCTCGATCCACACCGACCCCGACCCACCCACCCCCGAAACGACCCCGCCAGAAATCGACAACCCCGACCTCGGCCTATAGAAAACCCCGCCCGGTTGCCCTTCTCGCTCACCGTCATGAACTGACCGATCGGCTCGCGACGAACTGGGCTTACACCGGAGATCGAAGACGCCGCATCTCAACCTTTGAAGAGTCCACATACTCGCGCCGGCCCGGTAATCCGGGCCGGCGCATCTTTTTGCCAATCCGCGAGGTCCGATAGACGGCACACGACCGATCGGACGGGGCTCCCCAGCAAGACCCCCATCGTCGTGACGCTACGTGATCGTTCAGCGGGGCTCGAAACTAGTTGCGGTCGCAACGGCACCGGTTCGGCACCGGAAACGCCATTCTCAGGCCCGGTCGGGATCTTGACCCATCGGGGAAACCCCTGCGGCACAGGGAAGTGGGTGTGTGGGGCGGGTGGGGCTCGAACCCACGACCGGAGGATTATGAGTCCCCTGCTCTGACCGGCTGAGCTACCGCCCCAGGCTGACGCAGTCTACCGACTACAGCCGGCTAGTGGAGTATCCGACCGTCCTGCAGGTAGTTCGACTGGGCGTTCGTGATCCGTTGGTGCCGCCGACCTCGCCGACGATCGTCCAAGCCGCCGCGACTCGGTAGAGCACCGGGTGTAATCGAGGCCGGAGCTGGCACGGCCCGCTCGACCGCGCGGGGTGGGGGGCGCGAGACAGACGGCGCCGAGCATGAGGCAGTCGGTGACCTCCGATACGGCAGGGTTCGATTCTGTCGAGCGCGGCGGGCATCTCATCCGCGGCTCGACACCCCAGGACCACCTCTGCCTTCGGGGCCGAGCTGGCCGAGCCGCTACGCTCCGGTGCGGCCAGCGCGTCAGCGCGGGGTCTGGCCAGGCGGACGGGACTCCCGACGGCCAGCCATCGTGATCTTCCTTGGGCCTCCACCGCCCATTCGGCACGCCACAGGCCGACGCTCGACTGTGTGCGCGTTGATCTCCGGGCGCTGCTGGCTGGCGTGGGCGCACCCGTCCAGTGGTCGTGACCAGGGCGGGTTGTCGCAGGCGCATCGGGTATGGCGTCAACGAGGTTCTCGACGAGGAGGGTGTCGCGATGAGTGTGGTGGACAAGGCGAAGAACAGCCTCCGCCGAATAGTAGGGCGCGGGGAGCGGGACGCCGGCCGGGTCAGCGGTGACCGGACGATGGAAACGCGCGGCGCGACGCGGAAGATCAAGGGCGACGCGAGGCAGGCCGGCGAGAACCTGAAGGACACCATGCGCTGAGGAGGGTTGGACGCCTGGGCCCGTATCTGAGACGCGCCGGTCGACCCGCGTGGACGGCGCGCGCGCTGATCGCGGCCGGCGTGCTGGTCGTGTCCGGTCCGCTCGCCGGAATCGTCCCGCGATGCCCTGTCGCGGGCGGGTCAGCTGGTGGTCGCTGTCACCGCGCGGGCTGGTACCAGGCGGGCGAAGCCGGCGAGGTGCTCCCAGAGCAGTTCGCGGGTGCGGGCGTTGGGAGCGTGCCGGGCTGACGCTGGGCTACGGGCTCAGGTCGGGCGGCGCGCCGTCGTCAGGGGCGGTTGAGCGCCCACGCGACGGCTAGGGCCAGACCCGTGGCGACCAGTACCAGCGCCACCCCTCCGAGGAAGAAGAAGCCGACGGTCTTCACCAGCGCCACCGCCACCGGGATGGTGGCGGCCAGGACTAGGAAGCCCCGGGCGGTGACCGGAGCCCGCAACAGCGTCAGCCACGTCCTCGACGCGCCGTACCCTTCCTGACCCAGGTCGGCCAGTACGGCCGGGACCAGCCGCAGCGTCCCCCAGGACAGCACGGCGAACGCGGCGGACAGCCCGAGGGCGTACAGGAAAGCGATGGCGCCGCCGAACGCGTCGAACGAGGCGCCGGCTCCGACCGCGGTACAGACGAACGCGAGGTACCAGGGCACGGTGCGGTCCCGTCGGGCCTGCCCGACCAGCCGGCGGGCCTGCGCCATCCGCTCGGCGCGCCGACCGCCGCCCGTGGAACCCGTGACGTCCATCGCAGACCCGTTCCCCTCCGCGCCTGTGAACTCTCGGATGCTCGACGTCCATCGTCTCGCCCCGCGATCCGGAAGGGGGGACATCGCCGGATTCCTCCGGCCAGCCAGGGCGCGGAGTCAGGGGGTGTCGAATGTCTCGCGGAGGGTAGTCGACCTATGGAGGCGGTCGACATGTCGGGATGGCCACGCTGCCTGGGGCCAACGAGCGAGGTGGATGCGCCGAGCGAGGCGCTGCTCGATCTGCTCGACCTGCTCCGACGGCGCCTCGGGATGGATCTTGCCTGGCTCGGCCGCCTTGACGAGGATCTTCTCGTGCTACAGGTGATCAGCGGCAATGTTCGCAGGTTTGGCCTGAAACCGGGATACAGCATCCGCATCCAGGAAGGGCTGTTCGACCGGGTCCTGACCGGCGAGTTACCTGAGCTGATCTCGGACACTCGCAGGGACCCGCGCACCGCCGAGACCTGCACGGTCCGCGAACTTGGTATCGGCGCCTACGCCACGACGCCGGTTCTCGACGCCGACGGCGCCACCTTCGGCCTGGTCGGATGCGTGCACGGGCAGCCTCGACCCGCGCTGGGTACCCGAGACCTTCGGTTGCTTCACCTGCTCGCGGCCTTCCTGACCGACTATGTATCCGACCTGCGCAGGATGTGGGAGATCCGCAGCAAGATCTGGCGCGGTATCCACGATCTGATCGATGGCGGTGGCCCAGAGATCCACTTCCAACCAATAGTCGATCTCGATTCGATGAAGACGGTCGGTGTCGAGGCGCTGTCACGTCTCCCCGGCAGTAAGAGGCAGCCGGGAACGCTGTTCAAGGACGCGGCGACGGTCGGCCTCGGCCACGAGTTGGAGACGACCGCGGTTCGCCGGGCGCTCAGCGCGCTGCGCGACCTGCCCACCGACATCCGTCTGGCCGTCAACGCCGCCCCGTCGACCGTCTCCAGCGGACTGGTCGACATCCTTCTCGGGACGGGACGCGCGGAACAGCTGGCCGTCGAGATCACCGAGCACGAGGAGCTGGACGCAGACTCACCTCTTTTTGACGCGGTAGCCGCGCTTCGCGCCCGTGGGGTCCTCATCGTGATCGACGACATTGGAACGGGCTATGCCGGCCTCGACCTCCTCCTTCAACTGCGACCCGATGTCATCAAACTTGACGGCTTCATCGTGCGTGGCATGGGAACCGATCCGGCGCACCGAGCGGTGGCCGCGGGAGTTACCAGTATTGCCAAAGACCTGGGAAGCCGCGTCATCGCGGAAGGCATCGAGACGTCCTGCGACCTGACCGCGGCGCGTGCCGCTGGGATTGGCTACGGACAGGGATACCTTCTCGGCCGCCCCACCCCAAGCCTGCGCGCCGCCTGCGAAGGCCCCAGCGCATCC